>Ga0335070_10001455_pt1 | contig 27365 bp, 18 predicted proteins | sample Lox_Sample_13_FD_206722 | JGI IMG/M metagenome (GOLD analysis project Ga0335070, IMG submission 206722) | Soil microbial communities from Loxahatchee National Wildlife Refuge, Florida, United States - Lox_Sample_1.3 | ecosystem: Environmental > Terrestrial > Soil > Wetlands | place: USA...
GCCCATCTTCGCCAGGCCGGGCGCGGGGGCCCCGGGCCTCCGGCTCTATCCCTATTTTTTCTATGACGGATTCAGCTCCGTCGGCTCCGACAAGGAATGGACGGTCGTCCGGCTGGAGAACCCCTACGTCAGCGTCGACGTCCTGCCGGGCGTCGGCGGCAAGGTCTGGGGCGCGGCCGACAAGGCCACCGGCCGCGACTTCCTCTACCGCAACCACGTCCTCAAGTTCCGCGAGATCGCCCTGCGCGGCCCCTGGACCTCGGGCGGCATCGAGTTCAACTTCGGCGTCGTGGGCCACTCCCCGTCCACGGCCTCGCCCGTCGACTACGTCCTCCGCCGGAACGCCGACGGCGGCGCGACCTGCTACGTCGGGACCATGGACCTGCCCTCGCGGACCCGCTGGACCGTGGCCGTCACCGTGCCGCCGGACAAGGCCTGGTTCGAGACCCGGGGCTTCTGGCACAATCCGACGGCCTTCGGCCAGTCCTATTACTATTGGTCGTGCGCGGCCATCCCGACCGCCGACGACCTCCGCTACATCTTCCCCGGCCGCTTCCACATCGGCCACGACTACGCCGTGCCGCTCGAGCCATGGCCGGTCGACAAGGACGGGCTCGACCTCTCCTGGTACAGGAACAACGGCTCGCCCGGGTCGAAGAGCTATTTCACGGTCGGCGAATACGAGGATTTCTACGGGGCTTGGTACCGGAACGCCGACGCCGGCTTCGGCCACTGGGCCCTCTACGACGATATGCCCGGCCGCAAGGTCTGGATCTGGGACCTGTCGCGGCAGGGGGCAATCTGGGTCGACCTCCTGACCGACAAGGACGGCCAGTACACCGAGCCCCAGGCCGGCCGGCTCCTCGACCAGTCCGACCACGGCCGGATGCTGCCCTCCGTGACGGACCGCTGGCGGGAGGTCTGGTTCCCCTACCGCGGCATCGGGCCGATGGCCAAGGCCTCTCCCGCGGGCGTCCTGAGCGCGTCGGCCACGGACAAGGGGCTGGCCCTCGGCTTCTTCCCGCTCGAGGCCGTCGACGACGAGCTCGTCGCTACGGCCGGCGGCCGCGAGGTCGTCCGCGAGCGCCTCCGTCTCAGGCCGGAGGAGACATGGAAAAAGGACATTCCGCTCGCCGCGAAGCCCGGTGACATCGAGGTCCGGTTCGGCGCCCGGCTCGTCTATTCGAGCCGGCCCGAGGTATCCCGGCTTGAGCGCCCGATCCGCTTCCATGCCGTCGACGAGAGCACCTCTGAAGGGCTTTTTCAGGCCGGTCTTAAGGCGGAGCAGGAACGCCTCTACCCGCAGGCCCTCGAGAGATACCTGGCCTGCCTGTCCCGCGAGCCGGGCCACGTGCGGGCCCTGGCCCGCGCGGCCGAGCTCCGCATCAGGCGCGGGGAATACGATAAAGGCCGGGAGCTCGCGGCCAAGGCCCTCGAGGTCTCCATGTACGACGCCGAAGCGAACTACGCCTACGGCCTGGCCGCCCGACGCCTGGGCCGGACGCCCGACGCCAAAGAGACGCTGGGCTGGGCCGCCCGGTCCATGGAGTACCGGGCCCCGGCTTACCTTCAGCTCGCGGAGATCGCCGCCGTCGAGGGGAACGGCCCTCTCGCCCTCGAGTACGCGGAGAAGGCCCTCGACGGCAACCGCTACGACTCGAGCGCCCTCGAGCTCGAGGCCGCGGTCCTGCGCCGGCTCGGTCGGGCCGGCGAGGCGCGGCGCGTCCTCGACCGGCTGCTCGAATTCGACCCCCTCGACCACCTGGCGCGCTTCGAGGGATACCTCCTTGACCCGACCGCGGCGCGGCTGGCCGAATTCAAGGGCATGATCCGGAACGAACTGCCCCACGAAGCCTATCTCGAGATGGCCCTGTTCTATGTCCGGATCGGCCGGGCGGAGGAGGCCGTAGCGCTCCTGCGGAACGCCCCCGAGCAGGCCGAAGTCGAAGCCTGGATGGCTTACCTCCTGAAGGACTCCGCGCCCGAGGAGAGCAAGATCCGTCTCGACCGGGCCATGAGCCTGTCCCCTCTTCTCGTCTTCCCGTTCCGCGAGGAGTCCATCCCCGTCTTCGAATGGGCCGGCGCGGCCAGGCCGGGAGATTGGAAGCCGCCGTATTATCTCGGGCTCATTCTCTGGGGCAAAGGCCGTCTCGACGAGGCCCGGGCGCTCCTCGCCCGGTGCGACGCGGCCGACTTCTCACCGCTCTTCCTGGCGCGCGGCGCCCTGTCGCGGGCGGGCGCGCCGGAGAAGGCCCTGGCCGATTTTCGCAGGGCCGTCGCCATCGACTCCGGGAACTGGCGCGCCTGGCATAATCTCAGCGGCTACCTCAGCTCCCTCGGACGGAAGACCGACGCCCTCGACATCGCGGCCAAGGCCGCGGGCCTCTTCACTCAGGAGGTCCCCATTCTGGTCGACCATGTCGGCGCCCTCCTCGCGCTCGGGCGGAACGACGCGGCGGCCGCGGTCCTGGACGGCGTCAAGGCCCTGCCCTACGAGGGCGCGAGCGGCATCCACACGCTCTATGTCCGGACCCACGTCGCTATTGCCCTCGACCGGATGGGACGGGGCGACTGGACGGCGGCTGTCGAGCATCTCGAGAGGTCCAAGCTCTATCCCGAGAACCTGGGCACGGGCGCGCCCTTCGACCCCGACGTCCGGCTCCAGGACTATTTCATCGCCCTTTGCATGGAAAGGATGGGGAACGCGGCCAGGGCGAACGAGCTTCGGAAGGGGATCCGGGACTATTCGCTGAGGCACCGCGACGAAAGGGGCCCCGGCGCCTATTTTGGCGGGCTCGTCCTGGAGCGGCTCGGGGACCGCGCCTCGAGCCGCGAGCTCCTCAAGACGGCCGCGGCGCCCGACCCGGAGGTCCTGGCGGCGCTAAAGAAGCTCAGCCGCTGATATAAGAGAAGAGCGACAGCCCCATGCCTGCCCGGCTGTTGCTTTTGGGAGGCCATGCCAGACAGGCCTGGGACAGTCTCCCTCTTGATTTCTCGTCCTGTGGCGCGGAAGTTCCCCCGAGCGGGCAGGCCTTCTCGACGCCTCGCCCATCCGGCCGGCGGTTGCTCCGCTCCTTTAGCGCTCCCACGGCTTGTACGGCACGAGCGGCAGGACCTGGGCCTTGACGACGCGGAAGAGCGCGTACACGTCGCCGGCCTTGGGCGCGAGCCCGAACTTCCAGTAGCGGATGAGCCCGAAGTCCGACTCGGGCTCGAGGAGGCACGGGATGAGGTTGGCCGCCGCCTGGCCGCAGCCGACGTAGAAATCGCCGCGCCGGAGGACCGTCGAAAGCGTCTTCCGCTCGACTTCGATCCTCGCGGGGGCCAGGTAATCGTCGGTGGCCGGGACGATGTCCTTGACCTCGTAGGCCTCGACCTCCGCCATCCTGTCCTGGAAGAGCATCCCGACGGCGATGCCGTGCCGCAGCAGCGTTTCGACGACGTCGGTCCGCGCGGCCGGAATGACGTAGCCCAGCGGGCGCGTCACGCTGACCTTCGGCTCGACCAGGGGAAACCAGTTCCTCACCATGACGGAAACGACCTTGGGTCCGGCGGCGCGGGGAGCGAGCGAGATGTCCTGGGCCGTGAGCGTTTCCCCCGCTTTCTTGTCGACATTGAGGACGCCGATCACGGACGGACCGGCGGCGGGAGCGTATTCCTGGAGGTTTAAGGTCGGCGCCTTCGAGTCGCGGGCGTAGTCCATGCGGAGGTGGACAAGGTCGTCGGCCGCCGGGGCCTTGCCCCGCTCGAGGAGCTTGGCCCGGAGGTCGCGGACGATCCTAATGACATCCGTCCCGTGATCGGCCGCGGCCTCCATGAGCGAGCGCAGGCCGGCATACTGCCAGCGCGTCCGTTCGGCCAGGGTCGCGAGGTCGTGGCGGGAGGCCACTTCCTGGATGAAGGACAGCGTTTCGTAGATGCCGAGGCTGTTGCGGCCGTCATTGAGGTCCGTGGTGCTATAGCGAGTGTATTCCTCGCGCGGCGCCGCGGGGCCGGCGGAGGTCTCGACACCCGCCGCCCCCGTCGAGCCCATCTCCTCGGTCACGAGGTACTCGTGGAAAGTCACGGACTGCTTCCGGAGGGCCGCCTCGGCCCCGGAAAGGAGCGTCCGGCGCGAGTAGTCCTGCAGGACCTGGCTGATGTTCGCGTTCGAAACGCAGCCGATGTTGACCCTGTAATATCCGTCGCCCTTCTCGTGGGCGTCTATTGTCACCTCGGGCATCCAGGCCCGGAAGACGCGGTGGATGGCCTCGACCCCGGCCGCCTCGAGCTTGACGTGGTCGCGGTTCATGTCGAGGCCGGTCTCGTTCCGCCGCACGTCGAAGGCGTTGCCGTAGGGGTTCGCCTGGGGCATGATGAGGACGTTCAGCCGCTTGAGCAGGGGCTTCATCTCGCCCAGGGCCAGGTCCCGGACGAGCCGGAGGGCCGCCTCTTTGGCCGACTGCTCGTTGCCGTGCTGGGAGGCCGTGACGAGGAGCGTCGGCTTCTTCCGGTCGAGGTCCTGCGGCCGCGCCGCACCCTCCTCCGTGAGGACGGCCAGGAAGAGCTCCGCGGCCGGGAATTCGTCGACCTCCTTCGTCCGGCCGACGACCAGGACCGTGAGCTCTTTGGCCAGCGCATCGGCCTGGCTCAGGAAGCGGCCGACGTCGATGTTCTGGGTGTAGCGCGTGTAGCCGCAGTCCTCGGCCGGCGTCTTGAGCGTGGCCGGGGCCGCGGCCAGGGCGATCGTGAGAAGGGTGATGGCCCAGGCCGGGGCAGACCGCCGGATGCTCCGGAGCTTGTTCGCCATTCGCGTCCTCCCCGTCACTTCTTTGCGTCCGGCCCGGCAGGGGCGGCTTTCTCGCACTTGAGCGAGACATCCCTGACCTGGCCTGACCGCAGGACCTTGAACTTGACCTCGCCGCCGCAGCGGAGCTTGGCCAGTTCCATCCTCAGCTCGTTGATGTCGTCGTAGGTCCGGCCATCGACCGCGAGGACGACGTCGCCCTTCTCGAAGTCCGCCCGGCTCGCCGCGCCCTCGGTCGGCTTGCTCTCGACGACGAGGTTCGTGAGGTTCTCGACCTTCTTCAAGGCCAGCCCGATCGTCGGGAAGGCCGGCTTGGCCTCCTCGGCGATGGCAAAGACGTAATCGGCGTAGGTCCGCGAGACCCGGACGCTCTTCGCCCCGGCCGGGATGGTCACGGCGACGACCGTCCTGCCGGCGAGGCCGCTCTTCTCGAAGGCCCGCCGGTTGAGGCCGAGATTGTAGAGCAGATGGCCGGAGCCGGCGCAGACGACGACGCGACGGCCCTCGCTCTCCGCGCCGCGGACCGAGTTGTCGGACATGACCTCGTCCCAGGCCGACTGCCCCCGGTAGAGGCCCTCGAACATCATGTCGAGGCCGGCGCCCCTCATCTGCGGCGGGATGTCGCTCGACTCGAAGATCGTCCGGATGAGGGTCCTGTGGTCCTTGTTGGCGAGGTCGGGCGCCGTGGGGACAAAGGCCTTCTCCTCGTCGGTCAGAGCCTCCCAGCCGCGCATGCGGACCTTGGTGATGACCTCGCGCGGCACGTTCAGGGCATAGACGGGCAGCCGGTGCTCCTTGGCGAAGTCGAGGATCTTCTCATAGAAGCCGAAATTGAAGTTCCAGTTGACGTACCAGCGGACCGCGCGCAGGAACTCGTCTTTCGTCAGCTCGCCGGCGCTCCAGCGGTTGAGCGCCTCCTGGACGGTGACCGGGAGCATCTCGAGGCCGACGGCCAGGTGGCGGTCCTGCCCGTAGAGGGCCCGGATGACCTGGTACTGGACCTCGTGCATGGGCAGGGAGTTGTGCGTCTCGCCGATGTAGACGAGCCGGCACGGCCGCATCTCCTGGATCATCCGGTCAAAGGCCACGGCTCGGCCCGTTTCGCCGGACAGGATGGCGCCGAGACCGACCTCCATCGTCTTGTCCTTGAGCCTGGGGTCGCCGATCTTGAGGAGGAGCGTCGGGTCGGGTCTCTCGGGCTGGGCTTGCGCGAGGGCCTGGGCCGGCGCCTGAGCGGGGACCGGGGCCTGGGCAGCGGCCGCCCCGAAGGCGAAGAGAACCGCGAGGCCGAGAAGGAGGAGATAGAGTTTCAACCGGGCCATGGCAACCTCCCGTCCGGATTCTCCCCCGTATGATATCTCCGGGATTCCGGCGAAGTCAACGCGGCCTCACGCACCTTGGAGCTCCTCTTTCGCCAGGCGCGGCCGCTTCGCGCCGTCCGCGACGCGCGGACGCCCCGGTTGAAAGCAGGACGGGGGAAGGACTAAAATGTGGCCGCCAGGCCCGGAGAAAGGAACCATGGACGAAGACGACGGCGCAACGAAAAAGACGATCCGAACTTTCGCCGCCGCCTCGTTCCTCAATGACTTCGGCTCGGACATCATCGCCCCCGTCTGGCCCATGTTCGTGACCCAGGTCCTGGGGGCCAACATGTCCGCCCTGGGGCTGCTCGACGGGCTCGGCGAGGCCCTGGTCTCCCTGTCCCAGGCGGCCTCGGGCTACATCTCGGACCGGATCCGAAAACGGAAGGTCTTCGTCTGGACGGGCTACCTCTGCGGCGCCGCGTCGCGGCTCGGCTACGCCATGGCCTCCGTCTGGCAGCAGCTCATCCCCTTCAAGGTCCTGGACCGGATGGGAAAAATGCGCGGCGCGCCGCGCGACGCCATGATCGCCGACCTCTCCGCCGACCAGAACCGCGGCCGCCATTTCGGCCTTCTGCGCGCCATGGACAACCTCGGCGCAGTCTTCGGGATTACGGCCTCGATCCTCCTTCTCAACCTTGTCGGCCTCCGTCTCATCTTCGCCCTGGCCGCCATTCCCTCGGTCATCGGCGCCCTCCTCGTCCTGGTCCGGATCAAGGAGGAGAAGCCGGCGGGGCGGAAGATCTACAAGGGCTTGACCCTCCGGCACATCGACCGGAACCTGGCCCTCTACTTCGGCATCAGCGCCGTCTTCTCGCTCGGGGCCTTCACGTATTCCTTCCTGCTCGTCTACGCCAAGACGGCCGGCTTCAAGATCGGCTTCGTGCCCGTCCTTTATCTCGTCTTCACGGCCACGGCGGCGCTCCTCTCGCTTCCCTTCGGCCGGCTGTCCGACCGGGTCGGGCGCAAGGCCGTTCTTCTCCTCTCCTTCGGCTTCTGGGCGGCGGTCTGCCTGGGGGTCCTGGCGATCCGGGGAATGGCCCTCGTGCCGGTCGTGTTCGTGCTCTACGGGGTCCACAAGGCCGCCCTCGAGCCCGTCCAACGGACGCTCGTCGCCGAGCTCTGTCCGCCGCAGTTCCGGGCCAGCATCATCGGCGGGTTTCAGCTCGTCGTCGGGATGTGCGCGCTGCCGGCCTCGCTCGTCGCAGGCTGGCTCTGGGATAAGGCCGGACGGAACCTGCCCTTTCTCATTTCCCTGGGGTTGACCGCCGCGGCGGCCCTGGGCCTCCTCTTCGTCAGAGAGAAACGGGACGCGGCCTAGTCCTCTTCCTCGGGCCTGACCCGTCCTTCCTTGACCGCGTCGGCGATGATCTTCTGCTGGATGTGGGACGGCGCTTCCTCGTAGTGCGAGAACTCCATCAGGAACGAGCCGCGGCCGCCCGTGATCGAGGTCAGCGTCGGCTCGAAGTCGAGCATCTCCGACATCGGCACGACGGCCTTGAGGACGCGCATCGTCCCCTTCTGTTCCATGCCCTGGACCTTGCCCCGCCGGCCGTTCAGGTTGCCCATAATGTCGCCCATGTAGGCCTCGGGCGTGTAGATCTCGACGCTCATGACGGGCTCGAGGATGGTCGGCTTGGCCTCCTTCATGGCCTTCTTGTAGGCCTTGGTGGCGGCGATCTTGAAGGCGATGTCGGAGGAATCGACGTCGTGATACGACCCGTCGTAGAGGGTGACCTTGAAATCCACGGCGGGATAGCCCGCCAGGACGCCCTTCTTCCTCGCTTCCAGGATGCCCTTCTCGACCGAGGGGATGAAGTTGCGGGGAATGGCGCCGCCGAAAACCTTGTCTTCGAACTCGAAGTCCTTGCCCCGGGGGAGCGGCTCCATCTTGATCCAGACGTCGCCGAACTGGCCGCGGCCGCCGGTCTGCTTCTTATGCCGGCCCTGGACATCGGCCCGGCCCTTGATCGTCTCCTTGTAGGAGATCTTCGGCGGCTTGAGGTCGACCTCGACGTTGTAGCGCTTCTTGAGCCTCTCGGTGATGATCCGGACGTGGAGCTCGCCGTTTCCGGAGATGAGGAGCTGGCTGGTGTCCGGGTCCCGCTCGATGCGGACCGTCGGGTCCTCCTCGGTGATCCGGTGCGTCGCCTGGGAGATCCGGTCCTCGTCCGCCCGTGTCTTGGGCTCGATGGCGAACGAGATCGACGGCTCGGGGAAATCCATGGCCGGGAACTCGACCGCGGCGTTCTTGACGGAGAGGGTGTCGCCCGTCGAGGTCGCCCTGAGCTTGGCCGTGGCAACGATGTCGCCGGCCTTGGCCTGGCCGGCCGCGATCTGCTCCTTGCCCTGGAGGAAGAACAGGCCGCCGAGCTTCTCGTCGGTCTCGCGCGCCGTGTTGGTCACGGCGCCGTCGGGATTGACCCGGCCGGAGAAGACGCGCATGAGCGAGATGCGGCCGGTGTAGGGGTCGGAGATCGTCTTGAAGACGAGGGCCGAGAACGGCGCGTCGGGCGCCGGCTCGACCGCCGCGTCCTGACCCTTGACCTTGGCCTTGACCTTGCCGCGCTCGACCGGCGAGGGAAGGTAGGAGATGAAGCCGTTGAGGAGGGTCTGGGCGCCGATGTTGACCAGGCCGGAGGCGGCGAAGACCGGGAAGAGCTGGCGGCCGAGGATGGCCCGCTTGAGGCCGGCCGCGAACTCCTCGGCCGAGAGTTCGCCCTGCTCGAGGTATTTCTCCATGAGCTTCTCGTCGCTCTCGGCGACCATCTCGACGAGGTCGCGGCGCCGCTTCTCGACCTCGGCCTGGAGACCGGCCGGGACGGGGCCCTCGACGAACTTGCCGCTCTCGTCCTTCTCGTACGCGTAGGCCTTGCCGCCGATGATGTCGACAACGCCGGAGAAACTCTTTTCCTCGCCGATCGGCAGCTGGACGGGGACGGCCTGGCGGCCGAAGAACTGCTGGACGGCCTCGAGGGCTCCCTCGAAGCTCGCGTTCTCGCGGTCCATCTTGTTGATGACGATGAGCCGGGGCAGGCCGTCCTCTTCGAGCATCTCCCAGACCTTTTCGGTGCCGACCTCGACGCCGGCCACGGCGTCGATGAGGACGGCCGCGGCGTCCACGGCCCGCAGGGAGGCCCGCGTGTCCCAGAGGAAGTTCGTGTACCCCGGCGTGTCGAGGAGGTTGATCTTGTGGTCCTTCCATTCGCAGAAGCAGACGGCGGAATTGATGGAGATCTTGCGGTCGATCTCCTCGGGCTCGTAGTCGGTGACGGTGTTGCCCTTGTCGACCTTGGTCAGGCGGCTCGTGACGCCCGTGTCGAACAGGAGCGCGGCCGTGAGCGACGTCTTGCCCGAGGAGCCGTGGCCGACGAGGGCCACGTTCCGGATCATGTCCACGGCATAATCTTTCATGCTCGAGCCTCCTCGGAACGGGATCGGTCTTTATCCGCCAAGCACTGAAGGACGTCTTGGAGAAAAAAACGGAGTCTATGATAATCGATTTCCGCCATTTCCTCAAGGGGCCGGGCCGCCGGCCGGCTTCAGAAGCTGGCGAGCTCCGCCAGCACGGCCTCGAGCTCGGGCGGCAGGGGCGAGGCGAACTCGAGGCGCTTGCCCGTCGCCGGGTGGAGGAAAGAGAGGATGTGGGCGTGGAGGAAGAGCCGGGGGAACTTCCGCGGCGGCTTCTTCCGCCCGTAGAGCGGATCCCCGGCGACCGGGTGGCCGGCCGCGGCGAGATGGACGCGGATCTGATGGGTCCGGCCGGTCGTCGGCTTGATCTCGAGCAGGGTCGTGTCCTTGAAGACGCGGAGGACGCGGAAGAAGGTCTCGGCGTCCTTGCCGTGGCGTGAGCGGACCGAGATCCGCCTGCCGTCGCTCGCGTGCCGGCCGATCGGCCAGGCGATGCGCCCCTCCGGGGCCGTGACCTGGCCCCAGACGAGGCCGAGGTAGGTCTTCCAGACGTCCTTCGTCCGGAACTGCCGGGTCAGGGATTCGTAGGCGCGCGCGGAGCGGGCCGCGACCATGACGCCTGAGGTGTCCTTGTCCAGGCGGTGGACGATCCCCGGCCTGTCCTCGGCCCCGACCGTCGCGATCTCCGGGAAGCGATGGAGCAGTCCGTTGACGAGCGTCCCGGAGGCGTTCCCCGCGCCCGGGTGGACGACGAGCCCGGCCGGCTTGTCGATGACGATGATGTCGCCGTCGGCGTAGAGGACCTTGAGCGGGATGTCCTCCGGCTCGAGCCTCTCCGGGCCGGGGACCTTGTAGTCGAAGGCGACCGAATCGCCCGCCCGGAGCTTGTAGCTCGAGCGGCGCACGGCCCCCGAGACGCGGGCCGCCCCTCCGTCGACGAGGCGCTTGACCTGGGAGCGGGCGAGCTCCGGGACTCGTTCCGCCAGGACGACGTCCAGCCGTCTCCCCTCGCCCCGGCCGGGCCCGACGACGAATTCCGTCTTAGGCACTCTTGCGCCGCCGCAGGACAACGGCGAGGCCGACCCCCGCGATCAGGCCCAAAATGCAGAACATCTGCGGGTAGGACAGGCTCGAGAGGGCCGTAGCCCCGCGTATGAAATACGTCCGGTCGGGATGGTCCCCGCGGAAGTATTCCGTGATGAAGCGGATGATCGAATAGTTGACGATGTAGAGGGAGAAGACCTGGCCGTCGAACTTTTTTTTCTTCAGGACGAGGAAGAGAACGGCGAAATTGAGGAAATTGAGGGCCGCCTCGTAGAGCTGGACGGGGTGGACGTGGACGTTGAGCGGGATGCCCGTCAGCTCGTGGGCGTACTCGCTCTTGAAGACGACCGACCAGGGCCAGGCGCACTCGCTCCCGTAGCAGCAGCCGGCGCTGAAACAGCCGATGCGGCCGAAGCCGTGCCCCATGGCCAGGGCCGGGGCGACGATGTCCGCGGCCTTCCAGGTCGGGATCTTCTTCCGGTGGAAGTACCACAGGGCGAAGATGACGCCGAAGGTCAACCCGCCCTGGAAGACGCCGCCGGAGCGGGCCAGGCTGAAGAGCTCCCGCGGCGAGCTCAGGTAGAGCGAGACGTTGCCCAGGAAGAGGATGAGCTTGGCGCCGATCAGGGAGACGATGACCGTGTAGAAGGCCGCGTCCAGCAGCAGCGGCGCGTCCAGCCCGGCCTTCTTTGCCTGGACGTAGATGAACCAGAGGGCCATCCCGACGCCCACGGCCATCATGAAGCCGTAGGTGTGGACGGTCAGCGGGCCGAGCTTGAAGAGGATGGGGTGCATTCCGGTTTCCTCCTGAAGAAGATGACGACCATGAGGACGGCGCCGATAGTGATGCACGAGTCGGCCACGTTGAAGAACGGCCAGTGGGCGTTGCCGATATGGAAGTCGAGGAAGTCGATGACGTAGCCGCGGATGAAGCGGTCGAGGAGGTTGCCCAGGGCGCCCGCCAGGATCAGCGACAGGGAGACCTTCATCAGCCGGTCCGAGGCCGGGGTCTTGATGAAATAGAAGACGACCAGGCCCAGGGCCAGCACCGAGGCGGCCGTCAGGGCGATGGACACCGCCGTGTTGTTGGACTGGTTGAAGGCGCCGAAGATCGCGCCGCGGTTGTGGATGCGGGTCAGGTTGAAGAATCCCGGGACGACCGTCCGGCTCTCGTAGAGCGCGACCGTCCGGGAGACAACGAACTTGGCGGCCTGGTCGAGGGCCATCAGGGCCAGGATGAGGAGGAGGTAGGGCCCGTCCTTCTTTCCGCTCATGGGACGATCGTCCTGACCACGGCGTCGCAGCGCTCGCAGAGCGTCGGGCGCTCCGCGCTGCGGCCGACGAAGGTCGAATAGTTCCAGCAGCGCTCGCACTTGGCCCCCGGCGCCCGCACGACCGCGACGTCCAGCTCGGGGCCGGCGCCCTTCTCGACGGCCACGGCCGAGACGATGAACAGGGCCGGGAGGTCGGCCGCTTTCCGCTCGAGGAGGGCGGCCTCGTCCCCGGAAGCCCGGAGCGTCACCATGGCCTCGAGGGAATTGCCGACGAGCCCCTCCGCCCGGGCCTTCTCGAGGGACTTGAGGACCTTCTCGCGGACGGAGAGGAGGGCGGCCATCTCGGCGACGAAGGCCCGGCCGCGGCCGCAGAGCCAGTCGCGTTCGGCCGGGAACTCGCCCAGGTGGATGGAGGCCTCCTTGCCGGCGAAGGCGGGAACATGGTCCCAGGCCTCTTCGGCCGTGAACGAGAGGATCGGCGCGGCGAGGAGGAGGGTCGAACGCAGGACCTCGAACATGGCCGTCTGGGCCGAGCGCCGCAGGGCCGAAGTCCGGCCGGAGCAGTAGGCGCGGTCCTTGACGACGTCGAGGTAGAAGGAGCTGAGGTCGACGGTGAAGAAGTCGAGCAGGGCGTGGACGACGGTGTGGTACTCGTAGTCCTCATAGGCCCGGCGAACGCGCCGCCCGACCTCCTCGGCCCGGTGAAGGATCCAGCGGTCGAGGTCGAGGAGCTCGCCGGCCGGCACGGCGTCCGCGTCCGGGTCGAAGCCGTCGAGGTTGCCGAGGAGGAAGCGCCAGGTGTTGCGGATCTTGCGATAGGCCTCGACGAGGCGCTGTTCGATCTCCCTGCTGAAGCGGGCGTCCTCCTTGTAATTCAGCATGGCCACCCAGAGCCGCAGGACCTCGGCGCCGCTCCGGGCGATGATCTCGCCCGGCTCAATGGCGTTGCCGAACGACTTCGACATGGCCCTCCCCTGCTCGTCGAGGATGAAGCCGCAGGTGACGCAGGTCTTGAATGGGCTCCGGCCCTTGACGCCGACCCCGATGAGAAGCGAGCTCTGGAACCAGCCGCGGTGCTGGTCGTGGCCTTCGATGTAGAGGTCGGCGGGCCAGCGGTGCCCGGGCTCGCGGTCGAGAATGTTCTGCGAGGCCCCGGACTCGAACCAGACGTCGAGGATGTTCATCTCCTTGCGGAATTCCGTCGCCCCGCAGGCCGGGCATTTTGTGCCGGCCGGAAGGAGCGTCGACGGCTCCCGCAGGTACCAGGAGGCCGACCCCTCCCGCTCGAAGATGTCCGCGACACGGCGGACGATCGCCGCGTCGGCAAGGACGGCGCCGCAGGCCCGGCAGCCGAAGGCCGGGATGGGCACGCCCCAGGACCGCTGGCGCGAGATGCACCAGTCGGGCCGGCCCGCGACCATGCTGTCGATCCGCTCCTGTCCCCACTCGGGGATCCAACGGACCGAGCGGATGGCCTCCCGGGCCGTGTTCCGGAAGCCGCCCTTGTCCATCGAGATGAACCACTGCTCAGTGGCTCGGAAGACGACCGGGTTCTTGCAGCGCCAGCAATGGGGATAGGAGTGGCTGACGCTCGTCTCCTTGAGGAGCGACCCTTCGCGCTTCATGTCGGCGGTGATGAGCGGGTTGGCCGTGAAGACGTCGACCCCGGCGTAGCGGGCGACGTCCGGCGTGAACTTGCCCTCGTCATCGACGGGCGTGTAGATATCGATGCCATAGGCGACGCCCGTCAGGTAGTCGTCGGCGCCATGGCCTGGCGCCGTGTGCACGGCCCCGGTGCCGTCCTCGAGCGTGACATAGTCGGCCAGGACGAAGACGGACTCCCGGTCGATCCAGGGGTGGCGGGCCTTGAGCCCTTCCATCTCCCGGCCGGGGAAGGTCGCCAGGACCCGGGGCGCCGGCCAGCCGAGCCCGGCGGCCACGGCCGGAAGGAGCTTTTTGGCCAGAATGTAGACATCCTGCCCGACCTCGGCGGCGACGTATTCGTGGTCCGGATGGAAGGCGATGGCCATGTTGGCCGGCAGCGTCCAGGGCGTCGTCGTCCAGATCAGGGCGTAAACCCGGCGGCCGGCCAGGGCGGGGAATTTCGCCGAAAGGTCGGACACGACCTGGAACCGGACGTAGATCGAGGGCGAGGTCTTGTCGCGGTACTCGATCTCGGCCTCGGCCAGGGCCGTCTCGCAGTGGATGCACCAGTGGACGGGCCGCTTCCCCTTATAGACGCTGCCGCGCTCGAAGAAGTCCGCCAGGTAGCGGAGGACCATGGCCTCGTACTTGGGGTCCATCGTCAGGTAGGGCTCAGCCCACCTGCCGAGGACGCCGAGGCGCTTGAATTCGTTCCTCTGGACGTCGATGAACTTGAGGGCGTACTTGCGGCACTCCTCCCGGATCTCCCCGGTCGTCATGGCCGCCTTCTTCGGCCCGAGCTGCCTGTCGACGTGGATCTCGATGGGCAGGCCGTGGCAGTCCCAGCCCGGGATGTAGGGGGCGTAGTGGCCTTGCATCGCCTTCGTCTTGACGATGAAGTCCTTGAGGAGCTTGTTCAGGGTCGTCCCCAGGTGGATGTTGCCATTGGCGTAGGGCGGGCCGTCGTGGAGGACAAAGACCGGCCGCCCCGCCTTGGACTCAAGGACCCGCTCGTAGAGCTTCTCCGCCTCCCATTTCTTGAGCGTCTCCGGCTCCTTCAGGGCGAGGGCGGCCTTCATCGGGAACGAGGTCCGGGGCAGGTTCAGCGTGCCCTTCACGTCCAGCTTCTCGGCCATCATGGTCTCCGTCGGTCAGATCGATGCGTCATTATAGAACATCTCCGCTTTTCCCGCCACCTTGCGGCCGTTTCGCTGGCAAGACCGCTGCTCCTGCCAGGCCGGAGAGTTCCTGTCCGACTATGTCCCCATCCCCGGTGGCGCCAAGACCCGTCCTCATCCCCCGGCCCCGGAAACCTGTCCCGGCTCCGCCTCGGAAATCCCGCCGGGCCCCCCTCCGGCAGGGAGCGGAGTCCTCGGAGCGACCATCAGAAGTGTTTCGCCGCGACTCAGAGCAACGCTTCTGAGAAAAATGCAGAAGAAGCGGGGTTGCTCCTCTTCGGGCGGTCCTGGCGCCACACTGAAGAGCTTCTTTTCCGAGGAGCCGTTCCTCTTGATACTCGAGGATTCAGTCTTTGCGGAAGTGGGCGCCGCGGCTGACCGGGTTGGCCAGGGCGGCGTGGACGATCATCAGGGCGACCCGGATGCCGTGCCGGAGCCCCACGACCTGGGGGTCCATGCGAGCCTCCCGGTAGAAGCGCTCGACCCGGTGGAGGAGGTACTCGAGGTCGGAGCGGGCCCGCTCGAGCCGCTTGGCGGTGCGAATGATCCCGGCGTAGTTCCACATCGTCGAGCGGATGGTCAGCCAGTCCTGATGGACGAGGGCGGGGTCGATCTCCTCTTCCTTCTTCGGGTAATACCACCGATGGATGTCCGAGGGTTTTTCCGGGCCGGGGCCCTCGAACACGGCGGCGATGTCCCGGCCTGCCCGCGTCCCCCACACGAGGCCCTCGAGGAGCGAGGTCGAGGCCAGGCGGTTGGCGCCGTGGACGCCGGTGCAGGCGACTTCCCCCACGGCGTGGAGCCCGGCAAGCGAGGTCCGGCCCAGCCCGTCGACGAGGACGCCGCCGCAGCAATAGTGGGCGGCCGGGACGACGGGGATGGGCTCGCGCGTGATGTCGATGCCGCGCTCGCGGCAGGTCCGGTAGATCGTGGGGAAGCGCTTCCTGATGTCGACCTTGGCATACGAAGCGAGGTCGAGGAGGACATAGGGCGAGTTCGTCAGCAGCATCTCCTCGTACGCGGCACGGGAAACCTCGTCGCGCGGCGCCAGGTCCTTGAGGGGGCTGTACTTCTCCATGAACGTCCGGCCGTCGCGCGTCTTGAGCCGGGCCCCCTCGCCGCGGACCGTCTCCGAGATGAGGAAGCCGTCGCCGTCCTGGCCGTAGAGGACTGTCGGATGGAACTGGATGTACTCCATGTTGACGATCCGCGCCCCGGCCCGCAGGGCCATGGCGTAGCCCGCCCCGATGGCGCCGGCCGGGTTCGAGGTGTGGAGGAAGACCGCGCCGCAGCCGCCGGTGGCCAGGACCGTGTGCGGGGCGAAGAACCGCGAGACGCGCCCGGTCGCGTTCCCGAGGACGTAGGCCCCGATGGCCCGGGGCTCATGGTAATAGGCGATGGGGTTCCTCGAATGATGCGGCACGGTCAGCAGGTCGACGGCCGTGTGACCGGGGAAGAGCGTGACGTTGGCGTAGGTGCCGAGCTCGGCCAGGAACCTTTCCTCGATCGCCCGGCCCGTCGCGTCGTCCACGTGGAGGATGCGGCGCCGCGAGTGGCCCGCCTCCTGCGCATAGTCGAGCTTGTCGGGCGAGCTTCTCGAAAAGGGGATCTTGAGCTCGCCGCAGAGGACCTTCCCGACGAGCTCGTGGCCTTCGCCGACGAGGATATCGACGGCCTCCGGGTCGTTGACGCCGTCGCCCGCCGCGATGATGTCGTCCTTGAGGAGCTCGGGGGCGTCGCTCGGTCCCTGGGAAACGATGCCGCCCTGAGCGTGCCAGGTATTCGATTCCTCCGGACGCTCAGACTGCGTGACGACGGCCACCCGCAGCCCCGCCTTGGCCGCCTCGAGGGCGGCGCTCGCCCCGGCCATGCCGCAACCGATGACGAGGACGTCGGCGGTGATGTCGGCGTCTCTCATCTCAGCTCAGGAACTCCAGGCTGATGTCCAGGGCCCGCGGCGAGTGCGTCAGCGCGCCGACGGAGATGAGGTCGACGCCGGCCGCGGCGATGTCGCGGACGCGCTCCAGGGTGACCCTGCCCGAGACCTCGAGCGGGACCCGGCCCGCCGCGATCGCGACCGCCTCCCTCGTCTCCTCCAGGGACATGTTATCGAGCATGACGATGTCGGCGCCCGCGGCCAGGGCCTGGCGCAGCTCGTCGAGGCTCGTCACTTCGACCTCGATCTTCATCCCGGCCGGGGCGGCGGCCCGGGCCCGCCTGACGGCCTCGGCGATCGTCCCGACGAAGCGGAGGTGGTTGTCCTTAATGAGGACCATGTCGGACAGGCCAAGGCGATGGTTCGTCCCCCCGCCCATGCGGACGGCGTGCTTTTCGAGAAGGCGCAGGCCCGGGGTCGTCTTCCGCGTGTCGAGGATGCGGGCCTTCGTCCCGGCCGCGGCGTCGACGAAGCGGCGGGTCGCCGTGGCCACGCCGGAGAGGAGCTGGAGGAAGTTGAGGGCCGTCCGCTCGGCCTTGAGCAGCGAAACGGTCGGGCCTTTGAGCCGGGCCAGGACGTCACCCTTCTTGACCGCCCGCCCGTCCGCGGACGCCGCGGCGAACTCGACGCGCGGGTCAACGAGCTCGAAGACCCGGCGGGCGACCGGGAGCCCGGCCAGCACGCCGTCTTCCTTGGCCAGGATCACGGCCTCGGAAACGGCGCCGGCCGGAACGATGCTCTCCGAAGTGACGTCGCCCAGCGGCATGTCCTCCCGGAGCGCTGCCTGGATGATGGCGTCGTAGTCCTGCCCTGGCATTTGCTGGAATTATAGTGGGTTAGGCTTTCGGCGTCAAACCCGCCCCGGCTGTTTGCCACGGGCCGGGATTTGTGCCAGAATGGCCAGAGCCATGGAGCCCTTCGCCATCGACCCCGCCGACCTCAGGCAGGTCCTCAGCCTTGCCCTCTCTTCCGGCGGGGACTTCGCCGAGGTCTACATGGAGCACCGGACGTATGATCTCGTCAACATGGAGGAGGACATCATCAAGGAGACGGCCGAGAGCGTCGGCCTCGGCCTGGGCATCCGCGTCCTTTCGGGCGACAAGACGGGCTTCGGCTACACCAACGACCTCGCCCTGGACAAGGTCCGCCAGGCCGCCCTGACCGCCTCCGCCATCGCCTCGGGAAAAGCGAAGGCCCGGCCGGCCCGGTTTCGGCCGCGGCGCCCCGGAAAGACTGTCTATCGCGTGGGCAGCCCCGCCGAGCGGGCCGGCCTGAAGAAAAAGATCGGCCTGGTCAAAGAGGCTTACGGCGCCGCCCAGAAGGCCGACGCCCGCATCGCCAAGGTCAAGGCCTATTTCCAGGACAGCGTTTCGCGCATCGTCATTCTCAACTCCGAGGGGCTCTTCGTCCGCGACACGCGACCCATGGCCAAGCTCGTCTGCGTCGCCATCTCCGAAAAGGCCGGCCAGCGCGAATACGGCTTCTCCGGCGGCGGCGGCCGGGTCGGGCTCGAGTACTTCAGGGACGCGCTGACCCCCCGCGCCATCGGCGAGCAGGCCGCCCGCGAGGCCCTGCTGCTGCTCGAGGCCGTGGACGCGCCGGCCGGGGAGATGCCCATCGTCCTCGGCCCGGGCCACAGCGGCGTCCTCATCCATGAAGCCGTCGGCCACCTCCTCGAGGCCGATTTCAACCGCAAGAAGACCTCCATTTTCTGGAACAAGATGGGCAAGAAGGTCGGCTCCGACCTGGTCACGATCTACGACGACCCGACCATCCCCGCCTTCCGCGGTTCCTATGACGTCGACGACGAGGGAACGGTACCCCGCCGCACACTCCTCATCGAAAAGGGGGTCGTCCGGGGATTCCTGCAGGACCGGCTGTCGGCCGGGATCATGGGCCGGCCGCTGACCGGACACGGCCGCCGGCAGGACTACACCCATGCCCCCATCCCCCGCATGGCCAACACCTACATCGCCCGCGGCGAGCATGCCCCCGAGGAGATCCTGCGGTCCGTCAAAAAGGGTTTCTACGTCGCGAGCCTGCAGGGCGGCCAGGTGGAGGACTCGGGCAAGTTCACCTTCTCCGTCAGCCTCGGCTACCTCATCGAGGGCGGGAAGCTGACCGCCCCGGTCAAGCAGGCGACCCTTATCGGCACGAACATCGACATCCTCAAGCGCCTGGACCGGGCCGGCTCGGACCTCGCCTTCGGCCTCCAGACCGGGACCTGCAGCAAGGAAGGCCAGGACGTCCCGGTCGCGGACGGCTGTCCGACACTCCGCATCTCGAAGATGACCGTCGGAGGCCGGAGGTGAAGGAGCTGCGCGGCCTGGCCGAAGGCCTCGTCGCCTACGCACGCAAGTGCGGCGCGGACGAGGTCGAGGTCTCGGTCGCGGACGGCCGGGAGTTCGACGTCGATGTCCGCCGTGGCCGCATCGAGCACCTCGTCGAGGCCGACTCGCGCGTCTGCGGGCTCAAGGTCATCAAGGACAAGCGGACGGCCTACGCCAGCTCATCAGACCTAGCCCCGGGGACGCTGCGGCGGCTCATCCGCAACGCCGTGCGGCGGGCGACGCTGGCCAGCGCGGACGAGTTTTCGGGACTGGCCCCGCTCGAGCGCGCGACGGTCGACGCGGCGGCGCTGCGCCTCCACGACCCGGCCGTGGCCGGGCTCGACGCCCGGACGAAGATCCGTTTGGCCCGGGAGACGGAGCGCCTCGCCCTCCGCGACCGGCGCATCACGAACTCCTACGGCGCCAATTTCGGCACGGACGAGGCCCGCACGGTCCTCGTCAACTCGAACGGCTTCGCCGGCGAGTTCGAGCAGACCTACTGCGAGCTGAGCGTCGGCCTCCAGGCGGGCGGCACGGATGATAAGGTCGAGGATTCGTGGTTCTCGGCCAAGCGCCATTTCAAGGACCTGTCGACGCCCGAGGAGATCGCCCGGATCGCCGTCGAGCGGACGGTGCGCCAGCTCCGGCCGCGCAAGGTCAAGACCCAGAAGGTCCCCGTCATCTTCGAGCCGACTCAGACGGCCTGGCTCATGGGTTTCCTGTTCGGTTGTGTCACCGGGACGGCCGTTTACCAGAAGGCAACCTTCCTCGCCGGGAAGCTGGGCCAGCGCATCGGGAACGAGCGGGTCACTGTCGTCGACGACGGGCTGATGCCGGGCGCGCTCGGGACGCGGCCGTTCGATTCCGACGGGCTCCCGTCGCGGCGGACGACGGTCGTCGCCAAGGGTGTTCTTGCGAGCTACCTTTGCAATACCTATGCCGCCCGCAAGCTCGGGCTCAAGTCCACGGGCAACGCGGACGGCGGCGGGGTCAGCCCCAACAACTTCTACCTCCTGCCGGGGACGCGGACGCCCGCGGAGATCATCGCCAGCACGAAGAGGGGGCTCATCCTCACCCGGGCCCTGGGCCACGGACTGAACCCGGTCAGCGGCGACATCTCGCGCGGCGCCTTCGGGCTGTGGGTCGAGGACGGCGAGATCGCCTATCCCGTCTCCGAGGTCACGATCTCCGGGAACCTGGCGACGATCCTCGAGGGCATCGAGGCGGTGGGGAACGACCTCGAGTTCTTCAGCCCCGTGACCGGCCCAACGGTCAAGGTCGCCGAGATGACCGTCGCCGGCCAATAATCAGAAGCGGTTGCGGTGGAGGACGGCGGCCCGCGTCCGCTTCGGGACGTGGAGGCGCCCCTCCCCGTCCTTCCAGTACTTCAGGGAATCCTCGAGGTCCTCGGCGACCGGGTCTTCGGCCGGATAGCCGAGGGCGAGGACGCAGTCGATTCGGTAGCCGTCGGGCACGCCCAGAATCGCCTTGAGCCTGTCCCGGTCGACCGAAAGCATCCAGCAGCTGCCGATGCCCTCGCCGAGGGCCGAGATGATCATGTTCTCCACGGCCGCGCCCACGTCGTACTCGAACATCTTCTCCCGGACTTTGGTGTTGACCAGGGTCACGACGTAGGCCGTGGGCTCCTCGCCCGGCTTTGGGTCTCCGGCGGGCGCGATGTAGGCGGCCCATTTCAGGCACGGGAAGACCTCGGCGCGCGTCCACGGGTCGTCGACGGCGATGAACTCGAGCGGCTGCATGTTGGCCGCGGACGGGGCCAGCCGGGCCGCGTCGACGAGCGCGTCGAGCGTCCCCGGCGGCAGAGGCTCAGGCCGGAAGCGGCGGATCGTCCGCCGCGCCACGATGATGTCGTGCGCTTCCTTGTCACCCTGACACATACGGCACCTCCCCGATGGACTGTTTCTCGGTCACCGGCGCCTTCGCCATGAAGACCGCCGTGGCCGCGAGCAGGAAGGACCCGGCGAAGACGTACATCCGCCGGTATCCCCAGAGGTCGGCGATCCAGCCGAAGAACGGCGCGCCGGCGCCCATCCCGACGTCGAACAGGGAGTTGTACATGCTGATGGCCAGCCCCTTGTTCTTCCGCCCCATGAAATCGATGATGTAGGCGCTCAGCGCCGGATAGATGAGGCCCTGACCGATGCCGCCCAGGAAGGCCGTCCCGACGAGAAGCGGCGTCGTCCGGATGCGCGCGATGAGGAAGAGGTTCGCGCAGATCGTGAGGGCCGCGGGCAGAATGACCGTCTTCCGGCCGAAGCGGTCCGAGAGGTCACCCGTGCCGAAGCGCGTGAGGATGGCGGCCAGCGAGAAGACGAGGAAGAAGGCGCCGACGCGCTCGAGCCCGATCGACCGCCCGAAGACGGCGATGAAGTAGATGATGACGCCGCGGATCGCACCGTGGAAGACAGGCATGGCCGCGACGATGAGGACGACGGCGGGCGGCACCCGGCGCAGGACCCGGTAGCCCCCCCCCGCGCTCCCCTCTTTCGGCCTGGGGCGGCAGCGGGCGGCGAGGACGCCGACGAGGGCCAGCCCCAGGAAGACGAGGGCCGCGTCGAAGACCCGGCCGAAGCCGAAGCGGCGGCTGATCTCCTCGGCCGCGAGCGGGCCGAGGGCATTGGCGACGAGCCCCGCGACGCCGATGATGCCCATCGACCGGGCCAGCCGGTCGGCCGGGGCCAGGTCCGAGCAGAGGGAGATCGTGGCCGACATGCTGACGCCCCAGCCCGCGCCCATGACGGCGCGCAGGAGGAGGGGCAGCCAGCCCGCGTCGTGGACGAGGTGGAAGAACGGGACGCCTGCGGCCAGCACGGCGATTCCGGCCACGGCCAGCGGGCGGCCGCCGCGGACGTCGATCATCCGCCCGAAGAGCGGCCGGACGGCGATGGCGACGATGCTGAAGACGCCCATGATGAGGCCGACCTGGCTCTGGCGCGCCGCGAACGGCTTGAGAAAGACCGGCAGGTAGAAAAAGAGCGAGACGGCCATGTAAAGGCAGAAGAAGCCGGAGATCCCGAAAAGGAAGTCGCGGTTCCAGAAGGTGGCTGGCGGACAGGCGGCCGCGGCGGGCGGGGTCGTCATATTCCGGTCGGCCATGGCACGGAGAACCTCTTATAAAAGAGCGGCCGGCGATTGTCAAACGGCCCGCGGAGAGAAAGGCTGGCTGTCGGGGTTTGGGAAAATTAAGCTAAGGGGATATTGAAGGAGGGTATCCTTGAATGCTCAGCCAGCCAGCCAGTACTGAGCTTAATAGTATTATACCACCAGCCTCAAGACTCGCCACCGGAGAATCAAACCGTCACAGGCCGCGGAGCGACTCGACGAGGCGCGAGGCCCGCTCCGTGAGCGTCTTCCAGTCGCCCGCCGCGAGAGCCTTCTTGTCGACGAGGGCCGCGCCGAGGCCGACGGCCGAGGCCCCGGCTTCGAGGAAAGCCCGGGCGTTCTCCGCGGTGACGCCCCCGGTCGGCATGAGCCGGAGCTGCGGGAAAGGCGCGCGCACGTCCCGGAGATACTGGGGCCCGAGCGACGTTGCCGGGAAGACCTTGACGATGTCCGCGCCCCGGTCCCAGGCCGCAACGATCTCCGCGGGCGAGAAGGCCCCGGGCGCGACGAGGGTCTCATGGGCGCGGCAGGCGGCGATCATGCCCGGGTCGGCCAGGGGCGACACGATGAAGTCGGCCCCCGACCAGACGGCCGCCGCTGCCGTGTCGGCGTCGAGGACGGTTCCCGCCCCGACCAGGACGCCCACCGGCCGGGACACGGCCAGCTTCTGGATGATGTCGAGCGCGCCCGGCACGGTCATGGTGATCTCGACGGCCCGGACACCGCCCTGCCGCAGGGCCTCGACGGCGTCGAGGACGCGCGCCGCGTCCGGCGTCCGGATGACGGCGATGACCTTGCGTTCGAGGATGCCCTCCAGGGCCTTGTCCCTTTTCATGACGCCTCCCCTACCGCTGGACCCGGCCCGAGGCGTCGCCCGCCATGAGGGCGCGGATGTCCTTCTCGCGGACCAGGTTGAAATCGCCCGCGACGGAGTGCTTGAGACAGGAGGCGGCCGTGGCGAAGGCCAGGGCCTCGTCGTCCGGAAGCCCCGCGCGGAGCCCGTGGATGAGCCCGGCGGCGAAGGCGTCCCCGGCGCCGATGCGGTCGACGATGGCGCAGATGTCGTAGGACGGTCCGGCCATGAACCGCTCCCTCGTCCGCATCACGGCCGACCAGCCGTTGTCGTCGGCGCCGCGGCTCTCGCGGAGGGTGAGGGCGACCCGGCCGACGCTCGGGAACCCGCCGAGAACGCGTGCGCTCAGGTCCTCGTAGGCGCCGGCGTCGGGCCGGCCGGAGGCGAAGTCGGCCGCCGCGGCGAGGCCCAGGGCCTTCTGGCAGTCTTCCTCGTTGCCGACGACGAGGTCGGCGTATCCCGCGACCTCCCGCATGACGTCGGGAGCGCTCTTCCCGTAATCCCAGAGCTTGGCCCGGTAGTTCAAGTCGACCGAAACGGTCAGCCTTGCCGACCGCGCCGCCTTGACCGCCTCGAGCGTCACCGCCGCCGCCGCGGCGCTGAGGGCCGGGGTGATGCCCGTGACGTGGAACCAATCGGCGCCGGAGAAGACCCGTCCCCAGTCGAAGTCGCCCGGATTCGCCTCGGCCAGGGCCGAGCCCGCGCGGTCGTAGATGACCTTCGAGGCCCTCTGGTTCGCCCCGCGCTCGGCGAAGTAGATCCCGAGCCGGCGGCCGCGCCGGAGGACGAAGGAGGTGCCCACGCCCCACTTCCGGAGCTCACGGAGCGCGGCCTCGCCGACCTCGTTCGCCGGGACGGCAGAGACGTAGCGGACCTCGTGCCCGAGGAGGGCGAGCGAGACGGCGACGTTGGCCTCGCCTCCCCCGAAGCCCGCCCCGAGCCGCGGCGACTGGAAGAGGAGCTCGCGGCCGGGCGGGGACAGGCGGAGCATGATCTCACCGAAGGTGACGACGGCGGCCATCTCCACTCCTCCGCATGTTCCTTACCATAAAAACAGCCCGATAATCAATTCAGCAGCTGGCAAGAGGGACAGTCCCTCCCCTTCGCCGGCGAGTCGGATCGTCCGGCGGCATTGATTATTCCGCGGAGACGAGTAAAATAAGACGCACCCGAAGATTGGAGTGACCCGCAATGCCTCACCCTCACCTTCACTCGAAGCGCCCCGCTCCGCGCAGCGTGAAGTCCCATGTCCTGGACGTCATGTTCATCGTGGCCGGCTGCACCCTGATGGGCTTGGCCTATTCCCTCTTCATCATCCCCCATCACTTCGTCCCCGGCGGCGTGTCCGGCATCGCCATCCTCATCAACTCGCTCACGCGCCTGCCGGTCGGGGCGATGATCATCGTCCTCAACATCCCCATCTTCCTGCTCGGCCTGCGGACGATGGGCAAGGGCTACGTCGCCGGCAGCCTCGTCGGCATGGTCCTGTCCTCGGTCATGATCGACCTCTTCCACGAGGTCCTCAAGGTCCCGTCGGCGACGCAGAACGAAGTCCTGGCCTCGATCTACGGCGGCATCATGCTCGGCGCCGGGGTCGGCCTGGTCTTCCGCGGCCGGGCCTCGACCGGCGGCTCCGATATCATCGGCATGATCCTCAGCAAGTACACGGGCATGTCGCTCGGCTTCGGCATCATGCTCACCGACTTCATCATCATCTCGGCCTCCGGTTTCGTCCTGTGGAACCTCGAGGCCCCGCTCTACGGCTATATCGTCCTCTTCCTCTCAACCAAGGTCGTGGACCTCGTCCTCGAAGGTTGGAGCTACTCGAAGCTCGTCATCATCACCTCGACGCGGACCGACGAGATCTCCGACTTCATCCTCCACACGCTCAACCGCAGCGGCACGGCCCTGCGCTCCCGGTCCCTCTATCTCAACCGCGAGGGCGAGATCATCCTGACCGTCATCCACCGCAAGCAGCTCACCGACCTCAGGGAGTTCATCAGCGACATCGACCCCGAGGCCTTCGTCATCATCAACGACACCTACGACATCCTCGGCCGCGGCTTCAAGACGCGGCTCATCACCTGAGGGACCGACGCGGAAAGGAGAGCCCCGATGATCCGAAAAGCCGGCAGCCCGGTCCGGACGCTGGCCGTTTTCGGCCTCGCCGTCGCGCTGGCCCCGTCCGGCGCCGCCCGCGGCCAGACGCAGGGGCCGTCGAGCCTCGGCTTCAAGAAGCGGTTCGTCATCGAGGTCCGCAACCCGGGGCCCGAGCCGCTCGAGAGCCAGCCCGTCGTCCTCGGCGTCGAGGCCATCCGCGCCTTCGCCCCGGACTTCAATTCCTTCAATTACGCCATTTTCGACGAGTCCGGGGGCGGCTACCGGCTCGTCGTCTCCCAGGCCGACGACCTCAACGGGGACCGTCTCCACGACGAGATCGTCCTCCTCCGGAGCCTGCCTCCCGCTTCCACGACGAGGCTCGCCTGTTACTACTCGCCCAAGGGCTCTTTCCAGCTGATGACGTCGGCGCCGAAGGCGAACGCCCGCCTCCTCGGCGGCCCGGCCGGCTCGGTCCTGGCCGGCTGGGAATCGACCCTAACCGCCTTCAAGTTCGTCGACGGACGCGTCGAGACGTACGGCAAGCTCTACCCCGGGCTCATCCTGAACAAGAACCTGGCCAACGACACCCGGCTCCAGGAATGGGGCATGGATACGCTCGCCGGCCGGGGCTCGCTCGGGCTCGGCGGGCTGACCGTCTGGACGGGCGGGGCGGCCGTGCCCCTCGCCTCGGCCGGCGCCGGCGGCGACCGGGACATCCGGCGGACCGTCCTGGCCGCCGGCCCGCTGCGGGGCTTGGTCAGGGTCGAGTACGCGGCCAGGCCCGGGACGGCCGCCGGCGGCGCCACCGTCCTCTTCTCGGCCTACGCCGACAACGTCTTCTCCCGCGAGGATATCCTGCCCGCGACGAAGGCGGGCCGGCCGACGGCCTACGGCGTCTGCGTCCAGAAGCTCGCCGGCGAGGAGGTCGCGTTCGACAAGGCGCGCGGCTTTCTCTCCGCGTGGGGCAACGGCGCGGAGGGCGTCGGCGAGGTCGGGCTGGCCGTCGTGTTCATTCCGTCCGAATTGGCAGGACTTGACGAGGCCGGCCCGGCCCGCACGGTCAAGCTCACCGCCGCGCCGGGGAAAACGCTGACCGTCTGGACCGTCGGCGGGTGGGGGCGCGGCCTCGTCACGGCGACGGCGCCCGCGGCGAAGAACTGGGCCCGCTACGCGGCCGGCCTCGCCCTGAAGCTCAGGGCCGCGGTCGAGGTCCGCTTCAAGCCGGAATGAGCGGCCCGCCGCCCGCCCGGCTCAGCGGCCGGCCTGGAGCTTGCCGACCTCCCCGATGAGCTCCGCAGCCCGCGCGTAGTCCGCACAGCCGTAAACGACGTCGAGCTCCTCGAGCAGCCGGGCCAGCTTCCAGGCCTTGACGGATTCCCAGGCGGGCGCGGTCCCGGCCCGGCGGGGCGCGGCGCGGTCGCCGAGGTCCCCCCAGGATCCGCCCGGCCGCCCTCCCCGCTCATCCCTGAACAGCGTCTGTCCCGCGAGCGTCGCGTAATAATCCCGGAAGTCGAGATAGGCGAGCTCGCGCAGCACGTCCTGGGCGTACCTCCGGTAGCCGCCGGGGCCCGCGGCGAGCGCGGCCTTGACCTCGGCCGGAGGCTCGTAGGGACGGATGGCATCGATGGCCGCGAGGAGGCGGTCGTTCTCGGCCCTGGCCCGAGGCAGGACGTCCTTTTCCAGGAGCTCGGCCAGGGCGGCGGGGCCGGCCTCGACGCGCTTCGCCTTCGGGTCCCGGACCTGGGTCACGCGGACGGGCCGTGTGCTGTTCGTGAGATAGACCTCCCAGCGGTCGAAGAAGCCGTCTCCGTCGGTGTCGAACATCCGGACCTCGCCGAGCGGGCCGAGCCCGGCGAAGTTCCCGACCTGCAGCCACCCTTCCTCCGCCCCGAAGAGGTGGACGCGCTTGTCGACGCCGCTGTAGTAGAGCTCCCGCTTCCCCGAGGGCTTGGACGACCATTCCCGCCGCACGTTCCACTTTCGGGAGGGACCGCCCGACTCGTCCATCGGCCGGCGCTCCCATGGCCAGGCCAAGCCCTTGCGGTCGGCCTCGGCGGGGCCGGCGGAAGCCCCGGCGGGCGCCGTCGCGTCGTCGCCGCCCTCGACCCACGAGAAGCCGGTGGCGCGGGCCTCGAAGGTCTCGGCCAGGGCCCGGGCATCCTTCCACGGGATGACCACGGTCTCCTGCGGCGGCCGCCGTCCCGCTTCGGCGCGGGCCATGTCGGCGAACCTGTAAGGCATCCGCCCGACGAGGTTGTAGCTCATCCCGTAGGGGGCGGCGTCTTTGCCGCTGTCCCGCTCGACCCGGTAGCTCGCGCGGAGGTT
>Ga0335070_10001456_pt1 | contig 27361 bp, 20 predicted proteins | sample Lox_Sample_13_FD_206722 | JGI IMG/M metagenome (GOLD analysis project Ga0335070, IMG submission 206722) | Soil microbial communities from Loxahatchee National Wildlife Refuge, Florida, United States - Lox_Sample_1.3 | ecosystem: Environmental > Terrestrial > Soil > Wetlands | place: USA...
CGGCTCCGGACCTGACGCGCGGACCGGACGACCGCCCCGACGTTCTCGTCTCGTTCGATGCCGGCTCGTCGGATCGGGGCGCCACGGCGATCCTCGACGCGCTCGCGGCCCGCGGGATCCGGACGACGGTTTTCCTGACCGGCGACTTCATCCGGCACTACCCCGACATCGCCCGCCGCATCGCCGCCGACGGGCACGAGGTCGGGAACCACACCGACACCCACCCCCATCTGACGACGTATTCGTCGGACGGCCGCCAGGTCACGCGCCCGGGCGTCACGCGGGCCTTTCTCGCCGCCGAGCTCGCCCGCACCGCCCGTCTCTATCGCGACGCGACCGGGCGCACGATGGCGCCGCTGTGGCGCGCGCCGTATGGGGAGCACAACGCCGAGATCCGGCGCTGGGCCGCCGAGCAGGGCTACTGGCACGTCGGCTGGACCGGCGGGAGATCCGGGCTCGACGGGCTCGACTGGATCACGGACCCGCGCTCGCGCGCTTTTCAGCCCGCCGACCGGCTGATCTCGCGGCTCGTCGCCCACGCGGAGAACGGCGGCATCGTGCTTCTCCACCTCGGCAGCGATCGGGAGGAGCCCGTCGCCAACCGCATCGGCCTGCTCTTCGACGGCCTGAAGGCCCGCGGTTTTCGCTTCTGCAAGGCCTCGGACTTCCTCGCCCGCGAGGGCTACGACGACGCCAGGCTCGCGGCGTTCCGCGCGCCCGCCGCGGGCCCCACTCCGTGACGATCGCGTTCGGCACGGACGGCTGGCGCGGCGTCATCGCCGACGACTGCACGTTCTCGGAGATCCGCCGCATCGCCACGGCCACGGCGCGCTACGCTCTCGCCGACAGCGGCCCGGGCGACCCGAGGCGCATCGTGGTCGGCCACGACACCCGCTTCCTCTCGCCCGAGTTTGCGCGTGCGGCGGCGGAGGTCTTCGCCGCCGCGGGTATCGACGTGCTGCTGACCGACCGGCCGATCCCGACCCCCGCCGTGTCCTTCCACGTCCGCCGGCTGGGCTTGAAGGGCGGCATCGCGATCACGGCCAGCCACAACCCCGGCCGCTACAACGGCTTCAAGTTCAAGGCTCACTTCGGCGGCAGCGCCCCGCCGGCGGCTTATGCCTCGATCGCCGCCGAGGCCGATCGCCCGCTTCCGGCGGCCGAGCGCGCCGGGCGCATCGAGGTCGTGGACCTGGCGGCGCCCTACCGCGACCGTCTCGCCGCGCTCGTGAACGTCGCGGCGATCCGCCGGTCCAGGCTCTCCGTGCTGGCCGACGCGATGCACGGCGCGGCGCTGACGCTCCTGCCCGAGATCCTGGCGGGCGGCGCGCTGCGCGTCGAAGGGATCCGGGTCAGCCGCGATCCACTCTTCGGCGGCGTTCATCCGGAGCCGATCGCCGCGAACCTCGGCGCCGCTGCGGACCGCGTTCGCGCCGGCGGTTTCGACCTGGCGGTCGCGCAGGACGGCGACGCCGACCGCCTGGGCGTCCTCGACGGCGGGGGCCGCTTCGTCTCGCCGCACCAGGTGCTGGCGCTCCTGCTCCTGCACGTCTTCCGCAACCGCGGCGCGCGCGGCGGCATCGCCAAGACGTTCTCGACGTCCTTCCAGGTGGACCGGATCGCCCGGGCGCTCGGCGCGCCCCTCGTCGAGACCGGGATCGGTTTCAAGTACGTCGCCGAGTTGATGAACCGGGGCGAGGCCGTGGCCGGTGGCGAGGAGAGCGGCGGGTACGCCTTTTCCCTCCACCTGCCCGAGCGCGACGGGGTGCTCTCCGCCCTGCTCCTCGTCGAGAGCCTCGCGCTCTCGGGCAGGACCCTCGGCCAGGCGCTCGACGATCTGGCCGCCGAGTTCGGGCGCTTCGCCTATGGCCGCCGCGACGTCTACCTCCCGGTCGACCTCGTCCGCCGCTACGTCGAAAAGGTCCGGGTCGAGGCGCCGGCCGCCGTCGCCCGCGAGGCCGTGACCGCCGTCCAGGATCGCGACGGCGTCAAGTATCTCTTCGGCGAGAAGGGCTGGCTGCTGCAGCGCCTCTCGGGGACCGAGCCGATGGTCCGCCTCTACTGCGAGCACGAGGACGCGGCGGCGATGACCCGAATCCTCGACGAGACCGAGGCGCGGTTGAAGGAGTTCGCGGCGCGCTAGTTGCGGCGCTGGTCCACGGGCCGGTCCATGTCGGCGGCGCGCCGGCGCGGGCGCGGCGGTTCGGTCAACACGACGCCCTCGCCCTCGAAGCGGATCTTGGGCGGGCTCGCGATGTCGGGCTGCATGACCTCTTCGAGGAACCGGTCATCGAGCACCGACGGGACCAGCTCCCCCGTCCACCCCACGAGGTCGCGCGAGGAAATCGAGAGTGGAAACGCCCCCGACACCTCGTGCGTCAACACCGGGCCGCCGACCGAGAACACGACGCTGCCGCGGCCGTGGACGCGCAGCAGGTCGATGCGCCGTCCGCGGCGGAAGTCCTGGATCGCGTCGAGGCGAAACGTCAGGCCCTGGTCGAGTGCGAGGAGGCGGCTTCCTTCGACGACGAGCGTCTGGCCGTTCAGGTCGCGGCGGTAGGCGCGTCGGCCCGGGTCGTTGACGAGAAGGGTTCCGGTACCGCTGCAGCGCAGCATCCGCTCGAGCGACGTGCCGCGAAACGCCGGCTCCGGCGCGAAATGCATCTTCCCGCTGTACCAGGCCACGCAGCCCTTGCGCACGTACACCGTCCCGCGCGAGGCGACCTCGACGCCGCCCTCGGGACGGACCTTGAAGAGGGGCCGCGCCTCGCCGGCGGCCGGAACGGCGATCTCCGGCGACGGCGAGCCGGCGGGCTCGTCGGTCTCCGGAAACGCCGGCTCGAAGCCGGCCGAGCGCGCCTCCGTGGCCTTCGGTCCCGCCGCGGCCGCCGCCTTGTGCGACGGCGCCGTGTCCGAAAGGCTGCCCGGGGGTCTCGACCCGGCTTCCCGCCCCGGCCGGCGCAGCGCCTCCTCGATCTCGGCGACCCGGCGGCGCGCGCCCGCCACACGCAGGTGCTCGAGCGCCAGCCCGAGCTTGCCCCGGGTCTGGTAGAGCAGGCCGAGGTACAAGTGACTGCGCAGGTGCCCGGGCGCCCCCTCGATCGCGGCGCGCAGCTCCTTCTCGGCCTCGGCCAGGCGGCCCGACTTGAACAGAATCAGCCCCAGGTTCGAGCGCAGGACCTCCGACGAAGGGTTGCGCTCCAGAAGGAGCCGCGCCGCCGAGGCCGCCTCGTCGTAGCGGCCGCGCTTGAACTCCAGCAGCGAGACCAGGTTCAGGACGTCCTCGTCCTGGGGACGGAGCGACCGCGCCTGTTCGAGCTCGGCCCACGCCTCGTCGAGGTTCGCGGCCCGGACCGCGCGGCGGGCGCGGTTCAGGTGCAGCAGAAAAAGACCCTGGTCCACGGGGGGAAGGTCGCCGGCGGCGCGCGACACGGCCGCGCGGGCTAGCCGAGCCGCCGCGGCGCCGGGCGGTCCTTCGTGGTCAGCACGACGCGGTTGGTCTTCGCGTCGCGCTTCCACTGGACGGTCCGCCCTTCCGGGGCCGCGGCGCCTCGGAAGGACTCGGTCGAGGACTTGCCGAAACCGCCGCCGAGGGTGGACCGGCCGTAGAACGCCGCCAGCGCCTTGCGCACGTAGAGCTGCGTCTCGGCGTAGGGCGGAACGCCCGCGTAGCGGTCCACGGCCGCCTCGCCCGCGTTGTACGCGGCGAGGGTCTTCACGAGATCGCCCCGGTAGTTGAGCAGAAGGCGCGAGAGCTCCCGCGTGCCGGCGCCGATGTTCTCGCGCGGATCGTGGACGTCCCGCACACCCTGCCCGGCTGCCACTTCCGGCATCAGCTGCATCAGACCGCGCGCGCCCTTGCGGGAAATCGCGGCCGGGTTGAAGCCGGACTCGACGAGCATGACGGATTTGACGAGCTTCGGATCGACGTCGTTCTCGCGGGCGGCGGCGTCGATCAGCGCGTCGTAGGCCGAGGCCTGCCGCACCCGCGACGCCAACCACGTCTCGCTCGCGCCCAGGTTGGCTGGGCCGTCGTTGTAGATCACCCGCTTGCCGTCGCGCACCGCCAGGCGCACCTGCGCCGGCACGGCCGCCGCCACGGCGACGAGAGCCCCCGCGAGAAGGAGGATTCGCGATTTCATGAAGCTTGAAAACCAATTATAGCGCCGCGGGAAAGCGCCGCAACCGGTTGGCGCTCAGACGGTTGCCCACCATCGCCCGGTGTGACGCGCGACACCAGGAAAGGCGATTCAGACCGCCGGAACCGGCTCCGTCAGCAGGTCCCGGACCGCCTCCGCCGCCGCCTTCAGGCCGGCCGGAAGCTGCGCCGGGTTCTTGCCGCCGGCCTGGGCCAGGTCGGGTTTGCCCCCGCCGCTTCCGCCGAGCACCTTGCCCACGCGGCCCGCGATCTGCGACGCCGGCAGGCGCTTGACGAGATCCGGGGTCACGCCGACGATCACCGAGGTCTTTCCTTCCTCGCCGACCGTCCCCACGACGACGACCCCGGACTTCAGCTTCGAGCGCAGCGTGTCCGAGAGGTTCCGGAGCTCCGGGATCGAAAGGCCCTCGACGACGCGCGTCACGATCGGCACGCCGCCGACCTCGAGGCGTTCCCCGCCCCCGCCCGAATCGCCGGAGGCGAGCTTCAACTTGAGGGATGCGACCTCCCGCTCGAGAGCGCGGATCCGCTCCTCCCGCTCGTCCCATCGCGCGGCGAGCGCGCCGCGCGGCGACTGCGCCGCGCCGGCGAGGGCGTTCAGGATCTGCTCGTCCTCGGCGAGGAGCTCGACCGTGCCGAGCGACGTCACGGCCTCGAGGCGCCGCACGCCGGCCTGGATGCCCCGGTCGGACACGACCTTGAAGGCCCCGATCTCACCGGTGCGCGGGACATGGCATCCGCCGCAGAGCTCGGTCGAGAACCCGGGCACTTCGACGACGCGCACCCGCTCGCCGTACTTCTCGCCGAAGAACATGTCCGCGCCCTTCCGGCGCGCTTCGTCCATCGGCATGACCTCCTTCGACACCGGCTGATCGCGCAGAATTTCCTCGTTGACCAGCCGCTCGATCTCGGCGAGCTGCTCGGGGGTCGGCGCCGCGGCGGCCGCGTAGTCGAAGCGCAGCTTGTCGGGACCGACGTACGAGCCCATCTGCCGGGCCGTCGGCCCGAGCACGCGCCGCAGGGCCGCGTGCAGCAGGTGCGTGCCGGTGTGGTTGGCCTGCGTCCGCCGGCGCGTCCACTCGGGCACGTCCATGGCGACGGCGATCCCGATCTCGAGCCGGCCCGACGTCACGCAGACGCGGTGGGCGATCAGGCCCGGCAGCGGCTTCTGGACGTCCGTCACGTCCGCCGCGCCGCCCTCCCAGCGCCACACGCCGGTGTCGGCGACCTGGCCGCCGCCCTCCGGATAGAACACCGTCCGGTCCACGACGACGTGGCCGCAGTCACCCGGGCCGAGCAGCGACGCCTCGGCCCCGTCCTTGACGATCGCGAGCACGCGCGCGCCCGAGAGCGCGACGAAGTCCTGCTCCGGGTACCCGCGGAAGACCGAGTGCCCCCCGGGGAGCTCCAGCCGTTCGTACACGGAGGCGTCGGCCGCGTCGAACCGGGCCGACGCGCGCGAGGTCGCGCGCTGGCGCTCCATCGCCTCCTCGAAGCCCGCGCGGTCCACGGCGACGCCTTCGTCGCCGGCGATCTCCTCGATGACGTCGAGCGGGATGCCGTACGTGTCGTAGAACCGGAACACCGTGTCGCCCGAGAGGGCCGTCGCGCCCTCGCGGCGCAGGCGCTCGATGGCCTCGCCGACGCGGTCGGCGCCTTCCGAGAGCGTCCGGCCGAACCGTTCTTCCTCCGGGCGCAGCACCGCGGCCACGGAACGCTCGACCGCCGACATCGACCCCTCGGCGAAGTACACGCCGGCGAAGCCTTCGATGACCGTCGGCGCGAGGCGGTAGAGGAACGGCTCCGTCAGGCCGAGCCGCCGCCCGTAGCGCATGGCCCGGCGCAGGATCCGCCGCAGCACGTAGCCGCGCCCTTCCGACGACGGCACGGCGCCGTCCGCGACGAGCATCGTGGCCGCGCGCACGTGGTCCGCGATGACGCGGAACGGCGCGTCCTCGGGGGCCATCCCGCCGCGGTAGTTCTGCGCGGAGAGCTCCTCGAGGCGCGCCAGGATCCGCGCGAAGAGATCGGTGTCGAAGTTGTTGTTGACGCCCTGGAGGATCGCGGCGAAGCGCTCGAGGCCCGCGCCCGTGTCGACCGAGGGCTTCGGCAGCGGGGTCATTTTTCCTGAGGCGTCGCGCTCGTACTGCATGAAGACCAGGTTCCAGATTTCGAGGGTGTCGTCGCCGGGGCCGTTGACGAGGGCCGCGGCGTTGCCGGCGAGGTCCGCGCCGCGGTAGTAGTGGAGCTCCGAGCACGGCCCGCAAGGGCCGGTCTCCCCCATCGCCCAGAAATTCTCCTTCTCGCCGAAGCGCAGGACGCGTGAAGCCGGGAGATGCCTCTCCCACAGCTTCGCCGCCTCGTCGTCGTCGGTGTAGACGGTCGCCCAGAGCCGGGCCGGATCGAGGCCATAGCCCTTCTCGCGGTCCGTGACGAGCTCCCAGGCGAACCGAATCGCCTCGTCCTTGAAGTAGTCGCCGAAGGAGAAGTTGCCGAGCATCTCGAAGAACGTCTGGTGCCGGCCGGTGTACCCGACGTTGTCGAGGTCGTTGTGCTTTCCGCCGGCCCGGACGCACTTCTGGGAAGTCGTCGCCCGCGCGTCGTGGCGCTTCTCGCGCCCGGTGAAGACGTCTTTGAACTGGTTCATCCCGGCGTTGGTGAAGAGAAGGGTCGGGTCCTCGGCCGGGATGAGCGAGGACGACGGGACGCGGCGGTGGCCGCGGGCCTCGAAAAACCCCAGGAATCGCTCGCGAACTTCAGTCGACTTCATGCCAGGTCCGGATGATCTCAGAAATCCGGTCCGCCGGAAAACCGCGCCGCGTGAGGGCGTCGAAGATCCGCCGGCGGCGCAGCGGCGGCGCGAGGTTCGCGCGGGCCTTCCACAGCTTCGCAAACGCCCGGCGGAGCGCTTCGTCCTCGCGTGCGGCGCCGCCTTCGGCCTCGTACGCCGCCGCGATCGCCTCGCGCGAAAAGCCCCGCGCCTTCAGCTCCCGGTCGACGCGAGCCCGCCCGTAGCGCGCGCCGCGCTGGCGCACCGCCGAACGGGCAGCCGCCGCGTCGTCGAGCAGCCCGCCGTCGGAGAGCTTCGCGAGCGCGGCCGCCGCGGCGGCTTCGGCAAAGCCCCGCTCGCGGAGGATCTTCTCGAGCTCGGCCTTTCCCCGCGGCCGCACCGCGAGCAGACGCAGCGCGCGCTCGAACGCCGCGGCTTCGGACTCGGGTTCCGCCGGGGGCCGGCTTCGCTGGCGCGTCTAGCCGCGTCCCGGAGTGGGCTGGTTGGAGAAGTCGAAGGGCGACTCCTCCTGCATCGGGTTGAAGTCGGAGGGCGCCTCGAGCGCCGCGTCCATCTCCTCGCGCGCGAGGTCGGACGTGGACTGGATGCCCTGGATCCGCAGCTTGAACTCGTTCGGATTCGTCGAGCGCTTCAGCGCCTCGTCGAGCGTGATCAGGCCCGACTTGTACAGGGTGTAGAGCGACTGGTCGAACGTCTGCATGCCGTACTGCGAGGTTCCCTGCTGGATCGCGTCCTTGATGTACTTCGTCTTCTCTTTGTTCTCGATGCACTCGCGGACGTAGTTCGTCCGAATCAGGATCTCGGCGGCAGGCACGCGGCCGAGGCCGTCGGCGCGCGGCATCAGGCGGAGCGAGATGACCGCCTTGAGCACCGCGCCGAGCTGCAGGCGGATCTGCTTCTGCTGGTGCGGCGGGAACACCGCGATGATGCGGTTGATCGTCTCGGTCGCATCGAGCGTGTGAAGCGTCGAGAAGACCAGGTGGCCGGTCTCGGAAGCCGTGAGCGCCGTCTCGATCGTCTCGTAGTCGCGCATTTCGCCGACGAGAATGACGTCGGGATCCTGGCGCAGCGCGCTCCGGAGCGCGACCGAGAACCCCTTGGTGTCGACGTCCACCTCGCGCTGGTTGACCAGCGACTTCTTGTCGCGGTGCAGGAACTCGATCGGGTCTTCGACCGTCATGATGTGCTCGTTGCGCGTCGCGTTGATGTGGTCGATCATCGCGGCGAGCGTCGTCGACTTGCCCGAGCCCGTCGTTCCGGTGCAGAGCACCAGCCCGCGCTGTTCCTGGCAGATCTTCTCGAGCACGGGCGGCAGCAGCAGGTCCTTGATCGAGAGGATCTTCGCCGGAATGACGCGCAGGACGAGGCCGACCGTGCCGCGCTGCTGGAAGATGTTGCAGCGGAAGCGCCCCAGGTTCGGGACGTTGTAGGCGATGTCGATCTCGAAGTTGTTCTTGAACTTTTCCTTCTGCCGGGCCGACATGATCGAGAAGGCCATCGCGATCGTGTCTTCCTGCATCAGGCGGCGCATGTCGGCCAGGGGAATCAGGGCGCCGTCGATGCGGATGACCGGGAAAGCGCCTACTTTCAGGTGCAGGTCGGACGCCTTGCGCTCGACCGCAATCTTCAGCAGATCGTTGATATGCATGGTTTTGTTGTCCTCGGTTGGACTCAAGGGTACGCCGGTTGGGCGAGGAATGGTAGGGGCGGGGCTCTTCCAGCCCGCGGGCGGCCGCAAGGGCCGCCCCTGCACGCATTTAGCGCTACCGCACCGCCGCCTCGACCGGCAACGGCGTCAGCCACCCGTAGCGATCCTCGGCGTCGCCGTGGATCAGGGCGAAGAAGTCCTTCTGAAGCCGCTCCGTGATCGGCCCGCGCCTGCCGGAACCGACCACGATCCGGTCCACCGAGCGGATCGGCGTAATCTCGGCAGCCGTGCCGGTGAAGAAGATCTCGTCGGCGATGTAGAGCATCTCGCGGGCGATCTGCTGCTCGACGACGGTGTACCCCGCGTCGCGCGCGAGGCGCATGACCGAGTCGCGGGTGATGCCCGGCAGGATCGTCCCCGCGAGCGGCGGCGTCAGGATGCGGCCGCCGTAGACGAGGAAGATGTTTTCGCCGCTGCCCTCGGAGATGCGGCCGGCGTTGTCGAGGGCGATGCCCTCGGTGAACCCGTTGGTGATCGCCTCCATTTTGATGAGCGCGGAGTTCAGGTAGTTGCCGGTCGCCTTCGCCATCGCCGGGAACGTGTTGGGCGCCATGCGGTTCCATGAGGAAACGCAGACGTCCACGCCGCCGTCGATCGCCTCGTCGCCGAGGTACTTGCCCCACCGCCAGACCGCGATCATCACGTCGACCGGGCTGTTGAACGGGTTGACCCCGAGAGCGCCGAGCCCCCGGTACACGACCGGGCGGATGTAGCACGCGTCGAAGCCGTTGGCGCGGATGGTCTCGAAGATCGCGTCCCGAAACTCCTTGGGCGCGTACGGGATCTCCATCCGATAGACCTTGGCGGAATCGTAGAGGCGCTTGATGTGCTCGTCGATCCGGAAAGCCGCCGAGCCATGGCGAGTTTTGTAAAGCCGCGCGCCCTCGAACATCGCCGAACCGTAGTGGAAGACGTGCGAGAACGCGTGAATCTTCGCGTCGGCGAAATCCACCAGGCGTCCGTTCATCCAGACCTTCTTGACGTCGTCGTAGGACATGTCGCCTCCGCGCCGGTTTTCCGGATTGACCCGGAGTATTTCGCCCTTCCGGCGAAAGAGTCAATGCGGAAGTCTGGCCAGCGCCGTGCGCGCGAGCGTCAGCGCCGCCACCGCCGCCGTTTCCGCCCGAAGCTTCCCCGCGGCGAGCGACGCCGCGAGCCAGCCCGCGCGGAGCGCGTCGTCGAGCTCGGCTTCCGCCCAGCCGCCTTCGGGGCCGACGAGCAGCGCGACCGGATCGCGCGGCAGCGTCGCCGGAAACGGTTCGCCGCTCGGGTCGAGGATCAGGCGCGTGCGCGACTGCTCTTGCGCGAGCGCGCGCGCCAGCGGCCACGGACCGGCGATCGCCGGCCACCGCGCGCTCTCGGTCTGCTTGGCGGCTTCGCGCACGAGCCGCTCGAGCCGCGGCACGACCGCGCCCCCGGCGCGGAAGCTCTGCGTGCGCGCGCTCACGACGAGCGTCAGCCGCGCGGCGCCGAGCTCCGTGGCCTTCTCCGCGATCCAGGAGAGACGCTCGGATCGGACCGCCGCCACGAGCAGATGCAACGGCGCCGCCGCGTCGGCCGGCGCCGGGCGGACGTTCTCGACGAGCACGTCGACGCCGCCGCGTCCGAGCCGTTCCACGCGGCCCTCGGCTTCGCGGCCGCTGCCGTCGACGAGAACCACCGGATCGCCGACCCGCAGCCGCCGCGCCCGGGCGTGCGCCGCCTCCGCGCCGCCCACGTGGCAGCGCTCCCCCGCGCCCGGCAGGGACTCGGTCAGGAGGCGCGTTCGAGCGACAGGCTGATCCACTCGTCCTCCGTGCGCCGTCCCGAGAGCTGCCACCGACCCGTCCGCACGCGCGCGAGGACGGCCGCCTCGCGGTCGCGCGTGACGCCGGAGAGCACCAGGCGTCCCCGCCGCGCCGCGCGCGCCTTCAGCCCGGCGGCCTCCGGCAGGATCTCGCCGGCGAGCATGTTGGCGACGACGACGTCGAACTTCCCGGCGCACGCGGACAGCGGGCCGGCGTAGAGGCGGACGCGGGCGCCGAAGGCGTGGCGGCGCGCGTTCTCCCGGGCGACGAAGACGGCGTCCGCATCGATGTCGAGACCCACCGCGGTCCGCGCGCCCAGGGCCGCGGCCGCGAGCGCCAGAACGCCCGACCCCGTCCCGACGTCGAGCACGCTGCGGTCCTCGAGGCCTTCGTCCTCGAGGGCCGCGAGGGCGAGGCGCGTCGAGGCGTGGCTCCCGGTTCCGAACGCCCGCGACGCGGGCACCCGGAGCAGGATGCGCCCCGGGGGCGCGGGCGTGTCGTCGTCGCCGGGCGAAAGCCAGAATCGGCCGCCGACGGGAAACGGGCGCGACGCCGCCCGCCAGGCTTCCAGCGGATCGCCTTCCGGGATGTCCGTCGTCAGCTCGTGGCGGACGCTCCTCGTGCGCAGCGCATCGCCCGCGGCGCGCGCGGCCCGGGCGTCGCGGAAGAACGCGACGAGGTCGCGGCCGGCGCTCTCGAATCCAAGGGGCTCGTGCAGCAGGAGAAGGCCGAGGAGCGCCTCGTCGCCCGACCTCTTCGGCACGACGAGGCGGCTGTAGCGCGCTTTCACGGAAGGCGTGGGGCGGGCCGGGCCGCCGGGATCACGAGAAGATCTTACGCGCCTTGCCGAGCACTCCCTTCGTCCTGCCGACCGGCGCGCCGGTCAGCTCCGCCAGGCGGCGCAGCAACTCCTTCTCGTCCTTCCCGGGAGAGCGCGGCACGAGGACCCCCACGCGGGCGACGAGATCGCCGCGGCCCGACCGGCCCAGCCGACCCATCCCCTGCCCTTTGATCCGAAGCTCCGCGCCGACCTCGGTGCCCGCGGGAACCGACAGCGTCCGGGGCCCGTCGAGGGTGGGGACCTCGATCTCTCCGCCGAGGACGAGCGTCGGAAACGGCAGGTCGAGCGGGACCACGACGTCGTCGCCGTCGCGTTCGAAGAGCTCGTCCGCCTCGACGGTCAGCACGACGTAGAGATCGCCCGCGGGACCGCCGTTGGGTCCCGCGTCGCCCTCGCCCGAGAGGCGCAGGCGCGAGTTCGACTCGACGCCGGCGGGAATCCGTACCGTGAGCTCCTTCTGGACGCGCCGCCGGCCCTCCCCGCGGCAGTTCGGGCACGGCTTCTCGATGACCCGCCCTTCGCCCTGGCAGCCCGGGCACGGCCGCGTCACGGTCAGGAACCCCTGGGCCAGGCGCTGGCGCCCGCGGCCACCGCACGCCGGGCACGTCTTCGGCTTCGTCCCCGGCGCGGCGCCGCTTCCCTCGCAGCCCTCGCACGCCTCGAGACGCGACAGCACGACCGGCGCCTCGACGCCGAACGCCGCGTCGCGAAAGGAGATCGCGATGCGGTAGACGAGGTCGCTGCCCGCGACCGGACCCGCGGGGCCGCCGCCGAAGCCACTGCCCGTCGCGAACCCGAAGAGCCCGCCGAAGAGGTCCGAGAGGTCCGCGAATCCGGAGGCGTCGAAGCCGGACGCGCCGGCGCCGACCCCGGCGTGGCCGAACCGGTCGTAGCGGGCGCGCTTCTCGCCGTCCGACAGCACGGCGTAGGCCTCGGAGGCCTCCTTGAACTTCTCGGCCGCATCGGGGTTGTTGGGGTTCCGGTCCGGGTGATACATCAGGGCGAGCTTTCGGTAGGCACTCTTGAGCGCCGCCTCGTCGGCGTCGCGCTCGACACCCAGAATCTCGTAGTAGTCGCGCTGCCTCATCGAATCACCGAAGACGGAATACGACCGGCCGCCGGATCCGGTTTCAGCTGGCCGCCGCGCCGCCGGTGCCTGCGCGCTGCAGCATGACGCGGGTCAGGACCTTCGAGACGCCCTGCATGTCGAAAATCGCCTCGTTGAAGGCCTCGCGCGACTCGCCCGCCGCGATCTCCCGCGAGCGCTTGAGGGTCTCCTCGATGCGGCCGCGCTCGTCGTCGGCGAGCGCGCCGCCGAACTCGGCGAGGACCCGTTCGTTCGACGCGATCATTCCCTCGAGCCGGTTCTTGATCGCGGCGATCTCGCGACGCTCGTGGTCGGCCTCGGCAAACGCCGACGCCTCCTTGATGATCTTGTCGATCTCCGACTGCGACAGCCCGCCGGCCGGATTGATCTGCATCCCCTGCGCCTTGCCCGTGGCCAGGTCGCGCGCCGAGACGTTGACGATGCCGTTCGAGTCGATGGCGAACGTGACCTCGATCTGCGGGACGCCGCGCGGCGCCGCCGGAATGCCCACGAGCTCGAAGCGTCCGAGCGACTTGTTGTCCTTGGCGATCTCGCGCTCGCCCTGCAGGACGTGGATTTCGACGACCGACTGGTTATCGGCGACGGTCGTGAAGACTTTCGTGTTCTTGGTCGGGATCGTGGCGTTTCGCTCGATCAGCTTCTCGAAAACGCCGCCGTGCATCTCGATGCCCAGCGAGAGCGGCGTCACGTCGAGCAGCACGACGTCCTTGATCTCTCCCTTCAAGACGCCGCCCTGGATCGCCGCGCCGATGGCGACGACCTCGTCCGGGTTGATGTCGCGGTTGGGCTCGCGGCCGAAGAGCTCCGCCACCATCCGCTGGACCTTGGGCGTGCGCGTCTGCCCGCCCACGAGGATGACCTGGTCGACGTCGGAGGGCTTCAACCCGGCGGCGGCGAGGGCGTCCAGGCAGGGCGCCGCCGTCCGGTCGATCAGGTCGGCGACGAGCGACTCGAACCGCTCGCGGGTGAGCGTCCGGTTGATGTGCTTCGGGCCGGACGCGTCGGCCGAGATGAACGGCAGCGTGATGGTCGTCTCCGTCGCCGTCGACAGCTCGCACTTGGCCTTCTCCGCGGCCTCCTTGAGACGCTGGAGCGCCATGCGGTCCTGGCGCAGGTCGATGCCCGTCGACTTCCGGAAGTCGTCGAGCAGCCAGTCCATGATCTTCTTGTCGAAGTCTTCGCCGCCGAGGTACGTGTCGCCGGCCGTCGCCTTGACTTCGTAGATCCCGTCGCCGAGCTGCAGGATCGAGATATCGAACGTGCCGCCGCCGAGGTCGTAGACGGCGACCGTCTCGCTGCCCTTGCGGTCGAGGCCGTAGGCGAGCGACGCCGCCGTCGGCTCGTTGATGATGCGCAGGACCTCGAGCCCGGCGATGCGGCCGGCGTCGCGCGTGGCCTGGCGCTGCGCGTCGTCGAAGTACGCGGGCACGGTGATGATCGCCTCGGTGATCTCCTCGCCGAGGGCCTCTTCGGAGAATTCCTTGATCTCGCGGAGGATGAACGCCGAGATCTCCTCGGGGCTGTACTCGCGGCTCCGGGCGCGGATCTTCACGTCGCCGTTGACGGCGCGGACGATCTCGTAGGGCAGGACCTCGCGCGCGTGCTGCGTCTCCTCGGCCTCGTACTTGCGGCCGACCAGCCGCTTGACGGCGAACACCGTGTTCATCGGGTTCGTGATCGCCTGGCGCTTGGCGATCTGCCCGACGAGGCGCTCGCCGTCCTCGGTGAAGCCCACGATCGACGGAGTCGTCCGGCTGCCCTCGCGGTTGGTGAGGACCTGCGGGGTCGCGCCCTCGACCACGGAGACGCAGCAGTTCGTCGTGCCGAGGTCGATGCCGAGGATCTTGCCCACGCTGCCTCCTTAGCTCCGCGCCGGGTTGTTCGCGTCCGTCTCGCCGGGCCGCACCGCCACCTTGACGGCGGCGGGCCGGATGAGACGGTCGTTCAGGAAGTACCCCTTCTGGAGCACTTCGAGGATCGTGTTGGGGGGCACCGCGTCGGTCTCCTCGGTGGCAACGGCTTCGTGGAGGTTCGGGTCGAACGGGCCGGTCGTGTCGATCGGGATCAGACCGTAGCGCTTCCAGAGGTCCGAGATCTGCTTGCCGATCAGCACCACGCCCTGGCCGAAATCGCTGTCGAGGTCCGCCGGGCGCGCGTGTTCCAGGGCCCGCCCGAAGTTGTCCATGACCGGCAGGAAGTCGTGGACGAAGCCGGCGAGCGCGATCTTGAAGTACTCCTGGCGCTCCTTCTCGCTGCGCTTCTTGTGGTTCTCGAACTCGGCGAGCTTCCGGAGGTGGCGGTCCTTGAGGTCCTCGAGGTCTTTCTGGATCGAGCGCAGCTTGTCCTCGGCCGCGGCCAGGGCCGCCGCCTCTTCCTGGGCCAGCGCCCCTTCGAGCGAATCGCCGGTGTCGCGCACCTCGACGAAGTCGTCCTTGCGCGAGCCGCCCTCGCGGTCGCTCATCGCTCGTCTCCGCGCGAGCGCTCAGCCTCGCGGCGGTCCAGACGATCCGAGACCGCCTTCCCGAGCAGTTCCACGACCGGGATCACGCGCGTGTACTCGCGGCGGGCCGGCCCGATGACCCCCAGCATTCCCGTCAGTGTCTCTCCCGTACCGTAAGAGGTCAAGACGGCGGAAAGCCGGGGATCCACGACGAGGGCGTCCTCGGACCCCAGGATCACGCTGGTGCCGGGCGCATCGAGATAGCGGGACACCAGATCGAGCACGCGGGCCTTCTCCTCGAAAGCCTGGAGGATACGCTTGAGCGACAGGACGTCCGCGAACTCGGGCTTCTCGAGCAGGCGCGCCGTGCCGTCGACGAAGAGCGTGTCTTCGGAATCCTTCGTCTCGAGCGCGCGCCGGGCGAGATCGCCGGCGCGGCCGAGGATGCGGCCGGCCTCTTCACGCTCCTTCGCCATCGCCGCGAGCAGCCGCCGGCGGACCTCGTGGAGCGTCAGCCCGCCGAATTCGCGCGTCAGGCGCTCGGAAAGCATGTCGAGCTCGGCGGCCGGGTAGGCGACCTCCGTCTCGAGGACCCGGGAGATGACGACGTCCGGCTCGTTGACCTGGACCGCGAGGATCTTGCCCGGCGCGACGGCGAGGAAACGCAGGCTCTTGACCACCGTGTGCAGCGCGTCCGGCGCGACGACGAACCCCACCTCGCCCGACAGGTGCGAGAGCAGCCGCGAGGCCGCCGAAAAGAGCCGGCTGACGTCGCCGCCCGCCGAGTCGAGGTCCGAGTCGACCTGCTCGCGCACGTCGTCGGCGATCCGCCGCTGGCGCATGAGCTCGTCGATGTAAAGACGATACGCGCGGTCCGTGGGCACGCGTCCGGCCGAGGTGTGGGGCTGGACGAGATAGCCGCCGTCCGTCAGGTCCGCCATGATGTTGCGGATCGAAGCCGGCGACAGGGCGAAGCGGTCCGACTTGAAGAGCGTCCGCGAGGAGACCGGACGTCCCGTGTCCACGTGGACCCGGATGATCTCCTTGAGGATGGCCCGGCTGCGGACGTCGAGGCCCGCCATTAGCAGTCTCTCATCGCGAGTGCTAATGATACCAGAGAGCGGGCTGCCCTTAGAGGCACCCGCCGATTCGTATCTCGCATCGCGCATCTCGTATCCTCCCCGGCGATGAGCATCCCTTCGGCCGACACGCTCGCCCTCGTCGGGCCCGGTCGCGCCGGCCGTGCCCTGGCGCGGGCGTGGAAGAAGGCCGGCGGGAAACTCGCGTGGGTCCTCGCCCGGCGCCCCGAGGCCGCCTCGGGGCTCGGTGCCGACGCCGTCTTCGGCCCGGACCAGCCCGTCCTGCCCCCCTGCGACATGCTCGTCCTCGCCGTTCCCGACGACGCCGTCGAAGCCGTCGCGGTCGGGCTTTCGGGCCGCGCTCGCTGCCGTTTCGCCTTTCACCTCGCCGGCGCTCTCGGAAGCGAGTCCCTCGCGCCGCTGCGGCGCTCCGGCGCCTCGGTGGCTTCGCTCCACCCCGTTCGCCCCTTCACCGGCGCCGACGGGGAGAACTGGGTCGAGACCCTCGTCGCGGTGGAAGGAGACGAGCCCGCCGCGGCCGCTGGCAGCGCGCTGGCGACGCGCCTGGGCGCTCGTCCGTACCGCCTCGCCGCGCCGGATCGTGCGCTGTATCACGCGGCGGCGACCCTCGCGGCCGGCGGCACCGCCGCGATCGTGTCCGTCGCCGTGCGCGGCTGGGTCCACCTCGGGATTCCCGAGGACATCGCCCGGGAGACGCTGGCCGGACTTGCGGCCCGCGCCGCCGGCGCCGTCGCCGATCGCCCCTTCGCGGAGGCCTTCACCGGCGCCGTCGCGCGGCGAGACGCCGGCACCGTCCGCGGACACGTCGCCGCGCTCGCGCCGCATCCCGAGTCGCTCGCCCTCTATCGCGCGCTCGCCGAAGAGACGCTGCGGCGAACGGCCGGCGCCGGCCGCGAAGACGAGATTCGACGGATCCTGGAGTCGCCGGACGCGAGCGAACGCATCCCGACCTCGTCGTAACCCTTTCACGGTGTTACAATTTGCTCAGCCGCTCGCGCGCGCGGGCCGCGAATAATTCATGGTTTTCTTCAACTACGCCACGATGCAGATGGCGGCCAAGGTCGTGTACTACGGCCCTGGTCTGTGCGGAAAGACCACCAACCTCCACCACATCTATGGCCGGACGGCGCCCGGGTCCCGCGGCGAGATGGTCTCGCTCGAAACCGAAACCGACCGCACGCTCTTCTTCGACCTGCTGCCCCTCGACGTCGGCGTCATCGGCGGATTCAAGACCCGGATCCAGCTCTACACCGTGCCGGGCCAGGTCTTCTACAACACGACGCGGAAGCTCGTCCTGAAAGGCGTCGACGGCATCGTCTTCGTCGCGGATTCTCAACGGGCGATGAAAGACGCCAACGTCGAGTCCCTCGCCAACCTGAAAACCAACCTCGGCGAGATCGGCATCAAGCTCGACGAGATCCCGCTCGTACTCCAGTACAACAAGCGCGACCTCAACAACATCCTCTCCGTCGAGGAGCTCGAAGAGAGCCTCAACGCGCAGCGGCTGCACGAGAGCTACGAAGCATGCGCGGTCCTCGGGCAGGGAGTCTTCGAGACGCTCAAAGCGATCTCGCGCCTGACCCTGCGTTCGCTGAAAAAGCGCATGCTCGGAGAAGAGAAGCCGGCGCCGACGAAGGCCGCCGCCGCGCCGGCGACCGCCCCGGCTCCGGCGAAAGCTCCGCCGCCGCCCGAGCCGCCTCCCGTCGCCGCCCCGCCGCCCCGAGTCCCCGAGGCCGTGGCCGAGATCGAGGAGACGCTCGACGTCGAGCCCGGAACCTTCTCCGACGAGCCCGCGCCGCCGACTCTGGCCCACGAGCTCAACCAGCCGCCGGCCGCGAGCGCCTTCGACGGGGGCGACGTGGAGACCGTCCAGGAGTTCGAGCAGGCGCTCGACTCGCTCGACGCGCCGCTGCCCGAGCCGCCCGCGGCCGCCGCGCCGGCCGGCGAGCCCGAGATCGCCGAGGTGTCGTTCGCCGAATCCCCCGAGCCCGAGCCCGAGAAGGCCGTCGACGAGGAGGTCCGGCACGTCAAGGTCGGGTCCAACATCGACATCCTCGCCGAACTCGAGAAGCTCCGGAAGACGTCGACGGCGACGGCACCGGCCGTCGAGGAAAAGCCCAGGAAGGCCGCTGCCGGCCTGTCGGTGGACGACCTGCTCGCCACGAGCCTCAACCACCGCAAGGAAGTCAGCAAGGTCTTCGAGGTCCAGGTGCCGCGACGCCAGCTTCAGGGCCACCAGATCACGGTGGCTCTGAACTTCGAGGACAACCAGGGCAACACGATCGGCGAGGCGAAGAGCTTTCCGATCGAGCTCCAGGCGCGCAGCGACATCCAGAAGCTCCTGCTCTCCCTCAAGTTTCACATCCTCGGCAAGTGACGGCACCGCCGCACGGGACCCGGACCGTGACGGCGGCCACTGTCCTCCCCGAAAGACACTGGCCCGAAAAGACTTTGTCATTTTCGGCCGACCCGGTTTACCCTTTGTTCATGCCCTCGCTCCTGCAGAGGCTCCGGTGGAGCATTATCTCCACGGCGGGCGTTCTGACGCTCACGGCGTGCTCGTCCACGCCTCGCGCTGCTTCGGCCGCGAACGGGACCGACGCCACGCCGGCTTCTGACCCGGCCATCGCGCAGGCGACCGACTTTTTCGAACTCGGTCGGGACGCCGCCCTCTCCGGAAACGTCGAGTGCGCGCGTCTCTACTTCGACGAAGCGATCGACGCGTTGCGTCCCGAGGGCTCGGCTCCCGACTCGGGCGAACGGCTCGCCTTCTCCTACGACCTGTGGGACGGAATCCAGCGCTACGAGGCTCTGTCCGGCGCGACCGAGGAAGCGGGGACCTCTCACGGCGAAGTGGCCCCCGAGCTCGCCGCCATCGAAAGCCCGGAAGCCACGCCCGAAGAAGTCTCCGCGGCGCGGGAAGAGGTCGCGACCGCGATCCCGTCCGTCTCGACCGACGTCCCGCTGGTCGTCAACGATCCGGTCCTGCGCGTCGTCGCCGCGTTCCAGAGCTATCCCCTGCACGACAAGATCGCCGCGGGGCTGTCGCGATCCGGCCGGTACGTCCCGATGATCCAGCGGATCTTCGCCGAGGAAGGCCTGCCGCGCGACCTCGCCTGGATCGCCTTCATCGAGTCGTCCTTCCTGCCGCACGCCCGCTCGCCTCGATCGGCCCAGGGCGTCTGGCAGTTCATGCCCCGGACGGGCCGGCAGTACGGCCTGAAGTCCAACGGCGTCGTCGACGAGCGGAGCGACCCGGAGAAGGCCACGCGGGCCGCGGCGCGCTACCTGACCTATCTGCACGAGATCTTCGGGGACTGGTACCTCGTGATGGCCGCCTACAACGCCGGCGAAGGGAAGATCCTCCGCGCCATGGAGAAGACCGGCGCGCGGGACTTCTGGCAGCTCGCGTCGACCAACGCCATCCGCCGCCAGACGCAGAACTACGTGCCGGCGTTCCTCGCCTCCGTCCTGATCTCGAAGGACCCGGCGCACTACGGCTTCGACGTCGTCCTCGAGCCGCCGCTCGACTTCGAGACCGTGAGGCTCGACCGGCCTGTGGACCTGCGGACGCTCGCGGCGGGCGTGTCACTCCCCTACGAAGACCTTCAAGCGCTCAACCCGGAGCTCCGCTCCACGGTGACGCCCCGCGAGACCGAGGGCTACGCGCTGCGCGTTCCGTCCGGAATGAGCGAGACGATCCTCGCGGCGTTCGCGGGCGCCCCGACCGCCGTGCCCCCGACCTTCAGGACGCACACCGCGAAGAAAGGCGAGACGCTCCCGCGCATCGCCAGGCACTATGGCGTGTCCGTCACGTCCCTGGCCACGGCCAACTCCCTCTCGCCCCGCGCGAAGGTGGCGCGCGGCCAGGAGATCCTGATCCCGCAGAAGGTGGCCTCCGCCGCGCCGAAGGCCTCGAAGGCCAGGAAGCCGACGAAGGCGGCCGACGCCTCGGCGGCCTCGACCAGCTACCGGGTCAAGAACGGCGACACGCTCTACCGGATCGCCCTCCGCCACGGCGTCACCGTGGCCGAACTCCTCGCGGTCAACAGCCTCGGCGGGGCGCCGTCGCTCAAGGCCGGCGACAAGATCTCGATCCCGGCGAAGAAGTAGCTCGTCGCTCGCCGCCGTCACCTCAGTCGGCTCCGAGGCTCCTGCCTCCTGCTAGAATCCCCTGGTCCTCATCCGATCGGGCGTCTCCCCGGCACCGGGGAGGCCTCATGCTCGCCCGGATCCACTCCGCTGCCACCCTGGGATTGGAAGCCCGCGTTCTGGACGTCGAGGTCGACGCCTCGCACGGCCTGCCGCGCTTCACGATCGTCGGCCTGCCGGACGCCAGCGTGCGCGAGGCGCGCGAGCGAGTCCGCTCGGCGCTCAAGAACGGCGGCTACCCGCTGCCTGACGGCACGATCACCGTCAACCTCGCCCCCGCCGACTTCCGCAAGTGCGGCGCCGCGCTCGACCTCCCCGTCGCCGTCGGCCTCCTGAGGCTCTGCGGCGTCGGCAGCGGCGCCCCGGGCGAGCGCGAGCGCGTCTACGTGGGAGAGCTCGGCCTCGGCGGCGAGGTCCGTCCGGTGCGCGGCGCGTTGTGCCTCGCGCTCGCCGCTCGCGACGCCGGGTTCGCCGAGATCGTCCTTCCCGCCGCCAACGCGGCCGAGGCGGCGGCGGTGGGCGGCATCCGCGTCATTCCGGTGAAACACCTGAGCGAGACGATCGCGCACGTCCTCGGACAACGGCCCATCCTTCCGGCTCCGCCGCCGCGACGCGACGCGCCGAGAGCTCCGGAGGCGGACTTCTCCGAGGTACGGGGCCAGGCCGTCGCGCGTCGGGCCGCCGAGATCGCCGCGGCCGGCGGCCATCACCTGCTCCTGATGGGGCCCCCGGGTGCCGGCAAGACCATGCTCGCGCGCCGCCTGCCCGGAATTCTTCCGCCGCTGTCGCTCGCGGAGGCGATCGACGTCACCAAGATCCACTCGGTCGCGGGGGCCCTCGCTCCCGGGGGCGGCCTCCTGACGGCGCCGCCCTTTCGCGCGCCGCACCACGGGATTTCGGCACCGGGCCTGGTGGGCGGCGGCCCTCGCCCCGCCCCCGGCGAGGCCTCCCTCGCGCACCGCGGCGTTCTCTTCCTGGACGAGCTGCCGGAGTTCCGGCGCGACGCGCTCGAGGCGATCCGTCAGCCGCTCGAGGAGCGCCGCGTGGCCGTCGTCCGGGCGGCGGGCGCGGTGACCTTCCCCTGCGACGTGCTCCTCGTCGCCGCGATGAACCCGTGTCCGTGCGGCTACTTCGGCGACCCGCGGCGCGCCTGCCTCTGCGATCGGCGCGAGCGTCGGCGGTACGCGAGGAAGCTCTCGGGGCCGCTGCTCGACCGCATCGACCTGCACGTCTCGGTCGGCGCGGTCGAGTGGAAGGACCTGCGGGAGACGGCCCCCGCCGAGCCGTCGGCCGCGGTACGATCCCGCGTGATCGCCGCGCGCCGCCGGGCCGCGGGCCGTCGCGCCGGCGCCGACGACCTCCGCAACACCGACCTGACGCCGGCCGAGCTGCCGCGCCAGTGTGCGCTCGATCACGAGGGCTCTCGAATCCTCGAAAACGCCGTCCGGCGCCTCGGCCTGTCCGTCCGCGCGGTTCACCGCGCCCTGCGCGTCGCGCGCACGATCGCCGATCTCTCGAAGAGCGAGTCAGTTAGCGCGAAGCACCTGGCCGAGGCGCTCTCGTACCGCGCGCCGACGGCGCTCTCGGACTGCCCGACCGAGCAGGTTGACTCTCGATAGGCCCGCTCATAGGATCCGACTCAACTCACGGGACCTCGAGTTATTCGGTCTGTGACTCTCAGCGGTCGGGCGGCGTATCCGGGAAAAGACCGCTCGTCGGACGGTTGAAGGAGAGCCGGTGAGGAAATACAACACCATCATTTTCGTCCCGCACGCACGGGCGCGGTTTCGCCAGCTCAACATCTCGACCCGCTTCCTCGCCGCCGCCGCCGGTGCCGCGGCGCTTCTCCTCGTGGCGGCCGTCGCCTTCGGCTGGGCCTTTTTCGCGTCCTATCGCCGCGATCGCCAGTACCGCTTCGCGATGGCCGAGAACCAACGGCTGCGCGCGGCGACCGCGGCGCTCCACCAGCGCCTGGACGGCGTCTCGAAACAGCTGTCCGACTTCGAGGCGCGGACCCGCCGCCTCGCGATCGTGGCCGGCCTTTCCGACACGGTCCGACCCGGCGTCGGCGGCCCCTCGACGAGCTCCTCGGCCGACCTCGCCGGACAGAGCGCGCTGCTCTCCTCCCGCCTCTCTCTCCTCGAGACCCAGTTCTCCCACCGCACCGAGCTCATCGCCGAGACCCCGACCGTCTGGCCGGTCCACGGCGTCGTCAATTCGGGATTCGGCGTGCGCCCCGATCCGTTCACCGGGCAGCCGGCGACCCACGAGGGCGTGGACATCTCGACGCCGCGCAGCGAGCCTGCCTTAGCGACCGCGGACGGCATCGTGGTGCGCAGCGGCTGGGCCGGTGAGTACGGCAAGGCGATCGCGATCGCTCACGGGGACCGCTATGAAACTCTTTACGGCCACCTCGAGCAGACGCTCGTGACCGAGGGACAGCGCGTCCACCGGGGAGACCGCGTGGGTCTGGTCGGCTCGACGGGCCGCTCGACCGGGCCTCACCTTCACTACGAGGTGCACGTCGACGGACATCCCGTCAACCCGCTGGAGTACATCCTCGAGCCGCGCTGACTCTCCCCGGCGTCCCCTTTCCCCGCTCCGAAATCCGAAATAAACTCCCACCCTTCAGGCGTTAGCCGTCTAATCATGATTGACCGCCTCCTCGCCAGGGTGTTTGGAACCCAGCACGAACGCGACATCAAGAAGATGATGCCGCGTGTCGAGCGCATCAACGCCCTGGAGCCGGCGATCAAGGCCCTCTCCGACGATCAGCTCCGCGCCAGGACCAACGATTTCCGCGAACGCATCGCGAAGAAACTCGAAGGCGTCCACCCCGACGACGCGAAAGCCGCCCGCGACGAGATCCTCGACGAGATCCTGGAAGAGGCCTTCGCCGTCGCCCGCGAGGCCTCCGTTCGCGCCCTGGGAATGAGGCCCTTCGACGTGCAGCTGATCGGCGGCATGGTCCTTCACTCCGGAAAGATCTCGGAGATGAAGACGGGCGAGGGCAAGACCCTCGTCGCGACGATGCCGGTCTACCTGAACGCCCTGACCGGGCGCGGCGTCCACGTCGTCACGGTCAACGACTACCTCGCCCGCCGCGACGCGGAGTGGATGGGCCGGATCTACAGGTTCCTCGGGTTGACGGTCGGCTGCATCCAGAACAACCTGCTCGACGAGGACCGCCAGAAGGCCTACGCCTGCGACGTCACGTACGGCACCAACAACGAGTTCGGCTTCGACTACCTCCGGGACAACATGAAGTTCGAGCTTTCGAGCATGGTCCAGCGCGGGCACGTGTTCGCGATCGTCGACGAGGTCGACTCCATCCTGATCGACGAGGCCCGGACGCCGCTGATCATCTCGGGCCCGTCCGAAGAGAACACCGACGTCTACTACAAGTGCAACCGGGTCATCCCGCACCTCGTCAAGGGCACCGAGGAGAAGGACAAGTACGGCAACAAGACGACGACCGGCGACTACCTCGTGGACGAGAAGGCGCGGACCGCGGTCCTGACCGAGGAGGGCGTCGCCAAGGCCGAGAAGGCCCTCGGGATCGGAAACATGTACGAGCTGACCAACATCGACCTGCTCCATGGCGTCGAGCAGGCCCTGCGCGCCCACGCCCTCTACAAGCGCGACGTCGACTACATGATCAAGGACGGGCAGGTCCTGATCGTCGACGAGTTCACGGGGCGCGTTCTCCCCGGCCGGCGCTGGTCCGACGGCCTGCACCAGGCGGTCGAGGCCAAGGAGAACGTGAAGATCGAGCGCGAAAACCAGACGCTCGCGACCATCACCCTTCAGAACTACTTCCGCCTGTACGAGAAGCTCGCCGGCATGACCGGCACCGCGGACACCGAGGCCGCCGAGTTCCACCAGATCTACAAGCTCGACGTCGTGGTGATCCCGACGAACCGGGCGATGGTCCGCATCGACCACCAGGACGTCGTCTACGCCTCGGAGCGCGAGAAGTACGAGGCCGTGGCCGACGAGATCGTTCAACTCCGCGAGAAAGGCCAGCCGGTCCTCGTCGGGACGGTGTCGATCGAAAAGTCCGAGCGCCTCTCCGAGCTCCTGAAAGAGCGGCGCGTCCCTCACGTGGTCCTGAACGCCAAGTTCCACGAGAAAGAGGCCGAGATCGTCGCCCAGGCGGGCCGGTCCGGCGCCGTGACGATCGCGACGAACATGGCCGGCCGCGGCACGGACATCGTGCTCGGCGGCAACCCCGAGGCCCTCGCCACGCACGAGCTCAAGGAAGTCGAGGACGCGGAGGAGCGCGAGCGCCGGCTCGCCAGGCTCCGCGAGACCTGTGCCGCCGACAAGACGAAGGTCCTCGCCGCGGGCGGCCTTCACATCATCGGCACGGAGCGCCACGAGTCGCGCCGCGTCGACAACCAGCTGCGCGGCCGGTCGGGGCGCCAGGGCGACCCCGGCTCCTCCCGCTTCTACCTCTCGCTCGAAGACGACCTGATGCGCATCTTCGGGTCCGACCGTCTCCAGAACATCATGCGCCGGCTCGGCATGGAGGAGGGCGTCCCGATCGAGCACGGCATGGTCTCGCGCTCGATCGAGCGCGCCCAGAAGCAGGTCGAGGCCCGCAACTTCGAGAGCCGCAAGCACCTCCTCGAGTACGACGACGTGATGAACCGCCAGCGCGAGGAGATCTACGGCATGCGCCGCGGAATTCTGCGCGGCGAGACCGCCCGCGAGCACGTCCTCGAGCTCGCCGAGACGATCCTCGACTACATCCTCGGGCGCCACCTGAACGCCGAGAAGGACGCGGCCGAGTGGGACCTCGCCGCCTGCGACCTCGACCTGCAGGAATACTTCGGCTTGAAGCCCGGGTCGTTCCCCTACGCCGAGAAAGCCCGCGAGCAGATCCGCGAGGAGCTCTGGGCGGGTCTGCTGCAGGTCTACGACCGCAAGGAAGGGATCCTCGGCGCCGAGATGATGCGGACGCACGAGAAATTCGTGATGCTCCAGGTCGTCGACCAGCAGTGGAAGGACCATCTCCTCGCGATCGACCACCTGAAGGAGGGCATCGGCCTGCGCGGCTACGGCCAGCGCGATCCCCTGATCGAGTACAAGAAGGAATCCTTCGAGCTCTTCACGCTCATGAAGGAGCGCATCGAAGACCAGATCGTCCAGTACCTCTTCAAGCTCCAGCCCGTGGCGCGGGAGGAGTCGGCCGAGGACGTCAACGCCCGGGCGACCGAACGGCGGGCGCCCGTCCCGATGCCCGCCCGCCGCGTTCCGGCCAACGTGAACTACTCCTACGGCACGGCGGCCTCGGGAGGCCAGGACGCCAAAGTCGAAACCCTCCATCGCAACGCGCCCAAAGTCGGGCGCAACGACCCCTGCCCGTGCGGGTCGGGGAAGAAATACAAGAAGTGCCACGGCGCGGCCGTGGCGGGGGCCTGATGCCGAATCCGCGAGCGCGTTCCCGCAACCACGATGACGACGTTCCGCTGGCGCTGACCTTCGACGACGTCCTCCTCCTGCCCGCCCACTCGGAAGTCCACCCCCGCGACGTGGACCTCGCCACCTCGCTGACGAGGGACATCGGCCTCAACATTCCGGTGATCTCCGCCGCCATGGACACGGTGACCGAGTCGCGCCTGGCGATCGCGATGGCCCAGGCGGGCGGCCTCGGCGTCATCCACAAGAACCTCTCGGTCGAAGCGCAGGCCGCCGAAGTGGACAAGGTCAAGCGCTCCGAGTCCGGGATGATCGTGGACCCCGTGACCTGCCGGCCCGAGCAGACGATCGCCGAGGCCCTCGACGTGATGGCCCGCTACAAGATCTCGGGCGTGCCGGTCGTCAACGGGCGGGGGAAGCTCGTCGGCATCCTGACCAACCGCGACCTGCGCTTCGAGACGCGCACCGACCGGCCGATCTCGTCGCGGATGACGAAGAAGAAGCTGATCACGACGCCGGTCGGCACGACGCTCGAGCAGGCCAAGGAGCTCCTCCACAAGTACCGCATCGAGAAGCTCCTCGTCGTGGACCGCGCCGGGAACCTCAAGGGGCTCATCACGGTCAAGGACATCCAGAAGGCGATCAAGTACCCGAACGCCGCCAAGGACGGCCTCGGCCGGCTGCGCGTCGGCGCGGCGATCGGCGTCACGAAGGACATCCTCGACCGCTCCCGGGAGCTCATCCGCGCGAAGGTCGACGTCCTCGTGCTCGACTCGTCGCACGGCCACAGCCAGGGCGTTCTCGACGCGTTGAAGCTCGTCCGGAAGCGGTTCCCCTCGACGCCGATCATCGCCGGCAACGTCGCCACCGAGGAAGGCGCCCGCGACCTCGTCGCCCGGGGCGCCGACGCCGTCAAGGTCGGGATCGGGCCCGGCTCGATCTGCACGACGCGCGTCGTCACCGGCGCCGGCGTGCCCCAGATCCACGCGATCCGCGAGTGCGCGAAGGCGACGCGAGGCACGAAGGTGCCCCTGATCGCCGACGGCGGCATCAAGTTCTCGGGCGACATCACCAAGGCGCTGGCCGCGGGCGCTCACGTCGTGATGATCGGCTCCCTGCTCGCGGGAACCGAGGAGTCGCCGGGCGAGACGATCCTCTATCAGGGCCGTACGTTCAAGGCGTACCGCGGGATGGGCTCGCTCGGCGCCATGAAGGCGGGCTCTTCCGACCGGTATTTTCAGGAATCCATGGAGGGCGAAACGCCGTCGAACGGCTCGCTCTCCAAGCTCGTGCCCGAGGGCATCGAGGGCATGGTTCCGTACAAGGGCAGCGTCGAGGGTTTGGTCCTGCAGCTGACGGGCGGCGTGCGCAGCGGCATGGGCCTGGCGGGCTGCCGCACGGTCGACGACCTGCGGACCAGGGCGAAGTTGATTCGGATCACGGCGGCTGGGCTCAAGGAGTCCCACGCCCACGACGTCATCATCACCAAGGAAGCCCCGAACTACCGCCGCGAAGAGTAAGCCCCGCCTTCGAGACGAAGCGGCCGCGGGGACCGACCGGGTCAGGGCTCGGTCTTCGGGCTCTTCGCCTCGGTCTTCGTGCTCCCGGTCCGGCGCTTCTTCCGGCCGCTCTCGTCGGCGGCTTCCTTCGCCCACTTCTGCTGCCGCAGCTTGAGCACCGCCTCGAGCCGGCGGGACATCTCCGCCTCCTCGCCCGCCGAGCGCGGCCGGTAATAGCGCCGTCCCCGGAGGCTCTCGGGCAGGCATTCGATGCCGCCGACGCCCTCGGGTTCGGCCGGCGCGTAGCGGTAGCCGCGACCGTAGCCCACGTCCTTCATGAGCCTGGTCACGG
>Ga0335070_10001457_pt1 | contig 27354 bp, 27 predicted proteins | sample Lox_Sample_13_FD_206722 | JGI IMG/M metagenome (GOLD analysis project Ga0335070, IMG submission 206722) | Soil microbial communities from Loxahatchee National Wildlife Refuge, Florida, United States - Lox_Sample_1.3 | ecosystem: Environmental > Terrestrial > Soil > Wetlands | place: USA...
AGGAAGGTCGCAAAGAGCATGGCATATTCATTGAACTGGACAATCCAGACAGGTCCCGGGAGATTCAAGGCGCGAACGAAGATCGCATAGCCGATGGAAAGGGTCGTAAAGACAAGTATGAGGCTGACCACCACCGCCAGAAAATCGAAGATCCTGTCCAGCGCCTTATTCATTGTGTTATCCTTTACTTGGAAGCATAGCGCAAAACGGGAATCCAGTTTTTATCCTGATCATAAGTCCTGGATTCCCGTTTTTGAAAATTGACCAACGTGACTCGTTCGACAAAAAGCTTTCGCGGTCTGCCCTTGAAGCTGCCAATCACCCGGGGAACCTACTTTTTCGTGATGAGCTCGTGAAGTTTCTTGCCTTCCTCCGGGGACTTCTTGAGGACTACACCCATGAGAGCATCGTCGGCCATCTTTGTAAATTTTGCTGCATCGTCTGGGGGGAGTTGGGGAAAGCCCACCCCTGCCTTCTTGAACTCGTCCAATTCAGTGCTGATCTTCTTGGCAATGTTGACCATCTCCATGTGTTCGCCCTTTTCGAAATTGTCCGTTAGAACTTTCTTCAAATTGTCCGGAAGCTTCTTCCAGAAGTCGAGATTCACCAAAACCAGAACAATCGGTTCATAGAACCCCGGCCGCAGCATATATTTTGTAACGGGGAGCAACCCCATGGTCCGAATCGAGGCAACGGGCTGAATATAGCCTGCCACGACCGCTCGCTCCATGGCCGTATAGATCTCCGAAGGAGGAGTGACCACGGGCTCCACTCCCAGGTCCTTCATGAAAGGGATGTGGGTAGGCGAGACCCTGATTTTCATCCCTTTGAAATCGTCGATCTTCTGAACCGGCTTTGCGAGAAACACATGAAAGAGGTCTCCCGAGCCCATACGGGCCAGGTAATGTGCATTGGCCTTGGCGTTATGGAGTTTTTCCAGGTAATCATTGACGCCCGCCTTTCTTTCTTCCCAGGGTTTCATGGTCGTCAAGCTCATCACGTCCATTTCGGGCATGATGGATGTGTAGTAGCTGGCTGCCGTCAAAACCATATCAACCATTCCACTGCGAAGAGCTTCTACCTGCTGCTGGGTCGGAATAACCTCGCCGGCTCCCTTATAGTCAATGACCAACTGGCCAGGATACTTTTGGTTTGCCTCCTTCTGGATCCCATCGAGAACCTCTAAAAACTGTTGGGTCTCAAACTGGGCGCTCTTAGGCCAGGCGCTGACCGCTCTTACGGTAAACGGTGCCGCATCGGCATGCATCAGTGAACCCGCCACAAATACCATGACCATGCTTACAACAACTCCACCGAATAGCTTTTTCATCTAAGTAACCTCCTTTTATATACACTATTTATAACAAAGAATTTCTCCTGTCAAATCAACTCCATAGAAAAAGGTCCTTGCATGGGCCTGAGAAGAAGAGTATCTACTTATTTTTAACTCAGAGCTGAGTTTATCCAGGAGGCTGAAAACAGAGGCGAGTGCAGAGCAAAGAGGCGGAAGCGGTCTGTCCTAAGCCTGAGGAAATTGCCAAAACGGATGGGCCTTTGATTCATCTTATGGAGAGGGAGACCACTTAAACAAAGAAGGTCATCCGGAAAAGTTTCTAAATCCTCTCTTCACGGCCAAATGCGAGCCGTTTCTCTATATCGGGATTTGGGTCAGCCAAATCTCTATTGACGTTTCTCAATCACCTTGCTATAAAAAGGGGGTTTCATCAGAGACGAACCAATAGCCAAGTTGCGCCCATGGTCCTGATTTGATATGAGCTTCCTTGCCACCTTCGTTATTCTTTTTGGTCTTTGGATTCAGCTATCAGGGCTTTTTGATATCTTCCATCTCTCCTTGGGTGTCATTTCCTGTATCATTGTGGCTCGAACCTCTTGTGATCTCCTTTTCTCCAAGAAGAGGGTTGAACGAAAACATCTCCGTCAATTAGGTCGATTCATCCGGTATCTTCCCTGGCTCATTTATCAAATCGTCTTAGCCAATATTTATGTTGTAAAGCTGGCTCTTCACCCAAACATGTCGGCGTTGATCGACCCCCACATCATTCGATTCAAGACAACGCTCAGGGGAGATCTTCCTTTGACAACCTTTGCCAATTCGATTACCTTAACTCCCGGTACGATTACAGTGCTCATCAAGGAAGGTTATTTCTACGTTCATTCGATCTCGAAGAAGGTTGCTGATGACCTCCTGACCGGAGAGATGGAGCAGAAGGTTTCCGAAATCTATAAGGAGGACTAACGTGGAGGATTTTTTTCTCGCCCTCAGCTTGATCCTCGGTTTTTTTGTTTTGCTTTGTCTTTACCGAGTCGTCCGAGGTCCGGGAGTCTTTAACCGGATTGTTGGGGTAAACGTGATTGGTACCAAGACATTGGTGATCCTTGCCCTGATGGGATTTCTCTATAAACGGGTTGATATGTTTGTGGACATTTGCCTTGTTTATGCCCTCCTGAATTTCATTTCAACTTTGGCTGCAGCCAAGTACTTTCAACGAAAGGGAGCTGACTAATGTCGGTGTTAAGCATCCTTTTCCTATTGCTCGGGATCTTCTTCTTTTTCGGAGCTACCATTGGTTTTCTTCGATTCCCAGATTTCTATTCCCGCATGCATGCCACAGGAAAGAGTGACACACTCGGAACTCTCCTGTGTTTGATAGGTCTTGCCCTTTACAACGGGTTTTCCCTGGTGAGCATCAAGATTGTTTTGATCGCTGTGTTCATCTTTGTCGCGAGTCCCACCGCCACCCACGCCATTTTGAGAGCTGCTTTTGACTCGGATGTAACCCCGTGGACGAAAGACGGAAGGGTGATCCGAGAGGGAGGAGAGGACAAATCTGAATGATCTGGCAACTCGATCTGATACTTCTCATTTTCGTCGTTATTTGTGCGATTGCTTCCCTTGTCGTCAAAGACCTTTTGAGCGCGGCGATCATCTTCGGCGCCTATAGTTTCTTCATGTGCCTTCTCTGGACAGAAATGGGGGCTGTAGACGTGGCCTTCACCGAAGCGTCTGTGGGAGCGGGAGTGAGCACACTTTTCTTCATCGCCGCGATCTTGAAGACCACAAGGAGGTCAAAGGATTGAAAATTGTCGGTCTGATCACGGTTTGTCTTACCGGAGCTCTCCTCGTTTATGGGACGATCGACTTCCCTCCGTGGGGGGACCCCCAATCTCCGGCGAGTCTCCATGTTTCCCCTCGATACATTGAGAAGACCGTTGAAGAAACGGACGTTCCCAACATGGTGACCTCGGTTCTGGCTGATTACAGAGGCTACGACACGTTGGGGGAGACGACCGTTATCTTTACGGCCGGAATGTCGTGCCTCTTGCTCATCCGGAGGTTTTACAGATGATTGGTCCTTTCGAAGACGTCGTCATCCGAACCGGCTGCCGGGTTCTCATTCCGTTCATCCAGCTTTACGGTCTCTATGTGATTGCTCACGGAGCCGATAGCCCGGGAGGAGGATTTCAGGGAGGCGTGATCCTCGGTGCAAGCTTTATCCTGCTGTCCCTTGCTTACGATGGCGACGAAGCGAGGAAGCGCGTGAGTGAAAAAAGGAACGTGATTCTCTGCAGCGTAGGATTGCTCATCTACTCAGGGATAGGAGCAATTTGTCTCGCCCTGGGGGGAAACTACTTGAATTACAGCCGACTCCACCACCTCCTACCCGTTGATCCGGTTTACGCAAGAGCCTTAGGGATCTTCGGGATTGAGGTAGGGGTAGGCATAACGGTGATGGCCGTAATGCTTTCTATCTTTTTCGACTTGGCTTCGGAACATGAAGATCAAGGAGAAAGGACTTCCTTTGGAATGGATCGTTAGCAAATACAACTACTGGATCTATATCTTTCTGATGATGATCGGGTTTTACGCGATGATCGGCAAGAAAAATCTGGTCAAGAAAGTGATCGGGATGAATATCTTTCAAACGTCGATCATCCTTTATTTTATTTCCATTGGGTCAAAGAAAGGTTCAACCATCCCGATCGCCGAGCATGCCGCTGGAGGACCTATCCAAGCGATCCAATATATCAATCCCGTCCCGCATGTCCTGATGCTGACAGCCATTGTTGTGATGGTAAGCACATTCGGGGTGGCGATGGCGCTGCTCATCATGATTTACCGTAGGTATCAAACCATCGAAGAAGACGAAATTCTGAGGCTGAGACGATGACGACCTCGCCGTATCCGATTTTGATCATCCTGGTCCCGTTGATGACCTCGTTTCTGATTCCGCTGGTGGGTTGGTGGCGAAGAAGCCTATGCTATCCACTCATCCTGGCCGCTCTCACCGTTTCGGCCTTTTCCTCTTTGATTATTTTGCAGATGGTCATGGAGCAGGGGACAATCCATTACCATCTCGGAAACTGGGATCCTCCATGGGGGATTGAGTATGTCTTCGACCATCTAAACGCATTTGTCGCGGTCATCGTTTCCCTCACCAGTCTTCTGATCGGGATCAGTTCGAAAAGTTTGGTGGAGAGATCATTCTCCAAGAAGGCTGCTTTCTTTTACTGTCTCTTTCTTCTACAAGCGACCGGACTACTGGGAATCGTCGTTACGGGCGACGCTTTTAATCTCTATGTTTTTCTGGAGATTGCTTCTCTTGCGGGTTATACGCTCATTGCAATCGGAGACGATGGGGCTCCGTTTGCCAGTTTTAACTACATGCTGTATGGAACGGTGGGTGCCTGTTTCTATCTCCTTGGAGTCGGTTATCTTTACATCGTCACCGGCTCGCTGAACATGGCGGACCTGGCTAAATTGTTACCGCCGCTCTACCAATCCAAACCAGTTTTGATCGCCTTTGCATTCTTCATCGTGGGTGTTGCCATCAAGATGGCCCTCTTTCCTCTTCACGTATGGCTTCCTGATGCCTACACCTATGCCCCCTCGGCGGTCAGCGCTCTCATTGCCCCGCTTACGACGAAAGTTGGGGTCTATGTGGCGATTCGGATCATGTACACCATTTTTACGCCCTCGTTTGTGAAAGAGTTTTCTTCTGCAACAACCCTCCTCTCGTGGGTCTCCATATTCGCGATTCTATTTGGCTGTATCTGGGCCCTGGCTCAGACCGATTTGAAAAGGATGTTCGCCTACGTCTTGGTTGCAGAAATCGGATACTTGGCCTTAGGCATAGGGCTGGCGAACCGGAATGGGTTGACGGGAACCGTTCTCCACATCATGAACGATACCATGATGATGGCCAGCCTCTTTTTGGTCGCTGGAGCTGTGGTTACAAAAACGGGGTTCCGAAGAATCGATCAATGGAGTGGCCTCCATAAAAAAATGCCCCTGACCATGGCGGTCTTTGTGGTGACGGCCCTTTCAGTCATCGGCATTCCTCCGATGTGCGGCTTCTTCAGTAAATGGTACCTTCTCCTGGGAGCCATCAACGCTAGGCAATGGGTAGCGGCGGCTGTCTTGCTGGGAAGCAGCCTGGTTAATGCGATTCTATTTTTTAGAGTGATCGAGGTGATTTATTTTAGACGCCCTGCTGAATTTCCCAATCAAGACCGCGTTCAACACGAGGGTTTCGAAGAGGCTCCTTGGAGCCTCCTGATTCCTATGCTTCTGTTCGCAGCGGGAATTGTATCACTCGGTTTGTTGAGCGGAAAGATTGTTTCCGGAATCATTCAATTTGCCATTCCAGAAGGGCTTTGAGTTTTTTGAGGATTAGAGATGGAAGTTGTTTCCTCAACGCGGCCTCTATGGGCTGTTTTGATTTCAGGCATCGCAGCCATTCTCATCCTCTTGACGGGAGAGGATAAGAAAAACCTCAGAGAGTTCTGGACTCTCCTTGCCTCGATACTTAAATTTCTCGTTGTCGTCTCCATGATCCCTACGGTCTTGAGTGGGAAGGTCATGGAATATACACTGCTTACACTCTCTCCTGGCATCGCCTTGCAATGGAGGGTAGACGCCTTTGGGCTTCTTTTTGCAACGCTCGCCTCAGCACTGTGGATTGCAACTTCCTTCTATTCGATAGGGTATATGAGGGGACTTCAGGAGCACAAGCAGACAAGATTCTATTTCTGTTTTGCCTTGGCCCTCCACGGGGCTCTTGGCGTTGCTTTTGCTAGCAACCTGCTGACCCTTTTTATTTTTTACGAAATACTGAGTATTTCCACCTTTCCTCTCGTGGCCCACAAGGAGACAGCTGAAGCCATCGCAGGGGGAAGGAAATATCTATCTTACCTTCTCACGAGTGCAACCCTGATCCTTTTCTCGATTGGGTTGACTTATTCTCTCACGGGAAAGCTCGATTTCGTGCCGGGGGGGTTCCTCGCGAACAGTGGTTCAACTAACATCCTTTGCCTTTTGTTTATTACGTTTATTCTGGGTTTCGGGACAAAGGCTGCATTGATGCCGCTGCATGAGTGGCTCCCCACGGCCATGGTGGCACCCACCCCCGTCAGCGCCTTACTCCATGCCGTCGCAGTCGTAAAAGCCGGGGTGTTCTGTGTGCTCCGGGTCCTCCTCTATGTCTTTGGTCCTAACCTTCTGTCGGACCTTCATCTATGGATCTATCTTGCCTATTTTGCCTCTATCACCATCCTTGCTTCAGGAATGCTGGCCCTGGCGCAGGAAAACCTGAAAAGACGGTTGGCCTTCTCCACCATCAACAATCTTGCCCTTATCATTCTCGGGGCAACCTTGCTTTCGCCGAGTGCGATGACAGGAGGAATCTTTCATATTGCCGGGCACGGTTTCATGAAGATTGCGCTCTTTTTTGTAGCTGGCATTATTTATGTCCGAACTCATAAAGAGAATGTAACTGAACTGGACGGTATCGGAAGAGAGATGCCAATGACCATGGGAGCCTTTGCCCTTGGAGCCATAGGAATTGCAGGGATCCCACCGCTGGTGGGATTTATCAGCAAATGGTATTTAGGGTTGGGATGCCTGGAGGCCCACGAAGTGGTCTTCTTGTTCGTGGTCGTCCTCAACGCACTCCTCGATGTCGCATACTTTTTTCCTATTGTCTATCGGTCCTTCTTTAAGGCTGTGAAGGAACCTGTCCAATTCAGCCTTCGCGAGGGCTCGGCGTTCATGGTCATTCCTACAGTCCTTTGTGCAATCATCTCTTTGTGCTTGGGCCTTTTTCCAAATGCGATCGTCCGTTTTTTCGAAATGGCACTCTTTGCGACAAAACAGATTCTGAGGTTGGGGTAAACGATGAGCCGATTTTTGAAAATTCTCCTTTGGATGGTGGCTCTTTTGAGCATTCCTATCGGATTCTTCACTCAAAAGGAGCACACGGTCTTTTTCTGGCATAAAATTCCGTTGACAGAGGTGGTCATCGGGGTCGCCGGAACACTTGTCTTGATCCTGCTGTCTCGGATCCTTGCTTTTATCTCCCTTAAAAAGGAAGATTATTATGATTAAATCTGTGCCTCCTGCATTTCTATTCATTCTTGGTGCGCTCCTCATTCCCGTTTTCAAGGGAAAACTAAAACCTTGGTATCTTCTCGCCGTGCCCATTATTGCCTTTGTCGATCTCGTTTCCATGGAGACAGGTACGAATTGGGTTTCCCCATTTTTGAATTACGAATTGATCTTTGCTAAGGTGGACCGACTAAGCGTCGTCGTCGGATATATCTTCATCCTGATTGGCTTTCTCGCGATCCTTTATTCTATCCGTGTCAGAGAGAATGGTCAGCAGATGGCGGCATTTCTTTATGTGGGAAGTTCCTTGGGGGTCGTTTTCGCGGGTGATTATTTCAGCCTGTTTGCATTTTGGGAAATCATGGCCATGAGTAGTGTTTTTCTCATCTGGTATCGCCGGGAAAAAGAATCCTTGAGTGCAGGCTTCCGATATCTTCTCATGCATCTTTTCGGTGGGGGGGCTCTCTTGATAGGCATTCTGATCCATGCATTCTCCAAGGGTTCGATTTCAGTAGGGCCTCTAGAAGAAGGCTGGGCCTTCTGGTTTATTTTGATAGGTTTCGGATTAAATGCGGCTTTCATTCCCCTCCATACCTGGCTACCCGATGCCTATCCGAAGGGAACAGTCACGGGAAGTGTGTTTCTCTCGGTTTATACCACAAAGACAGGAGTCTACGCCCTGGCGCGATGTTTTCCTGGTGTTGACTTCGTTGCCTATATGGGAGGTGTGATGGCCATCTACGGCATTGTCTTCGCACTTCTTCAAAACGATACCCGAAGGTTTCTTTCCTACCATATTGTCAGTCAGGTTGGATACATGGTCGCAGGCGTCGGGACGGGGGTTGCCCTCGGAGTCAATGGTGGAATCGCCCATGTCTTTAACCACATTCTCTATAAGGCGCTCTTATTTATGTGCATGGGTTCGATCCTTGCCATGGCAGGGAAGAGTAAACTGACTGAACTGGGAGGGTTGGCAAGAAAGATGCCTCTCACCTGCATCACCTGTCTGGTAGCCTCTCTTTCTATTGCAGGGGTGCCCCCCTTTAATGGCTTTGTGAGCAAAGGAATGGTAATTTCGGCGGCTGTGGAAGCCAATAAACCTGCCCTGGAGTTGCTTTTGACCCTTGCATCAGTCGGAACCTTTCTTTCTTTTAGCAAACTCTGCTACTACACTTTCTTCGCGAAGAATGAGGCGATACAGGCGGAAGACCCGCCGTGGAACATGCAGCTCGCCATGGGCATGACGGCTTTTCTGTGCATACTCTATGGCGTCTATCCTCAGGCCCTTTTCAATCTCCTTCCAGCCCAGCAGGTTTCCTACCACCCCTATACAGCGTCCCACGTGGTCGGAGTGCTACAACTCTTCTTGTGGGGTTTAGTTGTGTTCACATTTCGAAGGGTCATTGCTCCCGAGGAAGGCACAGTGCTCGATCTGGACTACTTTTATCGAATGTGCTGCCGGGGGATCACTTGGCTGGCCGACGTTGCATTCAACGGACTGAGACTCAGAACACAAACCTTATTCTCAAGAAGGACCAATGTCGTTATCCAATTGAGCAAAAACCCGATGCTGGTTTTCGAAGGAATCATTACCTATTTCTGGCCTAATGTGGAAGGGTTTTATAATCCTGAAGCAGGAAGTTCAAAAATAGGTGAGCCGATTTACAATGAAAACTGGTATCGGAAGCCAATGGGGTTAGGTGTATGCTTAGCCATTCTGATGCTTTTTGTCTATGGAATGATTTATATCCTGCAATCCAAGATCGGATAGGAGAGGAGGGAGGATCTTAAACTTTCTTATCTTTCTCCCGAAACGGCAGACTTGGTCTCCTTGAACATCTGATCGCTGAGCCCGATATTCACTTTGTAATTCGAATAAGTGATGTCGACCCGGCCGGTGACTCGCTTTGCAGGCTGAGTGGATTGGCCGAAATCCTTCAACTCCCTGGATTCATTAAATTGAACGTCGAGGTGGAGCTCGATGCGCGTCGGGAGGTCGAAATCGCTGAAGTTCCCGTATTCAATCAAGGCCTTCACCTCCCTTCCGTCGAGGGAGGACGCATTCATTTCTCTGATCAAATTGCGATCCGTGTCGACGGTCAAGATGAAATCCTGAGGAGCATTCGGCTTCCTTTTCTTGGGCGTAAGCTTCAATTTTACCGCATTTCGGCCTTCGACCGTGAGACGTTCCAATAACTTGACCTCGAAATCCTCCTTGTTGAACATAAAAGGATTGAAGGTTCCTCCCTCTTTCGGGAGGAAAAAGATTCTCTTCGATTCAATCTTCATCCGGTCCGGAGCCTTACAATAGAGCTTCGCTTGCATATCGGGCGCCTTAAAGCCTTCGACGTCAAAATGGACATTGACGTCAACGGTGTAATCCTTCAGACCGGAGTATTTCTTCTGTAGGGCATCCAGGGTACGAGCGCCTTCCTCCTGGGCCGGAAGGAGTCCGGGTGAAAGGACGAGAGGGACCCAGAGCAGGCATAATAAAATTTTCTTCAACTCTTGATATCCTTTCTTGCGTAGGCTCCGACAGCGATGAAAAACAATCCAAAGCTATGGACGCCGAGGATCGCCGCGGATGTGGCGATTTGCTGCCAGGAGATCGGGTCGTCGAGGAATTGCTGCCAGAAGACCATATAGGTCGTAAAAAGATAGGGCTTGAGCGTCCCGAAGAAATCAAATGGAAAATTTCCGATCACCAGAAAGACGATGACGATGGCCATCGTGCCCACAATCGGGCCGATGGAATTTTCGACGAGGGTCGACAGAAGAAACGCGATCGAGGCCACCGCGGTCATCGACCAGATGGCGGCTATGAAAGCCAAGAGCATCCGGACGGGGATCTCGGCTTCGGGGATAAAGACAATCCCAAACTTGCCGTAATGATGCATGATCAGGTCACCGCCCCCGAACAGGGCGAGCCCCGGCAAAAGGCACACGATGCCAAGAAAAATGACCAGACCGGTTGTGTAAAAAAGCGTCGTCACGTATTTTGCGGCAATAATCCTGACCCTCGACGGAGGCCGTATCAAAAGAAACCTCACCGTCCCGGAGGTGGCCTCCCCCGAGACGATGTCTCCGGCGACGAGGGCGATGAGGAAGGGGATGTGGATGTGAAGTGTGTTCATGATAAAGGACGTGACGAACCACCCGTTTAAGACATTTCCAAAGATAAGAAAGTCTTTCTCCGTCGATCTCATCATGCGGTTGACGATTTCCACGGCGCTCAGTTTCATGACGACTTCTGTCAAAATCACAACCAGGGCGATGAAGCCGAAACCGATGTACGTTCGCCAACGACTGAAGGTCTTGTATATTTCAAGCCAAAAAAGCCTCATAGCTCGGATGTCCCTTCGGTGATCCTCAAAAAGAAATCTTCCAGGGTACGATGAGGATAAAAAGAAGTGACGTCGATTGCATGGGTCACCAGAACCCTGTTCAGCTCGGAAGCATGGCCGGGAGTCAGATACACTTCGATCTTGCCGTTCTCAGCGGAGACGACTTTCGCCCAGGGAAGATTACCGATGAGTTTGACGGCTGCGTCTAAAGGGGACGCCTGGATGGAGTATTCCGTCGCTTCTCGCTCGAGCAGTTTCGAGACATCCCCCTGGACCATCAGCTCGCCGTGGTTGAGGACGGCCATCCGCGTGGCCACCAGTTCAACCTCGGAAAGAAGGTGCGAAGAAAGGAAGACAGTCATTTCTCTCTCCGTCGAGAGCTTCTTGATCAATTCTCTGACTTCCTTCATTCCCTGTGGGTCAAGCCCTGAGGTCGGCTCATCCAGGATGATGAGCTCCGGCTTGGTCAAAAGGGCCTGGGCAATCCCGAGACGCTGCTTCATTCCGTGTGAAAAGGTCTTGACCTTCTCGAAAGCACGTGCCCTCAACCCGACCGCATCCAGGGCTTCCAGGATCTCTTCCTTCCGAAGGGTGCGGGTCATCGAGCCGAGGATCTCGAGATTCTTGTACGCCGTAAGGTACAGATAGAAATCGGGTTTCTCCACAATGCCACACACACGAGAGAGAACGGAACGGCGTTTTTGATGAAGATCTTTCCCAAAAATCTCGACCGAACCGGCAGTGGGTTTGAGGAGTGTCAGGATCATCCGTATGGTCGTACTTTTTCCCGCCCCGTTGGGACCGAGAAAGCCAAAGACGTCGCCCCGGTGAACTTCGAGGTTGAGATCCTTGACGGCCCAGCGCCTTGCAAACCTCTTACTCAACCCATTCGTTCTCAAGATGATTTCGTTTCGGGAAGATTCTTCCATGACCTAAAACCTTAAACTCCTCCCCTCCCTCTCGGGCGTCGGGCGACCGGTACCCTGTGAATCAAGAGGATCGATATCCTGCTTGCCGAGTTCATCTTGTAGCATATTCATTCAACGGTGACAATGGTTCCCTCTCGGCTGGCTTCCTGCGGGTCTTTCCAGAGATGATCAGGGTAATTTCTCCTCTGATCTTTTTCCCGGTGATTTGGCTCTGGATTTCACTCACACGGCCGCGAAGCACCTCCTCATAAATCTTGGTTAGTTCCCGGGCGAGAACGATTTCCCGGTCGCCCAAAGTGTCAAAAATGTCCTTTAATGTTTCAATAATACGATGGGGAGATTCATAAAAAATGAGGGTTTCTTTGACATTCTCCAATTGTTCGAGAAGCCCTCTCCTTTTGGTTGATTTATGGGGTAAGAAGCCCTTAAAGAGAAAGGCGTCCGTCGGAAGACCGGAGACGCTGAGCGCGGTGATCACCGCGGAGGGGCCGGGGATAGGAACGACGGGAATTTGGTTTTCAACGGCCAGTTGGATCAGGCGGAATCCGGGGTCCGAGATACCGGGGGTTCCCGCGTCTGAGACAAGGGCCACCCGGTCACCTTGCTTCAATCTGGAGAGAATAAGGTCCCTTTTCCTGAGCTCGTTTCCCTCAAAATAGCTGCTGAGCGGAGTCTGGATGCCGAAATGCCTGAGGAGGAGGCCGGTGTGTCGAGTGTCCTCCGCAGCGATCAGGTCAACTTCCTTGAGGATGCGTAGGGCTCTTAATGTGATGTCCTCTCGATTTCCGATAGGAGTGGATACGACATAGAGCACGCCTTCTGTTAAGTTGGGGGAAGGAGACATGAATTTTCTCCGAGGCTGCTGAAAACGCCCGTCTACGGCGTTCCCCTCATCTTTTGTCCTGGCGGTCTTCACCGGCCTGTAGAGAACGGTTTCAAACCGTTCCCTACAAAGGATTTCGCCTGCTTGCCGAAGTCCCGCCCTGCGAGACGAAGGTAAGGGGATTTTTGAGCAGCCTGACAAGTAATGAGTTTTGAACACCCCGCTGATAACGATTAAATCATCGACAAAGTACCATCTCTTGAGGGATTGATCAAGAGGCAGAGCGGAAAAAAATTATTGACAAATCGCCCAAAAATTCTTAAAGATAGAACCATCTCAAAGGATGACCTACTGATGCCCGAAAACTGCGGGTTTACGCGGGCTGATTAGGGAATGGGAGCGCTGGCGGTTCAGCACAGAAGGGTTTCGCTCCGGCGGGCTGCCCTGAGAAACGATCGAAGTCCTGTTAACCTCGGGGCTTTAGGGGAAGGAATAGATGGCTGAAGAGGTCTCACCGGATAAGAAAGCTCTCGACCTGAGTGGAGAAATGGTGCCGGTCGAGGGAGGGGAGACGGATGAAGAGATCCTCCTCTCCAGGGATCTCACCGGCGTCCTCATCAAGACGGTCAAGGCCTTTCGATTCTATCCGCCCGACAATCCCACCCTCAAAGGGTTGAAGGACCAACTGCTCAGAAAATTCCAATATTTCTTGAATAAATATCAGTCCTTCGCGATTGAGGTTGGGCAGTACGATCTCTCTTATAAGGGCAAAATCTTATATGAGAATCGAGACATGAAAACAAGCCTCGCCTTTTTGTTGTATAAAGATGGATTAAGAGAGATCCGGTTTTTGAAGCAGTTGGAAGAGTGGGAGGTTCAGGGCATCCTTGATATCCTCAAACAGAGTGAACAGATCAACCCATTCGAAGAAGACATTGTCACGATGATCTGGGAGAGGAATTTCGTGCACATCCGTTATCTGGCGACGGATGAATTCTTAGGGGAAACGGCGGTTTTTCTCCCGGAGTCTGTCGGCCAGTTCAGGAAAAATTTGGTGTCCAAACCCCTTGCCCACTACGTAGAGATCGGTGCAGGTAGAGAAGGTTCGGAGACGGGAGCAGATTGGAGTGAAGGCCTATCCAAAGTTACCGAAGAGCTTTCTCTCTTTGTCCCAAACCCAAAGGTCTATTCGCTCACACCAGACGAGGCGGAAGGGTTGAGAAGAGAGGTCGAAGCCGAGGTCGACCGCAGCTTTGCGCACAATGCCACGGACATCCTTTTTGAGATTTTGGTTTTAGAAACGGAACAGGAGCCCTACCAAGACGCGGTCGGTACTCTGATCAAAGCATTGGACGGGTTCCTAACGCTTAGCCAATTCGTCCAGGCGGCCGATCTTTTGAAGCGGGTTCATCTCTTTCTCAAATCCGATGGTCTTCAGAGTTGGCAGGCTGAAAAAATCGGACAAATCCTCCTGGAGGCCGGCGAGGAGGCACGGGTCGCAGGGATCGGGAAGGTATTGGAAAGGGAGGAGGTTCGTCTGGAAGAAGTCAATGCTTATCTCTCACTCCTCCAAAGAAACTCCATCCAACCTTTAGTCAAACTGTTAGGGGAGCTGAAAAACTCAAAGGCGAGAAGGGTACTCTGTGATGCCCTCTCAGAAATCGGAAAGGATGCCATTGATCTGTTCATCCCTTTTATGGAGGATCGGCGGTGGTTTTTGGTTCGAAATATCGTCTATATCCTGGGCCGAATCGGAAAAGAAGAATCCCTTCCTTATATCCAGAAGGCGTTCAATCATCAAGAGAATCGGGTGAGGAGAGAAGCCATCCAGGCGCTGGGACTCATCGGCGGCCAGAAAACCGTCGGATTATTGGTGAGGGCTCTCACGGACGAAGATGTCCGAATCCGCTGCATGGCCGCTATTAATTTAGGAAAGACGGGGAAGAAAGCAGGCCTTGTCCCTCTCATAGAGATTGTGCAATCGAAGGACTTTTATAAAAGAGAACCCGTTGAGATTAAGGCCTTCTTCAACGGGATCGGAATGGCAGGTTCCGATGAAGTGGTCCCAGTGCTCCGGGATCTGTTGGAACGAAAGAGTTGGTTCGGTCGAGGAAAGGCCGACGAAACCCGCATGGGGGCTGCCCAGGCCCTGGCCATGATCGGGACGCCGGATGCGATCACCATTTTGGAGGAGGGGAGGGATTCGAAGGACGAAACCCTCCGGGATGCCTGCACGCAGGCCTTAAAGAGCCGACCTGCCTAAGGAGTCGATGGTCTGATGCCAGAGGAGATGCCAACCCCTGTTCGTGAAAATCTTCCGATGAGATTTGGAACAGAATTCATTGCAGCATTCTACCGGCTGCTCAGGGGAGCAGCCCTCTATGATCGGAGGAGTGGGGTCATGGACCGCCTGACCCAGGATTGCCTTCGGGTGATCAACGGCGTCATCGAACGGGAAGGGAATCTTGTGCTGAAGATTGTGCGGGATCATTTCTTCTTCAATAACACCCCGATGATCGTGAGCGCTGACAGATATCTCATCTGTAGAAATTTGTGGCGGGAGTTGAGAAAGCGAAGAATCGGGGGGATAGAGTTTTCAGAAACGGCGACGGGAGAACATCTGCAAGAGGTGGCCTACCTCCTCTCGGGTCTGGAGGAGAAGAATGAGAACAATTACCTTTCTGTCGAAAAGCAATTAGAACAGCGAAACATTGGGTCCATCGAAGTGGGCAATTTGGAGTTGTCAAGAGATGAGGATATCGACGGCGATTCCGAGGGACAGAAGAAGGTCTCAAAAGAAGTCTATTTTAGATGCGTGGGTTTGATGAAAGAAGCGGCGGAGGGGATTCAACAACAGAGGGCCCTTCCTATCCGGAAGGCCAGGCGTCTCATGCAGAACGCGGTGAACGCTATTCTGCAGGATGACTCTGCCGCGTTGTTAGGGCTGGCCAATATAAAAAACTATGATGAATACAGCTTCAACCATTCTGTCAATGTGGCGATCTACGCCATGGCTTTGGGTCAGAGGATAGGAATTTCTAAGAAACACCTTTTCCATCTGGGCATGGCGGGTTTGTTCCATGATGTGGGAAAGACGAAGATTCCGGGAGAGATCCTTGGTAAAACAGGGGAATTGTCTCCCGAGGAATCTTCCATCCTGCGATCCCACCCCGTGATCGGGACGGAGCTCATCCTGAAAACGAATGAATGGGGAGAACTCTCCGCTCGGATGATCGAAGGGACGTTTGAGCACCATCTCGGATATGATTTGAGCGGATACCCGAAGCTCACCCAAAAGAAAAAGACGAATCTCTTTGGCCGGATCGTCGCCGTGGCTGATTTGTACGATGCCCTGGCGAGGCCGAGAGCCGAGCATCGATTTCCTTATGTCTCGGAGAAGATCGTGAAAAGGATGCTGGGACGAGGCGGGAAGGACATCGACCCTGCGATCACCAAAGTTTTCATTCACATGATCGGGATCTTCCCTCCGGGGACGTTGGTGCTGCTGAATACCAATGAGATGGGGATTGTCACCCAATCTCAGGAGGATACGGAACTGATCGATCGTCCCAAGGTCTGCATGATTTATTATGATGATGGAGAGTATCGGAAAGAAAGGGTGGTGGACTTGACAGAGATGGATGGGGGATCCGGAGAATTTAAGAAGAGCATCGTCAAAACCCTCGACCCGAATGAATATAATATTAATGTCGCCGAATTTTTCATCTGACAGGATGCTGAAAAAAGCCCATCTACTTCGTTGCCCTCATCCTTCGTCGTTGCGGCGTACATCCAAGTACGCCTCACTCCTCAGGATTTCGGGCGCCTCGTATCTGGACATTTTTGAGCATCCTGCAAAGGATGATTTTTTCAACACCTTAGCAAAATCAATTATGGATTCTTGAATCTCTTTTCCTTTTCTTCTTTTTTGATTCCTCCCATAATCGTTCCATTTCGACGAGGTCGGACTGACGAAGGGATTTTCCTTTCCGGTGAAGGGACGCTTCAATGTAATGAAATCGGGATACAAATTTGTTTAACGTTTTTTTCAATGCCTCCTCTGGATGGAGGTGAAGGAGCCGCGAAACGTTTGCCAGCACAAAAAAGAGGTCCCCGATTTCTTCATAAATCTTTTTCCTGTCTCGGAGGGCGAGAGCCTCTCTAAACTCCCTCATCTCTTCATCCAATTTTTCAAGCACTCCTTCTATATTCGGCCAGTCAAAACCCTCTCGGGAGGCTAGTTGGGTCAACCGGTACGCCTGAGACAGCGAAGGAGAATCTTTGCGGACCCCATCAAGAATGGACCGCCAGGCTTTTTCAGGACCCTTTTTCTCCACCCGGCGGTTCACTTTCTCCCTCTTCACTTTTCGCTTCATGTGCCCTCCAGCTCCCATGATTGCTAAGCTCGTGTTTTTATGTTATTTTAATAACTTTGAAACTAAGGTATTTTCAACATTTATTCAATGGAGAAAAATTTCTCATAAGAGGCAACTTCTCGCCAGCCCCCAAGGGCTTGGCCTTTTGAATCAAGCTGAATGGTCCACTCATACAGGAAGGAAAGGCAATGGATTACCGTCAGACGTTGAATCTCCCGAAGACCGACTTTCCCATGAAGGCTAATCTGGCCAAGAGGGAGCCGGATATGCTGAAGGCATGGGAGGCAAAAGGGACTTACCACCAATTGAGCCAGAGGGTAAAAGGAAGACTGAAGTATATCCTCCACGATGGTCCTCCCTATGCCAACGGAAACATTCACATTGGCACCGCCCTGAACAAGATCCTCAAGGACTTCATCATGAAATCGAAGTCTATGACAGGGTTTGATAGTCATTATGTTCCAGGATGGGATTGCCATGGCTTGCCGGTTGAACACGAAGTCGAAAAGAGCCTCGGTTTGAAGAAGAAAGGACTCTCCATCGTAGACATTCGGAGGCGATGCCGGGAGTATGCAGCCAAATTCGTAGGGATTCAAAGGGAGGAGTTCAAGCGCCTTGGAGTTTTTGGCGAATGGGAGAATCCCTATCTGACCATGAATTTCGAATACCAGGCGACGATTGTCAGAGAGTTTGGAAAATTCCTTCTGGACGGCTCTGTTTACAAGGGAAAGAAGCCAGTCCACTGGTGTCCCACCTGTAAGACTGCATTAGCTGAGGCTGAAGTGAAATACGAGGATCATCGTTCCCCCTCGATCTATGTGAAATTCAAGATGATCTCGGAGATCGGCACCGAGTTCCCAAGCCTCAAGGGAAAGCCTGTTTACGTCATCATCTGGACAACGACACCCTGGACGATCCCGGCCAACCTGGCGATTGCACTGCATCCGGATTTTACTTACGTGGCAGCGGACGTCGGTGGGGAGATCTACATCCTGGCCGAAAGTCTCTTAGAAGAGGTGATGAAGAAATTCGGAATCAAGAAATATGAGATCCTAGAAAAATTCCCGGGGAAGAAACTGGAGGGGCTCAAAGCCCGGCATCCCTTCCTCGACCGGGATTCGTTGATCATCCTCGCTCCCTACGTGACGTTGGACGCCGGGACGGGATGCGTCCATACAGCCCCGGGCCACGGTCAAGAGGACTACGAAAGCGGGGTGCAGTATGGCTTGGAGATCTACAGTCCGGTCGATGACAATGGCCGGTTTACCCAGGATGTTCCTTTCTTTGCCGGACAGTTCGTTTTTGACGCCAACGGTGCCGTGAACAAGAAGCTGGCTGAGGTCGGGGCGCTCCTCAAAGAGGAGATGATGGTTCACTCTTATCCGCACTGCTGGCGGACGAATGACCCGATCATCTTTCGGGCGACGGAGCAATGGTTCATCTCGATGGAGAAAATGGAATTGAGACGGAATGCCCTGAAGGCAATCAATGAAGTGAACTGGATTCCTCCGTGGGGGAAAGATCGAATCTACGGGATGGTTGAAAACCGGCCGGATTGGTGTGTCTCCAGGCAGAGAGCCTGGGGGATTCCCATCACCGTCTTTTACTGCACGAGCTGCAAAAAACCTTTAGTCAGTCAGGAGACCATCGAATATGTGGCCCGTCTTTTTGAGGAGAAGGGAGCGGATATCTGGTTTGAAGAAGGGACGGGTCACCTTCTGCCCGCAGGGACCCGTTGCCCTGGGTGCGGTGGAAAGGAATTTACGAAGGAAACGGATATCCTGGATGTCTGGTTTGACTCAGGAGTCTCCTATGCAGCCGTCCTGGAGAAACGGACCGAGCTTGAGTTTCCGGCGAGTCTCTACCTCGAGGGAAGCGATCAGCACCGGGGATGGTTTCACAGTTCCCTTTTGACGTCCGTCGGGACAAGAGGTTGTGCTCCTTATCGCACCGTCCTGACCCATGGGTTTGTCGTGGACGGAGAAGGCAAGAAGATGTCCAAGTCGGCGGGGAATGTGATTGCCCCTGATGAAATCATCAACCGATTGGGAGCCGATGTCCTGAGGCTCTGGGTCGCGGCCGAGGATTACCGGGATGACATCAAGATCTCCAACGAGATTCTGAAGCGTTTAGCCGACAGTTACTTCCGAATCCGGAATACCTTCCGGTTTCTTTTGGGAAATTTATACGACTTTCACCCCGAGAAAGAGCGGGTTCCTTATGGCGAGCTCCATGAATTAGACCGGTGGGCGCTCCATCAGCTTCAGAAGCTTGTTGGCAGGGTCCGCGAGGCCTATGAGCATTTCGAATTTCATACGGTTTACCACGCCGTTCAGAATTTTTGCGCGGTGGAGATGAGCGCCCTCTATTTCGATATTTTGAAGGATCGGCTCTATACTTCTTCCTCCGGTTCTCGAGGTCGGAAGTCGGCTCAGACCGCGCTTGACGAGATTTTGAAGGCGCTGGCCTGCCTGATGGCTCCTGTCCTCTCTTTCACGGCAGAGGAGGTCTGGACGTTCCTTCCGGAGGAGCCTGGAAAGTCAGAAAGTGTTCATCTCACATTGTTCCCCGAAGTGAAAGCCGAATACCTCGACGACGCCTTGAACGAGCGCTGGGAGAGATTATGGGAAATCCGAACCCTGGTAACCAAGGCTCTGGAAGAGGCACGCAAGGAGAAGGTCATCGGCCTCTCCTTAGACGCCCAGGTTCATCTCTATGTCCCCGAGAAGGTTTTTCCTTTTCTTGAATGTTATGAGAAGGATCTGAAGTTTGTCTTTATTGTTTCGTCCGTCACCCTACATCTGGCCAAAGATGAAAAAGAGGTGCGGGCGGAAGTCTCTCCGGCAGAGGGTAAAAAGTGTGAGAGGTGCTGGAACTATGAAGTCACCGTCGGGGCTCACAAGGAGCATGAGACCATCTGCCACCGGTGTGTCGAAGCGATCCAACAGTAAAATGGCAGAGAGCAAAGAGCAGAGGGCATAGGGAAATTGAAAGGGAAAGAAGGATAACGCTTTGCTCTATGCGCTTAGCGCTATGCCATTCAACAGGTTGGCATGAAGCGAAAATATTGGGTCCTTTTGATTTTCTGCATAGGGGTTCTCTTGCTGGATCAGTGGACCAAGTCCCTGGTTATACAGAGGTTACCCCTCTACCAGAGGGTGGAAGTGATCCAGGGGTTTTTTAATTTAACCCATGTTCGGAACACAGGAGGCGCTTTTGGAATTTTCGGGGGGGAAAAAAGGGGACTCGGTTCAATCCTCTTTGTGGTTGTATCCTTTGTTGCTATCGGAGCCATCCTCTTTCTCTTCCTTAGAATCAAAGAGAATGAAAAAGCCCTCGCCGTCTCATTTTCACTCATTCTGAGCGGAGCCGCAGGAAACCTCATCGACCGCCTTCGATACGGGGAAGTCGTTGATTTCCTCGACTTCCATCTCTCTACCTACCATTGGCCCGCATTCAATGTCGCAGACTCAGCCATCTGCATCGGCATCGGATTGATGGCCCTGGAATTGTTGAAAGGAGACCGGGGAAAGAGCACCAAATCCTAATAATTTCTTAATTTCAAATGTCAAAATTCAAATGCCAAAGGAATGTCAAAGATCAAAAGCGAAAACTCTGTCTATTGACTTGGGTCCTTAACGCAAGAGATTTGGATTTGATTTGAAATTTGGCCTTTGACTTCGGGGTTTGGAAATTGTTTAGAATTTGTGCTTGGTAGCTTTAAGTCTGTTTTCAACTCCGAACTCTAAACTTCGAACTCCGAACTTTTTAAGTATGTATCCCATTCTGTTTCAACTCGGTCGTTTCCGTATCTACTCCTATGGTTTCTTCATCGTCGTGGGTTTTGTCGCGGCAACCGTTCTCGCCGTCTTAAGGGTTCGAAGATCAGACATCCAGATCTCTTCTGAGAACGCGGCCGATCTCTTTTTCTATACGGTCCTGTCGGGTTTCCTCGGGTCAAGAATCCTCTACGTCTTACTCCATGTTGATGTCTTTCGCCAGGATCCCTTACAAATCTTCAAGCTATGGGAAGGAGGGTTGGTTTTTTATGGAGGGCTGATCGCGGCGGCTGGCGTTGCCTTCGGGGTTATGTGGTGGCATCGATTGCCCGTTTGGAAATTGGCTGACCTGATTTCCCCGCTGATTGCCCTGGGTCTCTTTTCCGGTAGGATAGGTTGTTTCCTTGCAGGATGCTGCTATGGGAAAGAGACTTCCGTGGGGTGGGCGGTTGTTTTTACGAATCCGGACTCATTAGCCCGGTTGAATGTTCCCCTTCATCCTACCCAGCTCTATGAGGCCGCAGACGGCCTCGTCCTCTTTTTCCTTTTGAGTTGGATGGAAAGGAGAAAGTCTTTCGACGGTCAGATCTTCTGGCTCTTCGTCCTGCTTTATTCGATCACGCGTTTTTTTGTCGAAATCTTTAGGGGCGATCCGAGGGGGTTCGTCTTAACCGATATCCTTTCCACCTCTCAAGCCATCGGTATCCTGTTGGCCATTTTCTCCCTATTTATGTTATCCTATATGAGGGAAAGGGGCCGGAAATAGAAAGATGGCTATTCGGGAAATCCTCAAATATCCTCATCCCGTCTTGAAGAAACGATGCGAGCCGGTCGGTGAGATTGACGATGAAGTGAGAAAACTGATCGATGACATGAGAGAGACCATGTACGGGGCCAGAGGGGTGGGTTTGGCTGCCTGTCAGGTCGGGGTTTCTCGGAGAGTGATCGTCCTCGACGTCAGCCCGATGGATCCGCAGCATGCCTTCCTCGCCTTGATCAACCCCGAGATCGTATCCGAAGAAGGGGAGGTAGACCACGAAGAGGGGTGTCTGAGCGTCCCGGATTGCCTGGAACAAGTAAAAAGGAAAGAGAAGGTCTGTGTGAGAGGGGTGTCCCCGGAAGGAATGGAAGTGGAAATCAAGGGAGACGGGATATTGGCCATTGCGCTGCAGCACGAAATTGACCACATCAACGGGATTCTTATTCTGGACAGGGTGAGCCGGCTGAAAAGAGAAATTTATCGGAATAAGTTAAAGAAAGAGAAGCGTAAGGAAGAAAGACCTTGAGCGGACCGCCTTGGCGGATCATTTTCTTTGGAACCCCCTCTTTTGCACTCCCGACTCTCCAGGGTCTTTTGAAGGGACCTGACGAAGTGGTCGGTATCGTCACTCAACCGGACAGGGAGAAGGGAAGAGGCAGGAAAATCGTTGTTTCTCCCGTAAAAGAACTTGCCCTGCAGAATGGCTTCGCTGTCCTTCAGCCAGAGAAAGTGAAAGAAAAAGCTTTTCAGGAGACGGTGACAGCCCTTCAACCCGACCTCTTCGTAGTCATAGCCTACGGTCAGATTTTACCGAAGTCCGTCCTAAACATTCCCAGACACGGAGCCGTCAATGTTCATGCCTCCCTCCTCCCCAGATATCGGGGAGCCGCTCCCATTGCCTGGGCAATCCTGAGAGGAGAAAGCGTGACGGGTGTGACGACCATGGTCATGGACGAAGGCATGGATACGGGGGATATCCTTTTACAGGAGGAGGTTCCAATCGGCCACGAAACGACCTGCGAGATACTGCATGATCGGTTAGCCACTCTCGGTGCTCGACTGTTATCAAGAACTCTGGAGAAAATGAAAGCAGGGGAGATACAACCCGTTCCGCAGGATCCTTCGAAAGCGACCTATGCTCCTCCTCTAAAGAAGGAAGACGGACTCATTCGTTGGGAAAAGGAGGCCGGAGAGATCGACCGACAAATCCGTGCTTTCAACCCGTGGCCGGGAGCCTTTACGAAATGGGGTGACCGGCTTCTGAAAGTTTTTGGAGGAGGGATAAGACAAAGGACTCCTTCTGGGAAACCAGGAGAGGTGGTCTGGGTTGGGTTGGATTTCATCGAAGTGGAAACAGGAAAGGATTCCTATCTGATCGAGGAAGTTCAACTGGAAGGAAGGAAGAGAATGACCATCCGGGAATTTCTATCGGGACATTCTCTCTCTGTGGGAACGGTCTTTGAATAGATCAATGGCAAATATCAAAGTTCAAATGTCAAATGAATGTCAAATGTCAAAAATAAAGAAAGGGCGCAATAATTTGGATCCACTCGGTTGCCCCAACTCAGCCTTCGGGGGCAGCCCGCAATGCACGGCTCGGGACCGGTTCTGAGCAAGGCTTATTTTTATGGGGGACTTCGAAGAATTGACAAAAAAGTGACGAATGATTATACTGCCCTGTGGAAGAGGAGGTTGAATTCTAAATGAATCAACTTAAAACATTTATTTTGATGCTGGTTTTGACGGGTATTTTTATTTTGGTGGGGACCGCCATCGGGGGGAAAAGCGGGGCGATCTATGCCTTTGTCTTCGCAGGCCTGATGAACTTCGTCATGTACTGGTTTAGCGATAAAATGGTTCTCCGTATGTACGGGGCAAAAGAAGTCACACAAGGCGAAGCTCCTGAGCTTTACGGGATCGTCGCGGAACTGACGAGCAAGGCCAGCCTTCCTATGCCGAAGGTCTATATCATAGACAATGATAGCCCCAACGCGTTTGCAACCGGCAGGAATCCGGAGCATGCGGCCGTTGCCGTCACATCGGGAATTATGAGAATTCTGTCAAAGGAAGAATTGATGGGAGTCATCGGCCACGAGCTTTCCCATGTTCAGCACCGGGATATCCTGATCAGCACGATTGCCGCCACGATGGCTGGCGCGATTAGCATGCTTTCCACGATGGCTCGTTGGGGAGCGATCTTCGGCGGAGGCCGATCCGATGATGACGAGGGCGGCGGGGGAGGAAATATTCTCGTTGTGCTCCTCGTTTCGATATTTGCCTCCATTGCGGCGATGCTCGTTCAAATGGCGATTTCCCGCTCCCGGGAGTACATGGCGGATGAGGGCGGAGCCCATCTCGCTCATCCTCTTTCGTTAGCGAAAGCTTTGGAAAAGCTTGAAATGGCCTCCCAGAGGATCCCCATGCAGGCTAATCCTTCGACCGCTCACATGTTCATCGTCAATCCGTTAAGGGGGGGAGGGGTCCTTTCTCTCTTCAGCACGCACCCGCCGATAGAAGAACGTATCGCCAGGCTTGAGGAGATGGCGAGGACGGGAAGGTTTTGAGACGGAAAAATCCGAGGGCGATCTGCCTCGATCTCCTTGACCGGCTGGAAGGAGCTCATCCTCATCCCGATCGCCTTCTCACCGACTCCTTCAAACGCTACCGCTATCTGACCTCCCTCGATCGAGCCTTTCTGACGGAATTGACTTACGGCGTCCTCCGTTGGCGAGGAAAACTCGATTGGGTCATTCGACATTTTTCGAAAATTTCGTTTGAAAAAATCGAGCCAGGGACTCTCAATATATTACGCCTTGGGCTCTATCAAATCCTTTTCCTGTCCAGAACCCCCTCCTCGGCTGCGGTCAACGAGTCGGTCGAGCTGGCGAAGCGGATCCGGGGAAGAGGAGGAGCGGGCTTCGTCAACGCCGTGCTTCGGTCATCCATCCGGCAAAAAGATGAAATCCTCTATCCGGAGAGGGACCAGGATCCAGCCCTCCATATCTCTGTCGTTCAATCCCATCCTTTCTGGTTAGTACAGCGATGGGTCAAAGAATTAGGTGTGGAAGAAACCCTCAGGATCTGCACATATAACAATAAGATTTCGCCCTTGATGCTCCGAACCAACACGTTGAAGATAAATCGGACGGACCTCATCGACAAGCTGCGGAAAAAGGAGTTAAACTTTCTTCCATCCAATTTCTCAGGAGAAGGGATTTTGCTCCAGGATTCTCCACCCACCTCAGAACTTCCATTCCTGAAAGAAGGTCTCTATATCATTCAGGATGAGGCCTCTCAATTGATCGCTTCCATTGTGGACCCGAAACCGGGAGAACGAATCCTCGATGCCTGCGCTGCTCCGGGCGGAAAGACCACCCATATGGCTCAGACCATGGAAAACCGGGGAGAAGTCTATGCCGTCGATGTTAGCAAGGAAAAATTGGGCTGGATTGGAGAGATGTGCCAGCGATTGGGGATAGGGATCATCAAAACGATCAAAGGAGATGCGGCAAAACCTCTCTCCGTGCCCCAAGGGCCCGTCTTCGATCGCGTTCTGGCGGATGTTCCATGTTCGGGGTTTGGGACGCTCCGCAAGAATCCTGATTTAAAGTGGAGAAGAGGGGAAAAAGATATCAAGCGGTTGAGCGGGCTTCAGCTCTCAATCTTGGATAATCTTTCAGCCTACGTGAAAGAAGGAGGTGTCCTGGTTTACAGCACCTGTACAATTTTCCATGAGGAGAACGAAGATGTGGTTGAGAGTTTTTTGGATAAACATCCTGAGTTCGAATTGGAACCAATGGATCGAGTAGCGTCGGACATTCCTGCCTACCGGCAGGCAGGTATTGCCGACGGAAAGTCGGAAGTATTTCGTCCATTTATTCAGAATGGATATTTCAAGACCTTCCCTCCCAAGAATGAGATGGATGGTTTTTTTGCAGCAAGAATGGTTAAACGCAGTGGTTAACACCAGATATCAAAATCCTCTTGAACGGGAAGACGGCAGTGGGGCGACCAATGTAGCGTCGGCATTCACTGTCGACGGAAATTTTCATTGCCATCGAACCTTCAAGCTTTTCTTTCTTTTCTGAATTACGAGCAAGTCCTTCAACTATATCGGCTTCGTTTAGATAATGAAGTCGAAGGGTTGATTTTTTATCCCAATCTGGTAAACTCCTATCTAAATTACAAATATCTACCGTACGCAATCACTTTACAGTCACTGACATAGACACAGACACGGATTCATGGGAGAGACCATGCCGGCGATTGCATCTCTTGAAGATTTAAAATCTGCCCAGAAAGACCTCCAGGAAGCGAAGGATCTGGATCAGCTCAAATCTGTTTTTAAGAAATGCAGGGAAATAGGTTGGAAAAATATCTGTAAATTGTGGCTTGGGGAACGGACACCGGAGCAATTGAAAGGTGAAGGTGGCGAGTGAAGAGTGTAAGCCTGACACCTAGGTCTACGTATGACACCCGCGATGTTACTATCTCAAGTTCAACTTCGGATTAGACCTTTTGATCTGTTTTTGGTAAATTGAGATATCCCTGGAGCGAATCCAGAAGGGTGAAAGGAATGGGCATTTGTTATTAGCCTTACGGCTGATAGTAAGGAAGGCCTAAATTAGGTTTCTCGAAGGAAAATAATTGAAAGAACGACCATGCTAAAGAGGAAATACTGAGCGATGTCTCTTGCCCTGAATAAACCTAGACTCGACAACCTTGCGGGTGATATCTGGAAATCTGCCGAGCGGCTGCGCGGCAAATTTAAGGCTTACGAGTACCAGAACGTCATCCTGCCGATCATTGTAATCCGCCGTTTGGAATGCGTCCTGATTAAGTGGCGGGAAGACAAACGCTCAGAGGTTCTCGCCAAGCGGCCCAAGCTGACGGAGAAGGAACTCGCCAAGCTCGTCAAAGAACTCGAACTGAACCCCAAGCAGTCACCATTTTCCAACAAAACGGACTGGACACTACGGAAGGTCTACGAGGAAGATCACACGCTCCTCGAAGAAAACTTCCGCGCTTACATCAACGGTTTCTCAAAAAACGTTGATGATATCATCGAGCACTTCAACTACCGTGCTACCATCGGGCAGATGGTGAAGAACAATCGACTTGCCCCGATCCTGAACCAGTACAAAGAACTGGAACTAGGCCCAGAAAAGCTCTCGCCGCTGGAGATGGGCTATATCTACGAGGAGTTACTGCGGCGTTTTTCGGAGCAAAGCGGTGAGGAGGCTGGAGAGCACTTCACCCCGCGTGAGGTGATTCGGCTGATGGTTGAGCTTCTGGACATTCCCATCCCCGACCATCACATTTCTATCTATGACCCGGCTTGCGGGACAGGCGGCATGTTGTCGGTGGCCAAGGAACACCTGCTCGACCGCGCCACCTCGCCGGAGCAGAAAGCCAACGTCGAAAAATTCGTCACAGTCCACGGTCATGAGCTTTCTCCAACGAACTATGCGATCTGCCAGGCCGATTTGCTGATCAAAAACGACCAGCAAGCCAAGGTGCATCTTGGCAACTCGCTCATCCCGCACGACCCGCACAGCAAAGAACCCGGCGACCAGCTTCCCGAATCGAAGTATCGTTTTGATTTCATGCTCTCCAATCCGCCCTTTGGCGTCACCTGGGGCGGTAAGGATGGCTACGAGGCTGAGGCGCGTAAGCTGGAGAAGACGCGCTACCAAGCCGGAATGCCGCGCGTCAACGACGGCGCACTGCTCTTTCTACAAACCATGCTCGCCAAGATGAAGCCCGCCGGCCAGGGCGCAAGCCGCATTGCCATCATCTTCAACGGCTCCCCGCTCTCCAATGGCGATTGTGGCTCGGGCGAAAGCGAGATTCGCCGTTGGATACTCGAGAACGACTGGCTCGATGCCATCGTCATGCTACCCGACCAGCTTTTCTACAACACAGGAATCTTCACCTA
>Ga0335070_10001458_pt1 | contig 27337 bp, 28 predicted proteins | sample Lox_Sample_13_FD_206722 | JGI IMG/M metagenome (GOLD analysis project Ga0335070, IMG submission 206722) | Soil microbial communities from Loxahatchee National Wildlife Refuge, Florida, United States - Lox_Sample_1.3 | ecosystem: Environmental > Terrestrial > Soil > Wetlands | place: USA...
CCTCCCCAGGCCCCTATCCTCTGGGGGGATTCTCGAAGCCAGAAACCAACGTCTCGTGGCGGGCCAGAGTGGTGGTGCGGAATGCGACTCAGGGTGGCCTGGGGAGGGAGCCCCCCAGCCCCGCCAGGAGATTGTCGACACACGGGCTCGACGAGGAGATTGCCGGCACACCGAGCCCATTGCCGGCGCACCGAGATTGTCGGCACATCACGAACGCCGAGCGGCATTGCAATGGTGGAGCGGGTCGCAGACAATCGGCGGCGTGGATGCGCATCCGACGGGCACCGGGCAGAAGGCGCTCGCGCTCAACCTCGACAAGAGCACGTACGGGACCATTGCCGAGATCGGTGCCGGCCAGGAAGTGGCGCGCTGGTTCTTCCTCGTCGGCGGCGCGGCCGGCACCGTCGCCAAGAGCATCTCCGCCTACGACATGGCCGTGAGCGACTCCATCTACGGCCACGCCCCGCGCTACGTCAGCCGCCAGCGGCTGCAGGCCATGCTCGAGCACGAGTTCTGCCAGCTGCTCGAAGGGCTGGGCACCGGTCGCGGAGAAACGACCAGATTCTTTGCCTTCGCCGACACGGTGGCCACGCGGAGCTACCAGCGAGTGGAGGATGGGCGCGGCTGGATCGGCATCCGCTTCCAGACGCGTCCGCAGGAAGCGCCGTCGGACATCATCATCCATGTCAATCTGAAGGACGCCTTGGCCACGCGTCAGCAGGAAGCGCTGGGCATCGTGGGCGTCAACCTGATTTACGGCGCGCACTACCGGCACGCGGAGCCTGCGGCGCTCATCGGCTCGCTCATGGACGAGCTGTCGCGGGACCGCGTCGAAGTGGACATGATCAAGCTCTCGGGGCCGACCTTCGAGGGCGTGGACAACCGGCTCATGAGCCTGCAGCTCGTCGAGCAGGGGCTGACCGATGCCGCGATGTTCACCGCCGCGGGCGAAGTAGTCCAGCCCTCCGAGGTGCTCTACAAGAAGCCCATCCTCGTGGAGCGCGGCAGCTTCCGGCCCGTGACGAAGCTCACCCTCGACCTGCTCGCCGGGGCGCGGGAGCAATTCCTGGAGGAGCCCGCCGTCAAGGGTCAGGAGCCGGTGGTCCTGATGGAGATGACGCTGCGCAACCTCACCTCCGCGTCGGGCCTGGATCACGCCGACTTCCTGGCCAGAGCGGACATCCTGGGCGCCCTCGGCCACGACGTGCTGATCTCGCGCTTCGAGCAGTTCTACCACCTCGCGGAGTACCTCACCGTCTACACCGACCGGATGATCGGTCTCGCGGTCGGGCTTCCGAGCATCTCGGAGATCGCGGACGAGCGGTTCTATGACGACCTCGGCGGCGGCATGCTGGAATCCACCGGCCGCCTCTTCAAGCGCTCGGTGAAGATGTATGTGTATCCGCTCCTCGACGCGGCCACCGGGCGCGTCCTCACCGTGGAGACGCTGCCGGTGCAGGCGGTCTGGCGGCACCTGCGCGACTTCCTCCTCGAGAGCGGTCACCTCGTGCCCATCCACCGCCACGACGAGCGCCTCCTGGCCATCTTCACGAAGGACGTCCTCGCCCGTATCCAGTCGGGCGACGCGGCGTGGGAGACGATGGTCCCGCCGACCGTCGCCGACACCATCAAGACCAAGCGGCTCTTCGGGATCCAGCCTTGACATCACGTTCAAGAAGGAGAGGTGCGCCGTGCGTTCATTGATGCGAGTCCTGCTGGGAGTGGTGAGCGCCGCCGGCCTGCTCGGCCCGGCGAATCTCGCATCGGCGCAGCCGACGGCCGATCAGCTTCTGGCCGATGCGGGGCTGTCGGCGGATGACAAGCAGCGGGTTCTCAATGGCGAGTTCGTCACCGCGAGCGCGAAGGCCGTGTCGGAACGCGACCTCGCCGTCGTGATGGTCTTCCTGGTGAAGACGTCGCCGGATGCCCTCAGCAAGCAGGTCATCGCGGGTGGCCTCGTCACCGCCGACTCGCAGGTGCAGGCCTATGCGCTGTTCAAGAGTCCGGGGAGCCTGCCGGATGTCGCCGGCCTGCGGATCCCGAACGACGAGGCCAAGGCGCTGGCCGGCGTCAAGCCGGGATCCGCGTTCAATCTCAGCGTCGCCGAGATCAAAGCCTTCAATGGCCTGCCCGCCGGCAACCAGCAGGCGGTGCAGCGACAGCTGCACCAGATCCTGCTGCAGCGCTATCAATCCTATCGCGCCTCCGGCCTGGCCGGCATCGCCCCCTACGCCCGCGGAGGGGGCAGCGAGATGAATCTCGCGTCCGATCTGCGCAAGGCCACGCAGGCGGCGCAGGGTCTCGAAAAGTACCTGCCGAGATTCCAGGCGGCGCTGCTCGACTATCCAAAGGGCATGGAGCCGGACATGCAGGAGAACTTCATCTGGATGAGGTCGATCATCCATGGCCAGCCCACCTACGTGCTGCAGCACACGCTTGCCGTCGCGGACGGCGCCGCTCGTGCCGTGGCACAGCGCCAGTACTATGTCAGCGCCGGCTACAACGGCGAGCAGGCGGTGGCGGGCTTCGTGCCTATCCGTGGCGGAACGCTCGTCGTCTACTCGAGCCACGCATTCACCGAGCAGGTCGCGGGCTTCGGCGGCTCCATGAAGCGCAGCATAGGCAGCCGTGTGATGGCCGACCAGCTCCAGAAGATGTTCGAAGCGGGAAGGACGAAGGCCGTCCAGTAGCAGCCAGACTGCGCGAGGCGCCGCACCCCATGGGCCCCTCCCCCGACCTCGAGCACCTGGACACGGCCGCTCGCCGGCTTCACGTGCATGGGGCGCCGACGCGTCTCTACCACGCCGTGTCCGTCGCGATTTCCTCTCGTTGCTCAATCTGGGCGACGGGCGGGCAGGGGCGACCACGTGGGGCTTTTCCGCCGAGGGCGCCTGGGCCTGATGGCTCAAGGACCCGATAGACCGGCGCTTCGTGCGCCGGCATCAGTGATCCTTCGCCGACTCCTTGAGACATGCGGCAAGGAGGTCGAGGGCGGCACGGGTGAACACCCACATATTGGCCTCGCGATCGGCGCTCGCGGTTTCGATGGTGATCACGCGCTCGATGGGTCCGGCAACGGCGATGCAGGCGTGGCCGGCGGCGTCTCCGTAACGGTTGCCGGTGGGGCCGCTGGCGCCGGTTTCGGCCAGGCCCCAGGTGGTGCCGAGCTTCAGGCGAACCGTGCGGGCGCCCAGGAGCGCATAGGCTTCGGTGCTGGACCGTATGCCCTTGACGCTCTCGTCGGCGATGCCGAGCAGCGCACGCCGCGCGTTCTGGGTATAGATGACACCTCCGCCCTGGAAATAGGCGGAGGCGCCCGGTATGGCGAGGAGCGCGGCGGAGATGAGCCCGCCGGCCGAGGACTCCGAGACGGCCACGGTCTGGCGCGACTGGACGAGCAGGGCGGCGGAGGAGGCGGCGAGCGGCGCGAGTTCGTTCATGGCCCAAGAGTGCCACGGACCGGAAGCCTCGGCTGAGGTAAGATTGCCGCCTCAACCTTCTCCCACCCCAAGCGCGGGCCTGCCGAGTGCGGCCCCGGAGGATCGAAGCATGGGTCAGATGATCACGCTCAAGGCCGAGGATGGTCACACGTTCGGCGCCTACCGCGCCGCCCCCGCCGGCAAGCCCAAGGCCGGCATCGTCGTCATTCAGGAGATCTTCGGCGTCAACCACCACATCAAGAACGTGACCGACGGCTTTGCCGCCGATGGCTACGTGGCGCTGGCCCCGGCCATCTTCGACCGCGCCGAGCCCGGCTTCGAGACCGGCTATCAGCCCGCCGACATCGAGCGCGGTCGCGCCGTCCGCGGCAAGATCGACATCGGCGACATGGTCAAGGACGTGCGCGCGGCCGTGGGCGCGCTCAAGGCGGAGGGCCTCAAGGTCGGCGTGGTCGGCTACTGCCTCGGTGGCACGCTCGCCTGGCTCGCCGCCACGCGCATCGACGGCCTGAGCTGCGCGGTGTCCTACTACGGCGGCGGCGTCGCCGAGACGGCGGCGGAGAAGCCGCGCTGCCCCGTCGTGTTCCACTTCGGCGAGACGGACCAATCGATCCCGCCCGACCATCACGCGAAGATCCGCGCGGCGCACCCGACCCTGCCGATGCACATCTACCCGGCCGCGGGCCACGGCTTCAGCTGCGACGAGCGCGGAAGCTTCCACGCGCCCAGCGCGACGCTCGCACGCACCCGCACTCTGGAGTTCCTGGCGAAGCACCTCTAGCAGGTTGGGTTACTGCCAGGCTGCTGAAAAAGGCCCGGATGCGAGGGCGGCAACGAAGCAGGCGGGCCTTTTTCAGCAGCCTGGGCGGGCGCGGCGGCTCGTTGTCGAACTGGCGGCCGCCGCGCTCGCGCGTCTGTTTCTCAATACGGCACGGCGCTTCGCGTATCCGTTCGCACCGGCCCTGGCGCGCGGGCTCGAGGTACCGCTGACTCGGGTGACGTCGCTGGTCGCCATCAACCAGGGCATGGGGCTCCTGAGCCCGCTCCTGGGTCCGCTGGCCGACCGCTGGGGCCCGCGCACGATGATGCTGCTCGGGCTGGCTTGCCTCGCCGCGGGCATGCTCGCGGCCGCGGCGCTGCCCTTCTACGCCACGGTGCTCGTGGCCTTGGCGCTGGCCGGGGTCGGTAAGAGCTGCTTCGATCCCGCGCTCCAGGCATATGTCGGCGCGCGGGTGCGATGGGAGCGGCGTGGCGTGGCGATAGGCCTGATCGAGTTCGCCTGGGCGGGGAGCTCGCTCGTCGGCATCCCCCTGGTCGGCTACGTCATCGAGCGCCACGGCTGGCGCTCACCGTTCCTTCTCCTGGGCGCCCTGGCGCTCGCGGGCCTCGTCCTGCTTGCCCTTCTCCTCCCTCGCGTCCGGACCGCGCGCGGCGCGCCGGCGGGCGTGGTGAGTGTGAGGAGGGCGTGGGGACGCCTCGTCCGTCGCCGTGCCGCGGTCGGCGCGCTCGGATACAGCATCTGCTTCAGCATGGCCAATGACACGCTCTTCGTGGTCTACGGAGCCTGGCTCGAGCGCGATTTCCATCTGCCGCTCGCCGCACTGGGCGGGGCGACCATGGCGATCGGGGCGGCCGAATTGCTGGCGGAAGCCCTCACGGCGCTCCTGTCGGATCGTCTTGGGCTCGCCCGCGCCGCGGTCGGAGGAGTCGCCCTGACCGCCGTGGCCTACCTGATCATGCCCGTGGTGGCCCGGACGCTGCCGCTGGCGCTCGGCGCGCTCTTCGTGGCTTTTCTCGCGTTCGAGTTCACTGTGGTGACGGCGCTCGGGCTCATCACCGAGCTCCTGCCCGACGCCCGCGGAACCATGATGGGTGCGCTCGGTGCCACGTCGAGCACCGGCCGCATGCTCGGCGCCCTGACGGGCGGCTATGTCTGGCTCTGGGGAGGGCTCGGCGCCACCGGATGCGTCGCCGGGCTCCTGTCCGTGCTGGCTCTGGGCTCGCTCGTCTGGGGATTGCGCGGCTGGCATCCGCGGACCGTATGATGGAAGGCGCCATGTCCGGGGATATCGCGACGCCTTTCGACGCCTATCGTGACCGCGTGCGGCCAGAATGGATGGATCACAACGGCCACATGAACATGGGGTTCTACGTCGTGGTCTTCGATTTCGCGACGGACGAGTTCTTCCGCTGGATCGGCCTCGGCGCGGCGCACCGAAGCGCGAAGCGGGTCACCACCTTCGCGCTCGAAGCGCACGTGACCTATCATCGCGAGGTCCGCGAGGGCGATCCGCTGCGCTTCACCACGCTGCTCCTGGAGCACGACGTCAAGCGCCTGCACTACTTCCACCAGATGTATCACGCGGAAGAGGGCTATCTCGCGGCGACCAACGAGCTCATGTCGCTGCACGTGAGCGAAGAGACCCGCCGCGGCGCACCGATGGCACCCGAGATCCTCGAGCGGCTGCGTCCGATCCAGGCGGCGCATGACCGGTTCCCGCGGCCGCCACAGGTCGGCCGCCGCATGGGCCTGCGCACGCCGCCCACGACGCGCTGACCTCGTTTCCCGGCACCCAGTGCCGCATTTGGGTGGTGCCGGGGGCACCTCCCTGTATAATCGGGCGGTTGGCTCCGGAGGGCTTGCCAAGGATGGCATCGGGTAATGGTCGTACAGGGCTCGGGTGGGCCTGCGATGGGCCCACGTGCGGCCGGGCAGGCGTGAAGCCTCTCCCCCGGCGGCACTGCGCCGCGACCGCCTCCTGACGGTCCATGCGCAATCCACTCGCACTCCACACCTGGACCCTCGATACGACCCCCTTGCCCCGAGTGCTCGAGATCGCGCGCACGACCGGCTGGCAGGCGGTCGAGCTGCGTCGCGTCGACTTCGCCCGCGCCGCGGAGCGCGGGCAGACACCGGAGGCCGTGCTCGACCTGGTGCGGGGCTCAGGTCTCGCCACGGCCTGCGTCGGAGTGGAGCTGGGCTGGATGTTCGCCACGGGCGATGAGCGCGCCCGGCTTCTCCGCGCCTTCGACGAATCGTGCGGCTGGGCGAAGGCTCTCGGCTGCCGGACGGTGATGAGCCCGGTGGACCGGGGAAGCGGCGATGTCGCGCGCGCGGTCGCGAGCATCTCGGAGGTCGGCGACATCGCGGGGCGCCACGGGGTCAGGCTCGCGCTCGAGTTCAACTCGCTCTGCGAGCAGTTCAACACTCTCCCGATCGTCCGGGAAACGCTGGCCAGGGCCCGGCACCCGCACGTGGGGCTCCTCGTCGACGCATACCATATGGGCCGGAGCGGGGCCCATCCGTCCGCCCTCGACGACGTCCCCGGCGACGACATCGTCTATGTCCAGTTCAGCGATGTGCCGCGGAGCGGTCTCGTCGCGGGTCAGGCGCTGAACCGCCTGCCGCCGGGGCAGGGGAGCGTGCCGTTCCCCGCGTTCTTCGCGGCGCTCGATCGCAAAGGGTATGCCGGCTACTATTCCTACGAGGCGCCCAATCCGGCCGCGTGGGCCCGCGATCCCTCCGAGGTGGCCCGGGAAGCTCTCGACGCGACGAGGGCGGTGGCGTGGTGACCGGTCTCAAGTGGGGCGAGGTCGGCCGCTCGCTCAAGGCCAAGCTCTCGCTGCTCATCACCGCCGTCCTCGTGCTCGCCATCCTGCTGGTGGTGGTCGTGCTGCTGCGTCAGCAGCAGCAGAGCTTGACCGTGGAGATGACCAAGCGCGGCCGCGCCATCGCCGAGAATCTCGCGGCCGGGGCCAAGAGCTCGCTGCTCCAGCGGGACGATCTGACGCTGAGCGTGCTGGTCAAGGACGCCATGAAGGACAGCGACGTGGCGTACGTCATCATCGCCGACGAGAAGGGGCAGATCCGCGCGCATTCCGACATCAACAAGATCGGCGAGGATGTCGAGCGGCCGGCGCCGCTCGCCCCCGCGGGCGACCAGATCACCGTCACCAACTACCGCGCGGCCTCGCGCGGCGGCATCATCGACTTCGCGGTGCCCCTCACCTTCAGCCGGGTCCGCCTGGGAGCGCTCTATCTGGGCTTCAGCGAGGAATCCATCGTGGCGGCGGTCGGCAAGGCGCGCCGCCAGGCGGCGCTCGTCACCCTCGGCATGGTCTCGCTCGGCATCGCGGCCGCCGTGGGCCTCGCCACGCTCCTGTCCCGCCCCATTTTCCGGCTGGTGAGCGGCACGCGCGCCATCGCGGGCGGCGACTTCACGGTCTCGCTTCCCGTCACCTCGCACGACGAGCTCGGCACGCTGACCGAGTCCTTCAACCAGATGGCGAAGAGTCTCCGCGAGAAGGAGATGATCAAGCGGGCCTTCTCGCGCTACGTCGCGCGCGAGGTGGTCGAGGAAGTGCTGAAGGATCCGGAGCAGCTCCAGCTCAAGGGCGAGCGGCGCGAGGTCACCGTGCTCTTCTGCGACGTGCGGGGCTTCACGCCGATGTCGGAGAAGCTCACGCCCGAGCAGGTGGTCTCGCTCCTCAACGACTACTACACGCTCATGATCGAGCTCACCTTCAAGCACGACGGCACGCTCGACAAGTTCCTGGGCGACGGCGTCATGGCCATTTTCGGCGCGCCCATCGCGTATCCCGACCACGCCCTGCATGCCTGCCGCGCGGCGCTGGCGATGCAGGCGGGGATCGCGCGGCTCTCCGCTGCGCGCGTGGCCGACGGCAAGGAGCCCATTGTGATCGGCATCGGCGTCAATGCGGGCGAGGTGGTGGCCGGCACCGTCGGCACCGAGGAGCGGATGGAGTACACGGTCATCGGCGACAACGTCAATCTCGCGTCGCGGCTGACCTCGAATGCCAACCCGGGCCAGATCCTCATCAGCCGCCGAACCCTGGATCTGGTGGGCGACGGCGTCGAGGCGCGCCCTCTCGGGGCCATTCACGTCAAGGGCAAGGAGGGAGAGGTGGAGGCGTTCGAGCTGGTCGGCCTCAAAGACCTGGGCAGGGGAGGCAAGAAGTGATGCGGGCGGGGAGACGAGGTCTCTGGCTCGTCGCCGTCGCCGCATTGGCTTTTGGCTGCGCCACTGCCGCGGCGCCTCCGGCCGCTGCCCCGCCGCCGCCGGTAGTGACCGGCCCGCCGCCCCCCGACGTCTTCGAGTCACCCGACTTCATCGTGGTCATTCCGAAGACTCCCGAAACGTCGGCCACGCTGGCCGCCCGCTACCTCGGCGATGTCGCCAAGGCCTGGATGATCGAGGAGTACACGGGCGCGGCGACGTTCGCGCCGGGTCAGCCGGCGGTGATCCCGCGCAAGCCCTGGAACCCCGCCGGCGTCACCGCATCGGGCTATCGCCTCGTGCCCATCCTCGTCTACCACAACATGGACGCCCAGCCGAAGGGAAGGCTCGTCCAGTCGGCGTCGAGCTTCGAGCAGCAGATGCGCTACCTCAAGACCGAGGGCTATCGCACGCTCACGCTCGCGGAGTTTCTCGAGTTCACGCGGCTCGACCGCCAGCTCCCGAAGAAGTCGGTGGTGCTGACATTCGACGATGGCTACAAGTCGTTCAAGCAATACGCCTATCCGGTGCTGAAGGAGCTGGGCTTCACCGCCACGCTCTTCGTGTACACGGACTATGTCGGCGCGGGGCGCAATGCGCTGTCGTGGGCGGACATCAAGGCGCTCCAGGCCGAGGGTTTCGACATCCAGGCGCATTCCAAGACCCACGGCGACCTTCGCCGCGCGCCGGGCGAGACGCCGGTCCAGTTCGATCAGCGGATGCAGGCCGAGCTGGCCCAGCCGCGCGAGCTCTTCAGGCGTCAGCTCGGGCAGGTGCCAGAGACGATCGCCTATCCGTACGGCCGCTGGGACGCCGACGTGCTCAAGCACGTCAAGGCCGCGGGCTACGTCGCGGCCTTCACGGTGCGGCGCCAGGGCAATCCCGCCTTCGTCTCGCCGCTGACCATCCACCGCAGCCAGATCTACGCCGACATGACCCTCGACGACTTCGCCAAGAACCTGACGCTCTTCCAGGAGGAAGACCTCCGGTGACCGGTCGCCGCCTTCTGCTGCTGGCCGCCGTCGCCCTGATCGCCGCGGCCTGCGCCACCGCCGAGCCGGAGCGTGCGGCACGGACGGCCCCACCGGCCCCACCGGCCCCGCCGCCGCCCCCCCGCCTGGCGCTGGCCGCGCCCTACAACGATCGCGCCCAGGCGCTCGAGGCCGAAGGGCGGCTGCGCGAGGCGCTCGAAGCGCGCAAGATCGCGCTCACCATCAATCCCGGCGATGCGGCGACCCAGGCCGCGGCGGCCGCTCTCCAGTCGAAGATCGACGAGCAGGTGAGCAACCAGCTCAAAGAGGGGCGCGCGGCAACGCAGCGCGGTGCCCAGGTGGTGGCGCGGCGACATTTCCTTGCGGTGCTCGCCCTCGATCCCACCAATCGCGCGGCGTTCGAGGCGCTGCGCGAGCAGACCCAGGAGGTGGACGTCCTCTCGCACACCGTGCGGGCGGGCGAGACGCTGCCCGGGCTCGCCTCGCAGTACTACGGCAACCGTGCGCTCGTCGAGGTCATCGCCGAGACGAACAAGCTCCAGCCCAATGCGCGCCTGACCGCGGGCACCGTGATCAAGATCCCGGAGGTGCCGGGTTTCCCGCTCAATCGGCCCGGCGCTCGCCCAACCGCTCCGCGACCTCCGGCGCCGACGGCGCCGGGAGCGCCCACGGCAGCGGTGCCGCCCGCGCCCCCTGTCCCCGTCGCGCCAAAGGACGAGGCGCCCGAGGTCAATCCGCTCCTGGCCGAGGCGCGCGAGGCGGCGGACCGTCTGGATTACAGTCAGGCGCTGAGCGATCTCGACCAGCTGCTGGCCTCCTCGCCGCGCAATGCCGATGCGCTGACCCTCAAGAAACAGGTACTCTACAGCCAGGGCAAAGCGCAGCTCGATCAGCGGAAGTACCGCGATTCGCTGGCGACGCTCAATCAGCTCGCCAGGATCGCTCCCAACTACGAGGACTCGGCCACCCTGCTGCGGCAGACGCGGACGCGGCTCATCGAGGAGTACTACAATAGCGGCATCCGCTATTATCGCGAGGAGAAGCTGCCCGAAGCCATTACCCAGTGGAAGGCGGTGCTGGAGATCGATCCGCAACACGTCAACGCGCGCAAGAACCTCGAGCAGGCGGAGCGACTGCTGAAGCAGCTCGACGAGCGCCGCAAGTGATCCGGTCAGCATGAACGGCTTCCCGGACGAACGCCGGCGCATCATCATCGGCGCGGCCGCCCTGGTCATCCTCGCGGGCCTCCTCTATGGCGGCTGGGCGTGGTGGCAGTCGCGCTCGCAGGTGACCACGGACGATGCCTATGTCGAGGGCGCCGTGGCCGTGGTGAGCTCCAAGGTCATGGGCAATGTCGTCGAGCTCCTCGTCCAGGACAACCAGGTGGTGAAGGCAGGGGACGTGCTCCTGCGGCTCGATCCGCGGGACTTCAGGGCCAAGCGCGACCAGGCGGCGGCCGCCGTCGCGGTGGCAGAGGCGGCGCTCCTGGCCGCCCGCTCTGAATTGCCGATGACACGCGGAGTGACCGCCGCCCAGACCGACGAGGCGCGTGGCGCTCTGGAGGGCGCGCGCGCGGGCGAGTCGGCGAGCCAGTCGGCCGTGCAGGAGGCGCAGGCCGTGCTCGAGGCCAAGCGCGCGGCCGCGCTGGCCGCGGCGGCGGACGCGGCGGGCGCGAAGGCGAATGCGCAGCAGGCCATGCGGGAGATGGAGCGGCAGCGCAAGCTCGTCCAGGCGGGGCTCGTCGCGCTGCGGGACTTCGAGCAGGCGGAGACTGCCGAGGGCGCGGCTCGCGCCACCCTCGACGCGATGGAGCGGCGCAAGACCCAGGCCGAGCGCGAGGTGCAGCAAGCGGAGGCCTCCCTCGCCTCGAAGGTCTTGGGCGTTCAGCAGGCGCGGCAGCGGGTGGTGGAGCTGGGCGCCACGGTGGCCAAGACGGTGAGCCAGCGGCAGCAGGTGCCGATGAAGGAGGCTGATATCGTCCGCGCGGAGGCGGCGCTGGCGCAGGCGCGCGCCGATCTCGCCTTCGCCGAGCTCCAGCTCCAGTACACCGAGGTCCGGGCGCTGGTGGACGGGACCGTCTCGAGGCGCACGGTCGAGCTCGGCCAGGTGGCGCAGATGGGGCAGCCGCTCCTGGCCATCGTGCCGCTGCACGAGGTCTGGGTCCTGGCGAATTTCAAGGAGACGCAGCTTGCGCGGATCCGCCCCGGCATGCCGGCCGAGGTCCGGGTGGACACGTTCACCGACCGCGTCTTCACGGGCAAGGTGGATTCGCTGTCCGCGGGCACGGGCGCGCGCTTTTCGCTGCTGCCGCCGGAAAACGCCACGGGCAACTGGGTCAAGGTGGTCCAGCGGCTGCCTGTGAAGATCCGCCTCGATCCCGGGCAGTTCGGCAATCCCCACACGCTCCGCGCCGGCATGTCCGCGGTGGTGACCGTGCACGTGCGCTAGCGCAATGCGGGAGTAGATCGCTCCACTGTCCGCCGGTTGGCGTTACCCTTCCACGTCCTGTTAGCTCCCCGACATTTTTCGGGCTACCGCGGCCCGCAGTCTCCCGCTAAGTGGTTGTTTTTCTGTCGGCGGGTCGAGTGGACCGCCTTTTGCTTCCTAGCTCGCCCGGAGGTGCACGCTCATATGCAACGCACTCTGGTGGCATCGGCGCCCGGTCTTCATCTACCGCTGCGCAATCTCGCCCTGTGTCTCGACTGCGACGAGTGCTTCGCGCTGGGCTACGCGGACTGCCCCGCCTGCGGAAGCCGGACATGGACGCCGGCCGCGCGCTTCCTCGAGCTCGTATCGGAGCCCGGTGTTCCGCGCGCGAAGGAGAGCTCGCGGAAAGCATCGTCCCGGCGGGCGGCCGAAGACCTCGCCCTCGCCAAGCACCTCTTGATCGTCGCGCGCCACCGACGGGAGCTCTACGAGCAGGTCAAGCGGGCCTTCGCCGGGCACGAGAGCGTCGAGGTGATTCTCGACCGTCGCGCGGGCGAGCGGCGCCAGGGCAGGGGGAGGCCGGCGCTCGAGAAGCGCCGGCGCGACCGGCGCTCCCGCTCTGTCATCGACGAGCAGCTGCGCACCATCGGCTGGTCGCTCGTGCTCCTCGATCTCGTGAAGTCCAAGCGCGGCTAACCCGGTTATTGGCGAGCGTCCGGCGCGAGGCGGGCGGGTCCTGTCATCGGGGGCGGCAGCTGCGCAACCGGCTGCGTCACCCTACTCGTCGTGAATCGCAGCCCTGCGGGCTGCGCGCACTCGAAGGGGCCCACTACGCCGGCCGCGCAGCCGCCGCCCCCGACGCCACCCGCCCGACCGCACGAGTGGCGCTCGCAAATAGTCCGGGCTAGCTAGCGCTCGGGGGGTGCCGCCCGCGCTCAGACGGCGCCGGCGGCGCGCAGGCGACGGATGTCCTCGTCGCCGTAGCCGCACTCCTTCAGGATCTCCTCCGCATGCTCGCCGGGCATGGGCGGCGCCCGTCGCACCTCGGCGCGTCCCGTCGAGAGCTCGATGGGAAAGCGCAGGAGCTTCACAGGCCCGGCCACGGGGTGCTGGATCTCCTCGACTGCGTCGGCCGCCCGCACCGCGGGGTCGGCGAAGGTTTCGTCGTAGGTATTGATGGGCGCCGCCCAAATGCCCTGCGGCACCAGGCGCTCGAGCCATTCGGCCGTGGTGCGCTCGCGTATGGCCGGCTCGAGGAGCCGCGCCACGGCCTCGCGCGCCTCGAAGTTCCACGTGACGGCCGCGTAGGGCTCGAGAGCGGGCAGCGGCAGCGCGCGCGCCAGCGAGGCCAGGGACGACATGGAGAGCACAAGGTGACCGTCGCGCGTGGGATAGACGCCGTAGGGCGCCGGGTGAAACATGCTCGCGAGCCCGGAAGCGCTCTTCTCGAGCCGGGCGCCGTTCAGATGATAGGACGCGATCTCGATCTGCAGGTCGAGGGCGGCCTTGAGCATGCTGATCTCGACCTGGAGGCCTCGGCCGGTGCGGGCCCGCTCGAGGAGCGCGGCCAGCACGCCCATGGCGAGGAGCGCCGCGCCGTGCTGATCGATGACGGCGGTGCCCACCGGCGTCGGCGGCTCACCCGCGCGCCCCGAAATCGCCGCGAGCCCGGAGAACGCCTGCATCAGGAGATCCTGCCCGGGCCGGTCGCGATAGGGACTGGACTGGCCGTAGCCCGAAGCGGACGCATAGATCAGCCGGGGGTTGATCGCCGAGAGCTCTTTCCAGCCCAGCCCCAGCCGCTCCATGACCCCCGGGCGGAAGTTCTGCACGAGGACATCGGCGCTCTCGACGAGCCGGCGCGCGACGGTGAGACCGTCGGGGTGCTTGAGATCGAGCGTCAGGCTGCGCTGGTTCCGGTGGGCGAGGAGGAAGAAGGCGCTGACCCCGTTGAGGAACAGGTTGGTGCCCGACCAGTGCCGCTCCCAGAGCGTGCCGCCCGCCGGCTCGACCTTGATCACGTCGGCGCCCATGTCGGCGAGGAACTGCACGGCCGAGGGCCCCAGGAGGAACTGCGTGAAGGAGAGAACGCGGATGCCGGAGAGAACGCTGAGCGGCGGCCGCCCGCTCACTCGACGGCCTTGAGGATATGGGTGGCTGCCGCCACCACGTCGCCACGCTGGGTGGTGCAGGTGACGCGCGCGAACGTCTTCCGCTGCGCGGGATCACGCTCGACGATCTCGTAGGCCACGGTGACGGTGTCGCCGATGAAGAGCGGAGCGGGAAAGCGGACCTTGTCGTAGCCGTAGGAGACCCACGTGCCCGGCAGCCCCTCGAGCATGCGGGTCGAGGTATTGGACATGAGGCCGACCGCCAGGGCTCCGTGAGCGATGCGGCGACCGTACCGGGTCTTGCGCATGTACTCCTCGTCCACGTGATTGGGCGAGAGGTCGCCCGTGATGCCGGCGAAGAGGTAGACATCGGATTCCGAGATCGTCTTGCTGAAGGTGACCCGGCGCCCGATGACGAGCGCCTCGAAGCCGTCCTGTCCTGGGGCCATGGTGTTCTCCTTTCGCTCGACCGAAGCGGGCCCGACTCTAGGCCCGGGCGTCGACCGCGTCAAGCTTCGCGATGGGGTAGGATGCCCACCATGGCCAGGCTTCCGAGACGTCTCGCCCCCTTCGCGTGGCTCGTGCTGCTCCTGGCGGTCTGGTCGGGCTGCGCCAGGGTGCCGGGCGTCGAGGTGCCGGACGTGCGGACGCCACCGGAGGTCGTGATCGAGATACTGCGACTGGCGCGGGTGGGGCCGGACGACGTCGTCTACGACTTGGGCTCGGGCGACGGGCGGATTCCCATCGCGGCTGCGCGCGAGTTCGGCGCGCGCGGGGTGGGGATCGAGCTCGATCCCGACCTCGTGGCCGAGTCGGTCAGGAATGCGCGGCGCGCGGGCGTCGCCGGACGCACGCGTTTTCTCGAGCAGAATATCTTCGATGCCGACATCAGCGACGCCACCGTCGTCGTTCTCTACCTCTCGCCCGACCTCAACCTGCGGCTGCGCCCCAAGCTCCTCGCCCAGCTCGAGCCCGGCTCGCGCATCGTCTCCCACGATTTCCCTATCGGCGACTGGAAGCCAGACCGCGTGGTGAACTTCAAGGGGCCCGAGCGCACCCACGTACTTTCGCTCTGGATCGTCCCGCCGCGCTAACCGGCGTCGCGGGGAGAGGCGTCGGCGGTTATACTGGCTGGAGCGGCTGTGCTATACTCCGCGCGGTTTTCCACCTTGTCAGGAGGCTCGGGTGACCGGGTATTTGCCGGTGGTGATTTTTCTGGGACTCATCGTGGCCTTCGGCGTGGTGTCGCTCGTGGCGGCGGCCGTGCTCAGGCCTTCGCGTCCCTACCCTTCCAAGCTCGAGAGCTACGAGTGCGGCGCGGAGCCCATCGGGCAAGCGTGGTCGCAGTTCCCGGTCGGCTTCTACCTGGTTGCCCTCATCTTCATCGTCTTCGACGCGCTGGCCGTCTTCCTCTTCCCATGGGCACTCGTGCTCAGGCCTCTGGGGCTGGGCGTGGTGGGCGTGATGGGACTCTTCATGGGCATCCTCGGGCTCGGCTGGGTCTATGCGCTTCGCGAGGGCATCCTCGAATGGAAATAAAGGCGCCCACGCCCCAGATCCCGCCGGCCGTCTGGACCGAGTTCAAGGACCTCCAGGAGTGGGAGAAGCTCCACAAGGAGCGGCCCACGGGAGACAAGCACTCGGCTCTCTTCGAAGGCGTCGAAGAAGGCATCTTCAATTTTCCGGGCGGCTTCATCGTGACGACCGTCGCCGACGCCTTCCTGAACTGGGCGCGCAAGTCCTCCGTCTGGCCCGTCACCTTCGGCCTCGCCTGCTGCGCCATCGAGATGATGGCCACCTTCGCCTCGCGCTTCGACGTGGAGCGCCTGGGCATGGTGCCCTTCGCCTCTCCGCGCCATTCCGATCTCATGATCGTCTCGGGCACCGTCACCATCAAGATGGCGCCCATGCTCGAGCGCATCTACGACCAGATGCCGGATCCCAAGTGGGCCGTGTCCATGGGCTCGTGCGCGAATTCCGGTGGCCCGTTCCGCCACGGGTACCACGTGGTCAAGGGAGTGGACCGGGTCATTCCCGTGGACGTGTACGTGCCGGGCTGCCCGCCCCCGCCCGACTCTCTCCTCTACGGCCTGCTGAAGCTTCAGGAGCAGATCTCGCACTTCCGGAAGACCGGCGAGCGCGCCGCGCCCACGGAGAAGACCGACTAAGGTGCTGACGCAAGCGCAGGCGCGCCCCCTCATCCAGGAGCGCTTCGGCATCGCCGCCACCGGAGAGGGCGCGCTTCTCGTGGTGGAGATCGCGCCCGACCGGTGGCAGGAGCTCGGCCGGTTCGCCCGCGAGAGCCTCGGCTGCATCTACTTCTCGTTCCTCTCCGCGGTGGACTGGAAGGAGCAGGGGCTCGAGGTGATCGCGCGAGTGGAGAACCTCGACGCCAACTTCGCCGTCTTCATGAAGACCAAGCTGGGCGCCGGCGAAACGCGCTGCGCCTCGCTCTGCCCCGTCTGGCGCGGCGCCAACTGGATGGAGCGCGAATGCTACGACCTGTTCGGCATCCGCTTCGAAGGGCACCCGGACTTGCGTCGGATTCTCCTGCCCCAGGACTGGGAGGGGCATCCGCTGCTCAAGTCCTACGCTGTGGACACTCCGCACCCGCCGTACCGCTAACAGGCAAGGGGGCCATCTCATGATCTACGAGCTTCGGACCTATACGCTGGCGCCGGGTACGCAGGGGCAGTACTTGAAGAACTCCGCGGAGATCGGGCGCAAGATCCGCGGCGACAAGTACGGCAAGCTCGAGGGCTTCTGGTCAACGGAGTTCGGGACGCTGAACCAGGTCGTCCACCTCTGGGCCTTCGAGAGCCTGAACGATCGCGAGCGGCTGCGCGGCGAGCTCGCGAAGAACGAGGACTGGACCAAGGGCTATCTGCCGCACACGCGGGGCGCGCTCCTCGCCCAGGAGAACAAGATCCTCTCGCCCGTCCTGCCCCTCAAGCCCCCCGCCGACGCTGGCCATGTCTATGAGCTGCGCTGGTACCGGGCGCACGTGGGCCGGCTCGGCGAGTGGCTGGGTCACTTCAAGGGCATCATGCCGACGCGCGAGAAGTACTCGAAGAACGTCGGCCTCTTCCAGACGGAGGCGGGGCAGCTCAACGAGGCTGTGCACCTCTGGGCGTACAAGGATCTCAACGATCGTGCCGCCGTGAGGGGCAAGGTGCTCCAGGATCCCGAGTGGCAGGCCTTCCTCGGCAAGTCCGCCCCCTGCCTCGCCGAGATGAAGTCGATCATCCTCAACCCCGCACCGCATTCCCCGATGCAATGATGTTCGAGCTGAGACCGCGACGAGCCGCAGGCGAGGAGCGAGGCGAGGCGAGGGCTGAGACAGATAATTTCGAGCTGAGACGGGATGGACGAGCCGCAGGCGAGGACTCCGGCGAGGCGAGTGCTGAGATAGAAAAGGCTGAACGGCATCGCGGGAGCGTAAGGTAGCGATGGACCACGAATCGCGGCAAGTCCTCGAGATGGGCTACGGCGGCACCGAGCGCCTCATCATGAACATGGGGCCTCAGCATCCGTCGTCCCATGGGGTCTTCCGCGCCATCCTCGAGCTCGAGGGCGAGACGGTGGTGGCGGTGGACGCCGTCATCGGCTACCTCCACCGCTGCCACGAGAAGCTCGCGGAGACCCTGACCTATACGCAGTACCCGTCCATCGCCTCCAAGACCGACTACGTGGCGGCGATGACGAGCGAGCTGGCCTACGTCCGCGCCGCGGAGACGATCGGCAAGATCGACGTGCCCAAGCGCGCGCAGTACCTGCGGGTGGTCGCCGCCGAGCTGCAGCGCGTCGCCTCCCACTGCCTCTGGCTCGGCACCTGGTGCCTCGACATGGGCGGCGCCCTGGGCGGCGGCGCCACGGTGTTCCTCTACTGCATCCGCGAGCGCGAGGACGTGCTCGATCTCTTCGAGTCGCTCACGGGCGCTCGGCTCCTGTACGGCCTGCACCAGGTCGGCGGGGTCCGCTACGACATCCCGGCAGACTGGGCGCGGAAGTGCCGGGCCACCGTGGACAAGATCGACGGGCGCATCAACGAGTTCGAGGAGATGCTGGAGTCGAATGCGTTCTTCATGGCCCGGACCCAGGACGTGGGTGTCGCCTCGCGCGAGCTGGCGCAGGAGGTCGGCATCTCGGGTCCGCTCCTCCGTGGCTCCGGCGTCAACTACGATATTCGCCGGGCCGAGCCCTACTCCTCCTACGAAGACTTCGACTTCAAAGTTCCCGTGGAGACGGCGGGCGATTGCTTCGCACGCTACCGCGTGCGAATGGTGGAGTTCCGCGAGTCCATCAAGATCGTCCGTCAGGCGCTCGACGGCCTGCCCGCGGGGCCCATCTCTTCGCGGCCGGGCGTCAAATCCGTGGGGCAGGTGCGCATTCCCAAGGGCGAAGCGTATGCCCGCGTGGAGGGCGCGCGCGGCGAGGTGGGCTGCTATCTCATCGCCGATGGGTCGGCCAAGCCGTACCGGATGAAGTGGCGCGGGGCGTCCTTCTCCAACCTTGCGCTCCTGCCGCACATCATCCCGGGCCACAAGGTCGCCGACGTCGTCGCCATCATGGGCTCCGTCGATCCGGTCTTCGGCGAGGTCGACCGTTGATCGCTTCTGATTCCGCCACCCCCTCACCCTGCCCTCTCCCCCTCACGGGGGTCTCCTCGCAGGGGGCGGGGGCATCCTGATGCTCACGGCGATTTACTTCTTCACCGTGGGCTTCATCGTGCTGAATGCCATCATCGGCATGGTGACCTATGTCACGCTGCTCGAGCGGAAGTTTGCCGCGCGCATGCAGTCGCGCATCGGCCCCTACCGCGTAGGTCCCCATGGCCTGCTGCAGCCCATCGCGGATGCCCTCAAGCTCATGATGAAAGAGGACATCGTCCCGCGGCTGGCCGACCGGCCGGTGTACAACCTGGCGCCCATCGTCTTCCTGATCCCGTGCATGCTCATCTTCGCCACCCTCCCCTTCGCGCCCGGGCTGGGGGTCGCCGACCTCAATATCGGCATCCTCTTCTTTCTTGCCGTCTCGGCCATGGAGATCGTGGGGCTCTTCATGGGCGGCTGGGGCTCGAACAACAAGTACGCCCTGCTGTCCGTCATGCGCGCGGTGAACCAGATCATCTCCTACGATCTGCCCTTCGTCTTCGCCGCCATGGTGCCGGTGGTGCTGACGGGCTCGCTCAAGCTCTCCGACATCGCGGCCGCCCAGCCGGACGTGCTCCACTGGTTCATCTTCTATCCGGTGATCGGCCAGCTCGCCTTCATCGCCTATATCGTGACCACGCTCGCCGCCGAGAACCGCGTGCCCTTCGACATCCTCGAGGCCGAATCGGAGCTGATCGCGGGCTTCCGCGTCGAGTACTCGGGGATGAAGTTCGCGCTGATCCAGCTCGGCGAGTACGCGCACGTCATCGCCACGTCCTTTCTGGGGGCGCTGCTCTTCCTGGGCGCCTGGGGCGGCCCGGGCGCGGCGGGGCACGCGCCGCTGGGCGTGCTCTACTTCCTGCTCAAGGCGATGGTCATCTTCCTGCTCGTGACCTGGATCCGCTGGAGCTTCGTGAGGATCCGGGTGGACCAGATCCTCGCCATCTCGTGGAAGCTGCTCCTGCCCGCCACGCTGGTCCTGCTCATGGCCACCGCGGTGGTCACCGCGTGGAAGGGGCCCGCGGTTGGATAGGCCTCTGGGGAATCGGCAGCTCGGCCAGAGCTTCTGGCCCGACCTCGGCAACCTGCTCAGTGCGGTCCGGCGGGCGATGTGGGTCACGCTGGTGAACTTCGTGCGCAAGCCCATCACGGTGCACTACCCCGAGGTGAAGCGCGTCTACCCCGATCGCTTCCGGGGTGTGCTCGCGCTGACCTATGACAAGGAGACTGGCGAGGAGAACTGCATCGGCTGCCGGCTCTGCGAGTACATCTGTCCGCCGCAGGTGATCAAGGTCGAGATGCTGAAGGCCGAGAAGCGCAACTTCGCCAAGGCCTTCACCCTCGAGCTCTACGCCTGCGAGTTCTGCGAGCTCTGCGTCCAGGTGTGCCCGACCGACGCCATCATCATGATGAAGTCCTTCGACCTGGCGACCAGCGACCGGCGGGAGCTCCTCCTCGACAAGGACCGCCTCCACACCATCGGGCTGCAGTTCGATCCCTCCTGGGCGACGGGTAACGGGCTCCGCGACATGCAGACGCCGCCCAAGGCGCCGCCGGCGGAGCACGCCAAGGCCGAAGGGCCCGCGGCGAAAGCGGAGGGCAAGGCCGAGTGACCCTCGAGGTCGTGGCGTTCTGGGGTCTCGCCGTCCTGCTCATCGGGTCGGCTCTCTCGGTGGTGCTGACCAAGAACCTCTTCCACTCGGTGCTCTGGCTCGCGCTGTCGCTGACCGCAACGGCGGGCATCTTCCTGGCGCTCGAGGCGGAGTTCCTCGCCGCCGTCCAGCTCCTGCTCTACGCGGGCGGTGTCGTCACCATCGTGGTCTTCGCCATCGTGGTGACCGAGCGGCTCGTCGGCGAGCGGATCACCCAGACGAGCCGGCACATCGTGACGGGCGTGGTGCTGGCGGGAGCGCTCCTCCTCGCCGTGCTCCGCTTTCTCCGCGGCGCCGACCTGCCCCTGGAGCGGCCGGTCATCGCGGTAGACGTGACACGGGCCCTCGGCCAGGTGCTGATGACCGAGTTCGTCCTGCCCTTCGAGCTCCTGGCCGTCCTCCTCCTCGTCGGCCTCCTCGGCGCCCTCTACTTCGCGCGCCCCGAAGAATAGCCATGCCTCTTTACGCGTATCTCACGCTCGCGGCGCTTCTTTTCGCCATCGGCTTCTTCGGCGTCATGACCCGGCGGAACACCATCGGCATCCTCCTCGGCATCGAGCTCATGCTCAACGCGGTCAACATCAACCTGGTCGCGTTCGCCCGCTTCAACGCGGACATCGTCGGGATGGTCTTCACGGCGTTCACGATCCCCATCACCGTCGCCGAGGTGGCGCTGGGCCTGGCCATCGTCATCCTCATGTTCAGGATGAGGCGCACCGCCATCGCCGACCACCTGGACATCCTCAAAGGCTGACCGGGAGCCCATGACCGATCCGGCCCAGCCAGCGCTCCTCGCCCTGCTGCTCCCGGCCTGCGCCTTCCTGATCCTGGCCGTGGTGGCGCCCCTGCGCAGGCGCGGACGCCTCGCGGCCGGCCTGTCCGTGCTCTTCTCCGCTGGAGCCCTGGCGGCGGCGATCGCCGCCCTCCGGCTGACCGCGGGGATGGACGGCTTCTCCGAATGGCTCTGGGCGTGGATTCCCGCCGAGGCGGGCCCGCTCGCCTCGGTCGGCGTGCTGGCCGACGGCGACTCGGCCATCATGCTCGTCCTCGTCGCGCTCGTCTCCTTTCTCGTCCAGGTCTACTCGCTGGGCTATCTCTCCGACGAGTCCATGCCGGCTCTCGGCCGCTACTACGCCTACCAGTCCCTCTTCGCCTTTTCGATGATGGGGCTGGTGCTCGCGCCGAACTTCGTCCAGCTCTTCATCTGCTGGGAGCTGGTGGGCCTCTGCTCCTATCTCCTGATCGGCTACTGGTACACGAGGCCCGAAGCGGCGCGCGCCGCGGTCAAGGCCTTCTGGATCACCAAGGCGGCCGACGTGGGCATGCTGGTGGGCATCGTGCTCCTGTGGCGGCACACCGGCACGTTCAATTTCCTCGAACTCCTCCAGATGGCCGACGGCGGAGCCATCCCGCTGGCGGGGCTCGGCGTGATCACCTTCTGCATCTACCTGGGCGCCTCGGGCAAGTCGGCCCAGTTCCCGTTCCACATCTGGCTGCCCGATGCCATGGAAGGCCCGACGCCCGTCTCCGCGCTCATCCACGCCGCCACCATGGTGACGGCCGGCGTGTACCTGCTCACGCGCACGGTCTGGCTCTTCAGGCTCACGCCCGACGTGATGGAGATCATCGCCTGGAACGGCGCCTTCACCGCCCTGCTCGCGGCGGTGCTCGCCTGCGTTCAGACGGACATCAAGCGCGTGCTCGCCTACTCGACCGTGTCCCAGCTCGGCTACATGATGGCGGCGATCGGCGCGGGGTTCGCGTCCGCCGGCTTCCTCCATCTGCTCACGCACGGCATCTTCAAGGCGCTGCTCTTCCTGGGCGCCGGCGCGGTCATCCATGCCGTGGGCACCAACGACATCTTCCGGATGGGCGGGCTCGCACGGAAGATGCCGCAGACCGCCATCGTCTTCCTCGTGGGCACGGTGTCGCTCGCCGGCGTGCCCTTCTTCGCCGGCTTCTTCTCGAAGGAGGAGATCCTGGGCGCGGTGCTCGCGGGCGGATTCCCCGGTCCGTTCGCCATGCTGCTCCTGGGCGCCTTCCTGACGGCCTTCTACATGTTCCGCGTGGTCTTCATCACCTTCTTCGGAGCGCCCGCCGCCGCGCACGGCGCGGACGCCCATCACGTGCACGACGCGCCGCCCTTCATGGCGCTGCCCTTGTGGATCCTCGCGCTCCTGTGCGTCGGCATCGGCGCGCTCTTCGCGTTCTGGCATCCGAAGGAGGAGTTCGAGACGCTGGGCTGGCTCACGCCCACCGCCATCGTGGTCGCGTTCGCGGGCATCGTGCTCGCGTATCTCGTGTACCAGCGCCGCGCGATCAGCGCGGACGCGCTCTCGAGGGTCTTCGCGCCCATTCGGGCGGCCGCGCTCAGGCGCTTCTGGATCGACGACGTCTTCTCCTTCATCTACCGCGGGCTGATGCTGGGGCTGGCGAAGGTCGTGGGCTGGGTGGACCGCTATGTCGTCGACGGCATCCTGAACGTGCTCTCCGCCTGGACCCTCATCGCCGGGGGCTCTCTTCGCCGTCTCCAGTCCGGCCGCGCGCAGGACTACGTCTACGGCATCGCGCTGGGTGTCCTCCTGCTGCTGGTCTGGGTGCGGTGGCCCCGATGAGTGGCTGGCTCGCCCAGATCCACCCGCTGTCGATCATCACGTGGTCGCCGTTTGTCGGCGGCGTCCTCATCATGTTCCTGGCCCGCCACCGGCCGTTGCTGGTGCGGTGGCTGGCGCTCGTGACCACCGCGGTGCCGCTCGTCCTGTCCATTGCCATCTACGCGGCCTACGAGCGCGAGGCGGCAGGCTTCCAGTTCTACGAGGAGCTGTCTCTGGTGCCGCCGCTCGGCATCAGCTACCAGCTCGGGGTGGACGGCATGAGCCTGCTGTTGGTGCTCCTCACGAGCATCATCATCTTCGCGGGCGTCTTCGCCTCGTGGACGGTCAAGGTGCGCAGCCAGGAGTTCTACGCCCTCCTGCTCGTCCTGGTGACCGGCGTCTACGGTGTCTTCGTCTCGCTCGATCTCTTCGTGCTCTTCCTCTTCTACGAGATCGCCGTGCTGCCCATGTACCTCTTGATCGGCATCTGGGGCTCCTCCGGCGAGGTCCGGCCCCAGGGCATCTTCGCCTGGGCCTTCCGCCGCACGGGCGTGGGCACCAAGGAATACGCGGCGATGAAGCTGACGCTGTACCTGCTCTTCGGGTCGGCGTTCATCCTGGTCGGCATTCTGGCGCTCTACGTCGCCTCGGGCTCCACGTCCTTCTCCTTCCTCGAGATGGAGGGGCTGCAGTTCGATCCCAGGCTGCAGTCGTGGGTCTTCCTCGCCTTCTACGTGGGCTTCGGCATCCTCGCCGGCATCTGGCCGCTGCATACCTGGTCCCCCGACGGGCACGCCTCGGCACCCACCGCGGTGTCCATGCTGCACGCGGGCGTGCTCATGAAGCTCGGCGCCTACGGGGTGATGCGCCTCGGACTCGGCCTCCTGCCCGACGGCGCGACGCAGTGGGTGTGGCTGGTCGGGGCCATCGCCTGCGTCAACATCGTCTACGGCGCGCTCAGCGCCATGGCGCAGACGGATCTCAAATACGTCATCGCCTATTCGTCGGTGTCCCACATGGGCGTGGTCATGCTCGGGATGGCAACCCTGACGGAGAGCGGGCTCAACGGCTCGGTCTTCCAGATGTTCGCCCACGGCATCATGACCGGGCTCTTCTTCGCGCTCGTGGGCCTCGTCTACGAGAAGGCGCACTCGCGGGCCATCTTTTCCATGGGCGGCTTCGGCCAGATGATGCCGGGTATCGCGACGGCCTTCACGATCGCGGGCCTGTCCTCCCTGGGCCTGCCCGCGACGGCGGGCTTCGTCGCCGAGTTCCTCACCTTTCTCGGCGCGTGGCAGTCGCCATTCTCCTGGTGGCTCTTTCCCGGCGTGATCGGCGCCTTCCTGACTTCCGTCTACGTGCTCCGCGTCGCCAAGCAGATCTTCTGGGGCCCCAAGAGCGCCGACCCGCACTTCCAGCACCTGCCCGATGCCCAGGGGCCCGAGTGGGCGGCGCTGATCATCCTGGTCTTCACCCTCGTGCTCTTCGGTGTCGCGCCCGGCATCGCCATCGGGCCCGTCGATACGGCAACGGTGCCGCTGCTCATCCGGCTCGGAGTCCTCCAATGATGAGCGGCATGTTGCTGGAGATCGGTCTTGCGCTCCTGATCCTGCTCGTCTTCATCGTGGGGCTCTCGACCCGCGGGGAGGACAGGCGCCGCGTGGGCGTCCTCGCCGCCATCGGCCTCGTGGTGCTGCTCGGCCTGTCGTGGCGCGCCGAGCCGGGCGCCGTGCTCTTCGGCGGCACCTTTGTCCAGGACGAGCTGGCGATCTTCTCGAAGCGCCTGTTCCTGGTGGCGACGCTTCTCGGCGTGCTGGGCTCGCTGGCGCTTCGCGGGCAGCCCTTCGCGCGGCGGGCCACCGAGTACTACGTGGCGATGCTCGGCTCGCTGCTCGGCATGCTGGTGCTGGCCTCCGCGCGCGAGCTCATCCTGCTCTTCGTCGCCTTCGAGCTCATGTCCATTCCGCTCTACGTCCTCACGGGATTCCGCAAGCGCGAGGAGGAATCGGTCGAGGCCGCGCTCAAGTTCTTCCTCATCGGCACCGTGTCCTCGGCCTTCATCGTCTACGGCCTGTCCTTCGTGTACGGCGTCGCGAAGACGACCGACCTGTCGGGGGTGGCGACGGCGCTCCAGGACGGCCACCCGCTCCTGGTCCTGGGCATGGTCCTGACGCTCGGCGGCCTCGGGTTCAAGATCGCGGCCTTCCCCTTCCACATGTGGGTGCCCGACACGTACGAAGCGGCGAGCACGCCCTTCGTCGCATGGCTCTCCGTCGCGCCCAAGGCCGCGGGCTTCGTGGTGATGTTCCGGCTCTACCTCGAGGGCGTGGGCGACCCCGTGCTCCTCTGGGTGCCCGTGGCCGCGGGGCTGGCCACCATCACCATCATCGCGGGCAATCTCATGGCCATCCCGCAGCAGAACATCAAGCGGCTCCTCGCCTACTCGGGGATCGCGCATATCGGCTACATGCTCGTGGGCTTCGCCGCCGTCTCGGCGGACGGAGTGGCGATGATGCTCTTCTATCTGGTCGCCTATCTCTTCGGCAACATGGGCGCCTTCTTCGTGGTCGAAGCGGTGGCGCAGTCCGACGGCTCGGACGCGATCATGGCCTACAAGGGCCTGGCTCAGCGCTCGCCGCTGCTCGCGCTCTGCATGCTCCTGTTCCTCCTGTCGCTGGGCGGCATCCCGTTCGTGGCGGGCTTCTGGGCCAAGCTCTACGTGTTCTGGGCCGCGGCGGAACGCGGAATGTACTGGCTGGTGCTGGTTGGTGCTATCCTGACCGTCGTGGCGCTTTTTTACTATCTGCTCGTGGCGAAGCGCATGTACATCGACGCGCCCGAACGCACCCAGCCGGTGCCGGTCTCGCCTTTCCTCGCGTTCTCGATACTGGTCTGCGCCGCCGGTGTCGTCGGTCTGGGCGTCTATCCGAAGCCCCTGGTGATGGCGGCGTTCCGTGCGGCCTCGGGGCTCTTCTGATGCGCCTGCCGCGCTTCGGAGCCGTCGCCGCGCTGGTCCTGTTGCTGGGCACCACCGCTACGGCGCAGACGACCCCGGTGCCGCCAGTCAACTCGACGGAGAGCCGCGGCCTGCGTATCACGTGGACGGTCGAGCCGCAGACGCGCGATTTCACCGCGGTGTGCGGCAACGTCTTCAACGACCAGCGTGTGAGTGCCCGAAACGTGGGTCTCATGGTCCAGGGCGTGGACGGCGACCGCGTGGTCTCGCGGAATGTTCCCAATATCGCCCGGGAGATCGTGGGCCAGTCCGGCTGGCAGTTCTGCGGGACGGTCCTGAAGGCTCCGGTCTACCGCGTCATCATCACCTCGGTCGACTGGGACACGAACGTCGGACAGTAGTGACCGCCGGCGCCCGCGCCGGCTCAGAGCTCCGGGTGGTCTCCCAGGTCGTGGCTCGATAGTCCCGTGATGCCGGATGCTCCCGACTCCCATGCGCTGGTGCGCCAGTCATCGGCTTCGCCCATCGTCGAGCGCCATGGCGGGAGGGCGAGGTGGAAACGCACCGCCATCCTCGCCACGTAGGGCTCGTACAGGCCGCGCAGGGCGGCCAGCGTGGTCTCGGCCATCGCGCCGTCCTTCACCAACACCCCGTGCTGGGCCAGGTGAGATCGAAGAGAGCGGAAGTCCTCGGGCGGTAGCCGGTCCGGATCGGGAGCGCGCGGCGCGATGCCGGTGGCCTGCGCCAGGTCCACGACCGCGTGGCGCGCCATGGCGAAGGTGAGCTGGGCCTGGCGCGCCGGGCCGCCGTCGACGCCGACGATGACCAGCGCGCTCGCGTCGAGAATGGCGGTCAGCGAGCCGAGCCAGGACTGATGCTCGTGCTGCGAGCGGAAATACAGCAGCACGGGATACGACAGATGGCTCTCCATGAGCTCGGCCGCCCAGCGCTCCCAGTCGCGCAGCAGCCTCTCGAGCCCGGCCATGTCGTCCGCGTGACGGAGCAGGAGCTCGCCGGCGGTGGGCGGCGAGCCCGCCCGCGCGTCGAGGAGCGAGATGTTCACCTCGCGCCGGGAGAATCCCTGGTAGAGCACGGGCAGGTATCCGATCACCAGCGCGAGGAAGCCGAAGCCCACACCCGCCTCGATGACGGTGAGCGCCCGGGCCATGGCCCCGTTCGGCGTCACGTCTCCGATGCCCAGCGTGAACAAGGTGGTGCCGCTCATGTACAGATCGGCCCAGAAGCCGCTCGTGCCGCGCGGGACGTTCAGATGCGAGCCGAGTCCCCACTGGGTCATGGCGAAGCCCACCATGAGCGCCACGGCCCAGCAGGCCATCAGCACCAGGAACGACAGCGGGCCGAAGATGGCGAGGAAGTTCTCGCGGCGCCGCCCCCGCCCGAGCAGACACGCGATGGAGGTCCAGGCGGGCCAGGTGATTCTGTAGAAGAGGCGGGCGGGCCGGAAGCGGCGGCTCGCGGTGCGCGGCAGGACGAG
>Ga0335070_10001459_pt1 | contig 27323 bp, 20 predicted proteins | sample Lox_Sample_13_FD_206722 | JGI IMG/M metagenome (GOLD analysis project Ga0335070, IMG submission 206722) | Soil microbial communities from Loxahatchee National Wildlife Refuge, Florida, United States - Lox_Sample_1.3 | ecosystem: Environmental > Terrestrial > Soil > Wetlands | place: USA...
CTCGGTTTCAAATCCAAAATTGGAGCGCTTTTTCTTTCAGTCTGAAATCTGCAATTTGAAATTTGCAATCATGAAAGGGGCCAGCTTGCCCGGACGGTGGTTCCTTTTCCTTTGGTGGACTCAATGGTAAAGGCCCCTCCGGAGAGTGTGGTTCGTTCCCGCATGCTGCCGAGCCCCAGCCCTCTCTTCGACCCTTCCGGAGAAAGAATTTCTTCCAAGTCAAATCCCAGGCCGTTGTCTTCAATGGCCCACTCGATTCTATTTTCTTGCTTTTTGAGTGAGAGACGAACGAGGTCGGCCTGGCTGTGTTTGGCGATATTGTTCATAGCTTCCTGCGTCAACCGGTAAAGCACGACTTTAAGAGGGACGGAGACTTCGTTCTCCTGGAGGCCGATCTCTTTGTCGATACGAATCCGGGAATAGATTTTTTGATATTCGCGGCAGAACCACCCGAGCGTGGCCACGACCCCCAGGTCATCCAAGGTAGAAGGGTGCAAATCCATCTGCATCCTTCGGACCTCTTCGATGGCCGCCTTAATGAGTGAAATGACCGCCTCCAGCGATTTGTGCTTCGCTCTCGGTTTTTCGTTTGCTTGGAGAATATTTTCTGCTTTGAATTTAATGGCCGTCAGCATCTGTCCAATGCTGTCGTGGAGTTCCATGGCGATCCGTTTTCTTTCACTTTCCTGGGCGGTTAAGAGTTGCGAGGAGAGAAGGCGGAGTCGGGTTTCCGATTCCCTTAATGCCTCTTCTGCCCGTTTCCGTTCCGTAACATCCCGCGCGGCTGCAAACACTCCCTGGACTTCCCCTGCTTCATTCCTGTAAATGGTGGCGTTGTATAAAACGTCTGTGATCATCCCTGACCTGTGTCGGATGGCAAGGGGATAATCCCGGACAGTCCCCTTGGAGAAGACGGCTCGGTAACCCTCTTTGGCCTTCTCGGGTTCGGTAAAATAGTCTGAGAAGTCGCTTCCGATCAATTGCTCGCGGGGAACGCCGGTTGCGAGTTCTGTGGCGCTGTTGACATCCATCACTTTTCCCTCAGGGTTAATGGTAATGAGGGGATCAAGGCTTGCCTCGATGAGACCGCGATTGTATTGATGGGCAGCCCTCAGGGCTTCATCGTCTCGCTTGTGCACGGTTACATCTTCTAGTGAGAAGACAAGGTACTCGACCTCGCCTGCATCGTCTAATACAGGGGTGAGGATCCAGTCCCAATAGGTGGTCCCCCACTCCGGATAACTGGGAAAGTTAAAAGGTCTCGCAGTGGCCGCGAAAGGTTTCTTCGTCTGGACCACCTGCTCGAATTTGGCCTTGGCGTCAGAGGGATAGAATTCAAAATGGTTATGCCCGAGAAATTCCGACACGTCCCGGTGACCGGCTTTGGCATACGCTTCGTTCACGCGTATGAAATTGAAATCCCTATCGAGAATGACAAAAGGAGTGATGCTGAATTTGAAAAAGGAATCCAAAACCCTCGCCTGCTCTCTCACTTCTTTCGTTCTTTCCTGAACCCGGATCTCCAGTTCGTTGTGGGACTTGCGGAGTTCCTCTTCCATCCTCTTGCGCTCGGTGATGTCAATGCACGTACCGACCCATTCCTGGATATTTCCATCCTGTTTGAAAACAGGCACACCACGGGCCAGGAAGTGCCTGTAAATCCCGTCGTGCCTGCGCAAACGATATTCGACTTCATAGTTACTCTTTGATTTTACGGCTTGTCTCCATGTCTGTGTGGTGTACTCAAGGTCATCGGGATGGAGCGTTTTGGACCATCCCCAACCTTTAACCTCTTCGTCGGTCTGGCCGGTGAATTTCCTAAAGGAGGGGATATCCTCCGTCACCTCTCCGTCAGCGTTTGTCGTCCATCCCAGCTGCCCTGTTACTTCAATATAAGATCGGTAGCGCTCCAGACTTGCACGTAGCGCCTCTTCGGAGCGCTTCCGCTCGGTGATATCCGTCAGCGTCACCACACAACCAAGAATTCTTCCATGTCGGTCCTTAAAAGGCCTTGCACTAAGTAGAAAATGGAAAGCTTCACCCTCTCTTTCTAAAGTGACTTCTTCTCTCCTAAAAATCTTGCCCCTTAGAACCTCTGAGATAGAGAAGTCCTCTTTTTGAAGGGGGTGTGAAAAAGAAAAACGGAGTTTCAGGACAGCATCAAAGGGTTTTAACAAAAACTTTCCTCCGAGGTAACGATGCGTCACTTCACTGACCCGGATAATCTTCCCATCTCCGTCGCACACCATCATCATATCGGTTGCCTGGTCGAGGATGAGGCGTGCCGTAATTTGAGAAGGATGGTCCTGGGGTTTAGAAATTGTGAAGAGCTTCTTCTCCGTCTCTTTGAGTTTGGCCTGGAGTTGATCGATTTCTTTCATCGATTTGGCCTTTGTTTTGGCGGGAGCTTTCATAGCGATGTCCTCTCTAAAAATAGGAGCAGCCCCTTTTTTTATTCAATTTTCCCTCCGGTGGATTCTTCTTTCTTAAGGCTATTTGAAGTTGGCTCTCAGATTTAAGGCTACGTCTAAATAAAGTCATTCCTGCCCCGATTTTTATCGGGATAAACTCCAGCAGAGCCGGCCCTGATCGTGATGCGGGGGATCCAGTGGCAGCACTTGGCATACCGTAGAATTCCGATGTTTTCTCGTCTTGAGTGACTACGGTACCGCCCATTTTCTTGATTGCCTGGACTCCCCATTGCTCCATGGCTCCCTGTTCCGGTGAGGACCACGGCGATGGCACGATCGTTATAGATGGCGGCTACCGACTCGAAGAGCAAGTCGGCAGAAGGCCGAACAAAATGGACTAACTCTGACTGCGATAAGGAGAGAGTTCCATCAATCTTCACCAAGAGATGCGTGTTCGGAGGGCGATGTAGACTGTTCCAGGGTTTAGGGCGTTGCCTTCCTCGGCTTCCTGGGTTTTGAGGGGTGTACGTCGGCTGAGGATCTCGGCCATCAAGCTACGGTGACTCGGGTCTAAATGTTGAACCACTAAAATGGCTGCAGGAAAGTTTGCAGGCAGCGCAGCCAAGATCTGGCTTAAGGCAGTAAGCCCCCCCGCTGATGCGGCCATTGCTGCGACGTCAAACGCCGCGTTGGGAAAATGAGCCAAAACATCCTTTTTCATTTTTCATAGCGTAGGGATACATCCCATTTTGGGTTTAATATCAGATCTCCTGATGCCGGACGGGAACTGAGCAGCCGGGGAGTCACGACATTTGTTCCCTCCGACATCTGCACCCATCATCCAGGAATCGGTTCGGCCCATCGGTGACGCTGGGGCAAAGTGGAACTTCCTTGGTTTTTTTCTTATGGAACTTCTCTAAGTTACCGTTACCGCCGAAGGGCTGACCATCCCGAGCGAAGTCAAGCTACAGGCCGAGAACTAGAAGGGGTCAACGCGATGGGTCGCTTGGGCGAAAAAATTGGATGATTTATCGTACACTTTAGGAAAGGAATGTCAAGAAATTTCTTAGGGAAAACACCCAAAAAGTGCAAGAATTTCCCTTGACTTTTTGTTCTTCAAGATCTGAGAATATTCCATATGGAAGGCCACAGCTGAACAGGGCAAAGAAGCATAAGAGATGTTCGGACAAGAGGGAACCGAAGAGGAGGGACAGGATGGGTGAGAAGCGACGTTTGAGCACTCCGGATGAGATACTGAACGCTGCCTTGGCAAAGGAACGCCAGTCCCGTCAATTCTACTCGGGACTGGCAGAGCACTGTGCTATCGATGCGGTCAAGCAACTGATTGAGAAGCTCAAAGATGAAGAGAACAAACATGTCAAGATGATTGAAGAGATGATGGCGAACCTAAGGCTCGGGCGCAACCCGGTGTGAGTCGCCCTTTCAAGATTAAAATCTTGAGAGAATAGGAAACTTTTTCACATTTTTGAGGAAGGAATTCGGGACTTTCGTGGAAGTCTCTTCCCCTTTGAATTCGAATTGAATTCAAGTGTATTCAAGAAATTGTTCTTACATCATAGGTAGTTACGATAATAAAGGTATCTTGGCATTAAAAATGCTCCTTGCTAAGTCATTAGCTCAATCAACGAATAGAGCAGAGGTGCCGATCATGGTGGCTTATGAATTCTATTTACACGATGACGATATGGAGGAATTTCATTTGCTCGGCATTTTGCCGGAGAGGAGAAAGGACCCATTAAGAATAACCCAGGAATCAATTGTGAAATGGGGACACTTGGTTGCGGGGGAAAGCGTTGATGTTCGCGATATGTACTTTATCCAAATAGAAATATAGAGAGGATGTTAACTTAAAACTCAGTGATCAGTGGTTGACTCAAGGGACAAAGGCAGGTCAGAAAGGACTCTGCCTTTTTTTATCGGCGCAACCTGTATAGACTTTGAGTCGAGTCAAATAACCTCTAGTTGATCAGATCAAATCCATCCTTGACTACCTTGGAAAAATAGAGAAAGTTCAAAAGTGGATCCAACGGACAAAAATAAACATTATTCTGTTAATTTTGGAAAAATATTTTCCGACAAAATAGGGGGAAAAATCCAAATACCTATTTTGGATCGGCAAGTTATAAATGAGCATTATTTTCTGGTATGAAAAATGCTGGCGGGTATGCGAGTTCGGGTGATGATCACTCCAGAAACTAAAACGAGGAATTGTTGAATCAGGAGCGGAAAGATGAGAAAAGAACAAGGAGGGGCTTTTCAACTGGATTTTGAATTTGCCACCGACCATCAGATCAGAGTTGCGGAAAGTTGTTTACTTCAGCTTACACAGTATTATTGTGCGAACTGCGATAAGCTTGCCGGTGAAGGGACGTGGCCCCGGTCGGTAGACGAAGCGAGCCTCGCCTGCCTGTTGATTTGTGAGAGTTATGCCTGTTTCTTGTCTGATGACGCGATCAATGCACTTCTTTCTTGTCGGAAGGCCATCCCTTCATCGAACAACCCCGTGCTATGGTTGGACATTTTGCCTTGGGACCTTGCCATAGATGCTCTGAGGTCCAACCCAGGCAGAACCGAGAAACAACTGGAATTCAACTATTCGGGCAAATACTGGGCGCTGGCTCCCAGCGGCATGTCGATGAGCCCTGTAAATTTCTTAGTGGAAAGCCTAAACCACCCTAACTCGTCCATCCGGTCATTTATTCTTGAACTGGCGTGGTTTGTGAGAGGACGAATTCCTTTGGAAAAGGCAGCAAGGGCACTCTTCAAGAATGCGGCGGATACGTTGAGTTCCTGGGATAGGTCACTCGGACTCTGTTCAACTCTGTTTCAACATGAAGGACAGTTTTGGTCTTTCGCCGAGACTTTCGACCCCCCCCACGACTTCATTGAACAATATCACGACCGCTTGAAGGTCGTGCGTGAGAATAAACTCGGGCTGTACCAATACCCTTTTATCGAACTCGAGCTGAAACTTCGACAAATGATCGATGAATGGGCTCTAAGCCTAAAATTTGGGTAGTTATACCCGGTCGTTCTTCCCCCTCGGAGAAGGCAGACCGGGGGGAAGGGGCAGGGAATCTACCCGAGGCTGCCTTCTCTTTCCCTGTGGAGATGTTCTACCGCCACGACCCAGCCGACGAGGTCGGCTTCAGCTTGAATTTCGTGGAGTGTTGCCCCCGTCCTGAACTCAAGTCTTCTTGCTCTTGGACCAAGCAGAACGGCAGAACCATCGAACCGCTGGATCAGGGTGGCTCTCGGTTTTCCATTAAGTAATCTACAATCCATAATCCATCCTAATTTTCGGGTGTTACGTAATCCCCAGTGTTCCGTTACCCGCGTACCTGAAGACCTCGGGTTTCAGATCGGGGAGTCGAATGAGTTGATTCTTATTTTATCAGAAAGGCATTCACAGAATAAATACGGCAGATACTGTATTTGTTAGAAAAAGATACTGTATCTCGCCGAGGTTTGTTTCCCTGAGAGCCTGTCGCTCCGTGTCGATGTATTTAGGAAAAAACTGGGGGTAGGGCGAAACGTCTTTCCACCTTGACATACTTCTCCTTTTTTCGTATATTCAACACGTTCTAAAGCGATTTCTCATCTTTTTCGTTCGGGCCTGATAGCCTGCTGGAGGGTTTTTCCTTGGCTTGAAAAGCAGGATACCCTCGATCGATTTGCTTCAGGTCCTCTGCGATGGTCTAGGCCGCCCGTTGAAGGGCGGACGTTCCGCGAAAAACCGGCGATGTTCCTTACCAAATATCCGACAAGGAGGTGATGCGAGGTTATCGGTTAAGAACCTGGGGCTTTCATGACGGAGGTGAAACCAAGCATAGTCAATCGGGAGGATAAGAGGAGGTAGAAAATGAAAAAGTCTCTTGTTTTATTTTTGGTCTTGGCATGTTGCATTGCTTTTAGCTCCAGCAATACCTCAGGGGCCAACCCCGCCAAAATAAAGGTCGGTATCCTGCTTCCGCTCACGGGCACCTTTGCAGCAGTGGCCCAAACTCAGAGGGAGGGGGCGCTGCTGGCAGTGGATGTGGTCAATAAGAAGGCCGGGCTGAAGATGCCCTGGGGAAACGTGATGGTGGAAGGGGTCGTCTACGACGATGAGACCAAACTGGATGTGGGCGTCCGACGCTACCGGTACATGCTTGACGAGGGGGTAAAAGGCGTAGGAGGGCAGACCTGGGCTCCGCTTGCGTATGCTATTAATGCATTGGCTCAAAAGGAACCGATGCCGTATTTCCCTGTTTGCGTGATGGCCAAGGAAGCTTTTCAAAAGGGCAAGCTGGCCGAATCCACGTTTGCCGCGGCCTACAGCCCGTGGACGGTAGGATACATGGCTGGCTCTGCTGCCATCAAAGCGCTGGGCAAAAAACGCATTTTCTTTTTAGCCCGTGCCGATAGCTGGGGGTGGGACATCCGAGACGGTGTCTATGCCGCCGCCAAAGAACTGGGCGCGGAGGTTATCGGGTATGATGAAGTTTCGCTGGGAACGGGTGACTACACGACCATCCTACAGAAAGTGCGGGCGGCAAAGCCGGATGTTTTCATCGCCGCTCAATTTGCTGCGGATGCCGTGGCCCTTTTGAAGCAGTGCTATGAAACGGGCCTCAACAAGGAGATGACCATTTTTAACTCCTTCATTACAAACGTGGTCGCCAAAGGCATTCCTGCGCAAGCCTTGGAAGGCGTCTATGCCATGCACTATTTTTACTATGACCTGAGCGGCTTTGAAGACAAGGCGGTGGCAAAAAGCGCCAAGGAATTTACCGACCTCTACAAGGCGAAATACAACGCTCCTCCCGATTCTTATGCAACGATCGCCTATACGGCCTACATGGAAATGTTCAGGGGGTTTGAGGCGGGCAAGTCCTTTGAGCCGAAAAATGTGTCCGCGGCGCTAATGGCCAATAACGGCGCCTTCACCTGTGTCAAAGGCACAGCCCAATGGCGCGAAGATCACGCGGCCGTATACAAGTATGCCGGCTTCTTAGTCAGGGGGAAAGGTCCTAAAGAGCAGAAAAACGAATGGGATCTGTTTAAGGTCGTAGGCTACCAGGGCGGCGATTCGGTGATGCCGACGCTGAAATCTCTGGGTTACTAGAAGCTTGCTGAACAAGGTTTTTTCCAGGCTGGTCAAGAATGCCTGGATGCAGAGTGCCCGAAGCAGGGTCGAAAGTAACGAGGACTGAGGACTAAGTAAAAGAGAGACATTTTAGCTTTTGTTCTTTCCTCAGTCCTCATCCCTCAGTCTTGTGTTTTGGCGTCGCTGATGCCTGCCTAGCTGTTAGGCAGGGGCGTTTTTCAGCAGTCTATCAAATGTATCTCTGCTCCGGTGGCTTTTTAATTTTCGCCCCGGGGCGGACTTTAAGAAAGGGGCTTGCCGTGAGTCCGGGACCTGGCGCAGAAATCATCAGGACGGAAAACGTCACCAAACGGTTTGGCGAATTAGTCGCCGTTGACCACGTGAACTATGTCCTGCGTGAAAACGAAGTTGCCGGTATTGTCGGGTCCAATGGGGCAGGGAAGACCACCTTCTTCAACCTCATCACGGGGTATTATCCACCCGATGAGGGGACCGTTCTGTATCAGGGGAAAGACGTCACCCGCGTCCCGCCGGAAAAGCGCGTTGACATGGGGATGATCCGGACCTTCCAGCTGACCTCCACTTTCGACAATCTTACGGTGACCGACAACCTGGTCCTCTCTTTTTTTCGGGCATATAAGAGCGCGTCCCTGTTTCCTCTTTTTGTGACGACCCGCAAGCGATACCACGAGGAAGAAAAAATCGCCAAAGCCCTGGAGACCTTTGGGCTCGTGAATGAGTCCAACCGGCAGGTAAAGCATCTCAGCCTGGGGGAGAAGCGACGGCTCGAGATTGCCATGGCGATCCTTGGCGAACCCAAGGTCTTGCTTCTGGACGAGCCTCTCGCAGGACTTGCTGAATCCGAAATCAGAGAGGTCCTGGGAGTCTTGGGCAAGCACATCGGCAAGCAAACCCTGCTGATCGTGGAACATAAAATTTCGCAGGTGGAAAATTTCCTGGAGAGACTCACCGTCATGCACGAGGGGAGGATCATCGCCGACGGCAAGTGTGAGGAATGTCTCCGGGCCCCAGAAGTGCGGAGAAGCTATTGGCAGATCGAAACCCCTGCCGATGGATCCGAGGATGGCCGCGCACACGGAGTTCATGGCGATGAATAACGACGAAATACTGACGGTCAGAGGCGTGAGCGTTGCTTACGGTGAATCAAAGGTTTTGTTCGACGCCGATCTCAGCGTGAAACTCGGGCAGGTGGTGTCCTGCGTTGGCCGTAACGGAGCGGGTAAAACCACTCTCCTCAAGAGCATCGGCGGGTTCCTGAAGCCCACCTCCGGGTCGATCGTCTTCAATCAGATCGATCTGATCGGGAAGATGCCCTACGATATCGCCAGGATGGGGCTCAAGTACATTCCGCAGGACAAGAAGGTCTTTTCGGATTTGACGGTCAGGGAAAACCTCGAACTGGGGAGCTACGCGACGAAGGACTACGACTGGGATCAGGTCACCCGCTTGTTCCCGAAGCTGAAGTCCCTGATGGACCGCAAGGCCGGATACCTGAGCGGCGGAGAGCGTCAGATGTTGATGATCGGCCGAGCCATCCTTGGCCACCCGAAGGTGCTGCTGGTTGACGAGCCCACGGAAGGACTGGCCCCCAGTATCGTTGAACAACTGAAAAATGTCTTCAAGGAGCTGAGCAAGAGAACGGCGCTCGTGATTGTTGAGCAGAACCTCTCTTTGGTGTGCACGATATCCGATAAGGTCTATGCCATCAAAGAGGGACGCATCATCACCGAAATTTCTGACGAAGAGTCTATACGGTCGAATATTTGTGAACGGTATCTTTAAGGTGCAGGGCACAAAATTCGAAATCCGAAGCACGGAATCCGAAACACGCGAGAATATCCGAAATTCGAATGATCAAAACAATAGCGTTTTGAGTTTTGGTATTTGAATTTAGGATTTGCTTCGAACTTCGATATTCGGATTTCGGACTCGAAAGGATCTTGCTAAATGAAAGTACTTAGATGGTGGTGGGGCGTTCTTTTGGCATTCTTCCTGGTCGCTTTGGTCAGGGTATTTTTGCCCCTGCCTTTCGCGAATGAAATCATTATTTTTTCCATCTACACGATGGGCTGCAACTTTCTCCTGGGCCGGGTGGGGTTCATTTCATTCGGCCAGCCGGCCTATTTGGCCGTAGGCGCGTATGGGACCGCTTTTTATCTCTTTTATTTCGGCCACAACCCTTATGTCGGCATCCTCATGGGGATTCTAACCGGACTGGTCGTGTCGGCGGTTGTGGGCGCTTTTTTCGTCAGGTTGCGGAGCGACTATTTCGCCCTGGTCAACCTGGCGCTGGCGGTGATCGTTTTCTATCTGATGGAGAAAGTTCTGGCGAAGATCACTCACGGCGACAACGGCCTGTGGTTCCTGGCCAATATGTCGTCTACCCCTGTCCTGGACCTCGGCAAGCCCAGCCATTTCTTCGTCTTCTCTTTCCTGGTGGCCATGGCCCTCTGGGCCTTCTACAAGTATTTGGACGACACGATTTACGGTGCCTGCTGCCTGGCGACGAAGATCAACGAAGACAAGTTGAAGTTTCTCGGATACAGCAACTTCCGCATCCGTTGGATGGCCTTTATCATCGCCAATGTGACGACCGCCCTGGCCGGCTCTCTGTACGCGGTCTATCTGGGCTTTGTGAGTCCTGCCATTACCCATCCCGCCCGAGCCGCGGATCCGGTCGTCGTGACGATCCTGGGAGGGGTGGGTACGCTCTACGGGCCCATCGTCGGCGCGATCGCTTACACCGGCATGAAAGACTTGCTCAGCGGTTTTATCACCAACTGGGAACTTTTTATCGGCTTCGTGCTGGTGTTCATCATGCTTGCCGGTGAAAAGGGCATCTGGGGCACGTTGGAGCCGATTCTGAAGAAGATTCTTTTCCGGAAAGAGACGTCTGCCAAGATATCCACATCGCGGAGATAAGAGGAGAGGATGGATACGCAATTACTGATTTCCGGAGTCATCTTTGGATTGAGCATCGGCAGCATTTTTTTCCTGCTGGCCATCGGGCTTTCGCTCTGTTTCGGTCTGATGCGCATCATCAGCATGGACCAGTTGCTGTATTATTCCGTCGGCGCCTACATTACTTATACCGTCCATGTCGCCACAGGAAACACATGGCTCGGTGTGTTCGCGGGGATGGTGGTTGCAGGCCTGGTCAGTTTCGGCGTGGAGCGATTCGTATTTTTGCGCATTTACGAGCGGGATATCACCTTCACCATGATCACTTCTTTCGGGATTCTGTTTGCCGGGGTGGGGGCCATCAAATACATCTGGGGCCTGATTCCCCGGCCGGTTCCTGTCCCGATCGAAGCACAACTCAGGATCTTTGGAACGGGTGTCCCCGCCTACCGGTTGATCGTCATCGGAATCTCGTTGCTGGTCTATCTCGGCATTTGGCTCTTCCTGAACCGGACCATCACGGGCAAGGCGATCCGGGCCGGGATCGAGGACGTGGAGCACGTGGAAGGGCTCGGGGTCAACGTGTACAGGCTCTTCACCATCACCTTCATCATCGCCGGGATCCTCTCCGGGCTGGCAGGGGGGCTGCACTCATCGCTGATCATGGTGGATCCACAGATGGGTCTCGAGGTCCTGGCATTCGTTTTCATGGTCGTTATTATCGGAGGCCTGGGCAGCATTAAAGGAACGCTTGCCTCTGCCTTCATTGTGGGGCAGGTCGTCTCGCTCGGCTCCCTCGTCTACGCCCCGCTGGCCCAAATGGCGCCGTTTGCCGTCATGCTTCTGATTCTCCTGATTAAACCGACCGGCCTTTACGGCAGCAAGCTGTTGAAGCGCTAAGGGCAAGAGATGTTCTTCCCTGCGTCAACTCCCTGATCGATTCGTGCCGCCTCACGCGTATGTCGTCTCTCCTTCCTCAGTCTCATACGGAGTGAACAAGGTCACGGGTTGACTTTTTCCACGAATGATTTATTCTGCGTATAGTGAACAATCACAGGAGGGCAAGCCTTTTTCTTCCGGAGAAATTTGGAAGATGAGTTGCTCCTTATAAGATCCACATCCTTGACGAGGAGGCAGGATGGAGTCAAAGGGGGGAACCGTCAGGGTTCTCGTTTTTGCGAGCGGCGATGACAAGGGAGGAGGATCCGGTTTCCAAGAATTGGTCGAATTCTCCCGAACCCATCCGCCGGTCCTCGACGCTCAAATCATCGGGGTTATTTCTAACCATCAAAACGGAGGGGTACGGAGGAAAGCGGACGCGCTTCGCATTCCTTTTGAATACTGGCCCGGGCCATACGATGCCAAAGGTTACCGAGGCTTCGTTAAGAAATATCAGGCTGACTTTATCATGTGCTCCGGGTGGCTAAAGTTTGTGCGAGGACTCGATGCTGCAAAAACAGTCAATATCCATCCGGGACCGCTGCCAAGGTTTGGCGGAGCGGGGATGTACGGGCATCATGTGCACGAAGCCGTGATAACCGCCTATCGTCGAGGCGAAATTATCCAGAGTGCGGTGACCATGCATTTTGTTGATGAGGCCGCCTATGATCATGGTCCGATTATTTTTCAAATGCCAGTGCTGATCAGGCCGGAGGATGATGCCGAGACGCTGGCCAAAAGAGTCAACGAAAAAGAACGGGCCTGGCAAAGTCATATCTTGAACCTGGTTGTACACGGGCAGATTTATCTCAAAGACGGACAGGTTGTCTACAGCAGCGAAGCGTGTAGAAGACTGTTTTATTAGTGGGCTGGTGAAAAACATTGGTACCTATCTTGTTACGGAGGGCGTAATAAAGTGTCATTCCGGCCCCGATTTTCATCGGGATAAACTCCAGCCGGGATTCAGTGTTTGAATTTGGTTCCTGACTTTCGTCGGGATGGCGTCTGGATGCCGGATCAAGTCCGGCATGACGGACTACCTTTTATGAGGCTTTATTAAGAAGGGGGCGGCGGCGTGTTACATTTTTTTCTTACCAAGAATGAGAAGGTCCAATACTGCTTTAATGTTGAAACCTCCGCCCCACTGAATTCAAATGAGCTTTCGATTTTAAGGCAGCTCTTGGCCGACGGTTTCATATCGGAAACGTTGTCCGAGAAGCCAGTCAACCCTGACGGGCGGGCGGTGGTGGAACTCGGGCCGCGGATGAATTTTGCAACGGCCTATTCCACCAACATTATCGCCATTTGCCAGACCTGCGGACTCGACAAGGTGACACGCATCGAACGGTCCCGGCGGTATCTTCTTCCGTCAGACGTGGATCAGGGCCGGTTTATTCGGGAACATCACGATCGGATGACCGAATGCTTATACGATCAACCCCTGGAGACGTTTGAGACCGGGATCTTGCCGGAGGCTGTTTTTGAAATTCCTCTGATGGAGAAAGGGCCGGATGCTTTCTTGGAGATTCCGGGGCTCGCGATGGATACGTGGGACAGGAATCTCTACTATGAGTACTTCGTCAAGGAAGAGCGAAGAAATCCTACGATCGTTGAAATCAGGGATCTGGATAACGCCAACAGCGAGCACTCGCGGCACGGCTATTTCAAAGGGAAGCAGATCATCGACGAGGTCGTGATGCCGGAAACGCTGATGGATATCGTGAAATCCACTTTAAGAGCGAATCCATCGAACAGCATTATTGCGTTCGAGGACAATTCGAGCGGGATCGAAGGATGTGATTGCTGGACGATTCTCCCCGGCCAACCCGGAAAACCAGCAGCCTTCAAGAGACAGAAGGTACGGTACCATATCATTTTTACCGCGGAGACGCACAATTTCCCAACCGGAGTGGCTCCTTTCCCCGGTGCTGAGACCGGCACGGGCGGCCGGATCCGCGATGTCCAGGCGACGGGACGAGGAGGTCTGGTGGTTGCGGGGACGGCAGCGTACTGTGTAGGCAACTTGCTTATCCCCGGCTACGATCTGCCCTGGGAGGACAAGAGCTCCGTTTATCCGTCGAGTCTGGCTTCTCCTCTCGCCATCGAAATCAGGGCAAGCGACGGGGCCAGCGATTACGGCAATAAATTCGGCGAGCCGGTGATTCTTGGCTTTACCCGTTCCTTTGACGAAAGGCTTCAGAACGGCGATCGTTGGGCATGGATCAAACCCATCATGTTCACGGGCGGCATCGGACAGATCGATGATAAGCATACCGAAAAGGCTGAAGCCCAGAAGGGAATGCTGATCCTTCAGGTGGGCGGTCCTGCCTATGGAATCGGTCTGAGCGGCGGTTCCGCTTCCAGCAAGCTCCAGGGCGAGAACGAAGAAGAGCTTGATTTTAACGCGGTCCAGCGTGGCGATGCGGAAATGGAACAGAAGATGAACCGCGTCATCCGCGCTTGCATCGAAATGAGGGATCACAATCCGATCGTCAGCGCCCACGATCAAGGCGCCGGCGGCCCCGCCAATGTCCTTAAGGAGCTTGTTGAAAAAGCCGGGGGCAAAATCGAGTTGAGGCGCATCAGACTCGGCGATCCGACCTTATCCGTTCTCAAAATCTGGATAGCCGAGTACCAGGAGCGATGCGGGTTCCTGATTCGCCCTGACAGAGTTGAAGAATTCAAATCGATCTGCGAAAGGGAGAAAGTCAACTGCGAAATCCTCGGAGAGGTGACAGCAGACGGTCGCTTCGTCGTCCATGATGAGAAGGACGATTCGACCCCGGTGAATCTCAATCTCGCGAAGGTTCTGGGCAATATGCCGCAGAAAACGTTCAAGGATGGGAGAAGGGGGGTATCGCTCAAGCCTCTCAAGTTGCCCGATGATCTGACGGTGGAAGAGGCGTTGTCTCGAGTGCTTCGAAACCTGGCAGTCGGTTCAAAGAGGTTTCTTACCAACAAGGTTGATCGAAGTGTGACCGGACTGATTGCACGGCAGCAATGCTGCGGCCCCCTTCAGCTCACGGTGGGCGATGTGGCAGTGATCAGCCAGAGCCATTTTGGGCTGACCGGAGCAGCCACGTCCATTGGCGAGCAGCCGATCAAAATGCTCGTCGACCCGAAGGCAGGGGCTCGGATGGCTGTCGGCGAAGCCCTGACCAATATCGTGTGGGCCCAGGTCAGCGGCCTGCAGGATATCAAATGCTCGGCCAATTGGATGTGGGCGCCCAAGCTTCCTGGCGAGGGTGCGGCGCTTTATGACGCGGCTTGCGCGATGCGGGATCTGATGGTCCGGCTTGGGATTGCGGTGGATGGCGGAAAAGACAGTCTTTCGATGGCAACGCGCGTCGGAGATGAGATTGTGAAATCTCCCCGTGAGCTTGTTGTCTCTGCTTACGCGACGATGCCCGATATCACGAAGGTGGTCACTCCGGATATCAAGAAACCGGGACACAGTAAACTTATCTTTGTCGACATCGCTCAGCAGAAGGCCCGGGTCGGAGGCTCGGCATTAGCCCAGGTTTACGGACAGGTCGGAAACGAATCTCCCGATGTCGATGATCCGGAAATCCTCAAGCGTGCATTTCAGGCAATCCAGAAATTAATTTCGGAGAATCTAATCCTTGCAGGGCATGACCTCAGCGACGGGGGCCTCATCACGACCTTTCTCGAAATGGCCTTTGCCGGAAACTGCGGTTTGAGAATTCGAATGGACGGTCCATGGGTCCCCATGGAAAGACTCTTCGCCGAGGAGTTGGGGGCCGTCGTCGAGTGCGATTCGAATAATATTCCAAGGGTCCTCGACGTTTTTGATTCCTTTCACTTGCCTTCGACTGTGATTGGCGAGACAACAGACGAAAAGAAGATTCTTGTGACCTATGGTTCGCAAAAGATGCTTGAATCTGACATGCCTGTGCTTCGCAGCTGGTGGGAAGAAACATCTTATCAGATCGAGCGCCTTCAGATCAATTCCCAATGTGCCGATGAGGAGCGAAAGAATATTTTCGACCGCAAGGGTCCGAGCTATATCATTCCTTTCAAGTTCAAACGGACGCCCGCACGTCTTCTCGAAGCCAAAAGCAAACCGGAAGTTGCTCTTCTGCGGGAAGAGGGGAGCAATGGTGATCGCGAGATGACCTCTGCTTTCTATCAGGCAGGTTTCAGCCCGTGGGACGTCACGATGAGCGATCTGATTAGCGGACGGATCCCACTCGACCGCTTCCGTGGACTCGTTGCCGTCGGAGGATTTTCCTACGCCGATGTCCCGGAAAGTGCCAAGGGGTGGGCCGCCGCGATCCGGTTTAATGAAAGGTTGAAGAAGATGTTCGACGATTTCTATCGTCGGACCGATACCTTTTCCTTGGGCGTATGTAACGGCTGCCAGCTTTTCGGTCTCCTCGGATGGGTGCCCTGGCTGGGGATTCCCGACCATCAGCAGCCCAGGTTCGTTCAAAATACCTCTGGCCGGTTTGAATCGCGCTGGGTGACGGTCAAGATTTTAGAAAGTCCTGCGATCATGTTCAAAGGCATGGAGGATTCGATCCTCGGAATCTGGGTCGCTCACGGCGAAGGGAGGCTTCACTTCCCCGACCCAACCCTGATGGACGAGGTCATGACCAGGAAACTTGTCCCGGTCGTCTTCGTGGATGATGAAGGCCGAAGGGATGGGAAGACCTCAACAAGCTATCCCTTTAATCCCAACGGGTCCCCTTTTGGTATCACAGGGCTTTGTTCGCCCGACGGACGACATCTCGCCATGATGCCCCATCCGGAACGGTCCTTTCTGAAATGGCAGTGGCCCTGGCTACCTGAATCTATGAAAGATGGAAAAACGGAATCCCCATGGATTCAGATGTTCCAAAACGCGAGAGCGTGGTGCGATGGGGTGAAGCTTGGGAGTAAGGAGGTGCGTAGAGAAAAGGAATCAAGGAAATAATTAGGACTTATCCTGTGTGCCACTTCCCTACCAACCCGCCTCCCACCTCAATCACTGCTGTCTGGGTGAGCAGATTCTTCACAGTGTATCCTTTCTCTGATTGCTTGGTTTTGCGGGTCCGCTCCATCTAAACACGTGGGGAATAAAGGCGGGCAGCCCTTGCGAGCCGCCCGCCGTGAAGGTCATTCCGGTCATTGGCCGGGGCCTTTGCTCACCCTTTCCGCTTCTTGCATCCGTTTAGCCATCTCCGCTTTGACGGCGTCAAGGTTGAAGCTCGCGCCGCGCTGCATCGGCGGGTATTCGAGGAAGGTCTGGATTTCCTTGGCAATCAACTGCTGGACGAACACGAAGCGCCAGAATTCATATTTGAACCAATCGAAATATTGCTGCGCCCCTTCTTTCGTCCCCGCGTTGGGCCAGCCCATGCGCTCGAACGGATCGAGGCGCAGGTTGGTGATGTAAGGCACGTCAGGATGAGTCTTGTCACCCAGCCAACCGGCGGGTTGGTCAATGAAGCGGAACTTGTAATCGTCAATACGCACCGCGCCGACCGTGCTTTCGCCGAGGTAGAAGATTTCGTGGCGCGCGGACGGCCCTTTGCCTGTGATAACAGCCATCTGGTTGTAGCCGTCCAGATGATTCTTGTAGGTCCGGTCGCCAATCTTCTTGCCCTTCAGCAATTCTTCGGTGATGTTCGGATTACCGGCCGCGGCGACGAAGGTGGGGAACCAGTCCAGGCCGGAGAAGATGCCGTTCTGCACCGAGTCGGCCGGCACATGGCCGGGCCAGCGTATCATCGCCGGTACGCGGAAGCCGCCTTCCATAATCGTCCCCTTGCACTGCGCGAACGGGGTCGTTCCGCCATCGGGCCAGGTGAAGAGTTCGGTGCCATTGTCAGTGGTGAAGACGACGATGGTGTTCTCATCCTCGCCCATGTCCTTCAGCTTCTTCATCACTAGGCCGATGTCGTCGTCGAGCTGGGCCATGCCGGCTTCTTGAATACTCCAGCCATTCTCCGAGTTGCGCATCGCTTCGTATTTTGGCGAAAGGTGCGTGACGATGTGCATGCGCGTCGGGTTGAGCCAGACGAAGAACGGCTTGCCGTCTTTCTTGGCCTTGTCCATGAAATTTATGGCCAGGTCGCGGATCTCGTCATCCACCGTTTCCATGCGGTTGGGATAAAGAGGGCCGGCATCCTCGATTTTTTGTTTGCCGATCTTGCCCCAGCGCGGCATTTCCGTCGGGTCGTCCTTATCGGTCGCCCAGGAATGAACCATGTTGCGCGGGCCGACGACATTCAACAGGCTCTGCGGGTAGTTGGGATGTGCCGGGTCTTCCATCGCGTCCAAGTGATACAGGTAGCAAAAGGGAATCGCTCGTTCTACAATTTTCTAAATTTACGAATCCGAACGGAGGCGGATGCCGCTCTCGGCTTCAAAAAAATAGGCCTTTGTGGGTGAAAATGAGGCTGCGGTCAATAGATGAGACTCTCCAGTCCCTTTGCTCAATGCTCTTAATTCGTTTTGGCCCACCTTCAGGGAGATGAGATTAGATTCTCCGAGGGGCTCAACCAGAATGACCTCTCCCTTCAAGCGGACATCTTCAACAGCCCCCACAGTTAAGTGCTCCGGTCGGATCCCCATCACGACTTGCCCTTGATAATTCATTTTAACATCAAACGTGAGGGCCTGATCGTTCGATATGAACCGGCGTTCTGTGAGCCGGCCTGCGATGAAATTGATCCGGTAGGTCCCGATGAACTGCGCAACGAAGAGATGGACCGGATCTCGGTAGATGGAAAACGGATCCCCAATTTGCCGGATGGCCCCCTTCTCCATCACGACGAGGAGATCCGACATCATCATCGCCTCAGTCTGGTCATGGGTGACGTAGACAACCGTGGCGTTGATTTCCTTGAAAAGCTTCTTCAGTTCTGTCCTTGTCGTATCCCGGACCTGGGCGTCGAGGTTACTCAGCGGTTCATCCAGGAGAAAGACCTCCGGCTCCCGCACGAGCGCTCGCGCGAGCGCCACACGCTGTTGCTGTCCGCCGGAGAGTTGCCTCGGATATCGTCCCATCAGCTCCTCGATTTTAAGCATCTGCGCTATGTCCCCCACCTTTCGCTGAACCTCATCCTTAGGGTATCCCCGGAGTCTCATGCCAATCCCAATATTGTCGCTCACTTTCTTGTGGGGATAGAGCGCATAGTTCTGAAAGACCATGGCGACATTTCGTTTACTGGGTGGTACCCGGTTTACCTTTCGGCCGCCGATGAGAATCTCGCCTCCATCCGGTTCTTCCAGGCCGGCGATGACCCGGAGCAACGTGGTCTTTCCGCAACCGGAAGGGCCGAGGACGGTCACAAACGTCCCATCCGGAACCGTGAGACTCACGTCCTTTAAGGCCGTGAACGCCCCGCGGGAAAAGCTTTTTCGAATGTTCTTGAGTTTGACCTCTGCCATTTCGTCACCCCTTGACGGCTCCCCGAGTGAGCCCTTCCATAATCCATCTCTGCAAAAAGACCATGAGGAGAATAACGGGAACGGTCGTCAACATGACGGCAGCATTGATTTCTCCCCATGGGATCTCGTACACAGACGCCCCGCTTAGCATGGCGACCCCAACAGGGACCGTGTAGCGCATCTGTGAAGGCATGAGCGTCAGAGCAAGGATGAATTCATTCCAGCAAAAAATAAAGACCAGGACGCCGGTGATCGCAAGCGCAGGCCGACTTAGGGGCAGGACAATGCCAAAAAGAATTCTGGATGAAGAAAAACCGTCCAGCATGGCCGCCTCGTCCAGTTCCTTTGGAAGCTGTCTGAATGCCGCATGAAGCATCCAGACAGCAAACGGGAGGTTCAGTGCCACATAGGGCAGAATGAGGCCAAGGTAATGGTTGACGAGATCCAGCTTCCTGATGACCATAAAGACGGGAATGACGAGCAGGGCGGGTGGGACGATGGCCATGATCAGGAGCCCTCTCTGGATCTTTAACGATTGTTCAATCTCCATTTTTTTCAGGCGGAAGGCAATCAACGAGGCAGCGCAAAGCGTGAGCAGGGTCGCTCCCCCTGAAACCACTAAGCTATTCAGGATGTAACGCGCAAAGGGCCTTTTGGAAAAAACATTTTCAAGGTTTTCAAGGGAAATCCTTTCAGGCAAGTAGCGGATCGGAAGCTTGAAGATGTGCTCCTGCGGTTTAAGAGCGGTCAGGATCGTCCAGAGAAATGGAAAAAGACAGTAAACAGAAATCACTGCCAGAAGGACGTAGATGATCACCTTCTTCATTTTCCCACCTTTTCGTACCGGAAAGTCAATCCCCGGGTGATCCCAAAACTCATGAGGACCAGAGCGGCAAGGAAGAGAAAGGTTAGGAAGAGGGCGTAGCCAATCTCATCGTACCGAAAAGCGAGATCGTAGAGATAGAGGCTCAAGGTCCGGGTGCTGTCCGCCGGTCCTCCCTGGGTGAGAACCCAGATTAAGTCGAAGATCCCCGCGGCATGGATCATCCTGAAGATGAGCGCTACTCGGATAAAGGGGATCAGCATCGGCAACGTCAGATGAAAGAACCTTTTCAACGGACCCGCTCCGTCGAGCGAAAGGCTTTCCTGCAACTCCCTTGGGACGGACTGAAGGCCTGAAAGGAGGATAATGACCGCGAAGGGGGTCGTCTTCCAGATATCCGCAAAGAGGGCCGCAGCCATCGCCCCTCCCGCTGTGGAAAGCCAGTCGGCAGGAGTGCTGAGCAGCCCTGTCCGGATCAAGGCATCGTTGATGACACCAAACGGGTTGTTAAACATCCATTGCCAGGTCATCGCCATCACGGCCGTCGGGAGAGCCCATGGAATGAGCACGGCGAGACGACCGAGATTCCTTCCACGAAAGGGGAGATGGATGAAGAGGGCCATCAGAAGTCCAAGAAAGAACTCCAATGGGACAGAGATGAGGGTGAAGAGAGCTGTATTTTTGACCGTCTGATGGAGGTCGTCGTCCAGGAAGAGGCGTTTGAGCCAGTTCTCTCTTTTCCCTTTGAGCAAGCCTTCCAGGGAGCGCTGCATGTCACGACCTGCTTCTTCGGGGCTCTCTATTCCGATCAGGACGCTGCTGACATGCTTCTGAAGGATAGAACTCATCTTCGCGTAATCGGGATGAACAGGCCTGGGTCTCGCCCACGAGAGAATCTCATACAGCTCCCTGTAATAGGGGCTCTCCTTCAAGATCCCCTCATCTCGAAAAAGGGATTTCCTTGATGGCGTAGCCCCTGTCTTGAAGTGCAGGATCTTTTGTGCCTCCGGAGACGTGACGAATTGAACGAACCTCCCGGCCGCCTTGGGATGTTTGCCGGCACGTGCAATTCCCAGTCCCCAGCCTCCAAGGGTGCTCGCAGGCTCCTTCCCCCGTCTGTGAATGAAAGGAGCGATTCCGATCTTTCCGCGAAGGGGGGAGTCGTTCAGGGCTTTCCAGGCGTAAGGCCAGTTCCTCATCATCAGGGCTTTGCCTTTTTCGAAGAATTCGAGGGAATGCTGTTCCTGAAACGTAATCACACTCTTGGGAGCCCAATTCTCATCGATGATCTTCTTCATGAACTTCAGTGCCACGACATTCTCTTGAGTCTTCAGGTGAACTTTCCCTTCCTCATCCAATACCGAGCCGCCTGCTCCCCAGAGGTATTCTAGATAATTGCAGACAAGCCCTTCGTATTGCATCCCCTGAAACACGATGCCGTAACGCTCCGGCGGGCTGGAATATTTTCTGCAAATCTCCTCAAATTCCCGCCACGTCTTTGGCGGGTGAGGGATAAGGTCCCTTCTGTAATAAAGCACTCCTGCGTCGCTTCTCACAGGGGCCCGGTAAAAGCGTCCTTTATACTGGCCTGCCTCGATGTCCCCTTGAAGAAAAACCTCCCGCTTCTCGGACGGAAACCAATCCTCTAGGGGCAGGAGCCAACCCTTCTCAGCGAACTTGGCGGTCCATATGACATCCATGTAAACCAGTTCAAAGGCGTCGCCGCTCATGAACGACCGGATATACATATCTTGCCTCTGCTCGGTTGACCAGGGACCGGGGATATATTGAATCCCTATTTCCGGGTTTCTCTCGTGAAACCGCCTAACAATCTCCGCCCACGCTCCTCCTAAATCCTCAGGTCCGATCATCCTGAGGGCAACCTGGGAACAAACCGGCACAGGAAGGGTCAGGAAAAGAATACAAAAGAAGATTAGGAATTTTAGCCTCTCTGTCATCTCATTTTTTATTCTACTGAATAAAGGAAGAAAGGTCTACAAGGATTGCGGTCTTCTTGGAGGAATAGTCCTTGCCCCGCTTCATGGCTTCGTACAAGGAAGTGCTTTTGGTCATGAATAGGGGACCTTGGTTCTAAAACAACTTACAGGATATCGACCATTTCCCCAGAAAAAGCTGGGTCGATGGGCCAATTCCTCATCGATGATAAGCTGCATAGGAAGATACAAAATCCCTGAAATGGCAGGGCCGGTTTAGGGGAGAAAGGGTTTCATTTTTCTCCTAAAATCACTTCCTTTTGGGTATCTTAACGGTGAAACGGCAGCTTTGCCGCTCGCCACGGTCGCAATGCTCCTCAACCGGAAGCCCGGTTAACACATGCAATAGTGTCTCAATCGCGGTACATGCTCTTGCATCAGCGGCTACGGCCCTCGAAATAGGACAAACGGAGCCGGTGATGATGACGTTGCCATCCTTTTCAGCCACTTGAACCAGGGAACCGAGCCCTCTAAGAAACTTGAGAGCGCTTTGAATCCTCTCCCGAGAATTTCCTGATGGCCGTGCGGTCGAGCCAGCAAGACGCTGCCCCAGTTCCTGCATGATCGCAATAAATTCCTTGTGGGACAATCTATCGGCCAAAACGTGGATCAAATGAGAAAGCATCGCTGGATAAGCTTTTGAGAAATAGAGATCTGCACTCGGACCGAGACCGTAAAGAGTAGCAGGTCGGCGGGTACCCTTGAATATTCCTTGAGCTTCGACTATGCCTTCCCGCCCCAGAGTCGACATCTGAGCCCGGACGGCATTCTTCGACACTTGTGTTTTCTTGGCCAACTCTTCGATGGTGTGAGGGCTGCGGGCCAGAAGCACGAGTATCCTCTCGCGAGTACTCGGTATTTGCTCAATATCCAAATCAGCTTGCTCCATCGATATTATTATATACCATGAATCTGATAAAGACAAATAAATCAAATTCAAATTTGACTTTTTTGTCTATAATAGTTATTTCTAAATTAGGACGAATAAAGGAAAGGAAGGAGGTACCAAGACATGAAAAAGAATCTGTTTCTGGTCTTTATCGCGACGCTTGTCGCGTTGGCATTGATTGTCCCCCCCAATTCCTTTGCGGCCGAAAAGGGGAAGGGAAAAATGTCACCCAACCGTACGGAGTTGAGCAGGGCTCTTCGCGACCTGTGGGTTGGCCATATCTTCTGGGTAAGGAATGTCGTTTTGATGACGAAATCCGGTGATATGGCGGCTGCAAAAGTCGCCGAAGATCAAGTCGTCCAGGACGCAAAGGATATTGCCAACTCGATCGTTCCTTTTTATGGAAAAGAGGCAGGAGACAAGCTTTTCTCCCTTCTCGCCGGCCACTACGGCGCCGTCAAGGAGTACATGACCGCTGCCTTTGCTGACAACAAGGATGCCAAGACTGCCGCAATCGACAAGTTGAATAAGAACGCGGATGAGATTGCGACGTTCCTTAGCTCAGCCAATCCCAATTGGCCGAAATCGGCGATTCTTCCCGCCTTGCTGGCTCACGGCGGCCACCATGTTGCGCAGATCAATGCGATCCAGCAAAAGGATTTTGCCACGGAAGCAAAGGTATGGAATGAGATGAAGATGCATATCTACGTGATCGCCGATGTTCTTGCGAATGGGATTGTAAAACAGTTCGGAACTAAGAAGTGAGAGAGCTGATGAAATCCTAATGCCGAACAGGAATAGGAGAACCTTTCCGATGGACTGACAGACCGGCGAACCGGAAGCAAAAGGGATCGGGGGATCGGTTGAGCGAAGATCGACCCCTGATCCCCTGTTGCCGTTACCGTCGTTTCCAGATAGCGTTCCTCCGTCTTGAGGAGTTATCTGGGAACGATCCGTTCTCTGATGGAAAGACCTGTTCCCTTAGTCCGGCCGAAAAGCTCAACGTAAAGGACCCTGGGAAATCCGGCCCCCGTCTCTTCGGATTTTATGTAGATTTTTTGAAGGATGCTCTCTCGGCCATTGATGGGGATCACAGCTTTAAAAGAATCGTTGATTTTTTCAACGATGATCTCCCAACCTTTAAAAGCGGCCAGAATGACTTTGAACTTGTCCTTGTCGACTTTTTCTTGACGAATAACGCCGTAGGCATATTTCCTCTCAATCGAATTAAGTTCCTCCCGCTTCCCATTTTCCAAAATCCAGTAAGCATTCACGGGGCTTAAATCGGGAAGGTCCCTATTCTCCGTGAGGCGAATGTCATACTGAACAAGGTTCCTGTTTTTATTCCGTTCAATGAAGAAAAGATGACTGGCATTGTCCCCAGAAGCGGCAAAAATCTGCTGGGGAGCAAGAATGAAGATGGCCAACAGCAAGACAATCGCAAACGATCTCATAAATGATCCTCCCTTTTTCAATTTAGTTGTTTTCTCAATTCTCCACTTCCAGCATCTGTATCCGATCCAACCCGAAATCATTATCAGGAAGACCACCGTTGCAAGATGCCCAATTTTGGCCGCCTCGGTTGTTAACCTTGCGATACGATCGTCACCTAAAATGCCTATTCCCCCCCAAAATAAGGCAACCGTTAAGAATGCCGTGGCCGCATCTGCAAGAATAAACTTTGTTACGGACATCCTCGTCACGCCTGCTGCAAGAAAGATCGGCGTTCTCAATCCTAGGATGTGTCTCCCAAAAAGAACGACCCAAGCTCCTCTTCTCCTGAATTTCTCCTCAAGTTTCGAAAGCTTCTCCGGTGAAATCAACCTGCCAAATCTCTCATGCCGAACCAGCATCCTTCCATATCGTCTCCCAACAGTAAAAATGAAGAAATCAGTGACTACGAGAATAGGAAACACGACCAGGAATGTCGGGAACAGTTTGATCGTGCCGTGGGCAATCAAAAACCCGCTCAACAAGAGGACGCCGTCTTCTGGAAATGGTAATCCGATACCCCCAAGGATGAGGGCAAAAAAGATCCCAACATATGGACAATTGTTTATAAGGTTAGACATATCCGTTTTTGCGGGAATCCCAAAATTATAGACTTCCACCGTAGCGAGGCCCTCTGATAGGTAACAAATGGCACCGGCCTGAATATCAAACTAACTAAGGTTGCTCTGGTTCTCTCGCCAAGAATCCTCCTTTCGGTTTTTTGCAAGCTTTTTGTGCCGCTGCCCTCCGGTCAAATAACCACGTGGAGGCATTCTGCCCTGTTACTCTGTCCAAGAATCAAGATCAAAAGTTTACGGAACGATTCTTCTTGATGTTTTCATGGGGACGACGGTCTCGTTACGTTGTCCTTTTAAGGTAACAATGGTCACTGAAGAGTCTCTTGTCAATGAATAAGGTGAGGTTGTGAAAATTATCGTTTCCGTCGCAAGCGATTACAAGAAGGTCACTGGAGTGAAACTTCATTATGCAGAGAGGGGACGCAGGGGCAAAGGAAGATCAATTGTTCCAACCGTTCAACTCCGTCATCTCGCTCTGCAGGGCAATCCGGAGAACGGGGGGCGTTGATTCTACGCAAAAAGCAAGCCGTAGATCACCAGGAAAAGGGTTTGGCAACCAGCGACGACCCAGCCGTTTTTGAGCATCGATTTGATATCTTTCGTTTCGGCGAATCCCAGCGAGCTGAACATGTTGGCGCCCGGGTAGATGAAATTGGTCACCCGGGTCGCGACGATCAGAGCCACGGACCAGGCAAGCATCGAAACGGTCAGCTTGGTCAGCAAGGGATCAAACATGGAGTGGAGCATTTTGAGCTCCGCCACCGTGGCTCCTGAAATACCGAAAGCCCCGATGAGGCCTCCTACAATAACGACGGCTGTCTTTCCGCCGAGATCGACCAAGGGTTTGAGAATGACGGTCAGGGCTTTAAAGCCTCCTGCCTGCTCTATAAAATTAATGAAAGGATCAAGGATCAGGAAGAGAAGAAAGAGCCCGACATTTCCGGCCATCCCTTTCACGATCAGTTCAAGGACGCGATTAAATTTCAATCCACCCACCAAGCCCGTCATCACGGCAAGTCCCAGCATAACGATAACCACGTAAGAGGTTGATGCTTTGGCGCTGATCCCGTAAATGACCGCCGCAAGAAAGAGAACGACAAAGGCGCTGGTGGCGTGCTTGCTCTGGTGGGTTGGGACAAATTGTTCCACGTTCTCCAAGCGCTCGTAGGGGTTGGTTTCTTTTGTTCTGTGTTGAATTCTCTGAAGCATGAACCAGGTCACAGTAAATGTGATCAGAGCGATCGGCCCGGCGACGAATAAAATCATCTCGCCATAGCCGATTTTGGTTAAACCGAGAAGGGTTACGACCGGGGGTGTAAAAGGTCCGAGGATCAAAGCCTCCTCTCCCACGGCTTGAAAGATGACGGCCACCGTGCTCCGCGACAGTCCCACGGAGGCGGCGATGGGCAGGACGATCGGAGCCAGAATCGCATTCCCGCCGGCCATGGTCCCCAGAAGACCGATGACCACCATACAGGCCAACATGATACCAAGCATGGCCTTCTTTTCGGTATCGATCCCGATTCCGAAAATAATCTTATGGACAAGGGTGTGACTGACCTTGGTTTCGGTCAGAACCTCTCCCAATCCACGGCCAAGCATGATAATCAAACCGACGAGTGCCAGAAAGGAACCCATCGCCTTGGCCAAGGCTTGGCTAAAAGAAATCAGGCTCTGGTGCGTCAGGATCGCTCCGATCAGGACACAGATCGCTGTTGCCGGGAGAGGATCGACATCCCAAAAAACGAGAATGATGTAGACCACGAGGGGCAAGAGACCCAATAAGCCCCACCACACATTGAATCCACCCTCTGTTCCCATCGGGTCATCCTCCTTGCATCAAATAAGCTTTCCCATGCTTGCCCAAAATAGAAATTTCACCGCAGAGGCGCCGAGCACGCAGAGACACCGGTCTTTCATAGAAGACCGACAATAGGAGTCATGTTCAGAAAGGGGTCGATCCTATTCTCTCTTCCGTAACACCCTCCCCGGGGTGTTCCCTGTGATGATTCCTTCTCGAACGATCGCGCAGCCGTTCACCCATGTGTAAACCACACCGGTAGCGTATTGATGGGGATGGTCAAAGGTCGATCGGTCTTGAATCGTCAGGGGATCGAACAATACCAGATCAGCAATAAACCCGGGTTTGATCAAACCGCGATTTTTCAACCTCAGTCGTGCCGCGGGTAGTCCTGTCATTTTATGAATGGCTTTAGCCAGGGACAGAGTTTTCTTTTCCCCCGCATAGAACCCCAGGATTCTGGCAAATGTTCCGTAGGAGCGAGGGTGGGTAGACGTTCCCAAATCTTCCTTGGCATTCATCCCCGTCCCATCCGAACCGACGGATACCTGGTCACTGGAGAGAATGGCAGTCACATCTTCATCCGATAATGAGAAGTAGACCGCTCCCACGGCTGCCTTTTCCTCCAGGAGGAGCCGCATCACCACTCTTTCAGGCGGGCACTGCCAGAGGTCAGCGATCTGGCTAACATTTTTCCCGGAAAGGCCCACATTTCTTACCGACCCTATTTCTGAAATGACAATCCGGCTCGGACCGCCCCGTTGGGTCATTTCACGAAGGATCTCTGATTGAAGACGTTCTGTCGTTTCGGGAGAACCCAGCCTTTTTAGAAGTTCACTGACACCTCCCGCATGAGCCCACGAAGGGACCAGAGCGGTCAGCGATGTGCTTGTCGCTTCATAGGGATATTGATCAGCCCCAATATCCACCCCGCTCTGACGAGCCTTCTCTAATTTCAAAAGGGCTT
>Ga0335070_10001460_pt1 | contig 27321 bp, 29 predicted proteins | sample Lox_Sample_13_FD_206722 | JGI IMG/M metagenome (GOLD analysis project Ga0335070, IMG submission 206722) | Soil microbial communities from Loxahatchee National Wildlife Refuge, Florida, United States - Lox_Sample_1.3 | ecosystem: Environmental > Terrestrial > Soil > Wetlands | place: USA...
TCAAGGGGGTTTTGGGGAAATCACGTCTTTACGGCGCAATCTTCGCTACTTCCTTAATTCACTCTGTTGAGAAAGCGGAACGAGTAGGTAAAGCGATGGAAGCACGAGGCTTTTCTGGTGAACTTCCAGTTTACGGAACATCGCCTCTCCCAAGCTTAGCTGGAGTCCTCTTCATCACCTTGTCTATAATCTTGTATTTGGTTTCATATTTTGAGGGGGTCATGTTTTGAGTAAAGCCAGAGCTTGTGATGAACCAGACAAGGAACATCCATTGGTTCATGTTGATTGTATATCCCACGTTTATCCTGATGGGTCAGTGGGCGTTCACAATGCATGTCTGAAACTCTTCGACAGAGAGATACTGGCAATATGTGGTCCAAACGGTTCTGGAAAATCCACACTCCTTCAGCATTTGAATGGAATTCTTCTTCCTGCAGAGGGCAGAATCGTGATCATGGGAAAAACTGTGACCAAGAACTCGGCTAGCGAGCTAAGGAAAATCGTTGGGCTTGTTTTTCAAGACGCAGACAGCCAGCTTTTCGCACCCACTGTCCTGGATGATGTGATGTTTGGACCCTTGAATCAAGGGCTGAAACCTGAGGAAGCAAAAGAGCTGGCGCTTCAAGCTTTGAATACGGTTGGTTTCACTGAACTATCGAAGGCTCCTCATCATCTGAGTGGCGGTGAAAAGAGGCTTGTTGCGATTGCGGGGGTTATTGCCATGAAGCCCAAGATACTTGTGGTTGACGAGCCTACTTCCGATCTGGATCCAGTGAACGCTGAAAACATTGAGCGTCTGCTTGTGAACCTTAAAGATAAGTTAGGTCTCAGCGTTGTGATTTCTACGCATGATATGGATTTGGCCGCCAGAATTGCAGACAGATTGTATGTGTTGAAAAAGGGAAACGCCATTGCGGAGGGGAGCCCTCGAGACATTTTCTACAACGATGCCCTACTTGAGGAGGCAAGATTGAAGCCGCCAGAACCAGTAGTCTTCTATCATTCTCTTGTCAGGAAAGGCATCCTTGAAAGCGGTCTTCAGCCTATTCATCGAGGTGAAGTTATTTCTTTACTCACAAAAAGAAGGGAAGCAATTAGCATTGCGGAAGACTGAGGGGGAGTGATGAACTTTCCTGTCCGGGCAAAGGATGTTTTTAATAATCTTGGCATCTTGACTATGAAGAGAAAGGTGAAGTTGGATGGCAATTATCAGTTTGTCGATACCTGATGAGTTGTTGAATCAGCTGGACAAAATTCTAGGCGAGAAATGGTTTGCTAGTAGATCTGAGGTTGTGAGGCAAGCCTTGCGTAAGTATATCGCTGAGTATAAGGAACTTGAAAACGTAAAGGGAACCATTGTTGCCACCATAACCGCATTATATGAAAGAATGAGCAAAGACGAAGGATTGACACATTTGCAGCACGAGTTTGGAGACATAATGACTACTTACTTACATTCTCACCTAGCTGGAACCAGCTGTTTAGAAGTTATGGTCGTCAAAGGTTCCTCAAAACGTTTAAAAGATCTAATGGACGGTTTGAAAGCCAACAAACATGTTAGACAGTTGAAATTTTCCATAATGGCCATAGAATGACCGAGACCCTAGGAGTGCTAAGTAAAATGGAAAGGAAATTGAACAAGTCCTACTTTGTCTTGTTATATGTTGCTTTGATGACTATAGTGTTTGGAGCATGGTTAGTGCTCTTTCAAAATGGTCTAGACTTCGCGCAATTTCAAGGTGCTGGGGTTCTTGGATACATATTACTTATTCTGGGAGTGCTGGGTTGCTTTGTTTCTGGAATTCTAATTCAAAAAGAGTTGAAATCCGCAGAAAAATGAAGGTTTTGGTGGTGCTCCGGCCGGGATTTGGACCCGGGTCCGCGACTTTCTTCCGCCTTGCTGTTGCGTCGAGAGGCCGCTATACTTGACCGGACTATACTACCGGAGCAACGGATAGAGAAATGTTTGCTTTTGATTTAAGCGTATTTCCCTTTGGTGCTTTTCAGATGTCGTTGAAGAATCAACAGTCAGTTTTGCTTCGTTGTGGTGAATTGTTTTCGCTTGTTAATAGCGCACATGAGAGTAGAGAAAATGATGAGTAACAACAGTAATGTAAATGGTTGATTGGAGAATTCGGGAATGACCTCATAGACGTGGTAGTTTCCAGCGTTGTCGTCTACTGCAGAGTTGCCTGCGGAGTCACATGCAACCACCACGTAGCTGACTCTGGTGTCGGCAGGAAAGCCAGGGATTGTTGCTTGGTAAGTGCCTGCTGTGTTGGTCATTTTTGCGCTGTTCCATTCGGTGTTGTTGTCTTCGCGATAGAATAGAGCAACTTCGAATGGATAGCGTTCCCGATTCGTCACGCTCACAGAAACATTAACTTCCTGATCAATCAACGGAGTTTCAGGTTCTTGAATGACGTTGCCGAGAACCGGCGGCTCTATATCGTAATCCTCCTGCATTATCGTTACCGTTGTTGATTTTTCTGGACAATAACACCAGCCTCCCCACCATTCAGTGGTGCAATCAGCATATATTGCTGCATCGCCCAGAGATGCCCACGCTGGAAATTGTGTGTGACCGATGACGAAGTTCTGGGTTGTCTTCGCCGCGATTTCGATCCTCAAACCTGTCGCTCCAATTGGGACCTTATTCTTGTCATAACATACAAATGTAAGCACAGCGGCTTGAGAAGTATTGTTAATGTTCTTGATAGTCAGCCTGACATCTATAATCGTCGTTCTCGTAAAATACACACGGGGCACCCAATAAGTCCCATTCACCAACGTCCCAGCCTCAACCGATAGAATATCCAAAATGTAGCCGTAGCTGAATGTCAGAACGTCTTCAAAATGGCAGTCCTCATACACTGTTTCTGCTTTGACACTCCACGTGCCCAGAGTGGATTCGGGGTTAGAAGTGGGCCATGGCATATGAAGAACAGCTGAGGCGATGCCTGATGAATTCGTGTACGCTCCCGGAACGGTGTTGAATGGTCCATTGGGGCCTGTCACCTCAAACACCACGCCTCTGCCTTCTAATGGTATTCCGTCGTACGTAACTTCAGCGTATAACAATACATCTTCCTGCACGTTGACGGCAGCAGATTCAGTGTTGGGTCCCTTTCCTCCTTTCTGAGAATAAACATCAATAGCGCCCGGAGAAGATGCTTCTTCCTTGCCATCTTGCGCCAGGGGATTAGGTTCATTCTGGAAGCAGGATGCTGTCGTGAAACAGCAGAGGAATAGAAGTGCGACGAATATACTAATTGCCAGAACACCCTTCATCCTTTCATTCCTCCAATTACAGCATGTGTTAAGCCGAAAATTAAACCTTTTGAGAATAAGCGTCAATCAACGCCTTCTTCCATTCCACTTGTCGGTGTACATTGAGTATGCCAAGCCTTTAATCTGAGAAACTACGCTGTTGCTTCGGAAGGTGATAAACGTGTCATATGAGAAATTGGCTGCAATAGTGGTTAAAGACTGTTTGAGCATTGATTCTAGCGATGTTGTTGCGATCACAACTTGGGATCACACAATCAATGTTGCTAACGCGTTTGCAGTTGAATGTTTCAAGCAAGGCGCAGACGCTATCATTGTCCTCTGGACTGACGAGTACTACTATGGGCTGCTGAGGGAATTGTCTGAGGAAAGTTTGGGTGAGCATTCAAAGATATGCGAAGCATTCACCGAAATGGAGACAGCAACCATTAACATGTTTGGTCCAAAGAATCCTGAAGGCTTAAAGACGATACCTCCTGCGAAGGTCAATGCTTGGGGTGAAGGAGAGAGAAAGTCGCATTATCCCAGAAACATTGAGAGAAAAATCAGAAACGTTGGGCTTCCACTTGGGCTGGCGACTCCTGAAAGAGCGAAGGTCTATGGCTTCAACCATGAAAAATGGAAAAATGTGATGAACAATGCACTGGCAATGGATCTGAAAAAAATAGCGCAAAACGGACGAGAGGTCGCCTCTTTGCTTGAGAAAGCCCGCAAAGTTCACGTGACAGCACCAAACGGAACCGATCTGACTTTCGAACTGAACAAGCGACCTGTTCACGTTGACGATGGCATAATCGATAAGGAAGACATTGCGAAAGACACTTTGGACGCCACGTTGCCCGCTGGATCAGTTTTAACAAGCGTCGTTGAGACAAGCGGTAATGGGAAAGTAGCTTTCGATCAGCCTCTTCAACAAATGGGCTTTAACGTGCTGGGAATCGAGTGGAAATTCAAAGATGGAAAATTGACTTCCATGACAGCCAAGAAGAACCTTGAACCCATATCGAAGCAGTATGACAAAGCTTCTGGCGACAAAGACAAAATAGGCTTCATTCAGATAGGGTTGAACCCGAAAGCAGAGTACGGTTTTCTGATGGATTACATCGTTGAAGGCGCTGTCCAAATTGGCATCGGAGATAACGAGTACATCGGCGGAAAGAACAGTTCTTCGTTTGGCATGGTCGGCACGCTGGGCAGAGCAACGCTTGACGTAGACGGGAAAACAATAATCAGAAACGGCAAACTATCGCTGTAATCAATTCGTGATTGAGGGGCGAAGCTGAATCCTCATTTCAGTTTCGTCCAGTAGCCGTTTCGGAACCGAGATATCCATGATCTCGTTTTTCCATGCGAAAACTTGCTGGAAAGTTAGTCTTTTCCTAATGCGGCTTTGATATCTTCCGCAATCATTTTTCTTTTTGACTTTTCAATAAGATAGCTCTTGCCCGTCTGCAGATATGAAGGAAACACTCTGAACTGCTTGTAGAAATATTCAGCTTTTCTTATTTTGTACGTGGAGCCGCTGGGGATAATTCTTTTTCTGAGGTTTATTTCTGCGATGAGGTTCATGGATTTGATGGCGGTGTCTCCCATTAGTAGAATTGACTTTGCCTTTGGGAACAGGTTTATTTCGTTCTCCATTATGCGAATAGAGCAGTTTTCTATGGTTTTTGGAGATATTGAATAGGAGGTTTTTGCACATTTGATCGCCGTAGTCACGTACACTTGTAGATTGAGTATGTCTTTCATGGATGCGACGTTGAAACCTGCATCATTGAATGTTTGCAGTGTTGTTTGGAGGAAGAAGGGGTTGCCTGAAGCATAGAAGTAATCATTTGGGTTTTCGGGAGGTGCTTCGGAAATCATTAGTGTCTCAATCTTGTCTGGATTGACTTCGATGTTTGGAACTGTGTAGCATTTCTTGTTTATGTCTTGGCATGGAAAGTCTGTGCATCTCACAAGGTCGCTTGGACGCATTTCTCGAGCCTCTCCTGCCCCTAATGCCAATTCGAATAATGCTAGTTAATGTAAGAAAAAGTTTTGGGAGTTTTCTTAGTCTTCTCCGCCCTCGCCTTCGCCGCCATGTGGCTTTCCGCCTAGGCCTTCTTTTGGCTTTGTAGCTGCGATTATGTCATCTATGCGAAGTATCATGGTTGCTGATTCAGCGGCTGACTTGATTGCTTGTTCTTTTACGACTACAGGCTCGATAACGCCTTTTGCATTCATGTCTTCGACTTTGCCTGTGAAGACGTTGACGCCTCTGTATTTGCCATCTGATCTTTCGTGTGATGAGCGTAGATCTACTATCACGTCTATTGCTTCGAGTCCAGCGTTTTCGGCGAGTGTTTTTGGTATTATCTCAATCGAGTCTGCAAAAGCTTCTATGCCGAGTTGTTCTCTTCCGCCGACTTTCATGGCGTAGCTGCGGAGTTCCTTGGCGACTTCGATTTCTACTGCGCCTCCTCCTGCGACGACCTTATTGTTTTCTGCGACGTCTGAAACGACTGATAATGCGTCGATCATGGCTCTTTCTGCTTCGTCAACCATTCTTTCAAGTCCAGCTCGTATGAGAATGGCTACAGAGCGTGGGTCTTTACATTTCTCAACGAATATCATCTTGTCATCACCTATTTTGCGTTCTTCAACCAAACCTGCAATGCCCAAGTCTTGCGGTTTCAAATCGCTTAGGTCTGTGACTATGCGTCCGCCTGTGGCTCTTGTCAGTTTCTCCATGTCTGATTCTTTCACTCTTCTGGCTGCAAGTATGCCTTCTTTTGCTAGGAAGTGCTGTGCCATGTCGTCTATGCCTTTCTGGCAGAAGACTACGTTTGCGCCTGAGGCTCTGACTTTATCAACCATTTCCTGTAGCATCTTGTTTTCTTGGTCTAAGAAGGCTTTCATTTGGGTTGGGTCGCGGATTCTTATTTCTGCACTGATTTCTGTCTTTTCGATCTCGAGTGGGCAGTCAAGCAGGGCGATTTTGGCTTTTTCAACGCTCTTGGGCATTCCTGGATGGACTGCTTCTTTGTCAATTATTAATCCTCTGACCAATTGTGATTCTAGGAGGCTTTTGCCTGTCTTCTTTATCAGTTGGATGTTATCTATGTCTGCGATTGTTTTGTCTCCGCGTTGCTCAACTATTTGTGTGACGGCTTCGATTGCCATTTCTGCTAGGTGTTCTCTTGCTCCGCCAACTGCTTTGCTTGCCATTGATGTTAAAGCTACTTTCTTGAGTGTGGCTTTGTCTTCGATGTTGACAGCTATTGCTATGTTGTTTACGACTTCTGTTGCTTTTTGTGCTGCTTTGCGGTAGCCGCTGACAATTATTGTTGGGTGAATGTTCTGGTCTAGGAGATCTTCTGCTTTTTTGAGCAGTTCGCCTGCGAGGACTACGGCGGTTGTGGTTCCGTCTCCCACCATGTCGTCTTGGGTTTTGGCGATTTCCACCATCATTTTTGCTGCTGGATGTTCTACTTCTATTTCGTTGAGTATTGCTGCGCCGTCGTTGGTTATTGTGATGTCGCCTAGGCTGTCGACGAGCATTTTGTCCATTCCGCGCGGTCCAAGCGTGGTTTTTAATACTTCGCCGATGACGCGGGCTGCCATTATGTTGTTTCTTTGGGCTTCTTTGCCTTTGCTTCGGCTTGTTCCTTCTTTAAGTATGAGGACTGGTTGTCCTGAAGCTGTTGTGGTTAGGTATGCCATACAATCTCTCTCCATTCACGGTTAGAACTTTTTTTTGGTTAATCGGAATAAGCAGAAATGCTCGGAAATATAAACTTTTACCTCTACTCAAACAGAATACCTTTTCGACTCCGCAACAGTTTAATTTCACCAAGGGCAGTTTCTGATTACAGTGAGGCTGAGCGTTGCGAGTTTCAGTGCGATTCTTTACGAGTCTCAGGGAGATAACGGGCAAGAAAGAGGAAACCCTTGAGTTCCCTAAAGGCGAAACCGTGACCCTGAAAAAAGTGCTTGAAAGATTGAGTGAACGGTTTGGAAAGGATTTTGTTGATTATGTTTATGACAGGAAGACTGGTGAGGTTAAAGGTTTCTTGCAGTTTTTGGTGAATGGCAGAAGCGCAGCAACGGAGAATGCGTTAGACACTAAGCTTTGTGATGGTGACGTTCTGGCGATAATACCACCAGTTGGCGGCGGCTAAGTATCCATCGCCTATATTCTGGGTTTTTTGGCTAGTCTCTGCGGTAAGGTTTTTCTGCATTCACGATAATGTGAACTGTATGCCTGCCAAATCCTCCCGTAAGATTCTTTATCTTTCTTCAAGAGACGTGGAAAAACTGAACATATCAATGTCTGAGGCTATACGGATCGTTGAACAGGCTTTCCTTGAAAAGGCTGCTGGCAGGGCGGAAGTGCCACCGAAGCCTGGGGTTCATCCTCGAAAGGATGCGTTTATTCATGCTATGCCTGCCTACTTGTCTGGGATGGATGTTGCTGGCGTCAAATGGGTTAGTGGTTTTCCCGAAAATCCTAAGCGAGGCTTGCCTTACATTTCTGGTCTGCTAGTTTTGAATGATGTTGAGAACGGTTTTCCCCTTTGTGTTATGGATTGCACTTGGATTACGGCGAAGCGGACTGGCGCGGCAACGGCGGTTGCAACGAAGTATCTGGCTAAAGAAGACTCGAAGGTTCTGGGTATCATTGGTTGTGGTGTTCAAGGTAGAAGCAACCTTGAAGCATTGGCTGTTGTGTGCAGGAGTTTGGAGGAGGTCAAGGCTTACGATGTTAGCAAGCAAAACCTGCAGAGGTACGTTGAGGAAATGACTGCAAAGCACGGGTTAAGAGTCACTCCAGTTGATTCGCCGAAGAAAGCTGTTGAAAATTGCGATATTGTTGTCACGTCTGGGCCGATTCTGAAGCATCCTAAGCCAGTGATTGAGGCCTCTTGGTTCAAAGAAGGCGGTTTCGCCTGTCCCTTGGATTTTGATTCTTACTGGAAGCCTGAAGCCATGCATTCGATGGACAAGTTTTGCACTGATGACGTCGAACAATTGGAGTACTACAAGAAGCAAGGATACTTCGCGGGCATTCCAAGCGTGTATGCTGAACTGGCCGAAATTGTCAGCGGCAAGAAGCGTGGACGTCAAACTGGGAAGGAGCGGATTATGTCGATGCATCTTGGCTTAGCCATTGAGGACATGGCGACAGCTAAATTGATTTATGACGAGGCGAGCAAGAAAAGAGTAGGCAAAAGACTTCCTCTGTAAGCAGGAAGGTAGTTGAGAAATATGGGTGATTGGAAATCTCATCTAAATGCAGATCCAACAGATTGGTTGTTGGAGAAGGATAATCCTTCTGTGCGATATTTCACGCTGACAGGTCTTATGGGATGCTCGAGAAATGATTCTGAGGTGAAGCAGGCGAAGAAGGCGATTATGGAGATTGGTCCAGTCCCAAAGATTCTCAGTAAAGAGAAGGATGGCGGCTACTGGGGGAAACCTGAGGATTTCTACATTCACTCGAAATACAAGGGCACAGTCTGGTCATTGATACTCTTGGCAGAGCTCGGTGCTAATGGAAGGGATGAACGCGTCAAGAAGGCATGCGAGTTTATTCTGGAGAATTCTCAGGACCGCGAAAGCGGAGGCTTCGCCCATCGGGGAACCGCAAGTAACGGAGGACAGCACAGTTCGGTTATACCGTGTTTAACTGGCAACATGGTCTTCAGCCTCATCAGACTTGGCTATCTCGATGACCGCAGGGTTCAGAAGGGCATAGATTGGATAGTTAGCTGTCAACGGTTCGATGATAAAGTGAAAACTGCACCTAAAGGCTGGCCGTACGACAGGTTCCCTCGATGCTGGGGGACACACACTTGCCACATGGGTGTGGTGAAAGCGTTGAAAGCACTTGCCAAGATTCCTGTTGAAAAACGATCTGAGGGAGTCAAGAACACTATCGAGAAGGGTGCGGAATACATGCTTGTCCATCACATTTACAAGCGGAGCCATAACCTGAGCAAGGTTTCCAAGCCAGAATGGCTCAAATTTGGGTTTCCAACCATGTGGAAGACAGATGCATTAGAAATCTTGGAAATACTTGCAAGATTAGGTTATAAAGATGAGAGGATGAAGGATGCTGTGGATTTGGTTCTCTCGAAACAAGACAGTCAGGGAAGATGGAAACTGGAAAACACTTTTAATGGGCGCATGCAAGTCAACATAGAAGAGAAGGACAAGCCGAGCAAATGGATCACACTAAACGCCCTAAAAGCATTAAAAGCATTCTATAGTTGAGTCTAACCATATAATCCGAGAATTACTCCGAAATCCACGTTAGAGGAGCTTGATTTGAGCTTCTTTTCATGGAAGTTCAGAAAAGAAGTTTAATCAGTTGATTAAAATCTTCTGTTAGCATCTTAGGCTCTCAACCAAGATACTATTCTATCTGCCAACTGACTTCTAACATCCGTAAATGAGTGGTCCGTGTCAAAGATTTCTATTTGCACTTGCTTGGCTCCATGCCTCTGCAACGCTCTGAAAAGAGGCAATATGTGATGTTCTATGGTATTCTCTTGGTCACGCCACCCAGCGATCATCAGAATATTCTTACAAGATAGCGCTTCAGAATGTTTGACTAAATCATATTTGTTCATGTCTGCTAATACTTCAGCAAACAACTCTTCAGCTTTTGGACTTCTAAAACCTGAATCCGATATTCCCTGGTCTACCATCTTCAAAATCGCTCGCCTGAAATCATCATTCTCTTGCATAATCCTTTCGACTTCGCTGAGGTTACCTCCAGCAATGTAAACCACTCTTCTCACTGCGCGATCATTCAACGAACCCAACAAAGCCATGCCACCACCATAACTATACCCTATAACAGTAATCTTAGAGGGGTCAACATCAAACTCTCGAACAGCAGAAGTGGATTTCACATAGCGTATAGCTGAGACTACGTCCTCCAGCGAGTTCGCAACCGTAAACAGTCCTTCGCTTCCCCATGTGCCACGATAATTAAAGACAAGGGCGCTATATCCTTCTCTCGTCAATCTTTCGCCAAGTCCAAGCACGTCTGTGTTGTTTCCAGGAAATCCATGGCAAAGGATGATCGTTGGCAACGGTTTGACTCCTGAGGCTTTGTAGAAAAGTCCGTGGATTTTCGCACTTTTGCTCTCAAATACGACTGAGACTGGTTCCCTCATCTTCCATCACGCGATTACATGTCTCCAAACTGTTCTCAAAGACTCGTAGAAGAGTTTTATATCGAATCCTACTGGTTGCACGATAATTCTTTCTTTGTTCAGCTATAACTTTTCCGCATTCATTCGATTCGTATAACTTGAAATTCCCTATGCCATGCGAGAAGCCTAAGCCAATAAGAATTTAGATATTCCAAGGTCTCTTCGGGTCATCTATATATAGGGGGGTTAAGAATTTTCCGCGCGTCTCAGAGCAAGTTGTCAAAATGCAGCAGGCTTGGTTTAGGCTGCCCAGAATGGCATTTTCCTTCTCATTGCACCGACGTATTCGTTCAATGCTTCCTGCTCATCTGTTGACAGTCTATCAGCAAACAATGTTAACAACAGTTTTGCATCTTTTTCAGGCACCTTCACATACAACACATCCTTCTCGAAAAGGTGTCTTCCGACTGTCGGCTTGTCCATTGAAATCGCCACCTGCATGCCCTGCTGTGCATCTGGCAACGATTTGCCCTTGTCCTGAATCTGCTGTATCTCGCCAACATCCTCCATGTCCTCAGCTCTTATCAGCGAAACCTTAGGCGCTATTCTCCCAGCCAAAATCTCAACCCCAAATATTGCTGGCTTCGCCCTTCGAAAAACATAGCCTTCCATAACCTGAATTTTTGCGGGTTTGACGACTGTTTCAAAATCTCCTTCAGCTTGCGCTTCGCTTATCTTCTTGGACCAAGCTAGATAATTGTCTATCACGTGATAGATTATTGGATCTCGGAAAATCTGGATTCCCTTCGTTTCAGCATCTAGTTCAGCATCAGGCAAAGTTCTAACGCCAAACGCTAAGATTGCGCCGTAAAGCCGATCATGCTCCTTAACCACAGACGCTTCAGTGACATCCCGCTTAGAAATGTCTCCAACATCCGCAAGCCTAATCGGCACATTATTCTTCTTCAAAATCTCCGCAATAGCCTCCAACGACCCAAGCGTGTCAGCCTTCACGATCACGCCATCCGTGTCAGTTGCAATTCTAATCTTCTCAATCTCTTCAGAAATCAGCTTGGCATATTTCTCAGGCTCCTCGCCCTCAGGCACAGCATACAGCGGTGCACCCGCCAACGCTCCTTCCACTTCTGGCGCAACAATTTTCACTCCAGCCGCTGCCGAAACCGTGTTGACTGAGGAAAACTTGTCACGTGGATCGCGGATTTCATCCAAAGGCTTAGGAATCAAAATAGCTCTTATCCGCGTCACAATCGGTTTTTCTTTGCCACCAACCACGATCACGTCGTCTTTCTGCAAGACACCATCATAAATGATAGTGTTAAGTGTCAAGCCCAAACCTGGTTCTTCTTTGACTTCTAAAACTGTGCCTTTCGCCGCACCAGTTGTCACTTGCAACTGTTTCTTCAAAAATTGTTGCGTCAACCCTACAAGAACCATAAGAAGCTCTGTTATACCTTCACCTGTCTTCGCGCTTGTGGGCACAATTGCAATGGTCTTTGTGAAATCTTTAATGTGGTCAAAACGGTCAATCTTGAAACCTAAACGCGAAAACTCGCCAATAATATCATAAAGCCTATTATCCAAATCCTCGCGCACGTACCGATCTTGCTGCTGATAAGACTTCAGAAACGGCGTATCATCAAAAGACTTCCAACCAGGTACACGATCTATCTTGTTCGCAGCGACCAAAAAAGGAGTTTTACGCGACTTCAAAATATCAATACACTCATACGTTTGAGCCTCAAAACCCCTCAGAACATCGATAACCAAAATGGCAATGTCTGCAACTCCACCACCCCTCTTACGCAGATTCGTAAAAACCTCGTGACCTGGCGTATCAACAACCAACAAGCCTGGAATCTCAATAGCGCCCTTAGTCATTGAAAGCATTGGACCAACAATCTGCCTCAACGTGTCAACAGGAAAGAAGCTTGCACCAATGTGCTGAGTGATTCCGCCAGCTTCTCTTGCTTGAACGCTCGTTTTCCGTATCTTGTCCAGAAGCAGGGTTTTGCCTGTGTCAACGTGACCTAGAACGCATACGATGGGTTGACGAATAGGCATTGTGCAACATCTCCCTTTGATGAAATGGAGCAATCAGGCTTTTTGAGGGGTATTTCAGAGTAAATAAGCCATCACCCTAATAAACACTCAGCCATTTTCACAATTCTTTTAAGCATAACGCAAAGCTTTGTTCTTGAAAGGTGAAACAGCTTGCCGTATTGCGTGAAATGCGGAGCAAAACTGAAAGATGACGACAAATTCTGCAATTTATGCGGCGCTCCTGTTGCAAAAATAACCCGCGAAGAATTCACCGTTTCTGCAGACAATCTTATTGAAAGGGTCAAACAGCTTCTCCATGAAGGCAACGTAACCCGAATTATCGTAAAGGATGATGCTGGAAAGGTTCTGCTGGAAATCCCTGCCACGGTTGGCGTCATTGGCGCTGTCTTGTTGCCGTGGCTTGCAGCTTTAGGCGTGATTGCCGCCCTAGCTACAAACTGCAGAATAGTTGTTGAAAGAAGAGAATAAGTTCAAACCTATTCTTCGGTCTTGGCAGTCATTAAAAAGAAGCCGATTATGAGCAGTACAATGCTTAAGAAAGCGAAGAATCCAGCGAACGCGCCCAGAGAATCCATGCTGGTAAATGTGTAGTAAGCAGCCACGGCTCCTATGGCAAATAGTATTAATCCAAAGAGTTTCTCAGCGAAATTCAGCCCGAAACTGCCTTCCTCGCTCATGCCAAATTCTTCCCTTTTAAAGCTGGTTCTACATAGAAAACACAAACAGTTATTTTAAACTATCTTCAGCTTACTTCGTCTCCTCAAGCTTAGCAGGCAAATACTCATCAACAATATACGTTAAACCATACCTGCTAAAAGCCTCTTGCTCCGCCTTCTTCTTAATCTTCATGAATGTCTTAATCTCCCTTCGCCACAATGGATCAACATACCGCGGATCACGCTGCAACTCAGCAAGCCTCTTCATGTCCACGTCATCCAATGGATCAGTTGGCAACTTGTAATTTACAATGTCTGTTGCCCAAACACCACTCCACTTCGCGTCAGGCGTGTTCAATTCCCTCAAATGTGCAGCATTTGCAGAACCCGAAATAATAACCATGGCTATGTGCATTCCCCAAGGATCGCCGTCCGTAAAAATGTAAACTGGAATACTGAGCTCTTGGTTCAATCTTCTAATGAAATGTCTCGTCGCTCTTGGAGCTTGTCCAGCAGTCAAAACAAGCAAAGCATTATATTTCTTATGCACGTTTTCCTCAATAAACCGCGTGAACAAACCGCCCTTCTCTATGGCAATAACCTTGTCAGCAGTCGTCTTAACGAACTCAGACGATGTCAAAGCTGGTCCAATCAGCACCCCATCTGGATGCGAGTCTAGATTCAGACGCTTTCCCTCATACCCCGGCACCGTGTATTCTATTGTCAGGTCGCCGAAAACCGCTGATCTTTCCTCGGGAAAAATGTTGAAATCCTCTCTGGAAACTCCGAGAACCGTCTCCAAATCCGTTATGATGTTGTTTGATTCCTGCTGATCTTGAAACGTCATTTCATAAGCTTGCGCAGAATAATAAACATCCCTCAACGTAGATGTCTTGCGTTGCGATGTTAACTCGTTTGAAAAGAACGCAGCCCACGTGAGCTGAGTAAAAGGTTTCACGTGTCGAATGTTGCGGGCGCTTCTGCGAACACTTCTCTCCCCGAGAATGAACTGTCTGAGTTGCTGATCGTACATGATGTTTTCGGTTGATCGGCTAGGCATGTATATCGATGGAAACTGTCCATTGTCGAGTTGATCGTAGATTTTGATGCCTAAATTCCCCAGATTCTCTAGAACTTCTTTTCTTCTTTCAACGATGCTTGATTTACGCTTCTTCCGCTCCATACTTCTTCACACTCGCCAACAATTTCTCAATGTCTGGCTGTTTTTCCTTTCCAGCTAATGACGTGGAAAACTGGGCTATTTTGGGAAGGTACTTGTTGAAAACTCCAAGCCTCTTCCTTTCTCTGTCTACATGTTCTTGTTTTGACATGAAATGCTGGATTTGACGGGCAACTTCTCGCAGTCCATTCGCGATTTCTTTCCTGACTTCTGGTCTATCAGCAATGAATTCTTTTCCAACAGTCTTGTATGGAACCTTCGTGCTGCAAATGTGCACCAAGATAGCAAGTGGCATGTCAGGCAAAACCCTGTATCTTCGCCAGTTCATGTCGCTTATGACCCTGACAGAAACGTCGCTTGCCTCGTCATAAAGCAAGGGAATCCTGTTAGCAAAACGGTAAACTATGAAGCTTCCAGTCTTGGGGATTTCGCCGCCGTAAGCAATTCCCACCTCAATGATGAAGGGGTGACCTGAATATGTGGCTGGCTTGCGCTGGTGCACAGCCATAAACTCTGGTTTCAATTCCTTCTCAATGCCTACCTTCAGAAGCTCCTCGCCCAAGGGAGAAAGACAACTGGCGTCTGGTGGCAGAAAATCCTTGAACTTCTTAAGCATGTGCATCAGCCTAACGATTTCTTCGTGCGACAGCTTCTTTGGATTTCTAGAAGGGCTTATGCCCGCGAACTCGAGAAACTTCTGTGCGGTGATTTCGCCGACTCTGTGAAAATGTTTTCTCAAGAATTCAAGCATGTTGCGGTAAGGCGTGACTTGGATTAGTCTTTGCAGAAGCTCTACATCCACGCCATATGGGTGAGGCAAAGTCTCTTTTGGCGGCTGAGGCATCTCCTTTGTTACTCTTGTGAACTTGTAGAGTCTGCCTTTAGGATCAACAAAAGTCAAATTCGCATAAGGGTTCACCATGGCTGTCTGCTTGAAATAATCCACGATCTTAGCCATCGCTCTCAAGTAGTCGCCTTCTAGGCTGAATTCAACCACGGTTCCGCGCCATTGATCCTTGTTTATCTGCACTTTTCTGTCGAGTATCAGTGGGCGGTTTCTTTGGATATCGATCATGAGCTTGTACGAGTAAATCTTAGTGAAGCCTGTGCTTGAAATGATTGTTGCAGGTTGATGTGTGGTGATTTGTCCGTACAATAAAGCCATCTTTCCGCCTAAACCGAATGTTCCTCTTTGCTGTTTCAGTTTGTATTTTGAACCGTAAAGAATCTGTCCGAAGGCTGACGGTATGTGTCTGGGATCGACTCCTGTTCCGTTGTCTGCAACCATCAGCTTGTAGATTTGGGTTTCTGCGCTGGCTTCTCCCTCAAAAGAAAGTCGAACGTAAATGTCTGGAGGGATTTTGGCGCTTTCAGCAGCGTCCAAAGCGTTTTCCATAAGTTCTCTTATTGCAACGAAAATGGCTCTGGAAGGGTTTGTGAATCCAGCGATGTCTCTGTTTCTGTAGAAGAAGTCGGCAGCACTGATTTCTTCAAACGTTGTCTGAGACACTCAGCCTTCACCAGCACCCTCAAACGTCAAATCGACTCTACGATACGCTTTGCCTATTCTTTAATTTACCTACGCTTCACAGTCACAAATCATTCTTGCCCTTGTATGGAAACGGCAACAGTTCTCCAACGGTTTTGATTTCAACACTCTCAAAATCGATTCTGCTTTTTTCTGCTTTTGCCATAATTACTTTAACTTTTGAATTTTCAGCAAAATCATAAATGTACTGCACGCATGCGCCGCAAGGTCTGACTTTGCCTGTGTTGTTGACGTTCATGACAATGGCTATTTCCTTGATTTTTCGGTTTCCGTGTAAGATAGCATGGTGAATGGCGTTGCGTTCAGCGCAGATGCCTAATCCTGACACCCAGCTTTCAACGTTGCAGCCTTCGTAGATCCGTCCATCTTCTGCAAGCACTGCTGCGCCAACTTTGAAACCCCAGAGGACGTAAGCATTGTTCATTGCGTGGAAAGCTGCTTCCAACAGGCTCCTTTCCCTTGCACTAATCTTGTTCATGGCTGTTCCTAACCGCTTCCTTTTCGTTTTGTACGAGTATAATAGTACTCGCCAACCTGTTTTTGGAATTTGTCCAACTTTGAGTCTTCCTTATTGACTCTGGGTCTTTTGGTCGCAGGGTCCCTCCGAAAAGTCACCTGCATCTCTTTTAGAAACATGTTCATTCCCTTTCTCAAGCTTGTGGGCGGGTTTGCAGTGCCACTGGATCCCGGCTGTCCAGTGAAAATCATTAAGCGGTCAGCTATGAAGTCTTGTGTAACGACATCATGCTCTACGACAAAAGCTGTTGCATTGCGGCTTTCAACTACTCTTCGAATAGCCCTAGCCATGTTCAAACGTTCTTCAACATCGAGGTAAGCGCTTGGTTCGTCCAGCAGTAAAAGCTCAGCGTCTTGAGAGAGACAAGCAGCTATTGCCACTTTCTGCAGTTCTCCTCCGCTCAGTTCGGTCACGTTTCGGTCTAGGAATTGATCTATTTTCAATGGTTGAAGAACCTCTGTTCTGTATAGGCTTGAGGAAAAGTTTTCTTTTGCTACGCTCATGAGAAGCATTTGCACGGTGCCTTCGTATTCTGCTGAAATGTATTGTGGCTTGTAACTGACTTTCAAATCGCCGAATTTCCTTTTGTCATCGGTCTCTTCGAGTCCTGCCAGAATCTTCACGAAGGTTGTTTTGCCAATACCGTTGGGTCCAAGGATTCCGATTATGTCTCCTCTTTTCATTTCCCCAGCATGAATTTTAAGCTTGAATCCTTCGAATGTTTTCTCCATCTCTTCCCAAGCGAGGAACGTTTCGCCAGCTTTAACGCTGGTTGAAGGTGGTTTTTCGTGGAAGATTATTGCTTCTTTTCTGAAACGAACGTTTTCATCTGGAATGTAGCCCTCCAAGTAAATGTTTATGCCTGTTCTTACTCCGTGGACGTTCGAGACGATGCCGTAGACGCCTGGTTGTCCATAGAATAAGCATATTTGATCTGATAGATAGTCTATTATTGCGAGGTCATGCTCGGCGACGACTATGGTTTTCTCCGCGGCTTTTAGGCTTCTTATCACTCGTGCTACCTCAAGCCTCTGTTTTACGTCTAAATAGCTTGATGGCTCGTCAAAAAGATAGACGTCTGCTTCTCGGCATATGGTTGCGGCTACTGCGACTCGTTGAAGCTCGCCACCGCTCAAGACGTTAAGTGGGCGATCCCAAATTTGTTTCAGATCAAGCTGCTCAGCAACTTTGTCAAGAGTTTTTCGTTCATCGACTTTTTCGAGTAATTGTCCAGCATTTCCCGAGACGACTTTCGGAATCTTGTCCACGTATTGTGGTTTGCTGGAGATTTTCAGTTTTTCTTCGCTCATGTTTTTGAAGTAGTCTTGCAGGGTTGAGCCTCTGAAATGCTGAACAATCACATTCCAGCTGGGAGGCTTCTCATACTCACCTAAGTTAAGTTTGATTTCGCCAGAGAGGATTCTGAGTGTGGTTGATTTGCCTATCCCGTTTTGTCCCAGCAAGCCTAAAACGGTGCTTGGGGAGGGTGTTGGCAGCCTGAAAAGTTTGAATGAGTTCTGTCCAAAACGGTGACTGCAATCTTTCTCCAGTTCGTCTGGAAGATTGACTATGGAGATGGCGTTGAATGGGCATTTCTTTATGCATATTCCGCATCCTGTGCATAAAGATTCAACGATGACTGCTTTGTTGTTTTCGAATCGTATTGCTTCTACTCGAGTTCGCACTATTGGGCAGAACTTGTAGCACAGCATGCCGCAATGTTTAGGCTTGCACTTGTCCGCATCCAACACTGCAACTCGCGTCATGGTTTATTCCGTCCATCAATGGGCATGTCCCATAAATAATAAACATGAACTTTAAAAGCATGCAGAAAATGCCTAAAACATTTCAATAAAAGAAAAATGAAAAACCTGGATTTGCTCAAATGCTTTACCATTCTTCTTCTTCCCACTCTTCCTCTTCGCCTTCTTCATCTTCCCATTCTTCTTCCTCTTCTCCCACAGGATTCACCTCCATCCAAATTTCGGTGTGTCTTACTGAAACAAGCTAACGACGCTTTAAACGTTCTCGTTCGTCATCTGTCGAGAAAAGAAGCTGAGGCGTATGTAGTATAGCGTCTTTCAGAGAGTTTGTTTCACAATTTCCGCCGTCAACGAAACTGTAGGCTCTCTCATTTCACGGTTCAAATATGCCCAGCACATGTTTGGAGAATTGTGCGCTGCTCCGATCCTTCCGTAGGTATCAATTGCGATGGCTCCCATGGAATTGTAGCTTGTTGCCATTCTTCTGTTGACGAGTTTTATCGCCAGTTCTGATGCTTTCTGGGCTGTCTTTCCACTTTGCATGAAGTTGCAGACAGTCTTCGCCAAGACAAGTCTTATTGCTACTTCGCCAACACCTGTCGCGGAGCATGCGCCTGCTTCGTTATCCGCATATGTCCCACAACCAATCAAAGGAGAATCTCCTATTCTTCCTGGAAACTTCAGCGGGAAGCCTCCAGTGCTTGTGGCAGCCGCAACGTTTCCATTCTTGTCTAGAGCAACTGCGCCAACGGTTTCAAGCTGAAACAGTTTCGGGTGACTCTTAACTAGTTCATACAGCTTTGGCAGTTCAAACTTGCCGCTGAGAAGGTTCTTTTTCTGTTCCTCATAATATCTTAATCTAAGCTCGGTTATGGGGTTTCTTCTTCCAAGATTGCACATTTTTGCCAATTTTTCGGCGCCTTTACCGACCACGAACACATGGTCTGTTTTTTCCATAACTATCCTTGCCAGACGGACAGGATTCTTGATGTCTTTTAGAAGACCTACGGCGCCAGCTTGAAGTGTCTTGCCGTCCATGATTGATGCTTCCATCTCGATTTCCTTTTCTAAATTCAAGGTTGAGCCGTAACCAGCGTTGAAAGTGCCGTCATCCTCCAGCGCCGCAACAGCTTCCATTACAGCATCCATGGCAGTTCCGTCTTTTCTCAGAATGTCAAAACCTGTCTTTGTTGCCTTCTTCACGCCGTCTAAGCCAGGTTGACTTCGCTCAGGTTGCCAAGTTCCAGCGCCACCATGAACGACGATTACAGGTTTCTTATCATTTGACAAGGAATACTTCCTTCTTTTGAGGGAGCAGATTAGTGGAATTGGCGTAGCCGAAATTTAAGCCTAATGTCTCTTTTGCATCAAAATGGATAAATTTCTGGGTTGGCTAGTCAGTTATGGGATGATGTGAGGCGACGGCTAAGAGCTAAAAGCCATGACAAAAGCCACTAACCTGCACTGACCTTCAAACCAACACTTAATTCTGCTAGGCATCTAAGAGAAAGCGAGATCGAAGCTTTACCGTTTCCAGACTGGGTTATTTCCTTCGATCTGGAAGATGAAGCCTATGACGTTGATCTACTGGGGCAGTGCTAGAAATCTCAAGTCGATGCTTTGGCTTGTTCCATTGTTCCAGTTGGCAAGCAAAAAACCCAAAACAGCAATCGTCAAAGCCTTCTTCATTTCAACAGCACCCCTAGTGTGATTGGTAGTGTTGCTTTTCGATATGCTGTTCCATTGAAATAGGTGGCATCCAAATTGACGGTCAGCCAATGATCAACGGTGTTCGAGTCAAGAAAACACCAATATACAGTATCTGATAGGAAAACGTTTTTAGGTTGACCAACGCTGCGGGTTTCAAAAAACGCCTCACGATAGTGTGAACTTAAACTGCGGACACTTCTGACCTCAACGTTCTGGAGAATCATGAATGACGCTGTTTCTTCAAAAATCAGCTCTGTCTCCGCATCAGTACGAGAAAACCTGATTGTAGCAGTATTCGCAAAGCCTTGGCTCAGATTGATGGTTGCTTCGATCCATGAATCTACAACGTCGCCGGGACTATCAATAAAGAAATCAGCAAAATTTTCTGTATACAAGTACGGATGCACGCGCAAGTCTATAGAAGCGATACCGTCTGTGAAGATGTTTTCCACAGACTCATTAAGAGTTGTGGCGGTAGTCGGTCTGCTCATGTTCCAGACAACTGTGCTGGCAAGTATTGTTTCTGGTTTCTGTGGTTCCTGTAATATTCCTGTGACGCGGAACGAAGCCATTAGACTTATGGGGATTATAATTGATAAGATCATAGTCGCCTTCCAATTCCGAAGCTTCAACATAAAAACACACCCTCATTCTCATCTGTAGGTGAATATTTCATATAATCACTCAGCTTTTAAATTTTGTGGAATTTAGTTATAGAACGCTCTGAAGGAAACGCTAGTGAAACATCGCCACGACAGTTATCGCCTCTATTGCTGCAGCCACAAACAAAAGAACAGCAACAAAGAAGTAAATCACCAAGCATTCCTTTAGGCCCTTCTTGAGCGATTCAACGCGCTTACCGTCAGCGCTATCAGTGAACCATTTTGGCTTAAGCCAAGAACCTCCTACCATAGTTCCAGCAACAGCTGCAAAAATGTAGCCCTCGCCTTCAAAGACTAGAGTAGGCACAGCAATCAGAAACAACCAAGTCGGTTGATAATGAAGAAGCATGCCCCAGATAGTGGCCCTGTAAAGCAGAAATCCAGTTGAAAGCGGGAAGAATGCGAAACCTGGCAACGTGACAAAAACGAACGCGCTCAAAACCAAGTTGAACGCAAAAATCTCCAAGAGCATTAATGGAAAGCCAGCGTTGATTATTTCTGGAAACGGAGGATTCAAACCTTCATAGGGCAAAGAAGGCAACAGAAACTCGGACACCAAAAAGACTACAAAGACACAGAAGAAAAAAGCAGCATTCATAAAAGCCAAAAGCTTGCCTCTGGCGGACAGAATCGCCAAGAAGGACGAAAATGAATCCAAAGCCTAGCCACCAGGGTCAATGTATGACAGTGTCCGCATTTAATTCTTGCTCTGATTTAACCCAGAGATGTTCTTACCGAGCTTCTCTTATCTGCTTGTCATCCCTCTAAAACACGACTCATACTCCAAACATCAGCAACTCATGAAACATTAAATCCAGCAACAACCAATACTGTCATGTATTCCAGAGGGAAAGCATGATTCGAGACTTCAATCTGTTGGCTACAACATCGCGGGGAAACGAAAGAGACGCGTGTGCCGAACTACAGTTCTTGCTGGAGAAGATAGGAGATACCTCGCCGACCATTAAGAGAACCAGCATTTCTGGACTGATCGCAGCAAAAACCGCACTAGGCGCCTTCGAGGTCATAGACAAGTTTCGCCAAATAATGCATGAGCGCCCCTACGAATTCCGATACATGCTCAGAATAATCCCCATTGAAAAAGTGATCCGTACTGATCTGGGCGAAATTGAGCAAGCAGCAACAGAGTTCAGTTCAAGAATTGAGGAGAAGGAAACGTTTCGTCTCACAGTGGAAAAGCGTTTTACCACCCTGTCTACGAAACAGGTAATTGAAACCGCGGCTGCCAAGATCCCGAGAACAGTTGACCTTGACAATCCAAACAAGATTTTCCTTATAGAAATCGTCGGTGGACTAACTGGCATTTCAGTGGTCAGACCAGAACAGATCTTGTCCATCATGAAAGAGAAAGTGCTTTGACTTAATGCCGAGTTGCCAGCAACGCCATTCTCTCAATGACAAGATCAACTAAAGCATTGCCAAAATCTGATCCTTTCATCACAGTCTTGGCTTCTGTCTCAGAAATTCCAAAGATTTTCTGCACCGCTTCCGCTTTTCCATTCGAGAATTCGAGGACAGAATCATCTTGTTTGGCGTCAACCTGCTTTGCGATTATTGATAATGCCAAATTCACGTCCTTCTGCCTTTTTCCCACGATTACCGCTGCTACTTCTGTTGATTCAGAGTTGATTCCGATAGATTCTGTAGCCTTGTGAATTTGCCCTTGCGCAGAAGCATAGAGCATGATTTCCATTGCGAGACTTTTTGAAATGCTCTTCTTATTTTTGAATGCTGACAGTGCATTCAGCACTGCAAAATACAGGTGTTGCCACGTCGCTATGAAGGTTGCATCGAAAAACTGAGCCTCCACGTCGGCTGGTTTTTTCTTGCTGATTTTCTCCAGAAATTGCCTTGCGTTTTTGATTCTAACATTTCTGAAGCCCGCTATCGCTACATGTGTTTTGAACTCTTCGATGTAGATCAGCACTTCTCTTCCTCAAGAATCTCTTTCAAGAACCTTTCAACGAGTTCTGCAGAAATCCCTGCTCCCGTCAGCTTCGCAGTTTCTTTCTTAACGGGTTTTCCGTTCTCCCTGCATTTCTTCACAAGTTTCTTTAGGGTTTCCTTTATTTCCCATGGGAAAACTATCCAGCAACTTGTTTCTTTTGAGTAGTAGTCTGGTTTTATGATGCTCCAAGGCTTGTAGTAGACAGTGGCAATCTTGACTTCTGTAGCTCCTTGCTCTTGCATGTGCTTTTTCACCAGCTTCAAACTTTTTCCAGTGTCTGCAACCTCGTCGACCACAAGTACTTTTTTGCCTTTGACATCCACAGAAACTGGCTGCGTCAAAGCTGGTTCCCCCTTCGTTTCTGCAACGCCCAAGTAGAATTCAGCTCTGACATTTGCAAGATTCGGGTTGTCAAGCAAGTCTGAAAGAACACGGGCTGGTGGCCATCCGCCTCTGGAAACGCCTACGATTATGTTCGGCTTGAATCTGTCTTTGCGAATTCTTTCGGCTAAGTCCAGAAGCATGCTGTAGATCTGGTTCCATGTTGGCACTTCAAAGTTTATTTCCGTAGTCATAGTGTTTTCTCTCTCTTTTGTGAAAGAGTCTGCTGTGGATTTATAAGTTTAAAAAAAAGGGGCGAGGTGATTGCGTTTAGCTTGGGGGAGTCTTGGGTCTTCTGAATCCGTATATCACTATTCCGATGCCAATGAACGTCCAGCCCAGACCGAAGAGCAGCCAGCCATAAGCGTTCACAAGTGATGCGTCAGCTGTCTTTCTAGACGCGTCCGCCTCTGCATTATTGTAGTTCGCCTGTGCTACAGTCAGGTTGAGTTGTGCATCTTCAAATGCCGTGCCTTTGTCGTCCCACGTTGTTATGGCGTCGTCGTATAGGCTTTGTGCTTGTTGAAGATGAGTTTTCGCGTTTGCAAAATCTTTGGCACTTAGTAATGCTAAGCCTTGGGTGTACTCCATGTACGCTTCGTCCATGAGTATCTGCACGTGAGTTATGTTCACGTAGGGCCAGTAGTACGGTGATCCGAAGATCATTTCCAGTCTGTATGCCAAGTTGACACATGCCAAGTGGTCTGCAGAAAGCACGACGAAATTGTAGCCTTGTCCCACAAAGATCGAATCTAGGTCTACATATGGGGCTGTGCCGTTGTCGACGTTGTCAATCCATATTGAATAATAATGTTCCCAAAGATCTGTCGCTTCAGTGGTTGCAGGGGTTACGTTGAAGGCGTTGAAGGTTTGGGTGTATCCGTTTTGGATTTGTATCGGAGGGTCAAATCTGTATGTGTAGTTAGTGCCCCAGTCAAAGTAGACTCTTATTGCCGACACGTTTAATGCTTCAAGGTCTCCGTTCATGTAGCTGAGCGTTATGTTCCAGTTTGATCCTGCCACGTATCCGATTATTGAACCGCCGTACGTGGGGTCTTCGCCTATGTATGCTGGATTTACCCACGCGTAAGGTATGGCGGGGGCAGCTTGTGCTGGTTTGAGAAGTGCAAAGGTTGTTATTGAGAGCAATAGAAGACATAGTGGTAGTATAATTTTTCCTTTCATAATTTGTTCCTCGACAGCCTACGTTTCTCTGCATGAAGTGTATATATTTTTTGGTGCCCGTCTGCATTGGTAATATTAATTACCTTCTATTGCTGCTAACTGTAAGCTGGTGCGTGTCGGATGCAGGTTGTTGAGTGTGTGCCTAACTTCAGCACTTCAGACCCGAAGGTTGTGGAGGCAATTCTTGCTGAGATCAGGAAGGTTAAGAAAGTGTATTTGCTTGACTACACTTTTGATAATTACTACAATAGGCTTGTTGTCTCCTTAGTGGGTGACAAAAAATCAGTGGTTGAGGCTGCTGTAAATGCTGGTGCGAAGGCGGTGGAGCTTATCGATATGCGTAAGCATAAGGGTCAACATCCACGATTAGGCGCGGTTGACGTCGTGCCTTTTATCCCGATCAAAAATGTTAGTTTAGAAGAGTGCGTTGAGTTGGCGAAGGAGTTTGGGAAGCGTTTGGCTGAAAAGTGTAAGGTGCCTGTTTACCTTTATGGTTTGGCTGCTACAAACTCGCAACGTGGGGATTTGGATTGGATTCGTGAAGGCGAATACGAGAAGCTGGCAGAGCAGATTGTTAAGCGTGGTCGGGAGCCTGATTTTGGTCCTGCCAAGTTTGTTCCCAGTTTTGGTGCGGCGATTGCTGGTGCTCGTGAAGTGATGGCTGGGTTCAACGTGAACATTGGCACTGGTGATTTGAAGGTGGCGAAGAAGATTGCAAAAGCTTTGCATGGGCACAAGGGTGGTTTTTCGAATGTTAAAGCTATGGCGGCTTACTTGCCTGAGCAGAAGATTTGTCAGATTGGTATGAGTGTTAATGATTTTGTGAGGACGCCGCTTTACAGGGTTTTTGAGGCGTTGAAGGTTGAGTGTGCTCGTTATAATGTGCCGATTGTGGGTTCGGAGTTTTGTGGGTTGGCGCCGTTGAAGGCTTTGATTGACATATGCTCTTATTATTTGAAGATTGATAATTTAACTGAGGACAGGGTGCTTGAGATAGCGGTGAACAATGCTATGGAGAAAGGCGGTGCTTTTGAGTAAAGCCAGCAGAGGCAGAGTTCGAGAGAAAGTTGATTTGCTTATTGTAAATGCTAATGAGCTTGTCACTGTTGCTGGTGACGGTGAGAAGCCGCGTGTGGGTAAGCAGATGCGGGAGCTTGGCATTGTTCGTGACGGTTGCTTGGCGGTTAGGGATGGCAGGATTGTTGCGGTTGGGCGGACTGGTGAGGTTACGAAGGCGTTTAGGGCGGATACTGTTTTGAGTGCGAGTGGGAAGACGGTTTTGCCGGGTTTTGTTGATGCGCATACGCATTTGGTGTTTGCGGGTTTTCGTGAGGATGAGTTTCAGATGCGGGTTGAGGGTGCTTCTTATTTGGAGGTTTTGGGTGCTGGTGGAGGTATTTTGAAGACGGTGCGGGAGACGCGGAAGGCTAGTGTTGATCGGCTTGTGGATGTTGGTATTGGGGCGTTGGATGGGATGTTGGAGCATGGGACGACTACTGTGGAGGCTAAGAGTGGTTATGGTTTGACGACTAGGGATGAGTTGAAGATTCTTGAGGTTAACCGACGCCTGAATCAGTTGCATGGCGTGGATGTTGTTAGTACTTTTCTTGGTGCTCATGCGGTTCCGCCTGAGTTTAAGGGGAATACGCAGGGGTATGTGAGTTTGGTTATTGATGAGATGATTCCGCGGGTGGCGGAGAAGGAGCTGGCGGAATTCTGTGACGTTTTTTGTGAACGTGGTGTTTTTGGTTTGGAGCAGACTCGGCGGATTCTGACGGTTGGCAAGAGTAGGGGTTTGAAGGCTAAGGTTCATGCTGATGAGATGGGTCAGTTGGGCGGTGCAGAACTTGCAGCGGATGTTGGGGCGGTTTCGGCTGAGCATTTGCTTTTTGCTTCGGCTGAGGGTGTGAGGGCGATGGCTGAGAAGGGTGTGGTTGCGGTTTTGCTTCCTGCTGCGGCTTTTAGTTTGATGATTGGTAGGTTTGCGGATGCTCGTTTGATGATTGATGATGGTGTGGCTGTGGCTTTGGGTACGGATTATAATCCTAATTGTTTGGTTGAGAGTATGCAGTTGGTGATTGCGTTTGCGTGTTATTTTATGCGTTTGACGCCTGCCGAGGCTATTGTTGCGGCTACAATTAACAGTGCTTGGGCGGTGGGCAGGGCGAAGGAGGTGGGGAGTTTGGAGGTTGGTAAGAAGGCTGATGTGGTGGTTTTGGATGTGCCGAATCACAAGTTTTTGGGTTATCATTTTGGCGTGAATTTGGTGGAGAAAGTTGTGAAGAATGGCAGGGTTGTTGTGGATAAAGAGGCTAATCCGACTGAGATCGTGCATCTGGAAGGCTAAGGTTTAGGCTTTTTGGATTGTTGATTCTGTTAAGTTATTTGTGGTACTCTAAAGGATTCTGTTCGATTGAGTTCAGTATGCTTCCTTTCTTTCTTTTACAGCCTCTATGAAAGCCTCTCTTCCATACATGATGAATTTCTCAACTTTTCCGTCTGCCAAAGTAATCCAGATTTCCCTAGAGAGTCCGAGCAGAGTATTGACTTTTCTGATTTCGACAATGTCTTTCAGATGTATGACGATTTCTTCTGGGTTACCCCTTGTAGGCCAAAACACTAACCGATTTTCTTCAAGAATAAGCCTTCCACGCTGACTTAGTATCTTATTCTTTAGCCCTCCAGTCAAGCGGTTGACACTTCGCACTGTATTGTCAATGACCATGCTTGTTATCCTCTCATATTTTACGAGACTTGAATTGCTAGCTAAAAGGATTAAAGCTTGTTCATGTTATTCCCTGATTCAGGCGGTGAGTTGGGTATGGCTAAGTTTAAGGTTGAGCGTCCTGTTAGAGCGATTACTGGTTCTGAGTTGCATTGTAGGAATTGGCAGATTGAGGGTGCTTTGCGGATGCTTTGTCACGTTTTGGATGGGGAAGTTGCGAAGGATCCTGAGCACTTGATTATTTATGGTGGGACAGGTAAGGCGGCTCGTAATTGGGAGTGTTTTGATGCGATTGTTGATGCTCTTGTGAGTTTGGATGTTGATGAGACTTTGTTGGTTCAGAGTGGGAAGCCTGTGGCTGTTTTTAGGACGCATGTGTGGGCTCCGCGGGTTTTGATTGTTAATGCTATGCTTGTTCCGAAGTGGGCTACTTGGGAGTATTTTTTGGAGTTGGAGCAGAAGGGGTTGATTATGTATGGGCAGATGACGGCTGGATCTTGGGCGTT
>Ga0335070_10001461_pt1 | contig 27314 bp, 39 predicted proteins | sample Lox_Sample_13_FD_206722 | JGI IMG/M metagenome (GOLD analysis project Ga0335070, IMG submission 206722) | Soil microbial communities from Loxahatchee National Wildlife Refuge, Florida, United States - Lox_Sample_1.3 | ecosystem: Environmental > Terrestrial > Soil > Wetlands | place: USA...
TGGGCGTGAGCGGGGACCGCGAACAAGGCGCCGGCCAAAAGCAGCAGGGATAAGAGGGCGACGAACTTCATGTTCTTCTGCGCAAGCATAGGCAGCTAACAATATTATAAGTCTTTAAGTTACGCGTGGGGTTTCGGTCGCTGTTAAATGCTGTAGCTAAATGGCGCTAGACCTGGTTTCGCTATTTCAAGGGAGGACAAACTGGCAGGCCCAGATGTCTCCCTCAGCGCCCGGCATGTGGAGGTAAACATCTTGACCACTGGCGAGCGCCTGGCCTCCGATCGGATAGCCAGAGGAGTCGAGGTAGAACTGTATTGTGACTGCCAGGTTTGACTTCACTGTGATGGAGAGATGGGAGGGCGTCGTATAGAGGGCACCAGCTGACTCGTTGGTCGTGTATCTGACGGGCCAGGTCGAAGAAGGAACGTAGGGCTGAAATGTGCAATTGAGGTAATCGCAGGAGGTCTGGTTGACCAGAAACTGCACGATAGTGGAGGGCACGGTGGTTTGATCAACAGCCGATAAGGTCACGTTCCAGCAGGGGGCTACTCCGCCCTGAGGGCACGAATTCATCAACGTCACGTTGGTGGGCCACACGATAAGCTTGGGTCCACCAGGACCTGGGACGTAAAGACCCGACCCTTGCATAGCAAGAAGACTAAAGAAACCAAGCAGCCCGACGAAGAAGACGGCTATGGCAATGTACCCTGTCCTACTCGAGCTATCCTGGGCCGTGAGAATCTCTTGCACATGCCACAGATATGAATGTTGAACTGGCTGGGCGTGGACTTGGACCTGCTCACCCATTCAAAGAACATTGAGGATGTTGTCCGAAAGTAAGAACCTCAGCCCGCAGTGTCTGCACCTGACATAACCTCTAATCCTTCTCCTGACTACGGTCTCAGAGCCGCAATGAGGGCAATCCACACGAACTGACCCTCCATCTCCGAATGAGAAAGAAGTAGCAACTTCATAGGGGTTGACCTTGTGATCGAGCCAAGCCAGTATGTTCTCGTCCATGCCGCTAGGCTTGTCAGCGCTGACATACCATGACAATTGCCTTGCTCCAGTCCAAGCGTGAATCCTGAAGTAGTCGAGATGTGAATACGGGCCTCTAGGATGTTGAAGGCCGGCGTTGATGTGGAGGTTGGAGTAAGAGATTGTTTCATTCGTTCCAGCAAGGACCAGATGGTCCTCGTAAAAGACCGTCCGTTTCATAAGTGCCAAGACTCCTACAACATAACCCCCTGGAACAAGGGAAATGAGTGCTAGAAGGGAAGCTAACAAGTAGGGCGAAATGCTTGACTCCAACCCGCGAGGTCCTAGCAGCCAGACAATCTGGACGGAGAGGAAGAAGCCGCCAAAGACGAGAGGAGGTATCGCGAGAATAAGGAGGGACCAATTTCTTTTTGACACGTAGGCTGGTTCCTCGGACATGATGGGTCCCTAGTGACGTCATAGCTAGTCTGGGATAATAAGGCTGCATTTGGAGATGATTCTTTGGGGCGTGGGCTTGGACCTGCGAAAATGACTACTCTGCCCACTTTGCTGCAATCTTGGCGGCTTCTTCGGTCTTGCCCTCAGCCATAAGCTTCATCCACTTGAACTGGTCAACCGTTGCAGGATTGGACCTTGCGCCAACAGTGCCTTCTTGCCCAACCGTCCCTTTCCAGTAGTCCCACCTACCGACGACCCAGCACAAAGCGAGCGCCAAGACAGTAATCTCAGCTGCCCAGAGAAAGAGGTTAGGCGCAAGAATCCTGACGAAGTGAAGGGCGTCATAGACGGGCTGGTAGGAAGCGGTTATCAGTGTGGCTACTGAGATGAGGAAGCCGACCCAGCTTCCGTCGAAAGGCGGTCTTTGCGTGACCTTTCCAATCACGGTCCAAGAGTCACTCTCCTACTACCTGTTCCACTTTGGCGCAGTCTCGGTTCTTGGCTCCTATGAGTTCCTGAGTTCGGCTCCACCTTGCTACTGACAATGCCCCTAGGGCAGTCGAAGTGTGCGTGAGGGCGTGGGCTTGGGGTTGCTCAGAGAACAGGAGGGCTCAGGTTTCGTTCCGTTGTCTCCGGCGCCACAGAGCCCTTGCGATCCTTGCGGGCCCCGCTATGAGCGCGACTATGACATAGAGGACTAGGATGAAATCGGTGGCTATGCCAAGCAGCTGAGAATAGAACGGGAAAAGTACCCACGCCGAAACCCCAAACAGCAGCAGAAGAGCCCCTATACGAATGTCCCACTCCCAGGAATAGGGCGGTCTTAGAATCGGACTTGTTCTATCTTGATACCAAGGGCTCACAGTTAGGGGGAGTGGTATCACGAGAAAGGCGACAGCTGCTAGGTCCTTGCTTCCCTGAATCGTGAGGATGATGAATGCCGCTGCTAGAAGAACTGTGAGTACAAGCCACGAATTGAGGAACTGAGGGGGTCGCTTCACAACGCCTGAATCCTCACCATCTTCACCCTCAGTGCCCAAGCTGCTGCCTTCTATGCTACAGGTTCCCCACTCATAAATGGCATGGATAGGCTGAGGCGTGGGCTTGGACCTGCGAAGAAGTGGGCTAGGCTCGTCTGTCCTTGAGTTGTGCGTGGGGTTTCATGACTAGTAAGAACTAAAAGGTCAGGTCAGTAGCGAAAACGTTAAAACTGTACATGGCCTCAATACAAGACGAAGCGAAACGCCGACCAAGCTCTCTCGCAGTTCGAAGCTCCTGACCATCACTCTCTCCTGGGGGATTGGACTAGCCATCATAGCACTTGGTGCATATGCCTGGCTTGGAGAGGGAAACCTTCTTGGGATCGGGGGTATCTTTACCGGTGCCTGGCTTCTCGCAATGTGGACCATGGTTCTTGCCCGAAGTCGCCACGAAGTGTCTCATTCGAGACTATCCCCTGGATTGGGACTTCTGCCTGAGTTCGACCCGAATCCCTTCGCAAATCCTCCAGTTGATTGGAGGGCAAAGCCGACGAGAGCTTTCGTTATGAGCTTCACGGCCGGCGTGGCATGTCTGATGAGCGCCTTCCTGTACTTCCTGCCTGGTTTCACTCTGCAGCCCGCTTTCTTCGGGCCGACCGATGTCTATGGAGCATGGAACCTTGGGTGTGGCATGCTCTTGATTCTCTTTTCCGCTTCGATGTACTCTGAACCGAGGTTCCACCGTGGCTTAGGCCAGGCTGTGATGACGTCGGCATTCCTGAGCATCGCTGAGGGAGGCGGTCTGGGGTTAGGCTTCGTCTTTGGGATGCTCGGAGGATATTATGGTACGAAGTGGAAGCCGCCGCTGATTAGTCTCAATCAGTTGCTACAAGACAAGAACTGATGGTAACGCTGAGACTGTGACCCGTAGGGCGTGGGCTTGGACCTGCGAAGTAACGAAGAGATACATTCAACGCAATCTGAGGTGCCGTCTACTGCTTAGGGACGACTAGGCCGTTGTCCACGTAGCCGATGCCACTGTTCGTCAGCGTCCATGCCTTCTTCCCGCTCTTCTTTTCTTCCGCTTCCATGATGTACCCTTTGCTTACGCACCCGATTACTGCAAGGTGAATGTTCTTAGGCACGACCTCTTTGGCTTCTCTGAAACCCTTTTCCAAGTCATCTACGTTGAATGGGGAAACCTCTCTGTTGCTCTCCAGATAGTAACCAACTACAAGCGTCCTATCGATGTCTGTCTTGGCTTGCTTCTGAAGGATGAATTCCCTGATGGAGAGCCCCTTCCTAAGGTGAATCTGACCCCCTTCGGACAGCCTCTCAAGCTGGGCAATCCGCCTCTCATGTTCCAACAGTATCTTTCTGATGCTGGCAAGCTCATCCTCGACCATCTAGCTCCCTCCACTTTGAGGACCAAGCTTGGGAATGATTTCGTTCTCCACCCAAGCTCTGCCGGACCCTGTTAGCCGCCACCCAGCCTTCTCCCTGATCACAAAGCCAGGGAGTTTGTACCTAGTCCTGTTGGTGAGACAGGAGCTGACGTTCTTCGCGTCAATGTATTTGAATCCCCTGTTTATCAGCAGAGTTATCCTTGCCGGCATGAGTGGAGAGCCTATCTCATACATCAGAAGGGCGATTGCCTCTGGAAAACCCAAGACCTTGAAGGCTGACGGAGGAAACCTGACGTCATCCTCCGAGAACTCAAGGATTCCGGCTTTGCCCTCCGATGGTAATGGGGTTGCGGGCGATGGCTCTGATGTTGATGGCTCAGCGGGATGTAATCCCAACGTCTTGGGCTTGGAGATAGATACTCCTTTCAGGGCCTTCTCGATATCGGTCTTGGAAGCGTTTACTACTGCAATGGCCTTTGTCAATTCCGCTATCAGGGGCTTGGCGTCCCTCTCGGAGTCAAGGAAGCCAGAAACGCTCGCCCTGTAATCCCCATAGTCAACCTCCAACGTAATCTCAATCCTGGGCGGGGAGCCATTGTTCTGTTCGGTCAAGTTGATTCGCCCTCCTCACCTGCTTCTGCCCATCTCTTGGAAAACAGGTCTGACATGGATTCTGCGACCTCCGTTATCTCCTTGATGATGGTATCCTTGTTGCCGAGGTCCTTGATGCTCGAGCCGATCGACCAGCACTTTCCATGAGCCAGTAGATACCTGTCGTGAATGTGCCTGCTCTTTCTGACTTCGACGACGAGCTTCATCTCCTTCTCGAACTTCTTTCTGTATTCGCCGAACTTCTCGGAGTCAAAGATGTTGGCGGTAAGTATTCGGAGGGTCTTGAGGTCACCCTTCAGCGCCGAGAAGGGAAAGAGCGTGGAAGGCGACACGTATGGGTCGCAGAGCGACACATCTGCGGCCTTGGCATCGGAGGCAAGGAACTCCTCGAAGTGCTTTATGGCCGAAAAAGCCTCGTCTGATTTTATCAAGAACACAGGGGCCCTGTGGTCCTTTCCTAGGACCTTCTCGAGGGCTCTCAGTCCGTGGACGGTGAATTCGAGGACGTCTCCTTTGGCCACGAGAAGTGACTTCTTCTTCGCCAGATAGATGTTGACCTTAAAGTTCTCCTCTCTCCTTCCAAGCCCTATAAAGATGCGTTTGCATTCGGCGTAGTCAGCTCCTGAGGTGCCCGCCTTGAACTCGGCTAGGTTCAGTGAGAAGAGGACTGCCTCCAAGTCGGACAGGGAGTCGTCTAGGAGTATGCGGTCATAGTGTCGTCTGACTAAGCCGGAGAATTCAGCCGGCACGTCGATCGCCTCGACGATATCTGCGTCGACCACCTTCTCAGACGGAACACTCAGTGCCAAATTGCCAGGCATTTAACTCATAGACCTCATGGAGGCCCCACTTATAACCTAGCCGACTAGCCTCCTCTCGTCGCTATCCCAAATAGCATGTATTGATGCGATGACTTGTATGAGGTGGAAAAGGACTGTCTCAACATCAACTGATAATGTATTAGCTGAGAGAGGTCTCTGGCTATCAGGGCAGAGACATTACGAAATAGGCCACATCTCGGTTCTGGTGCTAGTCTGGGCTGGGTCTCTGGCCATACGTTGGTCACTGGGAGTGAACTAGCACAGAACTGCTAACTGGTTAGGGCCACTGCCAAGAGTATTCCGTAGAATGACCTTGACACCCAACCATCATTAGAATTCCGCAAATCGAGACTTTACGGGTCATAGAGAAGCGGTATAAGATGAGCAATTATCTTTAGTGATAGCATACCAACTCGCCCCCGCCGAACGAATTTCCTCAGACAGTCATCACTGTCTAGAAGAGGGACATATCTGCACATTCGTACTGTCTAGAGCCAACGGGCCGCGCTTCTGGACCGAACGGTCGCCTAGACGGATAAATCGGACCACGCTCACTAGTTTACCACGAAACCTCACACCCTTGTTTTGGTTGAAACGGCTACCAAAGACCTAGAGACAGCCAGAAAGGCCCTTCCTGACGACCCTCCCACTGCTGCCTACCACGCTCAGCAGTGTGCGGAGAAAGCCGTTAAGGCTGCTGCTTTTGAGCTGGGACCCTTTGGGGACGCTAAGCAGTTCGAACCCATAGCCAAGAGTATCGGCCACGATTCTACCAAGGCCTGTCTGCGAGTAATCAGAGATTTCATTGTAAAAGCTTGGAGGGAGTCGGAGTTTGAACACGACCATGCAACCTACCGAAGGATGATGAGAAGAGGGGACCGGAAGGCTGCTATCGCCTACCAGCTTGGGGAGAAGTACAAGCTTGCCTACCGGATGCTCCTTCAGCTCTTTGACAAGCCGGCTGTGGTCCTTGACGACAAAATCTGGCAACAGAGCCTAGACCCTCTATTGGAACCTGAGGCTCAGGTCAAGAAGGAGTGGGAGAAGGAGGCCGACCAAGTCCATGACATCAGCGACGAAGTATGGAAGTCACTGGTCAAGGCTTTGAGGATTGACGCCCCGAGGGCCTCCCAACTGATGGACAGGTCCAGAGGCTCTGAAGAAAAGCTAGCCATCCTAGACGAAATCATAGAGGAACGTCAGGGGAAGGGGTTGACATATCAGGTTGCAAGATTGAAGTCTGCCCAGACCAAGCTTCAACGTATCATTGGTCCTAGAACAGGGTTTGAAGCTTGGCTTATCTTGGTAATAAGCTGGGCAGCTTTCCTTGATGCCCACGAACAGTGGGGCAGGTACTATGATGCTGCCCACTTGGAAGGCTACAAAGCGCATGTTGACGGTGCGAAGCACCTTGTCGATAAGTCTGAAGAGATACTAGGATTAACCAAGGATCTCCTTGAATCACAGGAGACGCTCACCTCTCACTAGCACCGTTGATATTCGGCAGCCTGAGAACCTACATCGATGGACAAAGCCCCATGGGTTGTGGGCGAGAATCTCTGGGGGAAGCTCGACTTCGACACCCCTGAAGGCCAGAAGGTGGCCGTTTGGGCCATCTTGATCTTCTGCCGTCGGCCAGGAACAACACGCCTCAGCGGAGCTCGGGTGAAGACCATCTTGAGAGAGAACGGGATCTCCTTCGTCGGCAACCAGCCAGCGATATTCTTGAAGAAGATGGCCAGATTCTACGGATGGAAGAGGGCAGCGTACCGCAGGCACTGCACGTTCGAAGTTCCATTTAGCTCAATGGCCGGGGAAAGCAGATGGTACCTTCTGGACTGAGAGAAGGGATTCGGAATCGGAGTGGCTCCGATACCAGATGCAAAGTGACTCGGTCCATCCCAGGCCACTGATATGAGTAGAACAACCGCAACCCGTTATCCAGCATCGGAGGAGTCTCCGTGGCTACAGTAGGAGACACCCCGACCTCCGACGCCAGCACACCCCTCTACAAGTACCTTGAGACCTACATCAAGGGAGACCGGGACTACATAGACTCCCTTCTCTGCGTGGGCATCTCTGCAGTCACCAACGACCCGGAAAACCTGGGGGTTATGGCCCCATCTTCTGAAGGCAAGACCTACCCGATGGCCATCGTGGCGAGCCTCTTCCCCAACGCGATAAAGCTGGCGGGGATGAGTCCGACCGCCGTCTTCTATGAAAAGGGGCCTTTGGTAGACAAGAACGGCGACCCTTTGGATGACAGGCTCAAGGAGTTGAACCGTCAGCTTGCCTCCGAGAAGAATGAAGCGAGTCGCAAGGAAATTGAAGCGAGGATCGTTATGGCCAAAGATGGCTCCAAGAAGCTCGTTGACCTATCTCACAAGCTTCTCATCTTCTTGGACGCTCCTGACCCCCGCCTCTGGGACAAGATCAAGCCGCTTCTTAGTCATGACACTTGGGAGAGCGAATATCGTCCTACCATGGACACATCTATGGGAACCAAAGAGACTGGGAGGTTTCTCCTGCGCGGATGGCCAGCGGCGATATTCTGCTCAGCTAGGAACGAAGAGGAATGGTCAATGTGGGAGGAGATCAGTTCACGTTTCAACATCGTGTCCCCTTCGATGTCCGGAGACAAGCGCAGGATGGCGAACGAGCTAACGGCGGAGCTGACTGGGCTCCCTTCATTTGTCCTGAATGACCGATATCCTGAGAGTCTCAGGGATGATGCCGAACGCGAAATCCTGAGGATTACTGAAGCCATAAGAGACCTCCAAGCCTCGGCTGGAAGCGAGGGAGGGGGGAGCCCGCGAGACAACTTGGTCTACAATCCTTTCGGCAGGATCCTAGCTCGGAGATTCCCAGTAGATGCGGGCGTAAGGATGAGACAGTTCCGAAGGCTCCTCAAATACATGAACTTGTTCGCCTTCCTAAACATAGAACACCGCGCTGTCCTTGTCAGGGAAGACCGCAAGGTGGGCATCGTCCCAAACCGGCAGGACCTAGGGAAGGCTTTCGCGATGACTGAGAAGGGGATGGCTACCTCCCTGTCCCCAAACAAAGTCGACTTCTTTGAACGGTTCTTGCGTCCTGCCCTAGAGGGTCGCACAGGGCTGACTACAAGCCAGATGCGTGAGCTCCTGAGGTCCAGGGGCAACATGGTAGGATACTCTTCCCTCAAGCAGACGTATCTTGACCCACTCGTTGACCACGGCTACCTGATAGCCGAACCTAGCCCGTTCGATAACAAGTCCAACTTTTACAAGCTGAATCCAGAGGCCCAAAGATGGTCCAGATTATTACAGGAGACTGATTTTGACTCCCAAATGGAAAACGAAGTTTGGAATGACCTTCAAACCTTGATACAGAAATATAGCGTCAGGGTGATCTCCCCCACGGGTGCAACGCTAGCCACCAAGGAGGAGTTCTGGGCCTACTTGATGGACCAAGCATAGACCCCTCTTCCCCTCCATTGTAACAAGGGCTTTCCAGACCAATTTGACCTCCTTTCTCTATTTAGAGGCCAATACCAAGATATTGTACCATTTAGGATTAATTCTCTGCCTCTCTTCACTAAGACTTGGGCTCTAGCTGACTCCAAATCCATTTGCCCAGCCTCTCCCGAGCATCCATATCAACAAAGTACACCTTCTCTCCCTTGGTAACTCCAAAGGTTGATTCGACTGGGATGACTACAGGGAAGCTGAACTCCTTTGCCAAGCCATCTAGGATCACCCTGAGCTCATCTTCTCCAGCCGTGTGCCGTGACTGCATAGGTTTCTCAGTTTCAATTAGGGGAAGCTCCTCATTAATCACTTCGCGTACGGAGGCCAATGTAATGACCTTCCCCCTCACGCTCAGCTTCATCAGTGCCCCTGCGGCAAGACCTCTTAGCGACCGCAACCGGTCTTCTGGCCCTTTCACTCTCTCCCACTTCCGAAGCTGTGACCGAAGTCTGGTCAATTGGTCCTTCTTGAGACCGGTCCGAAGCTCTGCCCCACTAATATCAAGCTTCACAGATAAGTGAAAATCCAAAGCCCGCTGAACCGCTAAACCGAAAACGTCGTCGCTTGATGCCGACAACTTGTAAGGGTCGAAGGCGGGTGATCTCCCTACCGTATCATAGAGTACGGATGCCACTAGGTACTTCAGGTCGCTGACAAACGCCTTACTACGGACATAGTCCTCGAGCCATGAGCCCTCCATCTGGCCGAACTCAACTTCATATGGCACTTCGCAGCTAATGCCCCCTAGCAATTCCACTTCTACCTTGACCGTCCCAGCTTTCCTGCCTTCTCCTCGGCCGTTTTCCCTAGCAACAGCTGCCTTGGCTAGCTCTGCTCTTCCCAAATCGGTGAGGCAGTACCTTCTAGGACCAACTTTCTCCTTGACGAGGTCGCCGTTGACTAACCGGCCGACCGTTTGGTACCGCGTATCATCGCAGACGAAGATGTCCCTCGATACATCTGCTAGGCGATCAGCTGGTATCTCACCACCTGCCTTTTCCAGTAATCTTAGTAGTTCAAGCTTGTGCCTTATGACGGAATCCCGTTCTGACATCGGAGTGGCTCCGAAAATACGCCTTATTGAACACTACGCTGCGAGCTAGAACGCAATGAAGAAGAAATCACACGGGAAACCGGACGTTGACGAGCGAAAGGTCACAGTCGACCTGGCTGAGACCCTTGAGACGATAAGGTTCTGGTACCATAAGGGCGTGGAGGCAGGGAAGAAGTCCGCCCTGCACGGGCGAAAGTACAACTTCCTCTTAGACGACGACCCTGAGACAAAGAGCCATACCCAACAGATGCTAGACCGGGCAAAGCTACGGCCCCATGAAGGGCCGAAGTAGGCGAAGTGAACGATTTGAAAAGGAACGATACTTCAGAACGGAAAATCGAAACAGTTGAAGCAGAGATGAACGGTGCTGACTATGAGAACTACCACGACTGTATGGAAAACCTGTATACTCAGAGATCTCGCTGCTTCGGTAGGGAGTTCTTCCTTGCGGGGTTCGAAGTTGGAGTGAACGCCACTACGAAGCCGCTCGGAGACCTCCCCCTTTTCGACCGAGAGCCAAACACCTTAGCAACGATGGAGGCCATTCTAAAGAGGAAGAAGCTCGACGAAGAAGCTGTGAAGAGCGGACAGCCAGTGAAGCCCAGACCCTCCCTCCCCCGCGGGGTGTGGGTCAAGGAAGGCTAGAGCCGATGCGAACATCACACGAGCCTGTGAAAACAAGTCCTACCCTGACGGCCGGCCTGCTCGAGAACCTCGAGACCCTGAGGCACGGGTGGATGACGGGCTTCGAAGCTGGGGCGGTGGCTGCCACCCATGGGCTCGAATTCATATTCCCTTTGGACGACGACCCTGAGACTGAACGCCAGCTCCAAGAGGTCCTAGACAGGAAAAAGGAAGCGCCCTAGCGATGGCTATGAAGCGAGGCCAAGTCCTTCTTGACCCTCGATACCGAGTAGCCCATTAGCTCGGCCAGCTCCTCAACAGTTCTAGCCTTCGCCACCTTCTGAGACAGCTCAAGGGCCTCTGGCCAAGAGATGGCGAACTCGTTGTACCGGTAGTACACTTCCTCGTAATACTGATCCTTCAGCTTGGCCAGGCCCTTGGACAACCTACTTCTCCTCCCTGGCTGCCTTGGTCCCCTTCACTCCGTTCGTCTTCGCCTTGGACTCCTTGGGCTGAGGTGGAGCGACCTTCAAAACGACCGCTCCTTCCTTCTCCTCGACGCTCAAGGTGCTTCCTCCGATGATGTTGAGCTTCTCCCTGACCTCCTTGGGGAGGCTCAATCTACCCTTCTTCGAAATGCGTATGGTTTCCATTCTACTCATCTTCGACTATCACCTTAGGAGCCCTCTCCAGCCCGTCTATGACGTTGAGCTGGAACTGGAGAACCTCTGTGGCTTGACTAACTTTGTCCAGCTTCTCCTTCAGGGCCCTGTTCTGCTGGACCAGATCTGCCACTACTAGCTCCCAGCTGTTGACCTTCTCCTTCACTTCTAGGACCGTCTGGCTGGACTGGCTGATGGAGATGAAGGGCTCGACTCCGACGTAGAGTTGCCTTATCTCGGCCTCCCTGGGCCTCATATAGACCTCATCCAGCCTATTCATCTGATGGCCTAGAAGGAAGTTGACGATGGCTGTTGGGATTCCCTTGTTGGACAGAATAGAACCGAAGGACTCCCGCAATCCATGGGGACCTACCGGATTGTGGTGGTGCCTGTCCACCTGCTCAGGCTTGACCATCCCCGCCTTCATTGCCGTCCTCCGCATGGCGTTCTCTATGTTGATGGGTTTGATGCCTATTGGAGGCCCCTTGAAGGACGCCGTTAGGAAGAGGGGTGTGTTGTCCTGGAAGAATACGCCCTTGAACCTGAAGTCATCGATGTAGGCTCGCAGGGCAGCGATCCCATCCTTGCCGATGAATGTGAAGAACGCCACCCTTGTCTTCGGCCTGACGCAGTCCACCTTGAGGGGAACTTCATTGGCCTCCAGACCTCTCCTTACTTGGCCATATGTCAGTGAACATAGGGTGCTGACATCCATGCCGCTCTGGAAGGCCACCGTGATGATGGCCCTGTCCCTGACGCTTTCCGAGTGGTCAACCAGCTGCCTGACGTCCGAGGCCGTTAGGGGATATCTTGGGTCCTGAACCCTGGGGGTTGGAATCTTCTCACATCTGCGGAAGTGGGTGGCAATCCCGAATACGCTGTAGAACCCCCTGATGCTCCCGCAGTAGGCTGAACCAGTACACTCCGAGCTCCCCCTTGCAAGGAGCCATCGATTGAAGTTCTTAATCCGAATCTTGACGATGTCCGTCCTCTTGTCTAGGGGTCTCTGGAAGTCCTCCACAGCCTCGTCGACAAGCTGCCTTGGGGTCATCCCAGTGAACTGGAGGTAGAGCTTCATGGCAGTCTTGTAAGCTGAGATGGTAGCCTCCCTGGTCATTGGTCCTAGCCATCTCTGGAGGACCGGATCCTGCCAGTTGGGAGAGACTCCTGTCTGGGACAAAGGTGCTTTCGCTAGTAGATTGGCGACTGGCCGTATATTAGCTTCGGCTCAACTTTCAAGTCTTTAAGTTACGCGTAGGGTTTCATGAGTTGTTAAATGGAGTAGCTACGGCTTGGGTGGAGGAGTCTCGAAGCCCACCATCTTGTTGGCCCACCTCCTCAGTTCGACGTACGTCAATCCTCCATATACCAGAGACTTCTCGAAGAAGTAGAGCTTGCTTTCTTTCAACGACACGAGGACTGGGAACTCTATGATCATGATACCTTTGGTTCTTGGCTTCGTGGTCCGAATAGACTCCTTCAACTCCTGAGAGAAGTCGTCGGCTACGACCAGAGCAAAAGAGTACACGGCCCACATACCCAGAAGGTGATGCTCACGGTTGGTCCAAGCGTAGTCTGTAGCCTGCTCTGAGAAGTCCGAAAGTGCTTCGGGGGTGGATATGTTGCAAGTGGTCCCCGTTACCCATCTTCTTCTGGGGCCCAGGTCTTCCTGAGAGTCCCTGCTGGCCACAAATGATAGTGGGTATTTGCCCGCGTTGGCTGGCTGACCTATCTTGAAGCCATCATCGACTAGCCTCCTGGAGATAAACGCAAAATAGGAGTCGGCAGTGAATGACGGGTCTTGGCTCACGGGGCTTCTCAGAAGTAAGAGAAACTCGGGAGGGATTTGAATCTTCATGCGGCGTGTGGCTTGGACCTACGAAGAAAGCTATCCTTAATGATGGCGGGGGCCAAGTCCCAATCAGTGTCGCTCATCAAGGGGGCTCTCCTCGGAGCCGGCTTGGGATTGGGGATATTCTTCGGTGCCATATGGACCATCATAACTCTGTCCATTCCCATTTCGCTCCCTTTCACGTGCACACGACACATCTGCTACTGGGCATGGCCGGCGAGCCTATTCTTCCTTGGCGTTCCACTTCTCATGCTACTTCTTCCGGTCGTGATGTTGGCATACTACCTCTTCTGCAGAGACCATCTGCTACCGCCTACAATTGAAGGCTTGGTCGTCGGCTTCTCGGTAGTCTTTGGGGCGCTCACTTTCCTTGCATTCCTAGAATTGCCCCCTATCCCACCTTAGGGCTGTGTGGCACGGGATTGACTCTGAGTGGCATTGAGAGGGGCGTGGGCTTGGAGCTGCAGAACTAGATTGCCAGGCCCGCAACAGGTGCCGCCACGGTGGCTGAGCCATAGGGGGCGCTAGTGCTGCTTGTTCTGTTGTTGACCCCAAGTTGCAGGGCATTTGTGCTTCCATCGAGCTTGTAGGCTGTTATCTGAATTGTCGCTTTGCTGCTCAACGTCGCATTCTGATAGATGAAGTATCCTTGTCCCGTTCCAGCGTAGCACCCACTGAACACTATGGATCCGTTGTCAGATACAACTGCGAACGCCTCCCAAGAACCAGGGTAGGTGACTCCTGCGGTGAACCATGGCATGTTGGGGATAGGCAGAATTGGAAGCGAGGAAGCCGTAGAGCAGACCGCGCTGAGGTTCAAACCAGCTGTAACCGTGGTCGTTGTCGTAGTGGTTGACGTGGCTGTCACCGTAGAGGTCGTCGTCACTTGGAATGTGGAAGTTGCAGTAGTAGTGGTAGTCACTGTATGGCTACTTGCTGAAGGATTTGTGATTGCAAGATCCAGTGCGCCAGCCAACGCCACTACAGCTACTAGTAGCACCCCGATTACCACCTTGGCAGTTCTCGCAACCCCTTGTCTTATTCCACTCAACTGCTCGATGTGAGACGATTTCTCCTTTCCTCGTTCTTATACCATGCTGGGCGTGGGCTTGGGCATGCGAAGGAATGGGCTGATGACCGATTCGTCAAAGCCGTGGGTCAGAATCTAGGGGCACATAGTGGCTCCAGGGAAGGGCGGAGTGATGCAGAACTTCGAGGTGTTGGAAGAGAGCATCTCCAATGTTTCAGGGACGTTGTTAAAGGTCACGACCACCACGTACACCGTATCGTTGCCGCTAGCATACACCTTGGCCTGAAAGCTAGGATACTGTAGGCAGGGTGACCTGTAGGCGGCGCAGACAGCAAGGGCAAGATCCCCTGTCAGAGTAACGTTAGTGTAATTGCCGGACGGCGCTGGAAACGGAAAGCCTCCCGTTAGGTTAAGGATCTGCCACTGAAGGCTTGTCACAAGCTGTTGCAATTGTTCTAGCTCCTGCTGAGCGCTATCGGCCTGCAGACTCCTCGCCGAGAGCTCAGACGTCAAGATGTCTACTTCGGATTGTAGAATACTGACATCTATCCTGGAGTCCTTAAGAGCTGTCTGGTCCTGCAAGTAGAGAAACGTCATAGACGATGACACCAAGAGTAGAACGACTAGGCACGCCACCACTGCAGCTAGTGTCTTCTCCATTTCGGCCCTAGGCATTCTCGCATCTATGATGAGAGGGAGGTTCCTATCCTATTTGATGGTAACGAACCTACGGCGTGGGCTTGGACCTATGAAGAAATAGGCTGACTGTTTCCTACCAGTGCTAACAGAGAATCCAAGATCAATCTTGGAGGATTCTCTCGACGACCGCCCTATCCGGGTCTACGAGCCTTCCAGTGTCAATCTCCCAGTAGACCGAAAATGCTTCGTGTGCTGCAGGCGTACCATCCCATTCCTCGATCAAAAAGTAGTGGATTCGTTGTCTTTCGCCATCAGAAGCGACGTACCCCTCCTTTCCCACGAGCCGAGCTTTTTTGACATCCACCCCCAATTCCTCCTTCATTTCCCTCGAAAGAGCTTCAAAGAGTGATTCCCCGCCTTCAACGTGACCTCCAGGAATCGCTATCAGACCCGCGTCAGCAGAGTCAGTGGCCAGTCTTTTCTCGACCAGGAATCTTCGCCTTGCAAGCATGATTCCGCTGACACAGTCTCTGGCCCCGCGGCTCATCAAGTTCTGAGAATTCGACGGTGCATTTCAGCTTTACGAAGCCTACGGGGCGTGGGCTTGGACCTACGAAGAAATGGGTCCTTGCTACAAGACGATGGGTGGTGGGATGACCATGCCTATGCCAAAGAGATAGAATGTAAGTGACTCATACCGCTTGAACGTCTCACAAATAGGTCCATTGGCGTCTGCAATCCCACACTCTTTCACAGGAACTGAAATCACGGGGGCAAACACGGCTAAGAAGCTTAACAAAACCAAAGCAGCCACGATTACAGCTCTGCTCCTCCTCCGCAATCTACTCTCTCCTAGCAACTCGTAGACTTCTCACGTTCTTATACGAACCGACGTGGGCTCGGGGCTGCTCAGAGGCATAGTAGACTCTCCTCAAGCTGCAGTATCCTAGACAACTAGGGAGATAGATACTGGTAGACTTCGGACACGTTCCAAGTCAAGATGTAGCGGAACGGGGTATGGACAGGCGGAACTACTGTCTGGTCCACTGAGTATACCGTGCTGTGGTAGAGGATCCCTCCGAAAGAGAATAGCCACGAGCTTGGCGACACTACACGATAGATGTCATACTGATAGTGTCCGATGTCAAGCTGGTCGCGGGCATGGAGTGGTGGAAGACTGATGAGAGGAACGAACAGGAAGGCCAAGACTAGCCCAGTCAGTGCCAAAGCAAGGAGAGAGAGCCCTTTCCTTCTCATCCGCAGGAAGCTCATTGTTCCCCTTTCTTATACGATGCTGGGCGTGGGCTTGGACCTGCGAAAGTGTGCTGAAGTTACGCGTCGGGTGTCTGGACTAGTTAAGTGCACTAGCTGTGGGCGTGGACACGCGGCTTGTATCTCTTCTCAGCGACCCAGCCGATAGAGTACCCAGCAATCATGCATACGAATATCAATCCTACGTTGGGACCCCAGGCAATCACGCATGAAACGACTCCGCACGCTCCCCTGATAGGTGCCAAAGCGAACCAGACTACTCCAATGATGGCTCCGAGAGTCGCCAGTGCTAACCGCGTCCACATCCGACTCATGATGCTCAGTCCTGATATTTGAGCAAGCTGACTCAGCGCGTGGGCTTGGAGCCGCGAATAATGATGCTGGGTCGGTCCAAACGTCCTCGAACTGCTGAATCCTAGGCTTCAAATGAGAAGGGGTTCGACAACAGGACAAGGATATGTGAAGGTATAGACTTACAAGCCACCCAAGTCTCGAGTGGTAATAATGGCGACGATGATTGTTGCCAAGGCAAGAGCCGTTGCTGAGCTCGTCAAGGTGGAGCTTCCTGCCGCCGCTGGCGTCTGTGTGGTGGCTGGTGAAGTCATGGCTCTTGGCCATTTGCCCACAGTATCGACGGCCATCCTTGGCTTCCTAGTGGGCTTCCTCATCTCTGGCGCGGCGATGATCTCCAACGACTACTTCGACTACGAGGTGGACAAGGTCAACCATCCCGAGAGGCCATTTCCTTCAGGTCGTATTACGAAGTCCGAGCTGATGGTCACGGAAGCCGCGTTCTCCTTGGCAGGATTGGTGGCTGCGGGTATTCTGGGTCTCGTTGTGCTCGCCGCCGCCGCAGCGCTTTGGGTTGTGGGCTTCCTCTACAACTGGAGGTACAAGGAAGCAGGGCTTCTCGGGAACACGATGGTGAGTGTGTCCGTCGCCTCGACTTTCGTGATTGGAGGCATGGCTTCGGCTGGACCAGTCAACGGCTTGGTGTGGACGTTTGGGTGTCTGGCTTTCATGTTCGACCTGGCAGAGGAGATTGCCGGGGGCGCGATGGATGTCATCGGGGACGCGCAAAGGAATGTAAGGTCCCTGGCTAGGACCCATGGTAGGACCCAAGCCTTCAGGGTTTCGACATTCCTCTACATCTTGGTCATCGTGGGAACTCTCACACCCTTCGCGATGGATTGGTTGGGGACCGGCTACCTCGTAATCGTCGCTGTCGTCGACATCCTAATCGGCTATTTCGCGTTCGAGCTCTACGAAAGCAAGACACCACAGGAGGGGAGAAGGAGGATTCGCCACCTCTATTTGACAGCACTTGGGCTTGTGGCTGCCTTTTTGGTGGGGGGCATGTTATGAGGAAATGGTCATCTGCCGGGATCTGTGGCGCGTGGGCTTGGACCTGCTCGGAGAAACACCACCAGATAATGGCGTACGTGATGGCCGCATATCAGGGCGTCGGAGCCAGGTTCCCTTCCCAAATGTGATAGAGCTCTTTCAGCCTGTATTCAAGAGAAGGATTCACCCCGGCGGAACCTTCAGATAACCCCTCATTTGGAGAATCATCGCAACTCATTTAGCTTCGACCCAGAAACGATGGCCTATGAAGGGTTCGATGGTAGACATGCCGAAGACCACGGATGAAAAGGAGATTACGATTCGCGAGACCAAGTGGGGAGGGATGCGTGTGGCCATGATAGTATGTCACGAGACGCTTGACATGGCCCCCGCCTTCAAAGGCCTGCCCGGTGACAGGTGCCCGGTACCACACTGGGGCATGATCTTGAAGGGCAGGAAGCTAGTCAGATACACCGACCATGAAGAGGTGCTCAACACGGGCGATTCCTATTACATGGCCCCCGGGCATACAACCGTGACGGACGCCGGGACGGAGTGGTTAGAGTTCAGCCCGGAGGACGAGATGGCCGCGACCGACGAAGTCGTGGCGCGGAATCTGTCGGAGCTTAGGAAGGAGTAGCAGGGCCTCTCTCCGCCCGCTCTGCGTCTTGGGTCGCTCTTGCACCGAGCGTCTTCTCATCAGACACGCCATTCCTGTTCAGAGGCGCGGTCGTCGGTCTAGCTGTCGTCCTGGATGTATCCGCCTTCCCAGCCTTCTTGGGGATTGCGGTCCTCCAGGCTTCTCTCTGATTCTGAGTTGGGCGTGGGCCTGGACCTGCTCAGAAACTGAAGTTAGGCATGGTGTTTCTAGATTTGTTGAGAGGGATAGCTAGGGAGTGGAAAGACCCCTGCAGACCACTGGAGAGGACTCATGTACGATGCAGGTGTTGCTCCAGCCACATGTCTAGGCGGGCTGATGGGCCGGGCACCGGTGGCTTGCCTTCGATGTATGTGTACGTCTTGGCAAGGTCTAGGGGGTCGGAGAAATCCAGCCTCACCGAGGAAACCAGGCCGGTCTTCACGTTCAGGGTAAGCCGACCAAGCATCTTGGCTCCCTTCGGTCTTACGGAGATCTGTCTTTGGCCACTCTCTAGTCCCAACGTGATGAGCTTCTCCTTATCTGAAAACGCCAAGTCTGCGAGTTCAGATCTCATGTCTAGATGACGAACTGCTAGCGCAACTGGAACGAAAGCAATTGCTGAACCCAGAAACAAGAACGCAAAAGCAGAATCAAGGGCTGGCGTCTGACTATGTGGAAACCAGGCCAGAATTAGGCCCATGGTAAGAAGGGACCCGACGAGCACTGCTAGGATTAGGATCGCGATCGGTTGCAGGTACCTGCTGCTGAAATTGACCCCTACCTCCATTCCTCAGAGCCAGCCTAGACTTGTCATCTTTGTCTCTTAAGTATGCTGGGCGTGGGCTTGGGCCCGCGAAGAAATGAGTGAGATGATGTGTTTCGATGTCGTACCAGCCTCAAGAAAGGGATAAGTTGCACACGCCATTCTGACATCTCGGAGTTGAGTGTGAGATGGGGATCTATTATGACGGGAAGGCCTGGAGAATCTACTACTATCATATCTCCAACTTTGAGAATGAGCTAAAGGACTTCGGCAGTTTCCTTGACGAAATCCAGGCAAATGGCGAGTCACCCACAGCCATAGTACCAAACGTCGGTAGACCTAGTTTCGGGTCATATGCCGGAATCGTGGGATTCGCAGTTTTCGTGAAGAAGGGTGACGGAGCAGCCGCGCCTTCCTAAGCAAGTCAATGAACCGGAAGTAGAACCAAGTCTTAGGCTTGGAACTACCCAGAAAGTTGTCAGCGAAGATACTGAGTGACGTTCGTGATGTCCCAGGTCCAGATGCAGTAGGTGCTTGTGTAAGGGGGGCCTATCCGGCTGCAGGCTTCAGGTGAGTACTTGGCCACCTCAAACCGGACTACTCCGAATCCAAGCAGGGCTGCACTGAGCGAGGGTTGACGGTCTATCCTGTAGACGACATGGTCACAAGAAACGACGGTTGCACCGCCCATAACCGATCCTGGAGGATATCCTAGAGTGGGGAGAAAGCCTATGGGAGCCAGAAGGAAGACCAGAATCAGGCCTAGAGATAAGATGGCAAGGCCTACAGTCCTCCTTCTGACATTCATTCTTGGTTGTCTGCCTAGACTATCATCCTTCTTATGCGATGCTAGGCGTGGGCTTGGACCTGCGAAAACGAATCCGCTACGTAGGCTTGCCTGATGGTGGCAGACTCTCTGAGCTTGGAGCGATTCGCCGACGAAGGAGTAACACTATCAAGACGACGGCTGCCAACGAGACAACAAGCAAGGACAACGGCAGGATGTACCAATTCGCTGGCATACCACTTGCATTAACAGCCATGACCGAAAGGGAGGTGGTGGCTTTGGACCCATCCTCAAAACTGGCTACAAGGACGATGGAGTAGTTTTCGCCTGCTGAGAAGGTCGGATTTCCGTTCGCCCCACTAGGCACGTTGATGCTGAACGAGTCGTTTCGGGTCGTCACGAGATTGTCGTTCGGGGAGACTATGGTCGTGCAGTTCTGGCCGGGACCTCCCGAGCAGTAGGTATGGGTGAACCACGGTGAGACCAGGTTCCATTCCATGCCACCATTGTCCACTCCGTTCACCGATACGTAGAGGGACGACAGCGGCGAGCTGGCGTTCGCGTAATAGTTACCCGAAAGGATGGCGTTAGACCAGCAAGGCTCGTCCTGGCCCTGGCTCTGGCAGGCCGATTTGCTCTGGGGCAGCTGGAACGAAATGTCGAGCAGCTTGAACTCGACGAACGAGTTGCCCTGCAGGGAGACGGTGGTCGTGCCAATCGAACTGGCGGGAGCAAGAATCATCACTGTCTTGCTCGTATCCTTCATTGGGAGAACCGAAGCAAGGAGCAGGATAGTCGCAACAAAGAAACCAGTCACTAGAGCAGCTCGTCGCCTGCTAACCTTCATCCAGATTGAGGGTAGCACGTCTACACCTTTAACCCTAGGTAGTGGAACAGCTGTAGGCGTGGGCTTGGACCTGCGGCTCCTTTGGATGTCTATTGCTGCCGGAAAAGAAAACGATAACATCAAGCTGGCCGACGGTCATTGCGACCGACAAGTTTCTAGGAAAGCTCTTTTTATCGAAGTGCTCGCAGACAGTGAAGAGAGGTTGTGATTAGGGGTTGGAGAAGACCAAAGTCATCTTTCTATGCGTAGGGAATTCCGCGCGGAGCCAAATGGCTGAGGCGTTCCTGAGGAAGTATGCGGGTAATCAATTTGAGGTATACAGTGCTGGCTTTGACCCTCGGCCCATTCACCAGTACACTATTGAAGTCATGAGAGAATTGGGATACGACCTGAGCGGCCAGTATCCGAAGGAATTGAAACAATATCTTGGAACGACACATTTCGGGATAGTCATAACGCTGTGTGCGGAGTCAGAGGAAAGATGTCCCACCATACCCGGCGTGGGCACAAGACTGTATTGGCCTTTCGAAGACCCGGCGGCATTTCAGGGAACAGAAGAGGAAAAGCTGGCCAAGTTCCGGGAACTTCGAAACCAGATCGACGAAAAGGTGCAAGCCTGGCTCAAAACTAGGGGCATTACGGAGAACTAGAGGTCGTCCACCGGCAGCGTAGCAAGAACGTGAGCTTGGACCTCGGAACGGATCTGAGCCTTGGATTCCAATCACACCCTCACAGTGTGATCGATGCGTCGAGCGACCTGGAAGTAGGCATTTGCGGGGAGTCTTGTTGTCGTTCCATCCATCATGGGCCGTGCAGGCCACTCCGGGATTCTCTCCCTTTCATGATTGCCCAAACGAATTGTGATGGCGTCCCCTGAAGGTACGCCATCTGGGATTCCCTAGTGGATAGCCAAAGCCGCCATCTCCGCGGGGGCGACGCGCTGAGAATCTAGAGGCCGACGAGGGCGCGGAGGAAGCCCAAGGTGCAATCCCTGAGAGATACGAGGAAGGTGTGCCTGACGACGGCTCCGGTCGAAGCCATGCGGGAGAGCCTCTGTATCCTGAAGTAGATCGGAGGGTGGGGGTCGAACTTCAGCCAGTCGAGGAGCTTCAGGCCCGGGGTGTAGCGTTCGTAGTAGAGCTGCCGGAAACCTATGTTGGTGAGGGCCGCGGCCAGGACGCCGGGCTGGCCCAGGTTCACGACCGACTCCGTGTCGGCCCTGGTCTCAAGGACCTTTCCCACTCCGTAGATTATGGCGAAGACCAGTAGATAGTAGTAGAGCCCCAGGTAGAGCAGCAGCGGAAGCCACAGGTAGAAGCCCCCCACGTATAGGAAGAACGTCAAGGAAAAGAGAATGAGGGAGTCCCGCCCCTTGATGTGGCCCATTTCGTGACCCACGACAGTGGAGAACTCGGGGTCGTCAAGGTCCTCCAGGGATCCCGCGGTGATGCTGATGGCGGACCGGCCCGGTGAGACGCCCGTCGCGGCAGCGTTGGCGGCGATGTTGTTCATGATGACGATCTTTGGGACCGGGAGCCGGAAGCGGTCCGCCACCCCCTTGACAAGGCCGTAGACGTCCCTGGTGATCATCCTGACCTCCCCCGGGGGGAACTTGAAACCGGAGCTCGCAAGCGCCTCCTCCACCGCTTCCTTCGCATGGGATTCATCCTGAGACTCGAACGCGAGCGCCTTCTCGAGCCGCTCGGTGGTGTCCGGGGCCGTGTCCTTGGCATGTTTCATGACCCACTTCTTCTTCGCAGGAGGGACGCCAACGCTGACGACGGTCACCTTCGGTTTCCCCGCAGTCGGGCGCACCCTTCCCACCCCGAGGGCAATCCGGTCCGAGAAGAAGAACACCAGGAGCTGCATACCGATGACGGCGAATATCGCCATATCGCCCAGCAGGTAGAATAGAACGAAGCTGGCAGCCATGATCAGCAGGTAGAGGTTCACCATGTTCCCGGTGAAGATCCTCTTCATGGCCGCCCTCCACACCCCCTCGGACGAGCTCGGGACGTCAAGTGCGGCCTGACCGGCCCCGCTGGAGAAGACGAAGTAGAGGCTGGTCATCCTGGCGTTCGTCAGAAAGGAGGCGACCAGGACCTCGATGTCGTCGGCCACTCGCAAGCAGACATTGACCCCTTGCGCATCGCTGGCATCCTGGTCCGAGAACGAGACGGAGACGGAGCTGGGCCCTATGGACAAGAGCGCGTTGGTCTCAGGGGGCGTAACTCCGGCCGGCGTTACGCCAGGGGGCATTGATACCTTCCAGGACAGCTCAATCCTGCCCTCGTCCTCGGACCAACTCTCTCGGTATGGGTGGCCGGCCTGCCCCGGGCGGACGTCCAGATAGTGCATCTTGATGAAGTCGGCCATTCCACGCACTTCCTGGGGCGAGAGGCCCTCCTGGACCGGAATCTCCCTGCTGATTGCCGCGGGCGACTCGTCCAATGGGACTTGCTCTCGGCTATGCTGGCACGCTCGCCTTCAAATACTTCGTTCTTTCTTTGTCCCCGCCGCACCCGCTGATCAGGGAGAACGTCTATCATAAATACAAGCAGTCTTGCCGCATCAGTACGAGAGTGGCGATCCTGAATGGCAGGCTCTGACTCCCTGGAACGGTACAGGCTGAGCAAGCTCATAGCGTGGCTGGCGGACAAGGAAGGAAGGGGGAAGGAGTTCATCTCCTTCTACATACCTCGGGGGAAGTCCATTGACGAGACGATCGCAATTCTCAAGGACGAACCCGATTACGCTGCCATGAAATCCGAGAGCGTCAGGGAACGCCTTCAAGCCTCCCACAAGGCGATGGTCCAGCGCCTGAAGCAGAGGAAGGAGATTCCAGAGAACGGGCTGGCAATTTTCGCCGGAACCTTCGCCGCCAAAGGTTCGGAAGGCGAGCTCCTGAACGTCGAGGAAGTCGTCCCGCCTGAGCCCATCGCCGCCTATCTTTACAGGGTTGACGACCATTTTAGCCTGGGGCCCCTGAGGGCTATGCTGAGAGACAAGAGGGTCGTAGGGCTCATCGCCATGGATTCGAAGGAGGCCGGATTTGGCATACTTGATGGTGACAGCTTCGAGCCGGTCGGAGATATCACGTCAGGGATTCCGGGAAGGTCCGACAAGGGCGGGTTGAACCAAAGGAGGTACGAAGCAGAACGCGACACGGAGCTCACCCACTTCTTCCGACGGGTCGCGGAGCATGCGAAGAAGGCATTTCTCGAGAGCCACCAAGTCACTGCGCTGATAGTTGGGGGACCGGGTCCGACGAAAGAGGGTTTCCTGACTAGCGACCATCTGGATCATGAGCTTAGGAACGTGCTTCTTGGCAGTGTCGATACGCAGTCGGCGGGCAGAGAGGGAGTGAAAGAAGTGCTTGACAAGTCATCCGGGGCGCTGAAGAACATGAATGTGCCGGGGGACAAGAGATCCGTGCAGCGTCTTCTGGAGCACATGGGCAAGAAGGACGGTCTGGCTGTCAGCGGCCTGGATTCAGTGGTGAACGCGCTCAAGAACGGCGAAGTGGAAGTTGTGTTGGTGACGGACAGCACGGACGTGATCGAGGTTGTCGCAATGTGCAAGAGATGCGAGCTGTCAAAGGCGAAGATGGTGGACAAAGGCAGGAAGGTCCAGACTGAGCAGGAGATGATATCGAGCCCGTGCGGGAGGTGCGGCGCGGTCGAATACGAAGTGGAGGAAAAGGACATAGTAGATGTCCTGGAGGACTTGGCTTCACGGACGGACGCAAGGGTTGAGGTGTTATCACCAGAATCAGAGGAGAAGGCAAAGCTCACAGCACTGGGAGGCTTTGCTGCCATCTTGAGATACAGACCTGGCTGAGTCGGAATTCGCAGATGGGTTCAGAATCTGGCGGCGGTCGGGGCGCTGTTCCTCGCGGTGCCCTTTCTAACTGCTGACCTCCCTGAGATCCTCTGGACAACGCATGCGGAGAAAGGGCTAGCCAAGGAAGTCCAGCGGATCGTCGGTCATCCGGCCCTTGCCGCCTGCGCCCAGGATTGGAGTGAAGAGGCAAGACCCCTTCAGCCCCTACGGTCACCTTGGTGTGCTCGCGTGGCTCCTGTCGACCTAGAGCGCTGTCTCAGGGGAAAAGGCACTGGCACGAGGGCATGGACCTGCGAAGAGCGGATGCAATGGCCCTCTGCAGGCGGCTAGCGAGGGTGTCAGCCCGGTGATACACCCATAGCGTTATTAGATTGAAGGAACCATCGCAGAGATGGCAAGGACCATAAAATGACATTCGCAAGAGCAAAGAAATACGAGATAATCAAAAGGCGCAGGCACAGTTCTAAACAGGCAAAGCATCAGTAAGGTTCCACGCAGCGGCGGAGCCGACCTGAATTCCTGTGACACTCCCCAGACGAGGGCCTGGACCTGCGAAGAGCGAGATGAGGTCGAGCCACTGGTGGCGGAGGTATCGCGATACCTAAACCAAGGAGGTAGAGTGTGACTGACCGGTATTCGTTGAGAGTCCCAGAAAGAGGGCCGTTGGCGCTGGCAATCCCGCATTCTCTTACTGGAACAGAAACCACAGGGGCGAATACGATTATCCCCAGCAGAATCATGGCGAACGCTATGGCCGCCTTGGCCGTCTTTCTCATCGGTTGGCAGCAAGAGCCAGTCAGGCTGTCAAATCCTGGATTCGTGAGGAATAGGTTTGCATCGAGGGTGGGCTTGGGGCAGCTCCGAGGAGAATCGGCGTCTCAATTGGGATGCAGCCTACTGCACGGTGAAGTGGACGAGGACGGTGTCCCCCCAGATGTCCACTGCGGCTATCGTGTACTGCCCAAAGTGGAAGAGGCGGAGGCCATTCTCCGTTAGGGTCACAGAGCCGTAGTAACCGCTGGCGCCAGCTTCCGTGCTGCAAACGCTCCCTCCCACTCCTTGGGGGGAGCAGGACCAGTGTTCAAGTGAAGCGCTGGTGGCAAAAGGCAGGCCGTTCAGCGCAGAGACGCTGCTCACTCCGTATGCGATTCCGCTGCGAGGGAGGATTACGATGGAGCTGGGCGATGGTTTGGCGGTGGAGCACATCACGGTTACGGAAACATCGGCGAGCTGCATGGGCTCTCCGGCCATGGAGAAGTTGGAAGGCGTGTAATAGCCGTCAAAGACTGCCATCTGCACGGGCAGCCCACTTCCGCAAGGATACGCGCTGCGAGTCTCCCAATCATGGAAAGTGGAGGACTTCGCTACAAGAGGGAGGCTCAGGTTGCTGTCGAGCGTGTTCAGGAGCGATACGTTGGCGAATATGGTGTCCCCGGATCTGACGGAACCGCTGCTGACGGTGAGATTCATCGCAAGCCCTGAGGCTGATGTGATCTGCGAACTTTCGGAAGAGAAGTCGAACGAGCTCGATTCGTTGTTCATTCCACAGATCCCAACCGACCCGTTCTGTCGTATGTCGGCCAAAGATGAGTTCAGTCCGGCGATCTCGATCTGCAGGTAGACAACGACCGATCCCAGAACCACTACGCAGGCCAAGAGCACGACTGTCAGGGCTTGCTGAGCATGGCGCTGCCTGGTGTCCATGTCTGCGAGCACGGCTCCATATGGTGCGTTCCGCGCATATACATCTTCTCAGTATGGTGAATCCCCCTGGGATTGCATCTTGCTTGAAGACATCGCATGACATGTGAATGCCGGGAACCTCGCAACGGCATCGGTGCGAAGGGCCTGGACGTGATGCCCGTGGGAGGCCTCCGCCAGAGCGAAGAGGGATCTGGGGGCCGGTGTGCTACGGTGTCATCACAGGTAGCCCTTGGCTCTGTACCACTCGACGGTCTCCTTCAACCCTTCTTCAAGCCCAAAGGTGGGCGCATACCCTAACTCCCTTGCCGCCTTGGCGGAGGAGAAGGACCTGTCGCTGGTTACGGCGTCCACGGTGCTTCGGTGCCACATGAAAGAGGACCTGCCTGTGATGGCGTTGAAGGCCTCGACGGGGGCGATCATCGCCTTCGCCATGGCCTTGGGGACGGAGACTCCAGGGGGCTTCCTCCCACAGAGCTCGGTCACGATCGAGTACAGCTCCCTGTAGGAGACAGCATGGTCGTCGCTAACCAGGTAGGTCTGCCCCACGGAGGCTTTCGGATTGTCCAGAGCGAGACCGAATGCCCTGGCCGCGTCCTTTGCGTGCACGAACTGGACGAGGTTCCTCCCTGTGCCGACGAGGAACTTCGTCGCTAGGGAGTTCTTCGCGATCGAAACGATGAACCAGTAGGCGACATCGTCCACGTTGCCGGGTCCGTAGAGGCCGGAGGGGCGGATGATGGTCCACTCCATCCCCTGCGCCGACGACTCCCTGACCACGCGTTCAGCCTTCACCTTCGACCGGCCGTATTCGTACGAGGGTTTCAGGGGTGTGCCCTCGTCCGCCGGAGGGGACTCCACGGGGCCCATGGCCTCGGTGCTGCTGCAATAGATGAGCCTCCTGACCCCGTTCTCCAGGCAGGCCTCGATCAGCGAACGGGTTCCGCCGACGGTCACCTTTTCGTAGAGCTCCTTCCTCCCGAAGAAGGTGTAGTAGGCCGCAAGGTGGACCACGGCGTCCGTCCCCTTTGTGGCCTCAACAAGGCTGGCCCTGTCCGTGAGGTCCGCCACCCTCGTCTCCATGGTCTTCTCCAGGTCGGGGCTCACCCTCCTCTCATGGACCATGCCGGTCACTCTGTGGCCTCGATTGGTCAGCTCGGTCACCACATAGGCGCCCAGGAAGCCGGCGGCTCCGGTGACTAACACACGCATCGGGCTCGCCTCGGGAGGGCCGACGCATGCCTCCAACGCTCGGAGCGGACCAGGGCCCCGGCGAGGTTAGCTCCCTCCATCGGCCCCGCCGAGCTCCCCATGTGCGAGTCCACTATGGGAGTCACCCTCCTGATCGGAACAGGACGATCTCGTGCAGGGCTGTTCCCCTTTCCCTGTTCTCGGTCCCGTCGCTTGTCACGTCTATCTCGAAGGCCGATTCGAGCCTGAAATAACCAGGCCGTAGACGCAACAGATGCCTTGCTATGAGCCTGAGCGGCA
>Ga0335070_10001462_pt1 | contig 27305 bp, 26 predicted proteins | sample Lox_Sample_13_FD_206722 | JGI IMG/M metagenome (GOLD analysis project Ga0335070, IMG submission 206722) | Soil microbial communities from Loxahatchee National Wildlife Refuge, Florida, United States - Lox_Sample_1.3 | ecosystem: Environmental > Terrestrial > Soil > Wetlands | place: USA...
GCCGTTGGCGAGCATTACGAGCCCCATCGTGTCGGCCATCTCGGTGAGCAGCGTCACCTTGCCCTTGAACTTGGGGTTCGTCAGCAGCTCCTTGACCGAGTCGAGCGTGCCGCCGACCTTCTTCGGGTCGTAGCCGATGCCCGTCATCCCGGATTGCCACGGCAGGCTGTACTCTCGGTTCGGGTCCCAGTTCGGGTGCCGCTGCGCCGGCTGGAGGTTCTTGATGTTCGGAACTGCCGCCTTGTCGATCTTCTCGAGCCAGCCGAGCTGGATCATCCGCTGCGGCAGGCCCGAGGTATCGGTCATGACGATGAGGTCGCGGCCGACCGACTGCCCTTGCGACAGCGGTCCCTCGATCTTGCCGAAGAACGAGTCGTTGTCGTTGATGTCCTCGATGTACTGAACGTTGACGTGGTAATGCGCCTCGAACTGCTGGAGTGACGGATGCGTCTTCTTCTTGTTGTTGATGTCGATGTAGAGCGGCCAGTTCGAGAAGACGATCGTCTTCGGCAGCGTGCCCGAAGCACGCAAGGCTGCGGCCGGGGCTTTCGTGGCGGCACCCGCGCGGGCGGCCAGAAGACCGGGGAACGCGAGCATGGAGCCGCCCATTGCGGCGCGGCGGAGAAAGTCCTGGCGGGTAACGCGACTCGACATCACGTGGCCTCCTGGGCATCGACGACGAAGGTGCACTCCGGGCTCCAGCTGAGCGTGAGCCGGTCGCCGGGTGCCACCCCGTTGGCACCCGGCCGGTCGTTCTGAACGTAGACGGTCACCGCGCCGGCGGGCGTGTCGACGATGTACTGCGTCGAGACGCCGATGTATGCGGTCTCGGAGACGGTGCCGGAGAGCCTGTTCGGCTCGCTCCCGCCGGTGCGCAGCTTCTCGGGACGGACGCCGATCTGGACCGTGCCCGTCCTGCCGGCAAGGGCCGCCGGAGGCACGGACACCTCCGTGCCGTCCGTGAGCTTCACCTTGTCCGCGGCGACGACGTCACCGCGAAGCAGGTTCGAGACGCCGAGAAAGCCCGCCACGAATGCCGTGCGGGGCTGCTCGTAGAGGTCGGTGGGCGCGCCGAGCTGCTCGATCGTCCCGTGGTTCATGATCACGATCCGGTCGGCCATCGTCATGGCCTCTTCCTGATCGTGCGTGACGTGCACGAACGTGATTCCGACCTCGTGCTGGATCCGCTTCAGCTCGAGCTGCATCTCCTTGCGCAGCTTGAGATCGAGCGCTCCGAGCGGCTCGTCGAGGAGCAGAACGCGCGGCCTGTTGACGAGCGCGCGAGCGAGCGCGATTCGCTGCTGCTGGCCGCCGGAGAGTTGCCGGGGCTTGCGCCGCTCCAGACCGGCGAGGCCGACGAGCTCGAGCGCCTCGACGACCCGGCGTCGCAGCTCGTCGCCCCGCACCTTCTGGCGCCGCAATCCGAAGGCGACGTTCTCGAAGATCGTCAGGTGCGGAAAGAGCGCGTACGACTGGAACACGGTGTTCACGTCCCGCTTGTACGGCGGCAGCCCGCTCACGTCGCGGCCGCCGAGCTCGATCCGGCCCTCGGTCGGATCCTCGAACCCGCCGATCATCCGCAGCGTCGTCGTCTTGCCGCACCCGGAGGGGCCGAGCATGGCGAAGAAGCTGCCGCGGCCGATCTCGAACGAGATCTCGTCGACCGCGGCGACATCGTCGAATCGCTTCGTCAGGTCGACGAGACGAATGTCGACGTCGGCGTCGGTCACTGCGGATGTCATCGGAGCTGCTCCGACGCCGCGGCCAGAACTCCGCCGAGCGTGCCTGTGATCTCGTCGAACTCCTTCTGGGTCGCGATGAGCGGCGGCGAGATCTGCACGACCGGGTCGCCGCGATCGTCCGCGCGGCAGATGAGCCCGCGCTCCAGCAACTGCGGCGACAAGAAGCCGCGAAGCAGCGTCTCGCACTCCTCATGGGAAAAGGTCTCGCGCGTCTCCTTGTGCTTCACGAGCTCGACGGCGTAGAAGAAGCCCGTTCCGCGCACGTCGCCGACGATCGGCAGCTCGAGTAGCTGCTCGAGCGTGGCGCGGAAGGTGTCGCCGTTGTCGCGCACGTTCTCGACGACGCGCTCGCGTCGCATGATCTCGAGATTCTTGAGCGCGATCGCGCACTGCACCGGATGGCCACCGAACGTGAGTCCATGCGCATACATCGCGGTCTCCCCGAGGAAGGGCTCGATGACGTGGTCCGCCGCGACGACGGCGCCGATGGACGCATAGGCGGACGACAGCCCCTTTGCGCACGTGATCAGATCGGGCCGGATGTCGAAGAGCTCGGCTCCGAACCACGTACCGAGCCGCCCGAAGCCGGTGATCACCTCGTCCGCGCAGAGGAGGATCTGATAGCGGTCGCAGATCTCGCGTACACCGCGCCAGTAGCCTGCGGGCGGCGTGAACGCGCCGCCCGCGTTCTGCACGGGCTCCATGATCACCATGGCCACCGTCTCGGGAGCCGCCTGCACGATCGCCGACTCGAGATCGTCGAGCAGGAACGCCGTGAACGCCTCCTCGTTCTCCTCGGATGGACGGTGGTAGCGGTTCGTGTTGCGCACATGGATCACGTCCGGCACGAGCGGCTCGAACGGCGCGCGCAGTGCTGGGATCCCGTTGATCGAGAGCGCGCCCATCGTCGTGCCGTGATACGCGAGCCGGCGAGAGACCACCTTCCAGCGCCGCTCGCCGCGCGCCTGGTGGAACTGGCGCGCGAGCTTCCACGCGGATTCCACGGCCTCGGAGCCACCCGAGACGAAGAAGACGCGGTTCAGGTCGCCGGGCGTGAGTTGCGCGATCTCGTGCGCGAGCTCGATCGCCCGCGGATGGGCGTACGACCAGTTGGTGTAGAAAGGGAGCTCGCGCATCTGCTCGAGCGCCGCCTGCCCCATCTCCTCGCCGTACGAGTAGCCGACCTGCACGGCGAACAGCCCTGCGAGCGCGTCGAGATAGCGCTTGCCTTCGATGTCCTCGAGGTAGCAGCCCTCGCCGCGGACGATGATCGGCGGCTCGTGCCCGCCCATGCGCGTGAAATGCAGCCACAGATGGTCGCGTGCGAGCCGCCGCAGCTCCTCCGCACCGCGCGCCGTCTCGAACGTCGTCACACAGCACCGCCGAGGACGTTGTGAGCGCCCCAGTCGTAGAGCTGCTTCCACATCTCGAGATACAGGAACGTCTCGGTCGAGGCGACGCCGTCGAGTCCCCGCATCCGGTTCGTGAGCTCGAGCAGCTCGTGCCGGTCGGAAGCGACGATCTCGACGACGAGGTCGAACTGGCCCGCCGTGACGACGACGTAGTCGACCTCCGGCCAGCGTGCGAGCTCGTCTGCGACCTCGCCCGGGGGCCCGGAGGTCTTCAGACCGACGAGCGCCTGATCGAAGCCGAGCCCGAGCGGGTTCGTCACCGCAACCACCTGGAGGATCCCCTCGCTCACCAGGCGCGCGTAGCGGGAGCGGACGGTCGCCTCGGACACGCCGAGCCGGGCCGCGATCCCCCGGAACGATTCGCGCCCGTTCTCCTGCAGGGCCTCGATGACCCGCCGGTCGAGCTCGTCCACGCGCCGCGCGGGGGCCACCGGGCCGCGGTGCGAGTCGGCGGCGAGCCGGAGCGGTTGAGCATCAGGCCTGCGCAACGCGAGGGATTCCTACCAGCTAGCTGCGCATTGCGTCAATCGCGGTCCGAAGCGTCGCGCATTCGCGCGGCGGCTAGTCGAGTCCGTACGCGGTGACGCGCGCCGGGTGGATCCGGACGGTCACACGCCGCTCCTCCGGCTTCCGCCACGGATACGAGTCCTTGCCGAGGTACTTCTTCGCGAGCTTGTCGATCTGTGCGTCCGCGCCGTCGGTCGTGAGCTCGGCATCTCCGTCGACGGCGAGCCACTTGTACGAGTCGGTCGGGTCGACCACGAGCAGCGAGACGCGGGGGTCCCGCTCGAGGTTCGACGGCTTCACGCGGCCGTAGGCGGTGTTGAACGCCGGCTCGCCGTCGACGACGTCGACCCAGACGACGGTCGAATGGGGGGAGCCGTCACCGCGGAGAGTCGTCACCGTCCCGACGTACGGCTGCTCCAGGAACTCCCGCTGCGTCTCGTTGAGCTTCCGCATGGCGTCTCCTCGTGGGTTGCTGTTAGCGTCTCGGGCATGTCCTCGACACTACTCGTAGGAACGCGCAAAGGGCTATTCGTCATCCGTGAGGGCGGCATCGAAGGCCCGCTGCTCCCCGGCTGGGAGGTCTTCCACGCGATCGCGTCGGACGGCGTGCTCTACGCGGCCGCCAACAACTTCGTCTACGGCGCGACCGTTCAGCGCTCGGAGGACGGCGGTGCGACCTGGGAGCGCTCCGCGCCGATCGAGGGGCTGACACGGGCGTGGCACATCGAGCCCGCGGGCAACGGCACGCTCTACCTCGGCGGAGACCCGGGCTGCCTCTTCCGCTCCGGCGACGGGGGGCGAACATGGGAGCCGAACGCGGGGCTCGCGGCGCACCCGACGCGGGACCGCTGGCACCCCGGCGCGGGCGGACTCTGCTGCCACTCGATCCAGGTGACGCCCGACGCGCTCTACGTCGCCATCTCGGCCGCCGGCGCCTTTCGCTCCGGCGACGACGGGGAGACGTGGACGCCGATCAACGAGGGCGTCGCCGCAGACTTCCTGCCGGAGCCGTACCCCGAGGTCGGCCAGTGTGTGCACAAGTTGCTCGCGCACCCGGCGCGCCCCGGACGGCTCTGGCAACAGAACCACTGCGGCACGTACCGTTCGGACGACCGCGGCGAGACCTGGGCGCGGCTCGACGGCAACGGCTTGCCGAGCAGCTTCGGCTTCGGGATCGCGCTCGACCCGGCGGATCCGGACGTCGCGTACGTCATCCCCGAGCAGGGTGCCGAGTACCGCGTCACCACCGAGGGAAGGCTCGCCGTCTGGCGTACCGGGGACGGCGGGGCGTCGTGGGCGCCGGAGGCCGAGGGGCTGCCGGCCCCTGCCTGGACCGGCGTGCTGCGGGACGGGATGGGCTTCGACGCCGGCGGCGTGTACTTCGGCACGCAGAGCGGCTCCGTGTTCGTGACGAGCCGCGACGGCGGCTGGCGCGAGGCGGCCTCGCAGCTGCCGCCCGTGTGCTCGGTCCACGCCGCGGAGCTGTAGCGCAGTGGTGTCCGTCGTCCTCCCGTCGCTGCTCGCGGCGCAGGCGGGTGGGCAGAGGCGCTTCGAGGTCGACGGGCCGACGGTCGAGGCCGCGCTGCGCGCGCTCCCGGTTGCCGACCTGCTCTTCGGCGACGCAGGCGCACTGCGGCCGCTCGTGAACGTCTACGTCGACGGCGTGGACGTCCGCGGCCTGGAAGGCCTGGCGACCGCCGTCTCCGGCGGCCAGACCGTCCGCGTCGTCGCCGCCGTCGCCGGTGGCTGATCCTCCTAGCCGCGCGGTGTGCGGAGGACGAGCGGCGTGTTGCCGAGCGACGCGGGATTCGAGTCTTCAGGCGGCGCGCTGCGCCGCTCGCGCGCGTTCGGCGGGCGGTCCAGCACGCGCAGCACGTAGTCGGTCACGAGCGTCGCGGGTCGCGCGCCGGCGATCCGCTGCCGGACGACGACGTGCAACAGGTGCCGGCCGGCCGGAAGCGGACGCAGCACGAGCGAGTTGGCGCCCATGTTCAGCGAGCCGAGATCGCCGGGAAAGTAGATGCGGCAGATCTGCGGTCCGTTGTTGCGGTAGAAGACCCAGTAGCGCGCCGGTGTCCTGACGGTGCGGCCGTCGAGCGAGACGGCGATCGTGTACTGAGCGGCGTCACGGCGTGCCTCGGCTTCCGTGAGCGCCGACGTCACCGCGGTGTCGAGCACGAGGCCTGTCCGCGGCGAGGTGATCCGGTACGTCCGCAGCGTCCGCACGCCCGGCTGCGCGGGGCGGAAGAGGTCGATCGGCAGTAGGCGGAGACTCGCGCCGTCGATGTACGCCGGCAGCTGTCCGAACGAGTGCGTGACCACGGCGCTCGCGAGGTTCGCTGCATTCGTGTCCATGTCGGTCTTCGCGTCCGGCGGCCGGATGACGCCGGGCGCGAGAAACGGGTCGCCCGAGGCCCGGTGGGCACCCCACCCGGCGGCCGCGAAAACCACGAAGAGGAGCAGAAGAGCCCGGCGCACCGCCCCGAACGCTACCGGTGGACCGCGGGCCTCGCCGGGCGCCGACGGGACCTGCGCCCTGCGTGCAAACGTACCTTCGAGCATGCGACTCTCAGCCGTACTCGTTGCTCTGCCCCCGTCCTGCGACCGGGCGGGAGGCCGCCGTTAGCGCGTCGGCGCGAGCGGCGGAGCTCGTGCGAACCGAGCCCCGAGCCGAGCCCGATCGGCGTGAGCACGCCTGGGTGCGTGACGCCCAGCGCGGCTCGGCGGCCGCCCTCGAGCACCTCTTCAGGCATCACTGGCCGCGGGCGTACCGGGCGGCCCTGCTCGTCGTCGGCGACGCTGCCGCCGCCGAGGACATCGCGCAGGAAGCGTTCCTCGCAGCCGTGCGCGCACTCGATCGCTTCGACCGGCGGCGCCCGTTCGGCCCGTGGCTGCACCGGATCGTCGTCAATCGCGCGATCGACTGGGGGCGGGCGCGGACGCTGCGGCGCGAGCTTGCCGAAGCCGACGCGCCGGAGCCGGCAGCGCTCGAGCGCGAGCCCCCGGGGCACGCGCAGCGCCTCGCGGCCGCGCTCGCCGGGCTCGGGCCGGAGCACCGGGCGGTGATCGTTCTGCGCTACCTGTTCGAGTACACGCCGGGCGAGATCGCCGAGCTGCTCGACCTGCCCCGCGGCACGGTCAATTCGCGGCTGCGCCGCGGCCTCGACCGGCTCGAGGCGCTGCTGCGAGAGGAACCCGAGTGAGCGAGCGGCGCTTGCAGCAGCTCCTCGACTCCGCGCCGACCGACAAGCAGGCGGAAGCGCGCGCGTGGGAGCTCGTGCGGGCCGCCTACGCCGAGCGCGAGCCTCGCCGCCGCCCCCGGAGGCGCCTCCGCCTCGTGCTCGCGCTCACGGCGGTCACGGCGATCGCCGCCGCCGTCCTCTCGCAGCCGGGGCGAGCGGTCGTGAACGCGGTCCGCCGCTCGATCGGGATCGAGCATGCCCAGCCGGCGCTCTTCCGCCTGCCCGCGACGGGGCGGCTGCTCGTCGCCGGCCCGAGCGGCGCCTGGGTCGTCGCCGCCGACGGCTCGAAGCGCCGCCTCGGTGACTTTCCGCAGGCGTCGTGGTCACCGCACGGCCTCTACGTCGTCGCGGCAGCGACGAACCAGCTGACGACGGTCACGCCGACCGGTGCCGTCCACTGGACGCTGTCGCGACCGCAGATCCGCTTCCCACGCTGGGGCGGCACGCGAACCGACACCCGCATCGCCTACCTCACGACGAGCAGGCTGCACGTCGTCGCCGGCGACGGCACCGGCGATGTCGACGCAGAGGGGCTGCCGGACGCAGCTCCCGTGCCGCCGGCGTGGCAGCCGACCCCCGCCGACCGGCACGTGCTCGCCTACGTGACGACGCGCGGGCGCGTGACCGTGCTCGACCCCGATCGCGGCACCGTGCGCTGGATCTCCGCCGCGTACACCGGCGCGCGTGCGCTCGCCTGGTCCCCCGACGGCGCGCAGCTGGCTCTGGCAGCGAGGACGAAGGTCGTTCTGTTCGCCGCCGGCACCGGGCGCGCGACCACAGTGCATGTCGAAGGCGTGCGCGCCCTCGCGTTCGCACCCGACGGGCGGCTCGCGCTGCTGCGCAGCCGCCAGGTCCTGCTCCGGCAGGACGGCCGTCTGCGGACGCTCTTCGTTCCGCCCGGCGGCCGCCTCCGCGGTCTCGTCTGGTCGCCCGACGGCCGCTGGCTCCTCACCGAGCTGCCCGCCGCCGACGAATGGGTCTTCCTGCAGACGCGGGGCGGGCGGCGCATCCTGGCGGTCTCGCACATCGCGGCCCAGTTCGGCGCCTTCCCGTCGCTGAGCGGCTGGACGAGCTGACGGAGCGTGTCGAAAGAGGTACACGCGTCAACCGCGGGACCCGACCCCTCCCCCCTACCCACTTCGATCCTACGTCGAAAACGCGCGCGCGTCCGTCACGCAGACGTGCCGTCTTCCCGGGGAACGCATGGCGTCTTCTTGACGTCGTCCGCGTGGGCGCCTACCCTGGAGCGCAGTTTCCGTCCCCGGAGAAGAGGAGGTTGAGCTCGTGATGACCGTGCCTGTCGCCTCCTCGGCCCTTTCGGCCTAACCGGCGCGACGGCACTCCTTCGAGAGGCGGCCGCCGTGCCGCTCTGTTTCCACGTCCCGAAGGAGAACTGCGTTGCCCACGTTCGATCTGGGCGAGCTCGGCTGGCGGAGCGAGCTCGCCGACAACCTGGAGCCCGGCCTCGTGCCGGCACGCGTCTCGGCGGCACACCGTGCCGCCTTCGACGTGCACACGGCGAACGGCGTCGTGCGGACGCGCATGCCCGGACGCCTCGTCCACGACAACACCGACGTCGCAGTCGGCGACTGGGTCGGGCTCGGCGACGGCCTCATCCGCACCGTGCTGCCGCGCCGATCGGCGATCGTCCGCAATGCCGCGGGCATGGCGACGAGAGCCCAGACGCTCGCCGCGAACGTCGATCTCGCACTCGTCGTCAGCTCGCTCGGGCCGGAGCTCGAGCCGCGGCGGATCGAGCGCTACCTCGTCACGATCTGGGAGAGCGGCGCGACGCCGGAGATCGTGCTGACGAAGGCCGACCGCCTCGACGACCCCTGGCCGCTCGTCGCCGAGGTCGAGGCGGTCGCGCTCGGCGTCCCGGTCCACGTCGTGAGCGCGCTCACAGGGCAGGGCTGCGACGCGTTGCGCGCGCGTCTCCGGCCCGGCACGACCGCCGTCCTGCTCGGCTCCAGCGGGGTCGGCAAGTCGACGCTCGTGAACCGCTTCGCCGGCCAGGAGCTGATGGTCGTGAACGAGACCCGCGTCGACGACGACGAGGGCCGCCACACGACGAGCCACCGCGAGCTGATCCTCCTTCCCGGCGGTGGCCTGGTGATCGACACGCCCGGCCTTCGCGAGCTCCAGCTCTGGGACGGCGGCGGGCTCGACGAGACGTTCGCCGACGTCGAGGAGCTGGCCGGCGACTGTCGCTTCAACGACTGCTCGCACTCGCAGGAGCCTGGGTGCGCCGTCCTCGCCGCGGTCGAGTCGGGTGAGCTCCCGCACGAGCGCTTCCACAGCTGGCGGAAGCTGCAGAAGGAGCTGCACGCAATCGCGGTCCGCCACGACGCGCTCTTGCGGAAGGAGGAGGCGCGCAAGTGGCGGCTGCGCGCGAGGGAGGGCAGGGCGCGGGCGAGGCACCGATGAAGACCCGGCGATTGCGGCTCGTGCCGCTCACGGTCGACACGGGCCGTGCGGTCCTCGCCGGCGACCTCTCGCGGGCCTCGTCGGCGAGCGTCCCGGGCCGCCTGCCCGCCGACCGCGCAAGAGCCGGAGGCTAACGCAGCCGCAGGCGCGTTAGCCGCAGGCGGATCCACGCGGCCGGGGAGGGCGAAGCCCCCACCGGCCGCGCTCGTAGGCCTCGACGCCCTTCACCCAAGAGGACGGCGGCTCCGCCGCCGTCCGCTCTGCGGAGCACAACCCGATCCCGCCTGGGAAGCGCAGCTTCCTAGGCGGAAACGAGGTCGAGCGGCTTGACGATCTCGGCGAAGTGGCAGGCGGATGGATGCCCGTGCCCGCGGTCCTTCAGCTCGGGCTCCTCGTCGGCGCAGATCGGCTGCGCCTTCCAGCAGCGGGTGCGGAAGCGGCAGCCCGACGGCGGGTTGGCCGGGCTCGGAACGTCGCCTTCGAGCACGATCCGCTTGCGCTTGCCGCGCTGGGTCGGCTCCTCGATCGGCACCGCCGACAGGAGCGCCTGCGTGTACGGGTGCGCCGGCGTGTCGTAGATCTGGTGCTTCGTCCCGAGCTCGACGACCTTGCCGAGGTACATCACCGCGACGCGGTCGGACACGTGCCGCACCACCGAGAGATCGTGGGCGACGAAGATGTAGGTGAGCCCGAAGTCGCGCTGGAGCGACTCGAGCAAGTTGACGACCTGCGCGCGGATCGACACGTCGAGCGCGGAGACCGGCTCGTCGAGGATGATCAGCTGCGGGTTCAGGGCAAGGGCGCGCGCGACGCCGATCCGCTGCCGCTGGCCCCCGGAGAACTCGTGCGGGAACCTGTTCGCGTGCTCGGGCGAGAGCCCCACGGTGCGCAGCAGCTCGGCGATGCGCAGGTTCCCCTGCTCGCCGCGGTAATGACCGTGGATCCGCAACGGCTCGCCCACGATGTCGCGCACGGTCATGCGCGGATTCAGCGAGGCGTACGGATCCTGGAAGACGATCTGCATCTCACGCCGCACTTCGCGCATCTGGCGTCTGTTGAAGTGCGTGATCTCCCGGCCGTTGAAGAGGATCCTGCCCTCGGTCGGCTCGGTGAGCTTGATCACGGTGCGAGAGAGCGTGGTCTTCCCGCAGCCGGACTCGCCGACGAGGCCGAGCGTCTCGCCGGCCGTGATCGAGAGGTCGACGCCGTCGACGGCGTGAATGTTTCCGACCGTGCGCTTGAGGATGCCGGCTCTGATCGGGAAGTACTTGACGAGGCCCTCGATCCGCAGGATCTCCTCGCCCTGACCCGCCCGCTCATGAATCGCCTCGTCGGCGACCGCCGGCTCGAGCTGCTCGGACGCGCTCACACGGCGCCCTCGGCAACAGTATGCGAGAACTTGGAGGTACGGCCGATCAGCTCGTCGGAGAAGTGGCAGGCGGCGCGATGCTCCGAGCCCTCGACACCGTGGAGCACCGGCACCTGCTCGCGGCACTGCAGGCGCCCCTGGGAGAGGAAGCAGCGCGGGTGGAAGGCGCAGCCGGAGGGACGGTTGATCAGCGACGGTGGCGCGCCCGGGATCGGGTGCAGCCATTCCTCGTCCTCCGTGAGCTTCGGCAGGCTGTCCATGAGGCCGATCGTGTAGGGGTGCCGCGGTGCACGGAAGATGGTCTCGACGTCGCCCGACTCGACGATCCGGCCCGCATACATCACGAGCACGCGATCACACATCTCGGCAACGACGCCGAGGTCGTGCGTGATCAGGATCGTCGCCGCGTTCGTCTCTTGCTGGACGGTGCTCAATACCTCGAGCACCTGCGCCTGAATCGTCACGTCGAGGGCGGTCGTCGGCTCGTCCGCGATCAACAGCGAGGGCGAATTCGCGATCGACATCGCGATCATGGCGCGCTGGCGCATGCCGCCGGAGAACTCGTGCGGGTACTGGTGGTAGCGCGACTCCGGATTCGGCACTCCGACGAGCCGGAGCAGGTCGATCACACGCGTCTTGACCGTGTCGTCCGGCTCCTTCGGGTAGTGCGTCTTGATCGCCTCGCCGAGCTGGAAGCCGACCTTGAGGACGGGATTGAGCGAGGTCATCGGATCCTGGAAGATCATCGCGACCTCGTCGCCGCGCACCTGCCGCAGCTCCTTCTTCTTCATCTTGAGCAGGTCACGGCCTTTCAGGAGCGCCGTCCCCGAGACGATGCGGCCCGGAGGCTGCGGAATCAGTCCGAGGATCGAGAGCGTGCTGACGCTCTTGCCCGACCCGGACTCGCCGACGATGCCCAGCATCTCCCCGGGAAAGACGTCGTACGTGATGTCGTCGACCGCATGCACGATGCCGTCGTCGGTCTTGAACTCCACCGCGAGGTTCTTGATCGACAGGATCGGCTCAAGCACGGATTCTCCTCTGCGTCGGATCGAGGGCGTCGCGGAGCCCATCGCCGACGAAGTTGACGCAGAGGACGATCAGCACGATTGTCAGGCCGGGGAATATCGTCAGCCACCACTGCTGGGGGTTCGTCTGCGCGCCGGCGACGAGCACCCCGAGCGACGGCGTCGGCGGCTTGATGCCGAACCCGAGAAACGAGAGCGCCGCCTCGGTCACGATCGCGATCCCCACGGCGAGCGTGCCGTTGACGATGATCGGTCCCAGCGTGTTCGGGAGGATGTGGCGGAACATGATGCGCGCATCGCCGGCGCCGGCGGCCTTCGCCGCCTCGACGTACTCCTTCTCGCGCAGGGACAGGAAGACGCCCCGCACGACGCGCGCGATCCCCGTCCAGAAGAAGGCTGCCAGGATGAAGGTCGTGCGCCACTGGCTTCCCTGGCCGAGCAGCGCTGCCGCCGTGAGGAGGATCGCGAGCGCCGGCAGGGTGAGGACGAGGTCGGTGAAGCGCATGAGCAGGTTGTCGATCCAGCCGCCGTAGTACCCCGCCACCGCGCCGACCAGGAGCCCGAACAGCGACGACGTGGCGGCGACGACGAGACCGACCTCCTCGGAGGTGCGGATACCCCAGATCACGCGGCTGAAGTAATCCCGGCCGATCTCGTCCGTGCCGAAGAAGTGGTGTCCGACCGTCGTCGGCCCGTGCAGGATGTTCGTGAGGTCGATCTCAGAGAAGGAGTACGGCGCGATGAGATTCGCGAAGATACCGGCGCCGAAGATGATCACCAGGCCGGTGAGCCCGGTGATCGCGAGCCGGTGCCGCAGGAAGCGACGGCGCGCGTAGTCCCACTGGCTGCGGACCTTGACTTCGAGTCCAGCCTCGATCGTCGAGTCCACGACGCTCGATGCCCCGGCGGCCCGCGGTGCAACCGTCGGCTCACTCATACCGGATCCGCGGGTCGAGGAAGCCGTAGAGGACGTCCGCGATCAGATTGAAGACGATGATGACCACGGACGTGACCACGAGGTACGCCATGACGGCGTAGAGGTCGGCGGCCTGGAGCCTCTGGATGAAGTAGTAGCCGATGCCGTCGAGCGAGAAGACGGTCTCGGTCACGATCGCGCCGCCGAGGAGGCCGCCAAGGTTGAGAGCGGCGACGGTGACGATCGGGATCAGTGCGTTCCGGACGATGTGGCGCATGATCACGCGCCATTCCGCCAGGCCCTTCGCGCGAGCTGTGCGCACGTAGTCGCTGTTGATCACATCGAGCATCGACGCCCGCATGTAGCGGCTGTACAGCGCGAAGCTGATGATGCAGAGCGTCATCACCGGCAGCGCGATGTGCTGGAGCCGGTCGAGCGACCACGTCCCGTGGTGCGGGTTGTTCAGGCCCGACGTGTAGAAGATGCGGACGTTCCACTTCAGGTAGATGTCGACGAAGAGGATCTGGAGCAGAAGTGCCAGCCAGAAGGTCGGCATCGCGTACCCGAGGAAGCTGACCGACGTGAACAGGTAGTCGAAGACCGAGTACTGGCGGATCGCGGAGAAGATGCCCACCGCGACGCCGAGGAGGATCGCAAGAGACTCCGAGATGCAGATGACCTGAGCGGTGTGCCCGAGCGTACGCGTGATGTCGGGCCAGATCGGCTGGAACGTCAGCAGCGACTTGCCGAGCTTATGCGTAAACACGTCCTGGAGCCAGAACCAGTAGCGAACGGGAATCGACCTGTTCAGGTGGTTCTGGATCTCGATGTTGTGGATCGTGTTGAGCGGGATCCTCGGGTTCTGGCGCAACAGAGCCGTCGGATTGCCCGCGAGCGACACGAACGTGAAGGACAGGAACGTCGAGACGAACAGCACCGGGATGCTGTAAAGGACTCGTCTGGCGATGAAGGTGAGCACGGTTGGGCGTCTCCGTCGGAATCGCGCAGGATCCGCGCCCGCCGCTGGCGGGCGCGGATCCTGCCGTTTTCGAGGCTGTCGGCTAGTTCGCCTTCAGGCTCGGCCTCCCTACGAGGACCATCCCCACTGCTCGATGTTCCAGGTCGGCCCTTCCTGCGTCGGATTGTTGCTGTGGTCCATCCCCGTGATGCCCTTCTTGTAGACGAGGATGGAGGGCGTCGCGTACAGCGGGACGATCGGCACGTCGTTGGCGATGATCGCCGCCGCCTGCTGGTAGTCCGCCGTCCGCTTCACCGGGTCGAGCTCCGAGTCGCCGGCCTTGATCAGCGCGTCGACCTTCGCGTTGCAGTACAGCTTGTAGTTCTGGCCGCCGAGGTTCTGCGCCGCGTTCTGGCACTGGTAGATGGCGTCGAACCCCGACGGATCAGGCCCGCCGATCCATGCGTACTCGGCTGCGTCGAAGTCGTGGTTCGGCAGCCGCTGGCTGAAGAAGTTCGGGTTCGCGGGCTCGAACCCGACGTCGAGCTTGACCCCGATCGCCCCGAGCTGCTGCGAGAAGATCGCGGCGCTGGTCGCCCGGCGCTGGTTGCCCGCCGTGGTGTTCCAGCGGATCTCTGCCTTCATCCCGCCCGGACAGGTCCAGAAGTTCTGGTTGTCGCGGGTCGGAACGTCGGGGCCACCCGTGCAGCCGTGTGCCTTGAACATCGCGATCGCCTTCTTCGGCGCGAACGTCCACTTCGTGAAGTGGCCGTTGACCCCGCTCGCGTTCGGGCCGATCTCCCAAAACGCGTTGTTCAGCGGCTTCATGCCGGGAGCGATCTGGCTGTAGAGCGCGAAGATCAGCGAGTGGCGGTCCATGCCGAGCATCAACGCCTGCCGGAACCACTGCTGCTTCATGATCGGGGCGGCGGTGCCGCCCTGGTTCAGGTCGATGTGCTCCTGCGTGAAGCTCGGCACCGAGCTGTAGACGAGGTTCGACTGGTTCTGGAGCTCGGACAGGGCCGTCTGCGGCGACGGCGCGATCGCGTCGACCTCGCCGCCCCGCATCGCCTGGATCTCGCTGTTCGTGTCCGTGATGATCTTGAAGTCGACCTCCTTCAGCTTGGGCTTCGTCCCGTACCAGAACGGGTTCGGCTTCAGCGTCAGCCCCTGACCCTTCGTGTAGTTCGAGAGGTAGAACGGGCCGTCGGAGACCGGCTTGCCGTCGTTGCCGCAGACGCAGTCGGCCCAGAACGTGTTGAACTGCAGCCCCTGGAGCGCCGCCGACGGGAAGACGCCGATCGGGTCGGAGAAGAGGTCACGATAGTCGGCGAAGGGTGTGCTCCACGTGAAGGTGATCTGCTTCTGACCCTTGTGCGTGTACCCCGTGATCTGGCTGTAGCCGGTCGTCGAAGCGGGGTTGTTGTTCTTGTCGAGGAGCTGCTGCCAGGTGTAGACGTAGTCCTTGTACGTCACCGGCATCTTCTTGCCGCCCCAGTACCAGTACGCGTCCGGGCGGATCGTGATCGTCAGCGATTTCTTCGTCGCCACCACCGATGACGCCATGTCAAGGTGGTAGTTGCCCTGTTCGTCGACGACGTAGTTGCCGCGGATGACGGGCTGGTTGGCCGTGGTGGCCGCCCAGTACGCGTTCTCGTCGGCCTGGAGCGTGTTGAAGCCGGCGACGTCCTGCTCCATCCCGAAGACGAGCACGCTCTTCGCCTTGCGGGCGGCAGCCGTCTTCGGCACCTGGGCCCACGCCTGGGCGAACGGGGCCGCTGCCAGCCTGGCGCTGGACGCGCCGCCGACAGCCTTGGTCGTCGCCGATGCCGATGCCGCAAGCAGGAGCAACAGAAGAACACCCGCTCCGGCGAGGGGCCATAGACGTCTATGCATCGATTCCCTCCGTCTTGTGTGCGCCGGGAGCTCGAACCACGGCGGCGCCTGCTCACTCCTGCGCCCCGGCGAGGAGCGCTCCGTTACGATCCTATGACGACGGCGCCGTAGCTTAGTTAGGTACGGGCGGAAGTGCCAGCCCTGCGCGGGTGCTCTCAGACGGCCTTGAGCCGGCCCGGGCTGCGCGGCTCGGGCTGGAGGGAGCTCAGCCTCGCGAGCAGGTGCTGGAGCGTCGAGTCGGCGCGGACGTCGCCCACGTTGGACACCGTGGACACGGTCGGCACCGCCGGGCCGTTCGTGCCGACGGCGTGGCCGAGTGCGAAGGACGACCCGGCGGCCACGACGACGAGGGCGGCCACGGCGGCGACGGGGCGCATCTGCAGCGCGGGCAGGCGGCTGCGGCGCGGCAGCACGACCGCGGTCCCCGGCCGCTCGAGCCGCGCCGTGCGGAGCTCCGCGGTCAGGGCTGCCAGCTCCTCTGCGAACGCCCGGCACTCGGCGCAGCTGCGCAGGTGCGCGTCCAGCCGGAGCGTGTCGAGCTCGGGCAGCTCGGCGTCGAGCCGCACCGAAGCGGACTCGCGTGCCTGCACGCACTCGATCGAGGGAACCGGGGTCATCTCTGAGGCCTCGTCTTCCTAGACGTTCGCGGGAGCGCTGAGTTAGGACTGTCGAGCGTTATCGGCCGCGGCGGCGCGACGATTGAGATGTCTCCGGCGCCAGGCGAACGGGGGAGCTCAGGTGGTGGAGCCCCCGGACGGGCCGCCGGACCAGCCGCGATGCCCGCCGCGGTGCCCGAAGCCAAAGCCGAAGCCCCTGCCCGGGCCGGGGAACGACGGCCGGGTGCCGTTGACGAGATCGGTCACGCGCTGCTGGAGGCTCGCCAGCAGCGTCTGCTCCTGATCCGAGGTCAGCTTGCCCGCGCTCACCGCCGCATCGAGCTTGCTCTTCCCGCTCGCAACGAGCGCCTGGATCAGCCCCGCAGCCGACTTGCCGCTCGTCGCATCCGCCACCTGCGCCAACGTCTTGCCCGACTGCAGATCCGTCTTCAGCGCATCCGTCGTGATCCCCAGATACGTCGCTGCCGCCGACAGATCGCCCGCCCGGCCGAACCCGAACCCGAAGCCCCGGACGGCCGACGTCCAGCGGACGACCGAGGCCGTGCCCGTCCTCGCATGTCCGTGACCTCTCGACGCCGCCACCGCGCTGCCGGCACCCGCCAGCAGAAGCGCTCCGACCGTGGCGAGCACGAGCTTTCGCTTCAGGGTCATGGTCCGTCGTCCTTTCGCGTCGCAGGCCGCACCCGAAACGATGCCTCGTGGGCTTAAGAAGGACGTGTGAGGATCGTAAGGATCTGCGAGACGCCCGCGCGCCTGCAGCGGCGCTCCCGCATCAGTAGTCTCGCCCGCACGCCATTGATCGAGGACTACGCCCTGCTCAGCGACCTCGAGAGCGCTGCGCTCGTGAACCGCAACGGCTCGATCGACTGGTGCTGCTTCCCGCGCTTCGACTCCGGCGCCTGCTTCGCCGCACTGCTCGGCACCCCGGAGCACGGCCGCTGGAGCCTCGCCCCTGCCGGCAACACCGCAGCCGCCACGCGCAGCTACCGCGCCGACACGCTCGTCCTCGACACGGTCTTCGAGACCGACGACGGCGTCGTGTGCGTGACCGACTTCATGCCGCCGCGCGACGGCGTCTCCGACATCATGCGGATCGTCGAAGGGCGCGAGGGCACGGTGCGGATGCGCACCGAGCTCGTCATCCGCTTCGACTACGGCCGCATCGTGCCGTGGGTGCGCCGTGACGGCGAGAACCGGCTCGCCGTCGCCGGCCCCGACGCCCTCTGCTTCCGCACCCCGGTCGACGTCCGGGGCGAGGACATGAAGACCGTGGGCGAGTTCACCGTCGCGGCCGAGGAGCGGTTCCCCTTCGTTCTGACGTGGTTCCCGTCCCACCGTGAGGCGCCTGCCCCAACGGAGCCCGCGACGGCGCTGCGCGAGACGGAGGAGTTCTGGCGCGCCTGGTCGGCGTCCTGCACGTACGCCGGCGCGTACGGCGAGGCGGTGATGCAGTCGCTCCGGGTCCTGAAGGCGCTCACCTACGCCCCGACCGGCGGCATCGTCGCCGCCCCGACCACCTCGCTGCCGGAATGGATCGGCGGCGGCCGCAACTGGGACTACCGGTACTGCTGGCTGCGCGACACCGCGCTCACGCTCGGTGCGATGCTCCAGGCCGGCCATGCCGACGAGGCGAAGGCGTGGCGCGACTGGCTGCTGCGCGCCGTCGCGGGCGATCCGGCCGACATCCAGATCATGTACGGGCTCGCAGGCGAGCGAAGGCTCGACGAGCGCGAGCTCGAATGGCTCCCCGGCTACGAGCGCTCGGGCCCCGTGCGCGTCGGCAACGCCGCGTCGGAGCAGCCGCAGCTCGACGTCTACGGCGAGTTGATGGACGCGCTCGTGCGGGCCCGCGCGGCGGGTGTACCGCCGCTCGAGCACGCGTGGGCGGTGCAGCTCGCGACGCTGGAGTGGCTCGAGCACGGCTGGCGCAGCACCGACGCGGGCATCTGGGAGATGCGCGGCCCGGAGCGGCACTTCACCCACTCGAAGGTGATGGCGTGGGTGGCGTTCGACCGCGCGCTGCGGATGGTCGACGAGTTCGGAGCCGCCGGCCCGGTCGAGCGCTGGCGCGCGATCTGCGACGAGATCCACGGAGAGGTGCTCGAGCGGGCCTGGAGCGAGCGGCAGCAGGCGTTCGCGCAGTCGTACGGATCCGACGAGCTCGACGCGAGCGTGCTGCTGATGCCGCTGGTCGGCTTCCTCTCCGCCGGCGACGAGCGCATGCGGTCCACCGTCGCCGCGATCGAGCGGGAGCTCGTGCGCGACGGGTTCGTGCTCCGCTACGTGCCCCGCGACGACGGCGCCGTCGACGGCCTCACGAGCGACGAGGGCGTGTTCCTGCCCTGCTCCTTCTGGCTCGCGAGCGTGCTCGCCCTCCAGGGGAGGCACGAGGACGCCGAGAGGCTGTTCGGCCGGCTGCTCGCGCTGCGGAACGACCTCGGCCTGCTCGCCGAGGAGTACGACCCCGTCGCGGGCAGGCTGCTCGGCAACTTCCCGCAGGCGTTCACGCATCTCGAGCTGATCAACACCGCGCTCGTCCTCGACCGCGTGCGCGCGAAGCGCGACGTCGTCTAGTGCCCCTTCGGTGAAGGGGCACTGGGGACCTAGGGCTGCGCGAAGGCTTCGCGCCGGAGGTGCATCGCCTGCTTGAGCAGGTCGAGCGCCTCGTCGCCGCGCCCCTGCTCCTCGAGGATCTCGGCGAGGCCCTCGTACACCCGCAGGAGATTCCGGTCGATGCCCGGCAGGGTCTCGACCGCGAGCTCGTACAGCTCCTGCGCGCGCTCGACGTCGCCGAGCTCGCGGAACACGTCGCCGAGCAGCGCCTGTGCGCGCCCGCTGTCGGTCGCGCTCGCGTCGGCGACGAGCGGCAGCGCACCCATCGCGACAGACGCGGCCTCTTGGCGCTCGCCCGTCAGCAGGAGCGCCCGTGCCCGCTCGACCTGGAACAGCCCCCAGTGGAGCCGGCTGCTGCTCGTTGCGAGCACGAGCTCGGCGCGCTCGAGACAGGCGAGGGCCGCTTCGCCGTCGCCACGCTCGTTTTCGATGTACGCGAGCAGCAGGTGCGCGACGGCCGCGAATCCCGTCTGCTCGTGCTCTTCGAGCACGCTGAGCGCGAGCCGCGCGTAGTGGGCTGCAAGCTCGGGCTGGCCCTGCGAGTCGTGCAGCCGCGACTGCGACCACCAGAGGCGCGCGCGCTCGAGCGGATCCTGCACCTGATCGGCCACCGCGAGCGCCTGCCCGAGCAGCTCCTGCGCCCGCCCGGTGTTGCCGGCATCGAGCACGGCGTTTGCGAGCAAGGTCGAGAAGCGCATGAGCGCGGCCACGTCGTTCAGCTTCGTCGCCTCGACGAGCTCCTTCTCGTAGAGGCCGAGCGCACGCTCGTGCTCGCCGCGGAGCGCGTAGATGCGACCGAGACGGTCGGCGATCGCCGACTTGCGCTCGCGGCCGAGCGCCGGCTCGGCGAGCGCCGCCTCGAAGAGCCGAGCGGCCTCCTCGACGTCGCCGCGCTGGAACGCGATCTCGGCCTGGCCGGCGAGGGCGCGGGCGAGCCGGACGGGTGACGGGGCCGATTCCCGGGTGACAGCCTCGTAGACCTGCTCCGCACGCCGGTTGTCGCCCAGCCGGCAGGCGAGATCTCCGTCGTCGAGCGGGTCGACGTGGTCGGGCGTGTCGGTCCCGACTGCGAGATAGGTCGCGCTGACGCCGAGCCTGCGCCCGAACTCCTGGAGCACCTGCATCGACGGGATGCGCTGGCCTGCCTCGATGCGGGAGATGTAGGCGTAGCTGCAGCCGTCGAACGCGAGCTCGCGCTGGCTCAGGCCCGCCCGCAGCCGGGCTGCGCGGAGACGCACCCCAACCGCCGCCTGATCGTCGATGTGTCTGCCCACGCCGCGAGGCACGTTCAGACGATAGCCCTCACGCCGACATCTGACAACGCCCAACCGGGGGAGGGTGGAAGGGCGCTTTGTGCGCCCTCCCACGCCCCGGCAGGGTTAGAACGGCGGCCAGGGACCGCCGCCGAACAACAGCGCAGCCACGATCGAACCTGAGATCGCGACGGCGAACAGCATCCGTTGTTTCATCGGGGCCGCTCCTTCGCTCGAAGTGTCAACGGCCCCGGCCGGGGTTGACTGATGTTGTATCTCGATCGCCCCGCGTATACAAGTCGGGGGATTCCCCGATCCGCGAGCGGACGCGCCGGCCGGCTGCGATAGCGTCCGGCTCCGTGGCGCCGCTCCTCACCGCCTGGGCCCCCGGCCGCGTCAACCTGATCGGGGAGCACACCGACTACAGCGGCGGGCTCGTGCTGCCCGCGGCGATCCAGCTCGGCATGTCGGTGACGGTCGATGCGCTCTCCGACGCCGTCGCCCTCACCTCGACGAAGCTCGGTCCGGGCGAGCCGTTCGCGGCCGACGGGAGCGGCACGCCCGTCACCGGCTGGGCCCGCTACGGCCAGGCGGTCGCCGCCGAGCTCGCCGGCCTCGGCAGGCCGCCGCTCGGGCTGACCGCGCGGATCGACTCGACGGTGCCGACCGGCGCCGGCCTCTCCTCGTCGGCGGCGCTCGAGGTGGGGATCGCGCTCGCGCTCTGCGCCGCCGCCGACTTCGAGCTCGAGCCGCTCCAGCTCGCCCTCGCCTGCCAGCGGGCCGAGCTGCGTGCAGTCGGGGTGCCCTGCGGCATTCTCGACCAGGCGGCGTGCGTCCTCGGGCGGCCCGGCACCGCAATCCTCCTCGACTGCGCGACCCTCGAGTACCGGCCGGTGCACGTGCCCGGCGAGGCGGCGCTGCTCGTGGTCGACTCGGCCGTCGAGCGCAGCCTCGAGAGCTCGGGCTACGCGCAGCGGCGGCAGGAGCTCGAGCGCGCCCTGCGGCTCGTCGGCGCGACCCGCTCGACCGAGGTCTCGCTGCCACAGCTCCAGGGCCTCGATCCTCTCTCGGCGCGACGGCTTCGCCACGTGGTGAGCGAGAATCAGCGCGTGCTCGACTTCGCTGCGGCATTCGAGGCGCGCGACCTCGCCGGGGCGGGGCGTCTGCTGCTCGCGAGCCACGCGAGCCTGCGCGACGACTACGAGGTGTCGACTCCCGAGCTCGACCTGCTCGTCGAGCTCGCGAGCGACGCAGGCGCCTACGGCGCACGGCTGCTCGGCGGCGGCTTCGGCGGCACGGTCATCGCACTCGTCGACACCGCGCAGGCAGACGAGATCTCAGCCGACGTGACGTCTCGCTATCGAGAGCGGACCGGGCGCGACGGCCGCTCGCTCACGGCACACGCCTCGGCAGGGGCGGCGGTGCAGCGCTGATGGGCCGCATGGTCGTCACCGGCGGGAGCGGCAAGGCCGGCCGCGCCGTCGTCCGCGACCTGCTCGCGCACGGCGAGGACGTCCTCAGCGTCGACCTCGTACGCTCGCCCGAGCTCCCGTGCGAGCAGCTCGTGGCCGACCTGACCGACTTCGGCGAGACCGTCGAGTCCCTGCGCGGAGCCGAGGCGGTCGTCCACCTCGCCGCGATCCCCGCGCCGGGCCTGCGCCCCGACGAGCTCACGTTCCGCGTGAACACGACGAGCACGTACAACGTCTTCAGCGCCGCGCCGTTGCTCGGGCTCACGCGCGTCGTCTGGGCCTCGAGCGAGACCGTGCTCGGCCTGCCCTTCGAGCGCGAGCGGCCCGCCTACGCGCCGATCGACGAAGACCACCCGCTCTATCCCGAGTACAGCTACGCCCTCGCGAAGCTGATCTCCGAGGAGATGGCGCGGCAGTTCCACCGCTGGACCGGCATCCCCTACCTCGGCCTGCGCTTCTCGAACGTCATGGAGCCGGACGACTACGCCCGCTTCCCCGGTTTCTGGGACGACCCGGAGCTGCGCCGCTGGAACCTCTGGGGCTACGTCGACGCGCGCGACGTCGCCCAGGCCTGCCGGCTGGCGCTGCGAGGTGACGCCGGCGGAGCCGAGGTGTTCATCGTCGCCGCGGCGGACACGGTGATGAACCGTCCGAGCGCGGAGCTGATGGCCGAGGTGTACCCCGACGTGGAGATCCGCGGCGAGCTCGACGAGTTCGAGACGCTGCTCGCGATCGGCAAGGCGCGCCGGCTGCTCGGCTACGAGCCCGCCTACTCCTGGCGGGACGTAAGCGGTCTCAAGACGTAGCCGAAGCGGTAGCTCGACTCGAGCAGACGGTACGCGGGCGCCGTGTCCGGGCCGCAGGCCGCGGTGCCGAGGCCACGCTGGGCATGGTCGAGGTTGAGGAACACCTCGCGCCGAGGAACGAGGTCGCTCGTGTGCCGCGCCGCGAACAGGTCGGCGGCGGTGAGGTGGCTCGCGGAGAAGCCGATCACGGGCCTTCCCTCGACCTCGAGCCCGAAGCCGGTCTCGTCGGCCAGCGACAGCCACCGCGTCTCGAGGTGCTGCCCGTGCTCCTGCGGGAGGATGTACGGGACGTACTGCTCGGCGACAGTGCCCGCGAAACGGCCGATAACGGTCGAGGCGAGCCGGTCCGGGTAGCTCTCCCACGGCCCGCGGCCGTACCACGTGACGCGCTCGAGGCCGGGCAGGAGGGTAAGCCCGACCCCGATGCGCGGCACGTCGCGGAGGCCCGCCGCGAGGTCCACGACGTTGTCGACCACGAGGTCGCCCGAGGCGAGCAAGCGGTATCTGTGACGGTGCGTGACGAGCCCGGGCGCCGAGTGCACGAGCTCCACGGCGGCCGTGCCGACCCGCGCGGACTCGAGCTGGAGCTCGAGCCGGTCGAGCCCGAGCTCGAGCCAGCGCTGCAAGATGCCGCCGCCGCGCTCCGGCAGGAGCCTCAGGCCGTCGTTGTCGGTCGCCGCGCGCCAGAGCTGGAGCCGCGGGCCGTCGACGAGGACGTTGCGGCCGCCCTTGCTCAGCTCGCTGAGCACGCCGCGTTCGAGATCGACGACCGCGTGCACCGCGCCGGCCTCGAAGACACCCGCCGCGCTCGGGTGCACGGCGGGGCTCGGCGCGCGTCTCCGCCTGCGCGACGGCAGCGCGAGCTGTTGCCACGCAACCTCGTGTCCGGCCGGTGCCCAGTCGGTGGCCGCACGCAGGAAGAAGCGGAAGATGAGGAAGCGCTCGCCCTCGGCTGACGGCAGGTCGAGTGCGACGTCGAGGGCGCCGCCGGGGGGCACGCGCAACGCCGGCAGCCGGCCGCGCCGTTGCGGCTTGCCGTCGACCGTGAGCTGCCATTCGCCGCGGTAGCGGTCGAGGCCGGCGAAGCGGTGCAGGTTCCGGATCCTGAAGCGGCCGCCGCGGAGAGCCTCGACGCGGATCGGCCGGGCGAGGAACTTGAGCTCGTACAGCGCCGGGTGTGGCGTGCGGTCCGGCCAGACGAGACCGTCGGCGCAGAAGTTGGCGTCGTTCGGCACGTCGCCGAAGTCGCCGCCGTAGGCCCAGTAGTCCTCGCCGCGTTCGTCCCGCGCGCGGATGCCGTGGTCGATCCACTCCCAGACGAAGCCGCCCTGCAGCGCGCCGTGGCGCTCGAACGCGGCGTAGTAGTCCGCGAGACCGCCGTTCGCACCCATCGCGTGCGAGAACTCGCAGAGGATCAGGGGGCGCGGATCGTCGGTCGCCCGGGTGGCCCAGGCTTCGATCTCCTCCACGCCGGCGTACATCGGGCAGACGACGTCGGATGCATTGCGACCTCCCCGCCAATCGCGCGCGATCGCCCCCTCGTAGTGCAGCGGGCGCGACGGATCGCGCGCGCGCACCCAGCCTGCGGCCGCATCGTGGTTCGGGCCGTAGCCGCTCTCGTTGCCGAGCGACCAGAAGATCACGCTCGGGTGGTTCTTGTCGCGCTCGACCATGTTCTGCACACGATCGACCCACGCGCTCAGGTAGCGCGGGTCGCGGCAGAGGTCGTCGTAGTACGCGTGCGACTCGAGGTTCGCCTCGTCGACGACGTAGAAGCCGTAGCGATCGCACAGGTCGAGCCAGTACGGGTCGTTCGGGTAGTGCGAGCAGCGCACGGCGTTGACGTTGAACTGCTTCATCAGCCGCGCGTCCGCCTCCATCAACTCGCGCGTCACCGCCCGGCCGCGCACGTCGTCGTGGTCGTGCCGGTTGACCCCGCAGATCAGCACCTGCTCGCCGTTCACGAGCAGTCGGCGCTCGCGGATCTCCACCGTGCGGAAGCCGATCCGGCAGGAGGCGGTCTCGCCGTCCTCCGCCTCGACGACGAGCGTGTAGAGCGAGGGCTCTTCCGCCGACCAGAGCCGCGCGTCGCGAAGCCCGGTCTCAGCGGGGAGCCTCGCCCTGACGACGGTGCGGCCGCGCGCGTCGAGCAGGCGCGCACGCACCGCTCCGCGCGCGCTGATCGCAAGGCTTCCGTCGGCGCCCGCACGGGCGAAGACGTCCTCGATCGCGCCGGCATAGAGGTACACCCCGCGCGAGATCCCCGCGTGCCACCACTGATCCTGGTCCTCGATGAAGCTCGCGTCGGACCAGCGAACGACGGCGGCGACGAGCTCGTTCGGCCGACCGTGGTGCAGGAGCTCCGTGACGTCGAACTCCGACGGCGCGCGCGAGTCCTTGCCGATCCCGACCGGCTCGCCGTTCAGCACGACGTGCAGCACGCCCTCGACGCCGCCGAACCCGAGCACGATCCGCTTGCGGCGCCACGCCCGCGGGATTGCGAAGGTCCGCCGGTAGACGCCGGTGGGGTTGGCGTCGGGCACGAGGGGCGGCGGCTCGTCGAACGGCATCACGACGTTCGTGTAGTGCGGCCGGTCGAAGCCCTGCATCGTCCAGAGGCCGGGCACGTCGACGCGGTGCCATCTTCCCCGCGCGCCCACCGCATCCTCGGGACGGGGTGAGAGCCGGAACTCCCAGCCGCCGTCGAGAGAGCGCCGCTCGGCCCGCTCGAGCGTCGCCCGCGGCGGCAGCTTGTGGAGGCTCGTCAGCTCCGGCGTCTGCCAGCTCGGCCGCCCGCCGGGGAAGAGCAGCGCCTCGAGGCCGGCCTTCACGGCGATGTCGAGGAGCCGGCCTCGCGCAGCGCCTGCGCGGCCGCCTCCGGTGCCACGGGATTGAAGTAGACGCCGGAGCCGAGCTCGCCCGCCGCAATGAAGCGCGGCACTCCGGGCGCGCGCCAGGGCGAGACGATCTCGACGTGGAGCCGCGCCGTCGGCCAGTCGCCGCCGTCGAACGGCCGCTGGTGGATCCAAAGCATGTACGGCGTCTCGGCGTCGAAGAGACGATCGAGGCGCTCGAGCACGTCCACGAGCAGCAGCGCGAGACCGTCGCGGCCTTCGGAGTCGAGCGAGGGCAGGTCGGGGACGGGCGCGTCGGGAACGAGCCGGAGCGCGTACGGGAAGATCGGCGCCTGCGGCACCCACGCGCGCCAGCCGGACGCCGCCGCGACCAGGCGATCGCCGGGATCGCCGAGCAGCATTCCCGCCTGGAGCTCGCGCAGCGGCAGCGCCGGCACGAAGTCGAACGCGTAGATCTGGCCGTGTGGGTGTGCGATCGTCGCGCCCACCTCGGCGCCGCGGTTCTCGAACACGAGCACGTAGTCGATGTCGGCGCGTGCGCCGAGCGCCTCGCTCCGATCGGCCCAGAGGTCGACCACCTTTCGCGCTCCGCCGACGCCGAGCGACCAGAACGTCGCCTCGTGCAGCGGCGTGTAGAGCACGACCTCGCAGCGCCGGCCGGGCATCGCCGGCCAGCGGTTCCTGAACCACCGCACCTCATACGGCTCGGGCGCCTCGAGCCCGCCGGGGCAGAACGGACATCCCGCGACGGGCAGGTTCGGACGGTCCTGGCGCGAGTCGACGACGTACGTCCGGGTCCCGGTGAGCTCGTCCGTGCGCAGGTCGGCCGCCTCGGTGACGGCGGGCTCGGCCTCGGCTCGCGAGGTCGAGGTCACGCGGACCCGTCGTCGTCACGTCTGCGGCCCGAACTGCGGGCGGATGCGATCACGATCCGCCCGACGTGCTCGCTGATCACGGTGCGCGCGTCGGCGGGCAGTCCGGAGTCGGTGACGAGGACATCCACCTCGTCGAGCCCGGCGATCCTGCTGAGGCCGCGGACGCCCCACTTCGTGTGGTCGGCGACCACGACGAGCTGGCCCGAGGCCGCGACGAGAGCACGGTCGACCTCCGCCTCGAGCAGGTTCGGCGTCGTCAGGCCCGCGTTCTCGGTCACGCCGTGGACGCCCATGAAGAGGACGTCGAGGTGGAGCGAGCGGATCGCCGTCACCGCCACCGGCCCGACGAGCGCGTCGGAGGGCGTGCGCACGCCGCCGGTGAGGACGACGGTGAGGCCGGCGTGGGCCTCACGGTGGAGAACGTTCGCCACCTGAATGGAGTTCGTGACGACCGTCAGGTCGGGCACCTGCGTGAGGTGCTGGGCGAGCCGCCACGTCGTCGTGCCCGCGGTGAGGGCGATCGCCTGGCCGGGCTGTACGAGCTCGCTCGCCGCGCGGGCGATCGCGTCCTTCTCCCGCAGCTGCCGGTGCGACTTCGCCTCGAAGCCCGGCTCCTCCGCGCTGAGCGAGTCGCGCGCCGTCGCGCCGCCGTGCACCTTGTCGATCAGCCCGGCTGCCTCGAGCACGTCGAGGTCGCGCCGGATCGTCACCTCGGAGACCGCGAGCAGCGCGGTGAGCTCGCTCACCCGCACGGCCCCCTCCCGGCGGATCTCCTCGGCGATCAGTTTCTGGCGCTGGGCAGCGAGCATCGCGTCGTCCTACCTCGAGAATCGAACAATACTCAACGCTAAAGAACAAAACCAGTCAAGGGGAAGTTTTACTTCATTTCTAGCCATATTTCGGGAGAACACCCGGCGATCCCTTGACAGATCATGCCAAGACATGCGAGGGTTTGGGCATTCGTTCTCGTTCGATCGTGTTCTGTTGGGGCGGAATCGCGATCGCATGTCCGAGACCCGAGGAGGGATCTCATGTCCGACGAAAGAGTCCCGTCGCTCGACCCGGAGGAGCTGGGCGCGCGCCTGCTGACGCGGCGCGGAATGCTCGTCACCGCCGGCGCCGGCGGCCTCGCCGCGGCGTTCGGCCTCACGGCTGCTCGGGCTCGCGGCGCCGTCCCGACGTCGCTCGTAGAGCAGCTCGCCGGCACCGTCACGTTCGGCTCGAACTACTCCGACCCGGTGCCGAAGAAGGCCATCGCAGACGTGATGAAGAAGTTCACGCAGCAGACGGGCACCAAGGTCAAGATCAACACCGTCG
>Ga0335070_10001463_pt1 | contig 27297 bp, 23 predicted proteins | sample Lox_Sample_13_FD_206722 | JGI IMG/M metagenome (GOLD analysis project Ga0335070, IMG submission 206722) | Soil microbial communities from Loxahatchee National Wildlife Refuge, Florida, United States - Lox_Sample_1.3 | ecosystem: Environmental > Terrestrial > Soil > Wetlands | place: USA...
TACCCCTTTTGGCAGATTCCACAGCTCCTTTTTGAAAGGACCAAACCCCTTCTTTCTGGTCTTGTAGATGAACTGCTCTTCCGTATCCGAATCTTTCTTCTCGCTTTTGAATTCAGTTTTAATGAGACCGTATATCTGATCCCTGAGATCGGATGGGAAGTGTTTGCTGTCGTAGATTATATTCTGGAACCCGGTTGCCAGGTGGATTTCGGCAGTGCCTGTTTTCGGAAACCTGTCAAAGGCCTCATTGGGAAGTGTTGAAGCCCCGTGCTGGACTGCACCGGCAAGACCAAACTCCGTTCTTGCGACCTTGGACAACTGCTCAAGGGTATTAAAGTCCAGCTTAACCTTGGCAATAGTCCCATCGGGCAGGGGTACTCCTCCGTGAGTCGTACCAGACTGGACACTGATCTTACTTATACCTTTCATATCCGTGCCGCTCTTACGGAGGTCTTCCAGGTATCCGGACATATAGGCCCGCAGCTCTTCAACGGTGCTGTTTTTGCCTCCTACCTCTCCGATTTCGCCGCCGACTGATATCTCTATGCCGTCAGGCTCCAGATCCCGGATCATGGTGGTCAGCTCTGCGGCAAGGCTGTAATTCGTTTTCTGCTGTTCTGCCACCGTTGGTTTCGACAAATCCACAAGGGTCGATGAATCAATATCGATATTGTAAAATCCTGCCTCGATAGCCTCCCAGATCAGGTCTTTGACTTTCTGAACCTCCTTGGCGGGCTCAGCAGAATATTTTTTCGCGCTCAACTGGAAATGATCACCCTGGAGAAAGATAGGCCCCTTGTATCCGACTTTAATGGCAGCTGCGGTTATTGCGCAGGTGTACTCTTCAGGACGCTGAAAGGTATAGTCGATTTCCGAACGGGCAATTTCGAAGATCACAGGTCCAACGTTGCCCTTCATGGCAGCGTGGAGCACAGCCTGGGCAACATCATAGGTAAGTGCCCTGATATTGATGGCCGGCACGGTGAAACCTGATACCTCTTTACGACCCATGGCCTCGTACAGCGGCATGATAGATGATGAAAGAATTCCCAAGGATGCCCCCGTCCTGCGTATCAGCCACCGGGCGGCCTTTCTGACTTCCTCCTGAGGACTGAATACGGCCGTAAATATCAGATCGTCAATGAGTGAACTCCGGAGCGTTTTCTCATCCTGCACCTGCACATCATTGCCTGAAATCCTCAGAGACCCGTCCAGGCCTTTTTTCAATTGATCTATGCTTTCATAAGTCGCAGCCATAGCAATCGCCCTCCAAATTAACTTTCAGGAGATTACCCATTAGCAAGAAATTCCTTCGCCTTTTCCACCTCAAAACGGCTTCCGATATAGATCGGACAACGTTGATTAAGTTCTGCTACATTGATGGAAAGGATGTCCCGTTTGCCGTCCGTAGCCATACCGCCTGCTTGCTCAACGATAAATGCCATGGGCTGTAGCTCAAACAGAAGCCGCAATTTCCCGTTGGGACTTTTCTTGAGCGCCGGGTAGGTAAAGATACCGCCTCTTTTGATCAGCACCTGATTGATATCCGGTACAAACCCTCCGCTGTAGCGTAGCTTGTATCCTTCCTTTTCCAGGAATTCTATATATTTGAGGTGCCCCGGTGTCCAGTCTTTCCTCAATCCGCCCAGGCTGTATATATCCCCCCTGTCCTTTAACGTTATGTCCGCCTCAGAAAGAACGTATTCCCCTTCTCTGTTCAACACAAATTCATGGGTTCCCTTTCCCGCAGAATAGACCATCGTAATCAAAGGACCATAAGTGATGTACAAGGCCGCTGCCAGCGTTTTTCTCCCTTCGGCCAATATCGGCTCCCTATGAATGCCGATTATCGTTCCAATGGCCAGATTGGTATCGACTAAAGAAGAACCGTCCAGGGGATCCGCGGTAATAAAGTACTTTTCTTCTCCCTTGCCTATCTGAATTACTGAATCCTGCTCTTCTGATGCGTATTCACGTACAAACCCTGAATACTCAAGCTGGTTCTTGAGAATTTCGTCGGCGCTCCTGTCCAGAGTCAGCTGTTCTTCTCCATAGATGTTCCTGAGACCCGCCAGTTTCCTATTTGACTCATGAATTTTAGCGGAGATGTATTTCCCCATGACAGCAATCTGCCAGATGAGCCTTCGTAGTTCGATCTCCACCCCCGCCTTCCACATGTGCCTGCGCAGATCGACGGTAAATTTTGTATAGTCCGAAATGCCCTCTCCCATGGCTGTCCATCCTTATAGATTTTTTATTATTTTGTAACAATTTATTATAATCTTGACAAGCACATTTTTATCCCTCGCTGTATAAGCAAGAGGAAACAAATTGTAACCATTGTGGGGATGTGTTAGTAATTCGTACCATTGCAGGTCTTTACGAGAAAGTGGAATTTATTCCATGCTATTTTTATATGACAAAAAAAGTATTTTAGGAGAATTTACATGGCCGTAACCAGAGAAGAAGCGCTTGAGCTGTTACACGGGCACATCAAGAATGAAAGAATGCTGTATCATTGTTATGCATCCGAAGCAGTAATGAAGGCGCTGGCGCGCAGGTTGGGGAAGGATGAGGAAAAGTGGGCTATCGCGGGCCTGCTCCATGATCTGGATTTGGAAATCGTGAATGACGATCTGTCCATCCACACGCGAGAAACAGAGAGGATTCTCAACGAAAGAGGCATCGATCCGGAGATAATCGATGCAATCAAAATGCACAATGAAATGGCCTGGGGGATGAAGCGCAATTCCATATTCCACCACGCCCTGGCCGCCGGCGAGACCATTACCGGCCTCATCGTTGCCACAGCCCTTGTCTATCCCGACAAAAAACTGGCAAACGTAAAGTCAAAATCAGTGACCAAGAGAATGAAAGAAAAGGCCTTTGCGGCATCCGTCAACCGGGATACGATTATGGAATGTGAAAAACTGGGGCTTCCGCTGAACGAATTCGCGGAGATATGCCTGCAGGCTATGAAAGAAATCAGCGATAGTCTTGGATTATAAGCAAACTATACACATTGGAGAACAAGATAATGGGGAAATCATACAGAATCGCTGTAATTCCAGGAGACGGAACAGGGCCCGAGGTTATTGCCGAAGGATTGAAGGTACTGACGGCTGCATCGGCAAGGTTCGGATTTAAACCGGATCTCTCCCATTTCGATCTTGGTGGTGAGCGATATAAGCGTACCGGCGAAGTGATGAGTGATGAAACCCTTGATGAACTGAGGAAGTATGACGCAATCTACCTGGGTGCCATCGGACATCCTGACGTTAAACCGGGCATCCTGGAAAAGGGCATACTGCTTAAGCTTCGCTTTAGCCTGGACCAGTATATAAACCTGCGGCCCGTCACTTTGTACCCCGGAGTGGAGTCGCCGTTGAAAGACAAGAAACCGGAAGATATAGATTTTATTGTTGTACGGGAAAACAGCGAAGGCCTGTACGCCGGTGCGGGCGGGTTTTTAAAAAAAGGCACACCGGATGAGATCGCGATTCAGGAATCCGTAAACACACGCAAGGGCGTAGAGCGATGCGTGAGATTTGCCTTCGAATATTGCCGTAAGCGCAACAAGGCTAAGAAGCTGACGCTCTGCGGGAAGACCAACGTGCTGACATATGCGTTCGACCTTTGGGAGAGGACATTCTACGAAGTGGCTAAGGAATATCCGGATATCAAGACCGATTACGCCCATGTGGATGCGGTATGCATGTGGATGGTTAAAAACCCTGAATGGTTCGATGTCATTGTGACAGACAATATGTTCGGCGACATCATAACCGACCTGGGGGCGATGATCCAGGGTGGTATGGGCATAGCGGCAGGCGGCAATATAAATCCACAGGGCGTCTCCATGTTCGAACCCATAGGAGGCTCGGCGCCTAAATACACAGGTCTTTCTGTTGTTAACCCTCTGGCCGCCATCATGGCCGGTCAGATGATGCTGGAGATATTGGGAGAGAATACGGCAGCGGCAGCCATAGAGAAGGCCGTGATGGAGGTTCTCGCGAGAAAACTGAAAAGTCTCTCCGCCGGCCAGATGGGCTATTCAACTAGCGAGGTAGGCGACCTCGTGGCCGGTTTGATTTAGGTAATCATCAGACCTTACATCATTCCATATTTTTTGAGTTTTATATGCAGTGTACGCCGGGTGATGCCGAGCCGTCTGGCCGCCTCACTTTTGTTCCCGCCGACCATCTCCAGAGTTTTCATTATTGCCTCCTTCTCAACTTCTTCCAGGAGCATGTCTTCCTTTGACACCTTCAGTGGAGCCTCTTCCGAAAGCTCTTGGTCCCGGACAACAAGGACCAACTCCCCTTCACCCAGGTAATCCGAGCGTGAAAGCACAACGCCCCGTTCCACGGCATTCATAAGCTCCCGGACGTTACCCGGCCAGTTATATTTCAGAAGCTGATCCATGACCTGAGGGGTAAATCCTTTGATGTTTTTACGATTTTTTTCAGCAAACATCTTGAGAAAATGCTGAGCAATAAGGGGAATGTCTTCCCTCCTCTCCCTCAATGGAGGTACATTAATCGTTACAACGTTTAGGCGGTAATACAGGTCATCACGGAAACGTCCGGTCTCCATCTCTTTAATCAAATCCTTGTTCGTAGCCGCGATTACCCGCACATCGACCTTGATGACTTCATCACCCCCAACGCGAGTGATCTCTCTTTCTTGTAAGACGCGCAATAACTTTACCTGCATGGCCGGAGACATTTCACTCACTTCATCCAGAAAGAGAGTGCCCCCTTCGGCCTGCCGGAATTTTCCCTCCTTCCTCCTGTCGGCACCGGTGAAGGACCCTTTCTCGTGGCCGAAGAGCTCTGATTCGAGAAGGGTTTCGGTAATCGCCGCACAGTTGATCTTCACAAAAGGACCTTCTTTCCGCAGGCTGTTAAAATGGATGGCTCCCGCAATCATCTCTTTTCCCGTTCCGGATTCGCCGGTAATCAGAACCGTTGCCTCGGAAGGCGCAACCTGGGCAATGGTTTCCATAAGTCTTGCCATAGCAGGACTGCGCCCGATCAGGTTTTGTCTGTTAAACTGCGAGGCAAGACTCTCCCGGAGGTGGCGGTTTTCCTCTTTCAAATGGGTATGTTCCATCGCCCGTTCTATAGTAAACTTCAGCTCGTCGAAATCGAGCGGTTTTGTAAGATAATCGTAGGCTCCTTCCTTCAGGGCCTTTACAGCCGTCTCCACCGAGGCATAGGCAGTCATGATTACTACGGGGATGGCGGGATTCAATTTCTTTACCTCTGCGAGGGCCTCCAGTCCGGAGACCCGGACCATGCGGATATCCATCAGTATCAGATCAAAAGCCTTCTGATGAACAGCCTCGATGGCCTTCTGACCATCATCGGCCTCAGCAATATTATAGCCCCATCCGCTGATTAGTGTCTTCAGCATTGTCCTATGCGCGAGATCGTCATCCACAACTAAAATAGTATTTTTTGCCTTCATTCTTTGTACCTTCCAAGAGATTTATTCACCCCCTTTCCTAAAGGGGGCAGGGGGCTGTCCCCCATTGGCGGGGGTGGGAGGTTGCCCCCAGCTGCCGGGTTGGGAGTGTTGTCCCCCGCTGGCGGGGGTTGGGGGTGGTCCTATATCATCAAAAATTCCTCCAAATCCTCCCTATGTAAGGGAGACTTAAGAGGCAGGTATTCAAGAAGTGAAAGACGATTGACCCACCGGTAAGAAGACCGATACAGCCGTCCCCTTTCCAGGCTCACTTTTCACCCTTATCTCACCTCCATGGGCTTCGATTATCTTATAGACGATAGCCAGTCCGAGACCTGTTCCCGATGGTTTTGTCGTGAAATACGGATCAAAGATGCGGGCCAGATCTTTTTTGTCGATCCCCCTGCCTGTATCGGAGACATCAATCCTGATCATGCGGTCGCCCCGTGACGAGCCTCCCCCCCGCCCCCTCCAGAGGGGGACAAGCGCTACTGAAAGTGTACCGCCGCTTTCCATAGCGCCGATGGAATTAAGATACAAATTCAGGAGCACCTGTTTAATCTTATCCGCGTCTATCAGGACATCCCTGACCTCCGGGGAGAAATCCGTGCGGATGTTGATCTTTTTCTCCCGGGCTTCGCCTTCGATCATCTTCAGTGTATGACTTATCACGTCATTGACGGAAGTCCACTGCCTGTTCATTTCCATCGGCCTCGCAAATTCAAGAAGCTGGCCGATAACCCGATTGAGCCTATCCACTTCCTGTACCATGATTTCGGCAGTCTTCTGATCCTCCGGGTTATCCCGATACCGTTCCTTGAAAAAGGTGGCGAATCCCTTAATGGAGCTCAGGGGATTTCTGATTTCGTGGGCAATCCCTGCTGCCAGGCCTCCGAGGGAAGCAAGGCGCCGGCTCCTCTCCATTTCTTTTTTCAAGAGTTGAACCTCAGTTATGTCCCGGAATAGAATGACAAAACCCATAAAATCACCATTTTCCTCTTCGAGGGTTGCGGCAATCACTTCTAGAGGTACTATTTCCCCGCTGTGCACGGGGCAGTCTATTTCTCTTTCAATGATTTTTTTTTCATCTCTAAGACTTCCCAGTATCTCCTTGCACGGCCGTGGCAGTATCTCATCCGCCCTTTTCCCGAGAACATCCTGATAAGCGTATCCCAGAACAGATTCAGCAGTCTGGTTAAATGAGATGATCTCGCCCCGAGCGTTTATGGCAACAAGACCTATGGGCATGTTTTCGACTAAACTGTCCGAGAAGGCCTTGATTCGTGCGAGAGATATTGTTGCAGAGCGATAACTCTGTGCGAGGATGAGAGAAATGATACCTGAAACCCCGATCAAAACGAAGATGACGGACATCCAGATCGCATGCTCCCTATCCTGTTTCCTCAACGCGTCAATCGGCCCCATGTCCATACCAACAAAAATGACCAACCCGGGGGATTGGGCATCTGCACCTTTATAGCCTGATTCGGGGGTTCTTTTATCAGGCCCCGACCGGTGGAAAAACTCCTGAGCAAATGTATCCGTCGGAGCAAACCTGCGGTATACTTCAAATGTGTCGGCGCCGGTAGTGTGGGGAACCTGCCGCCACTCCAGGTTTTTCGATACAAATATGCGTGGGAGGTCGAGCTCCGTTCCGTATGCCTCACCTATCAGTGAGGGATCACTATCGGCAACGATTGTACCTTTCGTGTCCGTTAGAATTATGTAGTCAACCCCTGGTTGTTCCGCCGTTTCAATTAACAGTTTCTGGAGCTGAAAACTGCTCCATCGCATACCCATTCCTGTTCTCGCACCGGCCTCAAAAGATCTGATAAGGGCTTCTGCTTTTTCAACCAAAAGTTGGGTAGTATATTCCTTTTGTTTATTTATATTCTGCATGGTCATCATAATGAAAATCGGCACTAAAATTACCGCTGCCCCGATGATAAACCAGGGTGAGATGCCAGCCCAGAATCCTTTCCTGCCTCGATAGTTTGTATTCTTCATATATGCCTGGATATTTTTTAAACAACTGGATACCACAACTGGATACTTATTATCCATATATTTTCTTTTTAACAGGAATAATGAAGGCTATAAAAAAACAATTTATAAATAATTTAACAATATGAATATGTTACATTGCATACTGATCGTCTGGCATAGGGCTTGCTCTATACATCATCAAAAGAAAAAAATATTTATAAAGGAGAATAAAACCATGAAGAAATTTACATTAACTTTGGTCACAGTACTTGCAGTGACAGCATTAGCCGCTTCCGCATTCGCCTTCGGTCCCGGCGGGGGAAGAGGGCATGGCGGCGGGCTCTGTTACGGTGGTGACATTACAGGATTATCCGCACTTAACCTGACTGCCGAACAGACGGCAAAAATAAATGCCCTCCGTGAGGCTCATCTGAAGGATATAAAACCCCTTCAGGACAAGATGTTCAGTAAGCGGGGCGATTTAAAGTTACTCTGGTTACAGACGAATCCGGACAAGGACAAGATCTTGGCAGCGCAGAAAGAAATCAGAACCCTGCGGGATCAAATGCAGGATAAAATGACCGCTTATCGGCTGGAAGTCCTCAAGGTCCTGACGCCGGAACAGCAGGAAAAGTTAAAATCCTACAAATATGGACGCGGCTTCGGTCCCGGCATGGGTGGCGACCGTGGATGGCAGGGCGGTCCTGGCTATCGTGGTGGTGGCCCGGGAATGGGTCCGGGCAGCGGCAACTGGTAAACAATCCCTTTCAAACGATCAACCGGGTGGTTATACCTCCCCCTCCCGGTTGATCATTTTTTTTAATTTTCCCGTAACAAATTAATATAAGCCGGCATCAACTGGATTTTCAGTTCTTGTGAGCTAAGATTTGCTTGCAATGGCAGACAAAGTCTGAATTAATATTCTCAAGTCAGGGTATTTGAAATATTATTTATACCAGTTATTACTAGTATTTATTAATATATAATCCAATATTGCATTTCTATTAAAATATGTATATGAGCAGCGAATCTTTGATGCTGGAAGGCTTTCGGGAGTTCGCACTTGTCCATATAATTCTGTGAATAATCTCCTCAACATAAAGTTCAAACGGAAAGAGAGATTTAGGTGAATTTGGATCTTCGGAAGAAACTCGCAGTAGTTATTCCCAAGTACGGTTTGCTTGGCGGAGCGGAAAATCATACAGCGGAACTGACGAATCGTATCTCTCGATGCGGCCGGTATGATGTCCATGTTTTGGCGAATAAATGGGAAAATCATTCTGAAAATATCACTTTTCATAAGATTCCCGTCCTGACGTTTCCAAAATTTTTAACGACCATTAGCTTCGCATTTTTTTCAGGGATTAGTCTGAAGCAAGGAAATTTTGACATCGTTCATACGCACGAACGTATCTTCAGTGCGGATGTATGCACGCTTCACGGGATACCGCATCATCTCTGGGTCAAAGACGTCCGGAAGAAAAAACTGCCGAGTCTATTTGATTATGGGACGATGTGGGTCGCCAGGAAGTCCATCGCTAAAAACAAACACATGAAAATTATCGCTGTCTCAAGTCTGACAAAAGAAAAATTTCTTGAGGAATATGCTAATGTCGATCCTGATGAAGTATCCGTAATCCATCCGGGCGTTGACACCGAAAAATTTGCAGTACTTGATCGTAGGAAATGTCGCAGTGAAGTGCGGCATCGGTTCGGCATCAATGAAGAAGACACGGTAATTATATTTGTCTCCATGAATTATGATATCAAAGGACTTGACTACCTGATGGCAGGATTGGGCAGATTTAAGGAAAAATACCCGGACAGAAATTTCAAATTGCTGGTCGTTGGTAAAAGTGACAGCGGAAAATATATATCTCTAGCTAAAAGAACCGGCATCCAAAATAATGTCATCTATACAGGTGCCGTACCATACGATCAAATCAACGCATTGTACATCGCTTCTGATATTTTTTCCATGCTCTCGCGATTTGACACATTCGGTTTGACTGTTCTGGAGGCCATGGCTTCATCATTGCCTGTCATCATCAGTGGAAGTGTAGGAGCAAAGGATATCATCAAGGAGGGTGTTAATGGATTCATTATTGGCAGCCCGGAAGAAGCCGATCGGGTAGCCGACGCCGTAGGTTTACTGTCAAGCGAAGATATCCGGAAGAAAATGTCGGTCGAAGCGTACAAAACGGCATCAAGTCATCGATGGGAAGATGTTGTTGAAAGGTATCTCAATATTTATGATGAGGTAATGAGGGAAAAAGCCGCCTTAAATGCAGTTTAGTTAAAAAGCCCGGCCACTTTCTTTCCATATTCAATACAGTTCTCAATGCTTTTGCTGTCCGGATTCCAAAAGCTCATTACGCCTCCGTCAACTACCTGGAACCCGGCAGATTCAAGGCTCTGCGATATGACCTTTACAGATTCGCCGCTCCAGCCGTAGCAGCCAAAAGCAGCCGCCTTTTTGTCCTGAAATCTCATACCTTTTATTTCTTCCAGAAGGCCCGCAACAGCAGTCAGAATGCCCCTGTTGATTGTCGGTGAACCTACAAGAATCGCCTTAGATTTGAATATCTCCGTGATCACGTCATTCTTGTCCGATTTGGCAATATTATACAGTTTTACGTTAACCTTTTGATCAGCCTGTGTTATCCCATAAGCAATCTTTTCAGCCATAATGCGGGTCCCGTTCCACATGGTATCGTAAACTATGGTGATCTGGTTTTCTTTGTATTTGTTTGCCCATTTCACATACTGCTCGACGATCTGCAATGGATTGTCCCGCCAGATAACGCCATGACTTGTGCAAATAATGTCAACAGGCAGCTTGAAGGATAAAACCTCCTTAATTTTTTTGTCGACAAACGTGCTGAACGGCGTCAGGATGTTCGCATAATACTTTATAGCTTCCGCCATTAATTCTTCCTGGTCAACGAGGTCGTTGAATCGAAACTCGGATGCGTAATGCTGACCGAAGGCGTCATTGCTGAATAAGATATTATCACCCGTTAAATAACAGAACATGCTGTCCGGCCAGTGCAGCATCGGTGCTTCTATAAAAATCAACTCCTTTTTTCCCAGGCTCAGGCGTTCACCCGTTTTTACTGCGTGGAAATTCCAATCCTGGTGGTAGTGGCCTTTAAGGGATTTTATTCCATTTGCAGAGCAGTATATCGGCGTACCCGGAATACAACTCATGAGTTCAGGCAGGGCGCCGCTGTGATCAATCTCCGCATGATTTGCGATGACGTAATCGATTTTCTTCAAATCTATGACGTTTCCCAGGTTTGCCACATACTCTTTGGCAAAGGGAGCCCAGGCCGTGTCAATCACGGCAATCTTTTCTTCTTCTATCAGGTATGAATTATAGGTTGATCCCCGGTGCGTTGACAGTTCATTCCCATGAAATTTCCTGAGTTCCCAATCAACCTTGCCTACCCACGATACGTTATTTTTAATCTGCAATTTCATTTTATGACCCCTTCTAACATTAAAATATCATCCAGAAATTCACCGCATCCTTTTAATCTTTACGGAGCCTTTCCGCCGTTATCGATGAGCGCCTTCACCGCCTCAAGTCCGTAAGGTGTGCCTTCCTCGATGGCCTTTAATACTGTGCCACCGCCCGTAAAGAAATAGTATTTCGAATTATCAAGTGTCGACAGATAAAGACCGGGGCACAGATTCTTGAATTCCTGCAGTGTATCACCGCCTCCATAGAGCTTATTTGCATTTATATTCTGATCAATTTTGCTGTCCAGGGCCGCGGAGCCTTCGGAAAAATACGGTGTATATCCCATTACGGCATTGACAAAAATTGTTCTTGCTGAGTTCAGGGCTTCCGATATCTCCGGATCTTCGAATGACTCTTTTGTAACATCCAAAATATAAGGAAGTTTGTCACCTTTTTTAATATCCTTTATCGACCTGATCCTGTATTTCCCCTCGATCTTTCCTTCCATGGTATCCGATTCATACACATATGGAAGTTCGAGTATCTTGTGCTGTTTTCTGTCCATCTCGACAAGATTGCCTGCGGCTTCGATATCCTCTTTTTCAATTCCGCTGATTGAGATGCCATATTTCGCACAAAGGTAGGTATTGTAAATGAGCCCGCCGAGGATCAATTTATCCACTTTCTTATAGATTTCGTTGAGTGGTCCGATCTTTGTGTTGTACTTGGCGCCTGCCACGACGGAAATGAACGGTCTTTCGGGCTGAAGAACCTGCGCAAGATTCTGTATCTCTTTTTGCATGAGATATCCTGCGAATGACGGGAGGTACTTTGTTATGTGATAGGTGGAGACGTGCGGCTGCCACGAACCGAAGGCATCATTAACAAAGACGTCGGCCAGTCCCGCCAGCTGGCGTGCAAAGTCATCTCTATATTCCGCTTTAGATTCTTCTCCCGTAAACCATCTTGTATTCGGGAGGTATATGGCGCCGATCTTCTTTTCTCTCAGATTTTTTACGGCGAGATTTATCGAGGTGTCGATGCTTTTTATTCCTGTATCACCTTCCGGCCTGAACATGGGACAGTAGATCTTTGTATGAAGCTTTCGCTCCAGATATTCTGCAATGGGCTCCACCGATGTCGATTTATCTACTTTAATCTTGCCTGTTTTATCCCGTGGCCTTCCGACATGCGTCATGATGATCGGCCTGCCGCCCCTCTCGACGATATTAAAGATAGTACCGATGGTCTGATCTATTCTGAACGGGTCTTCGATGGCGCCTTTTTTGACCACATTATGATCAACTCGCAAAAGGACAATTTTATTCTCCACATCGGCGTCCTGCAAAAGTGGAAGTTTGGGATCAAGTTGTGTCTCCATGGCAATTCCCCTTTCCAAGTGCTTTATATTGAGAGTAAGGATTTTTTTATGGAATTACAAGATTTATTTGCTGAGAGATGGTGTCGTAATTCTCTCTTAAACATTTCTTTCATGCTGAGCTTGTCGAAGCATGAGCCCTTTGATAGACTCAAAGTAACAATATAAATATGTCATGGTGAGCCTGTCGAACCATGATTCTTCGACCCTTCGCAGTTCGACAGGCTCACTGTGACATAGCTCTGGGGTGACATTTAGACTTTTTACGGAATTACGACACAGTTTTCTGAGGCGGGAATACTTTTTGCGGATTGTTCAAAGAAAGGTTTGCGGCGGGATTGAAATTTGGAGTATATACGTCGTAATGAATTTTCTAATAAAAAATCCGGATCAGATTGATGAATAGTGATAGCTCTAAAAAGTCGCCCGTAATAATGCGCCGCACCGGTGCCGGTATGTCGATTATCCTGAATCGCAAAGAGGCACTAAACAGCCTTACGCTCGAAATGGTACGGCTCATTGCCGGTTATTTGCATGAAGCACAAACAGACGATGAATGCAGGCTGGTTCTTTTTTATGGTCTGGGTGAGATGGGGTTCTGCGCGGGCGGAGACATCAAGCACATAGCCCGGTGCGTTCAGAGCGACAACATGGAGGAGATTAATCAGTTCTTTCTGGAGGAATACGAACTTGATTTGATGATCCATCAATTCCCCAAGCCGGTGATTGTAATTGCCGACGGCGTTACAATGGGCGGCGGGCTCGGCATTGCATCAGGGGCCGACTGGGTGGTTGCAACGGAAAGAACCCGCATGGCCATGCCGGAGACCAGGATAGGATTCTTTCCCGACATAGGTGCAACAGGATGGATGTACAGCAAATGCCCGCAGGGCTATCCGGAATATCTGGGACTGACAAGCTTTGAAATGAAAGGAAGCGAGTGTGTCCGTGTGGGTTTCGCCACACACCTGACTCATTCGAATATGCTCGATGACCTGATACAAGCTATCGAAACGTTCAAGACAGAGGGAATATCAAGCCCGAAGGAGTTGTTGCCCCTGTTGATGAGGGACCTGAAAATCTACCTCGATAGAAACATACCACCAAGACCGGAAATCGATACATGGGTGAGGGAATATTTTGCGGGACGGACATCCCTTCAGGAAATCATCGATTCTCTTAAAGTATGCCATATCCTGCTTTCACCCTGTGAAGGTATCACGTCGGGACTTTCAGAAAGGTCACCGACAGCTCTGGCCCTAACCTTGAAACTGCTCCGTCACAATGAACATCTTCCCATGAACAAGGTTTACGAGGCAGATTTCCGGGCCATGCAATTTATCATCAGGCATCCGGACTTTCGTGAGGGCATTCGGGCCCGCCTTGTCGACAAGGATAATCAGCCGAGATGGCAGCCGGATAGCATTGACAAGGTGGATCTATCTGATCTGAGGCTGTGATGGAACTGGAGAAAAAAAACAAACGCAGGCTCGGCATAATGGGAGGCACCTTTGATCCCATTCATTTCGGTCATCTTGCAGTAGCCGAATTTGTCAGATCGAAATTTGACCTGGAGAAGGTTGTCTTTGTCCCCGCCTTCTGTCCTCCCCATAAATTAACAGATAACATAACTGCGGCAGAGCACCGTTTTGCCATGGTCAGTGCGGCGATTGCATGGAACTCCCATTTTGAAGCTTCAAAGATAGAGATCGGCGGAAACTGCCCGACTTACGCCGGAGACACCATCAGCACTTTTAAAGAAACGTACGGCAAGGAGAGTGAAATTTATTTCATTACCGGCTTGGATGCCGTATTGACGATTATTAACTGGGATAAATCGAAAACATATCCCGGCCTCTGCAATTTTATTGCCGCGGCAAGACCTGGATATAATAGAGTGGAAATAGAAAAAAGAATCCCGCAGGCCTTCAGCCCGTATGTTATCATCATTGAAGAACCTAACTTATCTATCTCCTCCACAGAGATAAGAAACAGAGTCAAGACCGCCCAACCAATAGATAAAATGGTCCCAAAAGTTGTCATGGATTATATTTACAGGATGGGCTTGTATTCCGGAAACCAGTAACAGGAGATATCGCCCTTTCGCAGCTCAAAGGAACCGACAGGAGGTGCCTGGTGGGCAGTATTCTCGATAGGCTATTTGTAAGAGGAAAACATGTATGTCCCTCATGGTTATGTTTTACCTTTGATAATCCTCTACGCAAAATATTCCAAGATCCCTATAAAATCCTTTTGCCTTACATCAGATCCGGCTATACGGTCGTGGATATCGGACCGGGGAAAGGTTATTTTACAATTCCCATATGTAAATTGGTGGGAAGAGAAGGAAGGGTCATTGCTGTAGATGTTCAGGATAGGATGTTAAGGGCCTTGCAACGGAGGGCATCTGAAGCGGGGCTTGCCGCAAACCTCACCACAAATCTAATCAGACCCAATGATTTTTGTTTAGATACGAAAGCCGATTTTGTATTAGCGTTCTGGATGGTGCACGAGGTTCCGGAGTTGATGCACTTTTTTGTGAATGTAAAAGAGATCATGAAACCAAAAGCCTTTTTCTTAATCGCTGAACCCCGTTTCCATGTTACAAAACGACGTTTTAATAATACATTGAGAACAGCTCAAGAAATGGAATTCAAAATAGTCGATAGGCCGGAGATATCGTTGAGTTATGCAGCCATGTTGACTTTGCAGGAAACCAGGATTCCGGAGTGATAAGATTGCATGAGCCACTTCCAATTACGGTATCCATATACTCCAATCACCAAGTACTTTTCAACGTGAAGAAGCGATGCCTTATCAATTCAAATTATAGAATCGAAGGAGGAAGCGATGAGTGACGACAAGCATGTATTCACCGCCAGCCGGTGGACTGCGGGCAACCTGATTTTCCCGGTGCGTATTGAAGTAAATCAAAACCTGGTTACGCGGATTAAGCCGCGTCTCTTCGGTTCCAACGAAGAGAGCATTGCGATCGCTAAAGTGGCTTCGGTGAATATCCAAACGGGCTTAATATGGTCCGACATCCGAATTGATTCGGTGGGAGGAAGCAACCCCATTGTGAGCCATGGGCATCACAAAAAAGACTCACGAGCCATTCGTGATTTAATCGAACGACTCCAGCAAGCCCCGCGGGCCTCGCAGGGGCCTCACGCCTAAGTTTCTCAGCAGTGGATGGCGGATAGGCTGCGAAAGAAGAAGCCCTGTCAGCGGAGTAGTCGGATTGTAGGGAGGATACTATGTATTTTATTACCTTTTCCAGGAAGATGGGCACAAAAGGAACAGAAATTGCCAAGCTCGTGGCGGAAGAACTGAAGTATGCCTTCTATGATACAGAAGATATCGAAAAAAAAGCCGAAGAAATGGGATGTCTTGATGACATCAGAGAAGTAAATGGCAAGGTTCCGCCGCCGTTGAAGAGGTTTTTTTCAATCCGGCCTGAGATTTGCCTGGACCGGCTGTATGCAGTCATTTATGAACTCGCACGCCTGGGGAGCGCAGTAATACTCGGACGGGGAGGCAATATGCTTTTTCGGTCTCTCCCGTATGCGCTTCATGTCCGGGTAATCGCATCGCAGGACAAGCGTGTCCGCAATCTTGTGGAGAGGGGTTATATGAGGGAGGCCGCCGTTATGGCACTGGAGAAGAGTGATCACGAGAGAGAAAGTTTCATCAGGTTTGCCTTCCATCGGGATTGGGACAATCCTGAGTTGTATGATATTGTCCTCAATATGGACAATCTTACCGTCAATACAGCGGCTGATATGGTCTTATGTGCGGCCCGCGCAGGTGAAATCCAAGGATGCAACGGCGATATGATCAACTCCCTGGATATGATGGAACTTGCAGTAAGAGTGGGGACAGCCCTTGCAGAAGCCGGTTTCCCATCAAGTTACGTTTCCGCGTTCGTTGATGCTCCGGGAAAAGTCCGGTTAACCGGGGTTGTGCAAGTTCCCCGGGAAAAATCGGCTGCGGAGCGGGCTGCAATAAAAGTCAAAGGCGTTGAATCCGTGGAGAACAAAATTCAGATAGCCAGCAGATAGAATTCCATCATTCAATTTTTGGTGACGCAGAGTTCTACTCTCTTTCGATTGGTAATCTTCAGTTTTCCCAGGCTCCTGAATCTATTGACTCGCAGGTGGAAGCAAGTGATGCAAGAATTCTTTCATGAATACCGATTATCTTTAAGATTATGGTAATTATCTTAAAAATATTTGGTAAATCAACTATCGGTGTAATTGGTTGTAAACACAGAAGCAATAAGGTAATGTCGAAGATAGGATTTCTAAGCCGCAAATACAAAGGTGCAGGGCGTATTTTCTGAGTAACCAATTGAATATGGGATAAAGTGACCAAATGCTTGACGGCTTATTTCCCGTTCGTGTAGAATGCGTCTATTCTTCCTGCAGTTGACGAGTTATGGTAAATAGGCAAGATATAGGTTATGAGTGGTGAAATAAGTCCCCATTATTTTGTTTAATATTCTGACTTCTCCCCGTTATTATTAATGATTTTTTTATTATGAAATGAACCTTGAGTTAAATGCCTCCAATACCTATTCCAAATCCATCTATACTTGATAGTTGTGAATGTCTCAAGGCAAGGGATGGTTGTAAAAGATGGCGTTCACCTGATGGACGACGTATCTATACCTGGGACTCGCTTCACGGTGAAATAGAAGTCTTTAACAAACAAGGAAAGCATTTAGGTGTGATTGATCCACAAACGGGTTTTCTTACAAAGCCAGCTGTTAAAGGGAGGACGATTGATGTCTAGATTAAAAGAACGATCTTTCATTGAACTGTGCTCAAATGGAGAAGCTCTCTTGGAAGAAATCGATGATTATATTGCCAAATGGCATGAATCTTCAAGCAGAGTGGAACTTCATGAATATCTTGGTATGAAATGGTTAGAATACTCTGCTTGGGTAGCTGAGCCCGATATCTTACCTTTTATTGTTACTGCTCACCTCGAGAACAAAACATTGAAAACTGTTCTTGAAGAAAATGAAAAGTGGCCCTTAGCTGCACGAGCAGATACTCCAAAGAAGGCTAAAATGATAATATCTTGGCTTAAATCACAGGGAATAGTTGATTGATGGATCTTCCAGAAATAAACATCGCGAAGAGACTCGTAGAAAAGAAAGTTTTAGAACCACCCATAGACATTTTTGCTTTAGCAAAGAAATACGCTTCCATAAGACTCATGGATATACCATTCGAAATTGATGGCATATCTATAAATATAAAGGTCCCCGGCAGATACCCTCTTATCATCTTGAACAGTTCAGTGCACTCGACTAGGATGCGTTTTACATTAGCCCACGAATTAGGCCATATATTAATACCATGGCACATGGGCACGATAATAGACAATACAGAAGAAAAATATGGGACCAACAATATTTATTGGGTTATAGAATCAGAAGCGAATCGTTTTGCCTCTGAGTTGTTGATGCCTTCGGAGTGGATTAAAACAATAATTAAAAAGCGCAGATCCATAGAAGATACCTTAGATGAAATAATCGATACTGCCGATGTCTCATCCCCCGCTGCTGCAATATCTCTAATAAGATCACTTGAAACTGGATATGTTTTCGCCATGACTAACAAAGATAATGAAGTAATTCTATCTGGAAGGTCTCGAGGCACATTAGCTGTTGCACCAACATTGCACGCTAAAATTGACTCAATGAAACATTTTCCATTCTGTAAAAATTTTCATCAATTTGAAATAAGCGGAAATTCGTTTTTATGGTGGAAATTCGATGATGATGTAGATCTAAAAAAAAGACGTTTGGATCGAAGAGACTGGCGTGAAATATTGGATCGAATAGTTGGTGATATTGGAATACCAGCGATCAAGATTGAAAAATTCAAAATGTCGCTCAATGGTGTAATTGCTAGCGCAAATGCCAACGTACGGGGTGATAATAGAACTGTAAAAGCGATATATTCGGCTTGTCTTCAAAGGATATACAGCAAACCCGATCTATCTTTATTCGTCAGTCATCGTGATTTTGATAATTTCTTGATTAAGAGAGTGGAGGATCTTTTTGATCGTCGAAATCATTAGAAAAAGTGGTAACCCCAGAAAATCTTATTCTGGCAACAAGCTGTTTATAGCTTTGTACTTCCATAGAAAGACTGAATCAAGGATTAACCTATTTTCATAAAAAAGAAATGTTTTTTGAGATTATATGCATTTTCTTAAAAAAATAAGATTTCATTAAAAAATATTATTACTCTAATTTTTCTTCAAGATAACACACTTGGTGTATTGAACGCAATGCTTACAACTTATCCACATTCCCGATTGCCTCAGCTAATGCCAAAAGGTAAAGCATAGAGGTAATCCAAGTGAGAGACATGCTTAGGTGGTAAAAGTTTCCCACCTTTCTAACAACAATTATTTCCTCGCCTTCCCAGTTATGTGGTCAATATCTATTCTTATAACTCTCACCTTTTCACTCATTTTATCAATAAATTTTTTACCTTCTTCAAGGAAACTAGGAGAGTATTTTTCTAAGAAACTAAATAATGCATCCTGTTTCTCGCTCCCATACACCTCTGAAGCCGATCCAAAAGCAACTGCACTTTCATATTGTGTTGTAAATTTGTCAGGAATAACCTTTGTCCTGCCAACAACACAAAAAGAAACTTTTTTATTAGCTTTTATATTTTCCAATTTGTGCCCCTCTAAGGCGCAGTGGAAATATACACAATTGTCTTTATAAATATAGTTCAATGGAATTCCATATGGCTGTCCATCAATATCAACAGTGCACAAAAAACCATATTCACATTCTGAGAACAACTTGGTTGCTAGATCAATGCTTAATTCCCTGTCTTTTCTTCTTACATTTCTATGCATCTGATTTATCCGATTTACGCCTAACTTTTATTTCAATACTTATTTTACAATTCGTTGCATTATGGCGAAAATGCATCTGACGGTCAAGAAATTACATAAAGATTGTATTGAGAATAAAGTTTACTGCCGGCGTTGACGATAGTCTTTTAAAGGTCTTCTCTTCCTTGAAAAAATAAATCTTGACAGAGATGCAATATTGTTATATTTTTTCTCTAAGCTTAATAAGGATTTGTCGAAAATGACGATGGGTATGAAAAAGGCATTAGTTAATTTGATCAGCTTGGTGACCCTGCCGGGTCTCACTCTTCTTGGCCTTTTGCTAAATACCAGACGCCCGTCGTTTTTAGGTAATCCGTAATTGATCTGAGAAATACGTACCTAAAGGCCATGGGCTCAAAGAAGTCCATGGCCTTTTTTATTTGTATCGTAAAGTCAATGCAGGATTTTAAAGCACTAGATTCCGGATCACGTCCGGAATGACAGAATGTGGAGTGGTGATGTCACGAGGAATGACCTTCGCAGTTCGACAAGCTCACTGTGACAAGGGGGATTTTACACGCAATTATCAAATCCCCCCTACCCCCCCTTTTCTAAAGGGGGGAATATTAGGAATGCAAAATTGGAAGGACTAGATTCCCGCCTACGCGGGAATGACGTTCCGACTATATTTCGGGAAAAAGGAGAGGAAGATGAATTCGAAAAAAAAGGAGAGGGTATTCATATTCGACACAACGCTCAGGGATGGGGAGCAGTCACCGGGGGCGAGCATGAACCTGGATGAGAAGCTGCGTGTCGCTCTCCAGCTCGAAAGACTGGGAGTGGATATCATTGAAGCCGGATTCCCTGTTGCGTCGGAAGGAGACTTCCTTGCCGTACAGCAGATTGCCCGGGAGGTTAGGGAGCCGCAGATTGCCGCCCTGGCAAGGGCCGATATAGCCGATATCGATCGGGCATGGAATGCGATTAAAGAAGCTGCTCATCCACGGATTCACACCTTTATCTCAACATCCGACATACATTTGAAGTACCAGCTTAAAAAGACGCGTTCCCAGGTCATGAAAGAGGCCTGTGCCGCCGTGGCTCACGCCTGCGCGTATACGACCAATGTTGAGTTTTCGCCGATGGACGCAACGCGAACGGATTGGGATTACCTCTGTGATATTACCGAAGCGGTGATTGCAAAGGGGGCCACCACCGTGAACATCCCTGACACTGTGGGCTATAGTGTACCCGATGAATTTAGCAGTCTGATCGCGTATGTGTTCAAGAAGGTCAAAAATATCAGGAAGGCCGTGATTTCCGTTCACTGTCATAATGATCTGGGACTCGCGGTGGCAAATTCACTGGCGGCTGTCAAAAACGGGGCAAGGCAGGTGGAATGCACCATCAACGGGATCGGGGAAAGGGCGGGGAATGCCGCCATGGAAGAAGTGGTGATGGCCCTGGCGACCAGGAAGGACTTCTTCGGACTATATACAGGGATCAAAACGGAAAACATCTACCAGTCATCCAGACTTCTGACGCACATCACAGGCATACCCGTTCAGCCTAACAAGGCGATTGTCGGGGCGAATGCCTTTGCCCACGAATCCGGTATTCATCAGGATGGTCTGATCAAGGAAAAGATCACGTACGAGATTATGACTCCCCGGTCTGTCGGCATCTCCGGGACTCACCTCGTTCTTGGGAAACATTCAGGCCGCCACGCGGTTTCCGAGCATCTCAAAAAAATGGGTTATAAACTTACCGCCGAGGATGTGAAAAAAGTTTTTGTGCGTTTCAAGGAGCTGGCCGATGTCAAGAAAGAGATTTTTGATGAAGACCTGGAGGCTCTCGTATATGAAGAAGTCTACAGGATTGCCGAGAGGTACAAACTGGTTTATCTCAATGTGGTAAGCGGCAATGTGGCTGTGCCTACGGCGACGATGCAGATGGAGGTCGATGGAAAAATAATCCAGGATGCCGGTTTTGGCGTCGGGCCTGTTGATGCAACATTCGCGGCGATCAGAAAAATTACGAAGACAAACTATCACCTGCTGAAGTACGTCGTTTCCGCTGTCACCGGAGGAACTGACGCCCTGGGAGAGGTAATGGTTCAACTCAAGTACAACGGTCGCTCCGTGGCCGGGCGTGGCGCCGAACCGGATGTAATCGTTGCTTCCGCGAAGGCATATATCAATGCGTTGAACCGTCTTGAGTTTCTCAAAGGGGATGTTAAGAAGGTTAAAGTTGAATAAAGAAGAATAATGTTGTAAGGGAATACACGCAAACTGAACGTGGAGAATCAACGACGTGGGAATGACCATCACGGAAAAGATACTATGCAGCCACACAGATCTTAAAGAAGTTCATCCCGGGATGCTGATAAACGCGAAAGTGGATATCGCCCTCGGGAACGATATAACGGCTCCTATCGCCATAGTTGAATTCAAAAAAGCCGGGGGTGTCCGGGTGTTTGACAGGAACAAGGTAGTGCTTGTGCCCGATCACTTTACACCTAATAAGGACATCGACTCCGCCCAGCAGTGTAAAGTCATCAGGAAATTTGCGCAGGAGCAGGAGATCACCCACTATTATGAGGTCGGCGAAGTGGGCATCGAGCATGCCCTCCTTCCCGAACAGGGCGTCGTACTGCCCGGAGATCTGGTCCTCGGCGCCGACAGCCACACCTGCACATACGGCGCTCTCGGGGCCTTTGCCACCGGCGTAGGCAGTACAGACCTGGCGGCGGCGATGTTGACGGGTGAGGCCTGGTTCCGGGTTCCCGAAACGATGAAAATCGTCTTTCACGGCAAATTAAAAAAATGGGTTTCCGGTAAAGACCTGATCCTCCATATCATCGGCTTGATCGGCGTTGACGGGGCGCGGTACATGGCCATGGAGTTCACCGGTGAGACTGTCTGTCATCTCGGCATGTCAGACCGGTTGACCATCGCGAATATGGTAATCGAGGCGGGCGCGAAAAACGGCATCTTTGTCCCCGATGATATAACGAAGTCGTATGTGCAAGAGAGGGCAAAGCGTCCTTATACGTTATATACCTCGGACTCCGATGCCGCGTATGCTTCTACCATCGACATCGATGTGAGCAAGATCGAACCTCAGGTGGCATTCCCCCATATACCTTCGAACGTAAGAGGCATCAGCCAGGTAGGTAATGTCAAAATCGATCAGGTTGTCATCGGATCATGCACCAACGGGAGGATAGAAGACCTCAGGGTTGCAGCCGGTATTTTGAAGGGAAGGAAGGTGGCGCCTTATATCCGCTTGATTATAGTACCTGCCACGCAGGGAATATACAAAATGGCCCTCAAGGAAGGCCTCATTGAGACATTTATCGATGCCAACGCGGTAGTCAGTACGCCTACGTGCGGCGCCTGTCTGGGCGGCCACATGGGGGTTCTGGCGGAAGGTGAGCGGGCGGTTTCCACGACAAACAGGAATTTTGTCGGACGTATGGGCCATACCGGGAGTGAAGTATATCTTGCCGGTCCGGCTGTTGCCGCGGCATCAGCGGTGCTGGGGCGGATCGCCGGTCCGGATGAAGTATAAGGAAAAATAATGATGAAATTTAAAGGAAAAGTCTGGAAGTTCGGAGACAATATCGATACAGACGCGATCATTCCGGCAAGATATTTAACAACGTCCGATCCGGCAGCCTTGGCCGCCCATTGCATGGAAGATGCCGATCCTGAATTTATGAAAAAGATCAGCACCGGTGACATCATAGTGGCAGGAGAAAATTTCGGCTGCGGCTCATCGAGGGAGCACGCACCCATCGCTATAAAGGCTGCCGGTATCTCCTGTGTCATTGCGAAGAGTTTTGCCCGGATATTTTACCGCAATGCATTTAACATCGGACTTCCCATCTTTGAATCGAAAGATCTGTGGGAGAAGGTTTCCGAAGGCCAGGAGATGGAGGTGGACGGAGATAGCGGGAGCATCCGGATTTTGGACAGTTGCATAGCGCCGCTTCCTATTCAACCAATTCCGCTGTTCATGCAGGAACTCATTAAGGACGGCGGCCTGATGAAACACCTGGCAAAGAAAGGCGTATGATGCCTGTTCTCTTTTTCGAATCTATATCGATCCCTATACCATATAAAAAGATATACAGACGCCTGGGATTCACCAGCGGCGTCACAAAAATATCAGCCTCTCAAAAAAAAGAAATAGACAGACATATCAAGGATGCGGCATCGTTGATTCAGTTGAAGGGTGTCGGCCTGCGCTTGCCTATTAAGGAAATAAAAGGAGCGAAAGTTACGGTCGGTGAAGATCTGATGTTTGAAAGCCAACACCTGGCCAAGTTCCTGCGCAATTGCGGCGAGATCGTCCTGATTGCAGCCACAGCCGGAGACGGCATCATCGATGCAATAGAAAAAGATATAGCTTGCGACAATGTGACTCATGGCGTTGTGCTCGATGCAGCGGCGAGCGAGATGGTCGACGCGTCGCTGGACTGGATCATGGATTATTTCAACAGGACCCTGCTGCGGGAGAAAAGGAGATTGCTCAGCAAGCGCTATTCCGCCGGATACGGCGACTTGCCTCTGGAAGCGCAGAAAACGATGTACCGGCTTCTAGAGCTTGAAAAGATCGGTGTCCGGATTACAGAAAGCTGTATACTTGTCCCGGAGAAGTCTGTCACGGCCATCACCGGCATTAGGCAGGAATGACGTGCCGCCAATAACCGTTTGACTTTAGTTGTAATTAAAAATATATTTTAGAAAGATCTGTATCCTAATGCGTTCATTGTGGGATTTTATTTGATTGGAGTCGATTGAGTAATGTCGTAAGCACCGGTGCCCTGTGATGCAGAAAATAAAAGTACTGATCGTGGATGATCATAAGGTCACACAGAAACTCCTAGAGCAATCGCTTCAGGATGATATTTTCGAAAAAAAAATTGCCGAAGACGGAAAGTTCGCGCTTGATTATTATCATGAATGGAAACCCGATATTATTCTCCTCGATATTCTGCTTCCGGTAATCAGCGGATATTCCGTTTTGAAGGAGATCAGATTAAAAGATAACGATAAGTCTACAGCGATCATCGTTGTCAGCAGTCTCATGGAAAAGGCAGATATCATGGATTGCGCAAAGTTGGGCATTCAGGGATACATTGTTAAGCCGATCAATTTTAAAGAAATATGCCGCAAGGTCATTGAATATTTCATTAAGGCTTACCCGGAGAGGGCAACAGAAGCCGCTGGATTAGTTAACCTGATCAAAGATAAACCTGCGGCTGAAGAAAAGAATGACCCACAGGGAGCCGGTTGAGCATTGTTTCCCTCGTACTTACAATTACCAACAGCTATTTACTATTTAAAAAATTTTTCGTTCCTTCCGCCGCGCAATAGGAGGAAAATGATGAATTGTGAACAAACTTGGAAAGAGAATAACAATCGGCTTATACTCCGGTTGAACTCATTTAGAAGATTGGGGGTCTTCTTTGCAGGACTTGCACTTCTCACCATGGCTTGGGGCTGCGCCCACGGGGCGTACAGCGTAGACATGAAATACTATCCGAAGCCCCTGGCGGAAATGAAGGGCCCGGAAAAGGATATCAAGATAACGGTTTCTACTTTCACAGACCTTCGGAAAACAGACGACAAGCAACAAATTGGATGGGTATGGGATCACTTTGGCGGGAAAACACCGGTGTATCCCAGATTAGTGAAACCATCCATGGCTGTGACATTGCCGGTAAAAGAAATATTCCAGAAGACAGGTTACCAGGTCGCCGTGGACACGCCTGTCTGGAACCTCAAGGAAGACGGCATCCAGAAGGAATGGGGGCCGATCCTCGTCGGGGGAAGCATTGATGAACTTGAGGTTTATTGCGTGGATGATGTTGCCGTCAAGAAGTACAGGGCGAAGGCAAAGATCACGGTGATACTCGCCAACACACAGACTGGTAGGGTCTTCTACAAGGTGTCGGCCAACAGCACAGCCAGCCTTGATCACGTCCTGTTCTCCGAAGGGAAGCTCGCACAGCAAATAAACACGGTGCTTACCGATGTTATGGATAAAATATTTGAAGGAAAAGAGATTAACGATAGAATTCTTGCAGAAGCTGCGGGAAAACTATAAGCTCTGATTTAAAACTGACAGGCAAATTATTAATTTGTTATTTTTATGAAAATAAGATTTACACCCCCTTTTCTAAAGGGGGCCGGGGATGTCCCCCGCTGGCGGGGGTTGGGGGTGGTTGTCCCCCTCTTGAGAGGGTAAGGGGAGGTCTAAAATCCCTCTAAATCCCCCTTTATAAAAGGGAGATTAAATGGTTCATACATGGTTCCCCGTTTCAATGGGGACAACATCTAGATTCCCGCCTGGGCGGGAATGATAGTTGATGGCATGACGTGGTTAGGTATTTACTTGTTGAAGTAATATTATAAGGACGAAGGATGTAATATTACAGGCCATGAATCCTAAAAGAAAGATTATAAGCCTCTTAAATAAAAGAGTTGTGATTCTTGACGGCGCCACGGGAACGGAGCTTCAGAGGCGCTTGATGCCCGCGGGTGTATGCCCGGAGGTTTGGTGCCTGAAAAATCCCGAGACGATTAAGCGCGTCCATACAGCCTACCAGAATGCCGGTTCGGATATCATCTACACCGGTACCTTCGGTGCAAACCGCATCAAGGTTGGCCAATATGGTGAGAAAAATATCATAGACATAAACAAGCAGCTTGTTCTGCTGGCAAGGAGCGCCGTAGGAAATAAGGCACTCATCGCAGGCGACATCAGCTCGACCGGCCATTTTGTTGAGCCCTTCGGCGATTTGATGTTTGAAGAGGCCATTGACATTTTCAAAGAACAAGCTAGGGGACTGCTTGATGGCGGCGTCGATCTATTCGTCATTGAGACCATGATGGATATCCAGGAGGCCCGTGCCGCGCTCATCGCCGTCAAAGAGCTAACAGACCATTTTACGATGGTCACCATGACCTTCGAGACAAACGGCTATACCCTCAGCGGGACAAACCCTGTGAGCGCACTCATCACACTGCAAAGTCTTGGCGCTGATGCCGTCGGCTGCAACTGCTCAACCGGACCGGACGCAATGGTGAATTTCATAACTGCCATGAAGCCGTATGCCACGGTTCCACTCGTGGCAAAGCCGAACGCCGGAATGCCCAGGCTGAAAGGAAAAGATACGGTCTTTGATATGGGACCTGCTGATTTCGCGTCATTCGGAAAACAGTTCGTGGCGTCCGGTGTAAATCTGATCGGCGGTTGCTGCGGGATTTCACCCGAACACATCAAGGTATTGAAGAAAGCGATCGGCAACGCCGCGGTGATCCCCCCCGCGCGGAAGTCCATCAGCGCTGTGAGTTCCGCCAGGGGCTTCAAGATATTTGACCATGGAAGTCCGCTTTTCATTGTCGGTGAGCGAATCAACCCGACAGGTAAGAAGGCCCTCCAGCAAGAACTTCTTGAAGGCAAGATGGCCATAGTGCGGCAGATGGCAAAGGATCAGGAAAAAGAGGGGGCCGATCTTCTCGACGTGAATGTCGGGGTTCACGGCATCGATGAGATTGCGACTATGAAGAAAGCCCTTCATACACTCTCTGCGAGCACCGATCTTCCGCTGGTTATCGATTCCCCCAATTTGGAAACAATAAGAGAGGCTCTCAGGATCTATCCCGGTCGTGCCCTTATAAACTCTATATCCGGCGAGAAGGAAAAAATGAAAAAACTCCTCCCTATTGCCGGTAAGTACGGTGCCATGTTCATACTCCTGCCCATAACAGCCAAAGAGATACCGGAATCATCAGAGAGACGAAAAGAAATCATAAAAGATGTGTATCAGGCAGCGCGACGTTACGGCTTTACGAAAGACGATATAGTCGCGGACGGCCTCGTGATGACGGTTGCCTCGAATCCGCAGGCAGCATCGGAAGCATTAAAGACAGTCGCTTGGTGCGCGAAGACCTTTAAGATTAGAACTATCCTCGGGCTCTCCAACGTGTCTTTCGGTCTCCCCGGGAGAAAGTGGATAAATACCGCTTTCTTGGCCATGGCAGCTTCTTCCGGACTGACCATGGCGATCGCCAATCCCACCGACCGGGAGCTGATGAATGTAGAGATGGCGGCG
>Ga0335070_10001464_pt1 | contig 27278 bp, 27 predicted proteins | sample Lox_Sample_13_FD_206722 | JGI IMG/M metagenome (GOLD analysis project Ga0335070, IMG submission 206722) | Soil microbial communities from Loxahatchee National Wildlife Refuge, Florida, United States - Lox_Sample_1.3 | ecosystem: Environmental > Terrestrial > Soil > Wetlands | place: USA...
AGTTCAATGACGGCGGGGTTTGGTGAGGAAATCCTCGCGATTGGCGGAGCGGACACGCAGCTGTGACGTGTTCCGTCCACGCGCCACCGTCATCGCGATCTCCGACCCGGCAGGCCCGATGCTCCAGACCTTGCGCAGCAGCTCGGCCAGATCGCCGACCGGCTCGCCTTCCACCTCCAGCAGGACATCGCCGAGTTGCATGCCGGCCCGCTGCGACGGCCCTCCCTGGGTGAGGCCGCCGACGACCAGCAACCCTTGCATCGGAGTGGCGTACATCCCGAGCCATGGCCGCGCGGCGCGTGAGGGTCGTCCGAGCCGGATCATGTCCTCGAGGATGGGCTCGAGCAGGTCGATGGGTACGAACATGTTCGCATCGAGAGTCTGTTCGCCGATCGTTTCCCGCACCAGCAGCGAGCCGATGCCGAGCAGCTGTCCGTTCTCACCGACCAGTGCCGTGCCGCCCCACTGCGGATGAGCGGGCGCCGTGAAGATCGCATCGTCCAGCAGATACTCCCAGTAGCCGGCGAACTCCCGGCGCGCGATGATCCTGGCATCGAGAGCGTGCTCGATGCCTCCCTGGCCGATCACCGTCACGCTATCGCCCACCATCGACATCGCGCTCGAGCCCCGCACCATGGCGGGCACGCCCAGATGACCCAGCGGCAACACCAACCCGAAGCCCGTCACCTGGTCGTAGGCAAGCGCATGTCCGGCCATAACGGTGCCCTGGTTCGTGGTGAGCCAGATCGTCTGGGCCTCGGTGATGAGATAGCCGATGGTCAGAACGAGACCGTCCTGGCCGATCACCACGCCATGTCCGATGCGCTCGGTGCCCAGCACGGCCGCGGTGAACGCCGTGTCCGGGACTTCCGCGTGCAGCTGAACGACGGACCGCAGGGCCGCATCCAGATCGAAGCGCAGATCGTCCTGCCGCGGTTGCAGCCGTTCAGGAAAGGCCCAATGGCTCGATTCGGCCATGTCCGCAGGGTAACACACCGCGGCCGCGCGGCCCCCGGGAGGGCGGCGCCGCCCGTTCCTGTGCGGTGAGCTAGGCGGTGCCCTGACAGAAGAACAGGTGCGCGGGCAACACGTTGAGCGGCTCGAACTTGCGCTTCACGTAGCCGAAGAAGCGCCGCAGGTCTGGCAGCACCCGCGTGGTGAACTGGAACACGAAGAAGGAACCACCCGGCTCGAGGGCCTTGCTCGTATTGCGCAGGATGGGTTCGCGCAGCGCGCTCGGCATGCTGCCCAGGGGAATGCCCGAGATGATGTAGTTGGCCTTGCTGTGACCGTGCTGGCGCAGGATCTCCAGCACGTCGGCGGCTGAAGCCTGCACCACGTGGAAGCGTTCATCGACCAGTGTGCGGCGCAGGAACTTGACGAAATCGGCGTTGGTCTCGATCGCGATCAGTCGCGCGTCGGGACGCATGCGACGCAGGATCTCGGCCGTGATGCCGCCCACCCCCGGCCCGTATTCCACGATCACGCGCGCCTGCTCCCAGTCGATGGGCTCGAGCAGCTGCTTGATCAGGAAACGCGAACTCGGAATGATGGAACCGAGCATGCGTGGGTGACGGAAGAAGTTGCGGGCGAAGAGCAGGGCATCCCCGCTCGGGGCGCCCAGCGGCTGTTCGTGGTTCTTCGACACGGATGGTTCCGCGTGACTGCTGCTCATTCGAAACTCCCGGGTGATGGATGCGTTCCGCCGTCATGGCGCAGGCCGCCGCGCCGCGGCGAACCTTGGCCATTTCCGCAAAAGCATCTATATCAATATTCGCGGGGCCTTGTCATCCGGGAGCTAGCCGCCGGAACGTTTGGCCGCGTAGCCGAGCTTCTGCAGCTCCGCCACCAGCCGGTCGCGGTGATCGCCCTGGATCTCGATCCTGCCCGCCTGCACGCCGCCCCCGGCGCCGCACAGTTTCTTCAGCCGTGTTGCCAGCTCCTGCAGCTGCTCCGCCGACAGCGGCAGCCCGGAGATGACTGACACGCCCTTGCCGCCGCGCCCGGCCACTTCGCGACCGACACGCACGCGCGCTTCGCCCGGGGCAACCGCTGGTGTTGTGTTGACTGGGGGGCGGGGCGCATTGCGCATGACGACACCCCGCCAGGTGTGTCTGGACTTCATGACAGTTTTGCTACACCCGACGCCACGTGCGCATAGTGTAGCGTGCGGGCGTCCGTTCACGGACGCCCGCGGCTGTCGCCCCACTGCTGTCACCCCGGTTGCTGTCACCCAAATCGCAGCGGATGGGCAGGCAACTGGTGGGCGAGCCGGCGCCGGCCGTTTCGGCCGGCCCCGGTTCCCGCCCACAGGCTCAGTCTGCCGAGGCCACCTTGCCGTCGGCACCATTGACCTTGACCTTCTCGCTGGTGCCGTCGAGCTTCACGACCTTGACGGTGTACTTCACCTGGTCGCCGTCCCGATCGACCTCGGCTTCGGTTGCCTTGCCGCCGGAGCGCGCTTCGGCCGTGCTGATGGCACGCGACAGCGAGGTGGGCGCGTTCTGCAGGGAAGCCGGTTTCAGCCGGGTGAAGAGTTTTTCGAATTCCTCGTCGCTGGCTTCCTGAACCCGTCCGGTGTCGGGGCTCAGCCGGTACTGGGTCAGCTTGCGCCCGTCATCGCGCAGGACCTTGACCTCGTAGTAGGCCCGGTTGCCGCGATTGAACTCGTACTCGGCGCTGATCGCCTGACCGTTGCCCTGCCGTTCGGCCAGATGGATGGCCTCGCTGAGGGAGAATTTGGCCCGGCTGATGGCCTGTGCCTCGTGCCGGTCGCCGTCGCTGGCCTGGGCGCTGGCAAGGGCGAACAGGCTGACCGCGAGTGCCATGCCGGATGTTTTCAGGTTCATGTCTGGCTCCAATCGGTTGTCTTGACGGGTTCCCAACGCCTCCCCGCCAGGGGCAGTTCCGGGCCGAGGTGTAGGACTAAGCCGCATCCTTGAGGCGGCGGCCCGCCGCGACCAATGTCCATGACGGGGGTGCCGTGACAGGTCCGCCCGCGGCAGGTGCACGCGCTGCATCAATCATTGCGCCGGCGGCGCATGCGCGGCGGCAAATTGGAACGACTCTTGCGCCCCGCGCCAGTAATATCCCATCCGCGCCCCCTGGCGCACTGCCGAACGAGTACCCATAAGATGGCTCAGCGGTCGCGTCTGCATGTGCCCCACCCCCCGGCCCGACCGGGCGACCGGCCCGACTTCAGTTATGTGCGGCTGTCGCCCGCCGGTGCGGTCATCCGGCCCGATGTCACCGCCTCGGTCGCCGACATCGAATCCCTGGCCACCTCCCTGGTCCGCGTGCTCGATGAGCGGCATGCTGCCGTCGGCCCCTGGAATCCGCACCTCGAAGCGCCCGACCTGCAGGTCGGGCTGCGCCACATGCTGCTGACGCGGCTGTTCGACGACCGGATGCAGCGCATGCAGCGCCAGGGCCGGATCTCCTTCTACATGAAGTCTACCGGCGAGGAGGCCGTGTCGGTGGCGCAGGGCATGGCGCTGCGCCCGGGCGACATGTTGTTTCCGGCGTACCGCAACCAGGGACTGTATGTGGTCCGCGGCCGCAGTCTCACCGACCTGATGTGCCAGTGCCTTTCCAACACCCATGACATGTGCAAGGGCCGGCAGATGCCCGTCATGTACCACTGGGCCGGCGGCAACATCTTCTCCATCTCGGGCAATCTCGCCACGCAGTTTCCCCAGGCGGCGGGCTGGGCGATGGCCGCCGCCATCCGCGGCGAGGACCGGATCGCAGCCAGCTGGATCGGCGAGGGCTCCACCGCCGAGGCTGACTTCCATCACGCGCTCACGTTCGCCTCGGTCTATCGCGCGCCGGTCATTCTCAACGTCGTCAACAATCAGTGGGCCATCTCCACCTTCCAGGGCTTCGCCGGCGGCGAGCGTGGCACGTTCGCGGCGCGCGGCCCCGGTTACGGCATTCCTGGAATCCGGGTCGACGGGAACGATTTCCTGGCGGTCTACGCGGTCACTCAATGGGCTGCGGAGCGAGCGCGCATGAGCGGCGGACCGACACTCATCGAGCACGTGACGTACCGCGCTTCGGCCCATTCGACGAGTGACGACCCCTCGCGCTACAGACCCAGGGACGAATGGCAGGCGTGGCCACTCGGGGATCCGGTGCAGCGCCTGAAGAACCACCTCATCGCGCTTGGTGAGTGGTCCGAGCAGCGCCACACCGCTTTGGAGAAGGAACTGGAGGCCCACGTGGCGGCTTGTTGGAAAGAAGCGATGTCGTACGGCACGCTGACCGACGGACCTGCGCTCGACCCGGCGACGATGTTCGAGGACGTGTTCAAACAGATGCCGCAGCATCTTGCGCGACAGCGCGAACAGCTCAGGGCGCTGCAGGCCCTGAGAAAGAGATCACCGCAGGCCTCATCGGCGCCGGGGCCAACCGCTGCGGGCGGACGCGCGGAAAGCGACGCGGCGCAATCCGACAATGTCCCCGGAGAGGGTTGACGGCATGGCACACATGAACATGGTCCAGGCTCTCAACTCCGCCATGGACATCATGCTGCAGCGGGACCCGCGCGTCGTGATCCTGGGTGAGGACGTCGGGTATTTCGGCGGCGTGTTCCGCGTGACGGACGGTTTGCAGAGAAAGTACGGCGAGCACCGGGTGCTGGATACGCCGATTGCCGAGGGTGGCATCATCGGTGCTGCGATCGGCATGGGTGTGAATGGCCTGAAGCCGGTCGCCGAGATCCAGTTCGCGGACTACATCTACCCGGGATTCGATCAGGTGGTGAGTGAGCTCGCCCGCCTGCGATACCGCAGCGCCGGCGAGTTTTCGGCGCCTGTCACCATCCGTACGCCCTGCGGAGGCGGCATTCGCGGCGGTCAGACCCACTCGCAGAGCCCCGAGGCCATCTTCACCCACGTCAGTGGGATCAAGGTGGTAATGCCCTCGAACCCGTACGATGCCAAGGGACTGCTGATCAGCTCGATCGAGGACGACGATCCGGTGGTGTTCTTCGAGCCCAAGCGGATCTACAACGGCCCGTTCGACGGTGATCCCAACAAGCCGGCGATACCCTGGACTTCACATCCGCGCGGAGAGGTGCCGGAGGATTACTACACCGTGCCCATCAGCCGCGCGGCCATCGCGAGACCGGGCAACGATGTGACCGTGTTGACCTACGGAACCATGGTCCATGTAGTGGAGGCTGCCGTGCGCCTCGCGGGCGTCGACGCGGAAATCATCGACATCCGCACGCTCGCGCCGCTCGATGTAGACACGCTGTGCAGTTCGGTCTGCAGGACTGGCCGCTGCGTGGTGGTTCACGAGGCCACGCTGTTCGGTGGCTTCGGCGCCGAGCTGGTCGCCACCGTGCAGGAAGCCTGTTTCTGGAATCTGCAGGCACCGATCCTGCGCGTGGCGGGCTGGGACACTCCCTACCCGCATGCCTTCGAATGGGAGTACTTTCCCGGCCAGGAACGCGTCGCGCAAGCGCTCAAGAGCGTGATGGAGGCCGCGTGAGTCGTTATGTATTCAAGCTGCCCGACCTGGGCGAAGGTACGGTAGAGGCGGAGATCGTTGGCTGGCGGGTCAAGCCAGGGGATGTCGTGGCCGAAGACGATGTCATCGTCGAGGTCATGACGGAAAAGGCCGCAGTCGAGGTTCCGGCACCAGTGAGCGGGCGCGTGATCTCGACGACCGGGTCGCCCGGCGACATGGTGCCCGTCGGGGCCGATCTGATCGTGTTCGAGACTGCGGGATCGGCGCAGGCGTCGGCATCACCGCCAGCGCCGGGATCACCGCCAGCGTCAGCATCACCGCCGGCGTCGGCGCCGAACACCTCGCCACCTCGTATGTCGGCTGCGGCCGCGCCACCGCCGCCGGCGGCAGCCGCGACCGCCCGAGGCGCGACCGCCACAGCCGCGACCGCCCCACCCGCGGGGCGTACCAACGGGGCGGCCCATGGCTCGGCCATGTCGGCCAGCCGGCCGTCGGCCGACAGCGGGCCTCCGGCTGGCAGCGGTGGCTCAGCCGAGGAGCGCCGCGTGGCGACCTCCCCGGCAATTCGTCGGCGCGCTCGTGAGGCCGGTGTTGATCTCGCGCAACTGTCCGGCTCGGGTCCCAACGGCCGCATCCTGCGTGAAGACTTCGAGGCCTTCGTTTCCAGTCGTGCCGGAGCCAGGACAGCCCGGCCGGCAGGCCCGGTCCATGGGCTGCCTCCAGCCACGCCCGCCACCGAGGAAATCAGGATCATCGGGCTGCGCCGCGTGATAGCGCAGCGCATGAGCGATGCGAAACGCAACATTCCGCATTTCGCCTATGTGGAGGAAGTGGACATCACCGAGCTCGAGCGGCTGCGGCGGCACCTGAGCTCACAGCTCGAGTCCGGTGCGCCTGCGCTGACCTACCTGCCGTTCATCGTCGCCGGTCTCATTCGCGTGCTGCGCGATTTCCCTCAATGTAACGCCGTGTACGATGCGGATCGCGCTGTCATCGTGCGTCACCGGGCGGTGCATGTTGGAGTGGCCACCCAGACACCGGATGGCCTGAAGGTTCCGGTGGTTCACGATGCGCAGAATCTGACGCTCTGGGAACTGGCCACGCAGATCCGGCGCCTCAGCGAGGCGGCGCGCACCAACAAGGCGACGCGCGCCGAGCTGAGCGGCTCCACGATCACCGTCACGAGCCTCGGCAGGCTCGGGGGCATCGTCAGCACGCCCATCATCAACGCGCCGGAAGTTGCCATCATCGGAATCAATCGCGCAGTCGAGCGGCCGATGGTGGTTGACGGCGCGATCGTCGTGCGGCGAATGATGAACGTGTCCTCATCCTTCGATCACCGGTTCGTAGACGGCTACGACGCCGCCGCGATGATCCAGGCCCTGAAGGAACGACTGGAACAACCCGCCACCCTGTTCATCGGCTGAGCGTAAGAAAATCTAAATCGGCCTCAAGCACTTCCGTTTGTTGCCCGGCGCGCCCGGGCGCATCGTGGTCGCTGTCCGGAGAGTCAACCGCCCGCGGCGGGACCGGACGCGGAGAGTGTCATGAGCCACAGCAAACAGACGTTATTCCAGGCCGTGCTGGCGCGCATCAGCCTGGGCGCGGTGCCGGTGGACGGTGCCTACTGGTTCGAGCCCCGTGATGTGGAACGCATCCTGACCCGCAAACCCCGGCGGCCCGATGCGGACTGGTCGCCCATGGGCATTTCCATGTCCCGTCCCATCGGCCGGAGGCAGCCGTGAACGCCGTCGTTGCTGAGGCCCTGCCGTGGGTTCGGGCACCATTGCGCTATCTGGAGCCGGCAGCGGCCAAGCCCTATTCATACGAATACGATCCGCCCGCCGGGGTGACGCGCACCACCGCGGTCTACCGGGAGCACATTGCCACGATCCACGATCTGCGGCCGCTGGCGGCCGATCTGTCGCTCGATCGGGAGGGATTCCGGCTGGTGACCGCACCGACCGCGGTGGCGGATCTCTACGACGAAGAAGTCCTGCGTAACCACTATTACCCGGAGGCCGTGGATCTGCTGCGCAATCTCACCGGCGCAGCGCGGGTGGTCGTGTTCGATCACACGATCCGGCGGCGCATTGTCGGTGCGGAGGACCGCACCACGGGCCTCCCGCGCCAGCCCGTTCCACGCATACACAACGACTATACGGTGAAGTCAGGCCCGCAACGTGTGCGTGATCTGCTTGGCGATGAGGCCGACGGTCTGTTGCGCGGCCGGTTCGCGGTGATCAATGTCTGGCGGCCCATACGTGGCCCGCTGCAAGATGCACCCCTCGCCGTCTGCGATGCTCGCAGTGTCGAGCGGAGTGATCTGGTGGCAACCGACCTGATCTATCGCGACCGCGTGGGTGAGATCTACTACGTGAAATACAACCCGGCGCACCGTTGGCTCTATGCTCCGGACATGGGCAGGGATGAGGCCCTGCTCATCAAGTGCTTCGACTCGGCAGAGGACGGGCGCGCGCGCTTCGTGCCTCATTCCGCCTTCAACGATCCGGCCGCGCCAGCCAATGTGTTGCCGCGGGAGAGCATCGAGTTGCGCACGCTGGTGTTCTACCCGGACACCTGACGGAAGCCGGCGCGGGAACGGCAGGGACATGCGCCCGGCCGGGGGGCGGCGAGGATGCCCGGCGCACGCGGGAACGGCAGGGAGTTCAGCCGCGCACGATCGCGCCGAGCGAGCGGATCGCACGCTCGCTGGCCGGGGTCCAGTCGTGACCATAGTTCAGGCGCAGGCAGTGCCGGTACTCGCGGCGCGCCGAGAAGATGGGACCGGGTGCAACACTCAGTCCCGCCTCGAGGGCGCGCCGGTGCACGTCGATGGCGTCAACATGACCGGGAAACTCCAGCCAGAGGAAGTAGCCACCGTGGGGCTGCGTTACCGAGTAGCCGCCCGGCAGGTGCGCGCGCAGCGCCGCGAGCGCCAGGTTGCGGTTGGCCGCCAGGCGGCGGCGCAGTTCGCGCAGATGGCGATCGAAGCCGCCGCCCCGCAGATAACGGGCGATACCCTGCTGCACCGGGAGGCTCGTCGCGAGTGAACTCATGAGCTTGCGCCGGCCGACCGCCTGCGCGTACCGGCCCGCCGCGACCCATCCGAGGCGATAGCCGGGAGCAAGGCTCTTGGAGAAGGAGCCGCAGTTGAGGACGAGACCCTTGCGGTCGAACGTCTTCGTGGCAACCGGCCGGCGATTACCGAAGTAAAGTTCGCTGTATACATCGTCCTCGATCAGTGGCACGTCGTGCTTCTCCAGCAGGCGCAGCAGTTCCGCACGTCCCTCCGTCGGCAATAGTGCCCCGAGCGGATTCTGGAACGTGGTCATGAACCAGCAGGCGCGCACGGGATGGCGCTCGAGAGCCCGCGCCAGCGCCGGCAGATCCACTCCGTGCACGGGGTGCGTCGGTATCTCGATGGCTTTCAGTCCGAGTGCCTCCACCGCCTGCAGGCAGCCATAGAACGCCGGCGACTCGATGGCGACCAGGTCGGAGGGGCGGGTGAGTGTCTGGAGCGCCAGATTGAGCGCTTCGAGCGCACCGGAGGTGACGATGATTTCATCCGGTGACACGGTCGCGCCCGATCGCAGGTAGCGTCTGGCGATCTGGCGGCGCAGCTCGGCGCTGCCGTTGGGCAGGTCCTCCACCGTGCTCCAGGGATCGAGTTGCCGGGCCGCGCTCCCGAGCAGGCCCGCGAGCCGCGGCAATGGATACAGCATGGGACTGGGAAAGGCCGAACCCAACGGCACGACCGCCCGGTCGCGCAGCGATTCCAACACCTCGAACACGAGCTCGCTCACATCCAGCCGCGTCGACCGCGATGAGGGTCGGGAAGTGCGCGGCTGCGGCGCCCGGGTCTGCCAATGAGTTGCGACGTAGTAGCCGGAGCGCGGTCGTGTCTCGATGAATCCTTCGCCTTCGAGCAGCTCGTAGGCGTGGACGACGGTGGCGGGGCTGAAGCCGCGCTCGCGGCAGGTCTGCCGCACGGACGGAATACGTTCGCCGGGCTGGAGCGTGCCCTGGCGGATCAGTGTGCGGAGATCATCTGCGAGCTGCTGATAGAGCTTCATGCGCGGCCGTCGGTGGCCGGCGCATGATAGCGCGCGCCTGGCGCGGGCCGCGCCGTCATGGAGTGTCCCGCGCAGTCCGCGCGGCTGCAGCGTGTCTAGCGCAGGCCGTGCGGCTGCAGGGCGCCGAAGTACCAGGCCAGCATCAACAGCGCGAACAGGGCGATCGACAGGCCGATGCGCACCGTCAGCGCGCGCGCCATCTGGGCCGAATGTTCGGGCCCCGAGGCGCCCGAGGACATGTGGAACAGCGCCTTGCCGAGGCTGGTTACGATGGCCGCCAGCACGAGCATGATCAGGATCTTGATTGCGTCCATTTGGCCTCCCGCCGGATGGTCATGATGACCGACCCCGCCGCCGCGGCCAGCACTCCCATCATGGCGAACATGACCAGGGCCAGACCCCCTACCAGCCGGTAGGCCTCGATCAGGCCCGTGACCATCCCCAAGGGCGTGCTGACCAGCAGGAGGGGCTTGGCGATTCTCATGGATGGCAGTGTAGGGACCCCGGCCGGTGGGTCACAGAGGCAGTTCCCGGCCTCGAAATGCGGTACAGAGCGAACTGCAAAATGCGTAAAGTGGGAGTGTCCCGCCCCTGGAGGTACCCATGCCACGTCCGCCCCTTCCGCCGTTCACGGCCGAAACCGCCGCCAGGAAGGCTCGTCTGGCCGAGGATGCGTGGAATTCACGCGATCCGCAGGCGGTATCGCTGGCCTATACGGAGGACAGCCGCTGGCGCAACCGCGCGGAGTTCCTGCATGGGCGGGCGGAGATCGTTTCCTTCCTGCAGCGCAAGTGGGCGCGTGAGCTGGACTACCGGCTCATCAAGGAGTTGTGGGCCTTCGCCGGCAATCGCATCGCCGTGCGTTTCGCCTATGAATGGCATGACGACAGCGGTCAGCACTTCCGCTCCTATGGCAACGAGAACTGGGAGTTCGACGAGGAAGGCCTGATGCGCGTGCGCATCGCCAGCATCAACGATCTGCCCATCAGGGAAAGCGAGCGCCAGTTTCACTGGCCGCTGGGGCGGCGACCCGACGATCATCCAGGACTCAGTTCACTCGGCCTTTGACGCGCGTGGCGCACGCCGTCGATCCCTTTCCCGGGGCCGCGTCCTGAGGCCGATGAGGGTGAAGAATGCAACATTGCGTGTGCTCGGGATGCTCCTGTGGCTGACCTCGGGAGTGTGGTGTCGCGAAGCTCGCGCCACGGAAACGGATGGGTTCTGTTCCACATGCGAACTGCAGTTGGGGATCGGCGGGACGTTCCACTACTGGGCGATGACTCACGGCATCGTCGTGCCCGTGACATTCAACTTCGACGACAACCGCTACGAGCTGGGCGCGTTCCGCATGGCCACGGCACAGAGTTTCTACAGCGAGCGCTTCCAGGGCACGGAGCACAACGCCAACCCCTATTGGGGCTTTTCCGCTTCGCGGCGCTGGGAGCTGTTCAAGCGCTACCACTGGCGCCTGGTGCTGGGACTGGGCGCTTCCTACAAGACGGAGGAGGATGCGCTCTCGGCCTCGCACTGGAATTTCGCCGAGCAGGTGGGGGTACGCTTCGTGCCACGGCGCGGATTCGCCGTCGAACTGACCGGACGCCACTGGTCCAACGGCGGGCTGAAGCTGCCCAATCATGGGCAGGACTTCGTGACGCTCACCGTCAGCGTATGGCCCGGGGCGTGGCGCCACTGAACGGCCCGCCCGCGATCGGGAGGATGTGATGCTCGAACTCGTCATCGATCAGCGCCGCCGCGACCTGGGTGGTTTCGAGGTGGGGCGCGTGCTGCCCTCCGCGGGCCAGCGCATGGTGGGCCCTTTCATTTTCTTCGATCACATGGGACCTGCGCAGTTTCCGCCCGGCATCCCACGCAGCACGGACGTGCGCCCGCATCCTCACATTGGCCTGTCCACGGTCACGTACCTGTTCGCCGGCGAGATCATGCACCGTGACAGTGTCGGCTCGCATCAGGCCATCCAGCCGGGTGAAGTCAACTGGATGACGGCGGGTCGCGGCATCACACACTCGGAGCGCTTCGAGAAGATCCGCGCGCAGGGCGGTCCGCTGCACGGCATCCAGTCCTGGGTAGCGTTGCCGGAGACGGATGAGGAGGCTGACCCGGCATTTACCCACTACGGTCACGCGGATCTGCCGGTAGTTCAGGATCGCGGCCTGTGGGCGCGGGTCATCGCGGGAGAGGCCTTCGGAGCGAGGTCGCCCGTCACGGTCCACTCGCCACTGTTCTATGCACACTGCGAGCTGGGACGGGGCAGGAGTCTGGAGATGCCCTCAGGCTACACGGAACGGGCGGCCTACGTGGCATCGGGGACCCTCCTGGCGGCAGGGAGGCGGTTCGGGACGGGGCAGATGCTGGTGTTCTCGGCCGGAGCGACTGCCGTGGTGCAGGCCGAGTCGGCCGCCATCGTCATGATCCTGGGGGGCGAGCCCGTGGGCCGGCGCTTCATCGAATGGAATTTCGTGTCCTCCTCGCAGGAGCGCATCGAGCAGGCCAAGGCGGACTGGCGCGCCGGACGCCTGCGGTTGCCCGACGGCGATGACCAGGAGTTCATTCCCCTGCCACCATAGATACTGGAAGTTGCCGGCGCGGCACCGCAAAATCGTCCGCCCCGTGCGTGCCGCCGTTGCGCGGCAGAGGAATCCGACAGTGAGTGCGCGAGCCGCCGATCTGGCCATACCGGTGCAGGCCTCCGACCATGTGCTCGGCGCCGCGCACGCCCCCGTGACCGTCGTCGAGTACGGTGACTTCGAGTGTCCCAACTGCAAGCAGGCTGCGCCGGCCGTTAAGTTGCTGCTGGAGCGCTTCGCCAACCGGGTCCGGGTGGTGTTCCGGCAGTTTCCACTCGAGGAGGTGCACCCGCACGCGCTCGCCGCCGCCGAAGCGGCCGAGTGCGCAGGGGGCCAGGGGAAGTTCTGGGAGATGCATGACCTGTTGTTCGCCAACCAGGAACATCTGAAGCTGAACCAGCTGCAGGGCTACGCTGCGCGGCTGCAGCTGGACATGGCACGTTTCACCGCCGAGGTTGACGACCACGTGTATCTGCAGCGCATCCGCGAGCATATGGAGGGCGCGCGTCGCAGTGGAGTACGGGGTACGCCCGCATTCTTCGTGAACGGCCGGATCCAGGATGTGTCGTTCGGCATCCGCGCGCTGTTCGATGCGGTCGAGGCCGCGCTCCATCACCACAAGTAGACGTTGATGGCCACTCTGATGGAATCGCGACGGCCGCAGATGTTTCCGCGGCTGAGCGCCGGGCAGATCGCGCGCATCGAGCCGCATGGCCGGCGTGTGCGCACCACCGCCGGACAGATCCTGTCGGAGGCCGGGCAGGTGCACCGTGACCTGCTGGTCATCCTGTCCGGTTCGCTCGAGATCCTCAGTCCCACACTGAACGGCGAGGAACTCATCACTGTGCAGACCGCCGGGGAGTTCTCCGGCGAACTCAGCACGTTGCGCGGACTCGGCAGCTTCGTGCGCGTGCGGGTGCGCGAAGCGGGCGAAGTCATCGTCGTCTCGGATGCCGAGCTGCGCAATCTCGTGCAGACCGATTCGCAGCTCAGCGAGCTGTTCATGCGGGCCTTCATCCTGCGCCGCATGGGACTGATCGCCGCCGAGCGCGGCAATGTGCTGCTCATCGGCTCGGGGCGTTCCGCCGCGATGCTGCGCCTCCAGCAGTTCCTCAAGCGCAATAATCATCCGTTTCATCCGACTGACACCGACGTCGAGCCGGAGGCGCAGGCGCTGCTGGAGCGTTTCGATGTCGCGAGCGCCGACCTGCCGGTGGTGCTGTGCGGGGGCGAGCTGGTGCTGCGCAATCCGAGCAATGCCGAAGTGGCCGCCTGCCTGGGCATGAATCCGCCGCTGGACTGCGAGAAAGTGCGCGACGTGCTGGTGATCGGGGCGGGTCCCGCGGGGCTGGCGGCCGCGGTCTATGCGGCCTCGGAGGGACTCGCTGCGCTGGTGATCGAAACCACCGCTCCGGGCGGGCAGGCGGGTTCGAGCTCGAAGATCGAGAACTACCTGGGCTTTCCCACCGGCGTCTCGGGTCTGGCGCTCGCGGGCCGTGCGCTGGTGCAGGCGCAGAAGTTCGGTGCCGAGGTGATCATCGCCAGCAGCGCGTTGCGCCTGAATTGCGACCGGCGCCCCTTCGAGATCGAGCTGTCGGGCGGCCGCACGGTGCGCGGGCGTTCGGTGGTGATCGCCTCCGGTGCCGAATACCGGCGCCTGGAGCTGCCCAACCTCAATGACTTCCTCGGCGCCGGTGTCTATTTCGCCGCAACCAACATCGAGGCACGCCTGTGCGCGGATCAGGAAGCCATCGTCGTGGGGGGTGGCAACTCGGCCGGCCAGGCGGCCGTGTTCCTTGCCGAGACGCTGCGACACGTGCACGTGGCCATCCGCCGTCCCAGTCTCGCGGAGACCATGTCTCACTATCTGATCCGTCGCATCGAGGAGCATCCGCGCATCAGTGTACACACGCGCACCGAGATCACCGCTCTCGCCGGCAATGGCCGCCTGCAGCGGATCACCTGGTGCAGGCATCCGCAGGATGAACTGGAAACCCGCGACATCGAGCACCTGTTTCTCATGACCGGCGCGATTCCCAACACGCGCTGGCTGCAGGGCTGTGTCGCCATGGATCCCAACGGCTTCGTGCGGACCGGCCCGGACCTGCAGTCCACCGGCGGCCTGCCGGAGGGCTGGCCGCTGAAGCGGCCGCCGCTTCACCTGGAGACTTCGATTCCCGGTATCTTCGCCGTGGGCGATGTGCGCTGTGGCAACTCCAAGCGGGTGGCGGCAGCCGTCGGCGAAGGCTCGGTGTGTGTGCAGCTCATCCACCGCATCCTGAATGAGTGAGCCGGCACGCGCGTGAGCGCGCTGATGATCCAGGGATGCGGCTCCGATGTGGGCAAGTCGGTGCTCGTCGCCGGCCTGTGCCGTCTGTTCGCGAACCGCGGCCGGGCGGTCCGCCCGTTCAAGTCGCAGAACATGTCCAACAATGCGGCCGTCACCGCCGAGGGTGGCGAGATCGGCCGGGCACAGGCGCTGCAGGCACGAGCCTGCCGGGTCGTTCCCACGGTGGACATGAATCCCGTGCTGTTGAAGCCACAAACCGATGTGGGCGCGCAGCTCATCGTACGGGGCCGGATGTCGGGCACTCTCGAGGCGAGCGCATTCCGTACCGACAAGCGCGACCTGCTTGCGGTGGCGATGGACAGCTTCCGGCGGCTGCAGCGCGCGGCGGATCTGGTGATCGTGGAAGGGGCGGGCAGTCCCGCGGAAACCAACCTGCGCGCCTGGGACATCGCCAACATGGGACTGGCGCAGGCGCTCGAGCTGCCAGTGGTGCTCGTTGGCGACATCAACAGGGGCCACGTGATCGCATCGCTGGTGGGTGCCCATACGGTGCTGGACAGTGCCGATCGCGAGCGGATACGCGGCTTCATCATCAACAAGTTCCGGGGTGACGCGACGTTGTTCGAGGAAGGCGTGCAGCGGATCGTTGCGCATACCGGCTGGACACCACTCGGCATCGTTCCATGGCTGCAGGCGGCAGGTCGCCTGCCTTCCGAGGACGGCGTGCGGCTCGAGGATCCACAGGAGCGGCGCGGCTGCGCCCGCGTGCGGATCGCGGTGCCCATGCTGTCGCGGATCTCGAACTTCGACGAGTTCGATGCCTTGCGCGCGGAGCCGGACGTGGAGCTGAGTTTCATTGCTCCGGGACGGCCGCTGCCGGCGGATGCGACACTCGTGATCCTTCCCGGTACCAAATCGACGCTCGGCGATCTGGAATGCGTGCGTGCGCAGGGTTGGGACATCGATCTGCTGGCCCACCTGCGCCGCGGTGGACGGGTTCTGGGCATCTGCGGGGGTTATCAGATGCTGGGAGCGCGGGTCAGCGACCCGGCGGGAATCGAAGGGCCGGCGGGCTCGGCGCCCGGACTCGGACTGCTCGACGTCGAGACGGTCATGACGCCCGGGAAGCGGCTGCGCGATGTCTCGGGAGCCCTCATCGGGGCGCCATTCGGCTGTGGCAGGGCGCCCTTCAGCGGGTACGAGATGCACATCGGTGTGACATCAGGTCCTGGTACAGAGCGTCCCCTGGTGGAACTCGACGACGGCACGACCGATGGCGCCGTTTCAGCGGATCAGCAAGTAGCGGGTTGCTCCATCCACGGTCTCTTCGGTATGACTGCGGCCCGTTCCGCACTGGTGGCGGCCCTCGGGGCCGTGCCGGGCGGTCAGGATCACCCGGCGGGAGTGGATGCGGCACTGGATGAGATCGCCGCCGCGCTGGAGCGCCATCTGGATATCAACCGGCTCGAGGCAATCGCACATGGCAGAGTCTGATTCGCAGGGTCTTTCCCCGACCACGGTCATCGAGCTGCTGTTCCTGGGGGCCGTGTGGGGCGCGTCCTTCCTGTTCATGCGCGTGGCCGCCGGGCACTTCGGTGCGTTTCCGCTCGTCGAGGTGCGACTGGCGCTGGGAGCCCTCGTGCTGCTGCCCTTCCTGTGGGCGGCCCGCGCGCGTTTCACTCACGGGATCTGGCTGAAGCTGGCGGGTATAGCGGCTCTCAACTCCGGAGTGCCATTCGTGCTGTTCGCCTGGGCCGCGCAGCGGGCGCCAGCGGGGATCGGCGCCATCGCCAACGCCACCACCGTGATGTTCACGGCGCTGGTGGCGCTGATCTTCTTCGGAGAATCCATCAGCGCGCGGCGCACCGTGGGACTGGTCGCGGGATTCGTCGGCGTCGTCGTGCTGGCCAGCGGCAAGACCGGCGGCGTACGAGTCTGGCCGGCGGCTCTCGCCGGCACGGTCGGCTCCATGATGTACGGTTGCGGCGCCAACCTGGTGCGCCGCCATCTGGCGGGTCTGCCCGCCGGAGCCCTCGCGGCGGGGACGCTGGTTTGCTCAGCCACGCTGATTGCGCCGCTGGCGGTGGTGACCTGGCCGGCGACGCCCATACCCTGGACTTCCTGGGCCAGTGCAATACTGCTGGGGGTGCTGTGCACGGGTGTTGCGTTCGTTTTCTACTATCGGCTCATCCACCGTATCGGGGCGCCGCGCGCTTCGACGGTGACGTATCTGATTCCGCTCTTCGGTGTGTTGTGGGCATGGCTCGCGCTGGGGGAGGCCCTGACGGGAACCATGGCCATCGCCGGCGTGTTGATTCTCGGTGGAGTGGCGCTGAACCAGCAGTGGGGAAGGGCGGGCTGACATGAAACTCGCGTGGTTGTCGATACCCCTGATCGTGCTGATGCTGGGTGGATGCCGGCCGCATCAGGACGCCGACGCAAGGCTTCGAGCCCTCTACACCGCCGAATGGAAATGGCGCATCGAGCAGCTCGCTGACGACGAGGACGCGCAGAAGCCGGTGGTGGATCATCTGCCACGAGTCGATCCGGCCAGCCAGGAACAGCGCCGGCGGTACTGGCAGGATGTGCTCACGCGCCTGCAGTCCATTCCGCGCGGGCAGTTGTCGCCGGCGGAGCGGCTCAACTACGACATCTACCGGCCGCAGATCGAGGTTCTCATCGCGAACCAGCGCTTTCGCGAGTTCGAGATGCCGGCCAATTCCGACACCACGTTCTGGACCGACATCGGCTACACCGCGCGCAGGCCGTTTCGCACCTTGCAGGAGTACCGCAACTGGCTGGCGCAGATGCGCGATGTACCACGCTACTTCCATGAGCAGATCGAGGAGATGCGAGCCGGCCTCAGGCGTGGCTTCACGCCTCCGCGCGTGACCATGGAGGGCCGGGATGCGTCGATCACCGCTGTCACGCAAGCCACGCCCGAAGGCAGCCTGTTCTACACGCCGTTCAGGGAGATGCCCGGGATCGCGGCGGCGGATCAGGCCAGTCTGCGCGCGTCCGCGTTGCAGGTGATCCGCGATGTCGTGCAGCCCGCGTACGTGGAACTGCTGAAGTTCATGCGCGAGGAGTATGTGCCCGGCTGCCGGACGACACTGGCCGCCGCCGATCTTCCGGACGGTCCGGCGTACTACCGGGCGAAGATCCGCGAGTACACCACCGTGGATCTGGCGCCCGCCGAAATCCATGCGCTGGGCGAATCCGAGGTGCAGCAGTTGCACGCGCAGATGCTCGGCGTGATGCAGGAAAGCGGATTCAAGGGCGACTTCGCCGCGTTCCTCCAGTTCCTGCGCAGTGACCCGCGCTTCTACGCCCGTACGCCGGAGGAGTTGTTGATGCGCGGGGCGTGGATCGCCAAGCTGTTCGACGGCAAGGCGGCGCAGTTCTTCGGTTATCTGCCGCGCGCCCGTTTCACCATCAAGCCCGTGCCCGGGGATCTCGCGCCGTTCTACACCGCCGGGCGCGGCGGGCCGGGTGTGTTTCTGCTCAATACGTACGATCTTCCGAGCCGACCGCTATACAACCTCACGGCCCTGACGCTGCACGAGTCGGCGCCCGGGCATGCCTTCCAGATGCCGATTGCGCTCGAGCACGCCAGTCAGCCTGAGTTCCGCCAGCATGCCTACCTGTCCGCCTACGGCGAGGGTTGGGCGCTGTACTGCGAACGACTGGGTGCGGAGATGAATCTGTACGCCACGCCTTACGACCGGTTCGGCATGCTGGGGTACCAGATCTGGCGCGCTGCGCGGCTGGTAGTGGACACCGGAGTGCACTCCCAGGGCTGGTCGCGCGAACAGGCGCAGGCCTATCTGCGGGAGTACACGGCGCTGTCCCGGCACGAGATCGAGACCGAGGTGGACCGTTACATCGCCTGGCCTGGCCAGGCCTTGTCGTACTACCTGGGTGAGCGTGCGATCCTGGAGGCGCGCGCGAAGGCCGAGAAGGCCCTCGGGCCGCGTTTCAATGTCCGCGCGTTCCATGACGCCGTGCTGGAGTTGGGCTCGGTACCGTTGCCGGTGCTCACGGAGCGCATCGACCGCTTCATCGCCGAGGGCGGCAAGGGTCCCTATCCCGCGATGGAATAGCCGCGCCCGTCCCGGTACGGTGGCTTACACTCGCGCATCGATCCACGGCGCGGGTTCATGCATGTCGGCATCTGACGTCTCGAGCGGGTCACGGTCATCCTCCGGCGCGGAACTGACGCGCAGTCTGCAGAGCCGGCACATCCAGCTCATCGCCATCGGCGGCACCATCGGGGTCGGGCTGTTCCTGGGATCGGCCGGCGCCATCCATCGTGCCGGGCCCGGACTGCTGCTGAGTTACCTGATCGGCGGTACTGCGATCTTCTTCATCATGCGGGCCCTGGGCGAGCTGCTCACGTACCGCCCGGTGGCCGGATCGTTCGCGACCTACGCCGAGGAATTCGTCGGGCCCTGGGCAGGCTTCGTGACCGGTTGGTCCTACTGGTTCATGTGGATCGTGACCGCGATGGCCGAACTGACGGCCATCGGCATCTATGTGCATTTCTGGCTGCCGCACGTGCCCCAGTGGTTGCCGGGCCTGATCGCCCTCGTGCTCCTCTACGGCACCAACCTGCTCGCGGTCCGGGTCTATGGCGAGCTGGAATTCTGGTTCGCGCTGCTGAAAGTAATCACCATCGTGCTGCTGATCGTGGTGGGACTGGTGGTCATCGTCTTCAAGGTGGGCGCTCTCGGTCCGAGCGCCAGCTTCGCGAATCTCTGGTCACATGGCGGCTTCATGCCGTTTGGCCCGCTCGGTGTGCTGTTGACGCTGCAGATCGTCATGTTCGCGTATTCGGGCGTGGAGCTGATCGGCGTCACCGCCGGCGAGGCCCGCAACCCGGGCGTGGTGCTGCCCCGAGCCACCAACAGCATCATCTTCCGCATCCTGCTGTTCTACATCGGCGCGCTCGTGGTCATCATGTCGCTCGTGCCCTGGAACGAGCTCAGTCCGGAGATGAGCCCGTTCGTGATGATGTTCGACAAGGTGGGTATCCCGGGGGCGGCCAACATCATCAACCTGGTGGTCATCACCGCGGCCGCCTCCTCATGCAACGGCGGTCTGTTCAGTACCGGCCGCATGCTGTATTCACTGGCCCTGCGCGGCCACGCGCCCAGCTCCTTCGGCAAACTGAATTCCCATCATGTCCCTGCGACGGGCATCCACGCGTCCGCGGCCGTGATGTTGATAGGAATCGTCCTCAACTACATCGTGCCCAAGGAAGTGTTCACGTGGGTCACCAGCGTGGCGCTGATCGGCACCCTGTGGACCTGGATCATCATCATGGTCTCCCATGCGCGGTATCGCGACGCCGTGGCGCAGGGAAGGGCGCCGGCCGTTGCCTATCGGATGCCCGGCGCGCCGGCGGCCAATTGGCTGGTCGTGGCCTTCCTGCTCATCGTCGTGGCGATGTTGAGTCTCGATACGGACACACGCGTGGCCCTGTACGTGGCGCCGGTCTGGTTCGGCCTGCTCGGCATCGGCTACCTGCGCGTGCGCCGATAGTTCACCGGGCCTGAGGCGGGCTGCCGGGCTGCGCGGGTCCGCCGGGCTGCGCGGGTCCGCCGGACTGCGCAAGTCCACCGGACTGCGTGGATCCGCTGAGCAGCTGCACCGCATACTGATACAGCCTGGCGCGCAGCTGGAAGCGCTCGCTCGCGCGGGTGATGTAGCGCACCGCGACCTCGACTCCCCCGACCGCCGGTTTGACACTGATGCCCGGTGTCGCCGAGAACACGCTGCTGCGCCGGGATGGCGCCGAGCGGCGCCACTCTTCTTCGGCCTGAGTGGCGCTGGCCGCGGTCGCCGTCGTGACTTCCCGACTGAGGGCCGCTGCCACCACGTTGGGGTCCTTGTCGAAGGGCACCAGTACCAGCAGCTCGTCCCACAGCCACTGGCCGGAGGTCGAGAAATTGAAGTAGTGCTTCTCGATCGCGAAACTGTTCGTGAAGGTGACGCGGCGGCCGGTCGGATGACCGGCGTCCGTCCAGTTGCCGGTCTCCAGCAGCACGGTGTGGAACATGCCGAGCTCGACGACCTCGCCGCTGACGCCGTTGATCTCCACCCAGTCTCCGAGCCGCACGCCGTTGCGTCCCATCAGCACCAGCCAGCCGATGAAGGCCACGATGAAGTCCTTCAGCGCCACGGTGAGACCGGCACCCGCCAGTCCGATGATGGTGCCGAGCTGCCCCGGAACGCCGATCACGATGAACAGGATGATGAGGATACCCAGAACCTGCAGCGCGACACGCGTCACGCTGCGCAGCGTCTCCACCTGCCGGCGGTCCAGCCTGGTGCGCCCCAACAGGTGTTCGAGCCAACGGTCCACGAACACAAGCAGCAGGACGATCATCCACACGATCGCGGCGCTCACGAGGATCTCGTGCAGCTCCGACATCGCCTTTGCAGCGGATACGGTGCGCCACTTGGTATAGATGCCGTCGAGCTGCTTGAGGTCGGCGATGCGCTGGTCGAGCAGGGTCAGGATCTTCTGGTCGGCGCCGATCTGTCGCGTCGTCGTCAGCAGGCCCGCCGAGGCGGCAGGCGGCACCCCGGGTGGGGTTGCGGGAGACGTTGCGGGTGGAGTTGCGGGAGACGTTGCGGGAGACGCTGCGGGTGCGTGGGCAGCACCGGGAGCGTCAGACGACCGGGCGCTCTTCGTGTGATGCGCAAGCTCGGGGACGACGGCCTTGCTCGATTCGAGCTGTGAGGCCAGCTCCTGTCGCGCGCTGCTCAGATGCGCAGCGTCCGCTTCAGCCAGTGCGGCGCCGTAGGCCAGCCATTCATCCTTGTGGCGCAGCCGCAGCCACTCGCGGAATTTCCTCACCAGACCCTGGGCGCCCGATGGCCTGGCGTCCACGGGCGGAGCGGGATGAATCTTCTCCGCCGCCGAGTGCTCCTGCATCATGATCTGCACGCGCTGGTGCTGATTGCCGCCAGCCTCCAGCAGGTCCTGGTTGGCCTCCTCGACCTCGTCCTTGTCCAGTTCGACCTGCGAACTGGCCAGGTCGAGCTGATCCTGCAGGGCGCTCTTCTGCGCCGCAGTGACCTGATTCACCGCGGCGGTCAGTTGCTTCGCGCTGGCCTGGTCTGCCTCCAGCAGCCGCTGCGACTTCTGCAGGCGATCCTGGATGCGCTGCGCCTCGGGGCTCAGAACGGGCGGATGCGCTTCGATGCGACGCAGCTCGGCTGTGAATGCCAGATCCAGTTCGTGATCCGCGAGACGCTGCGCGTTCTCGGCGAGAGGCTGCTCGTCGGCGCCGTCGGCCAAGGCGGCCAGCCGCTGGGAGAGTGCGAACGTATGTTCGTCTATTCCCGTTGAAGTGTCGGCTACGGGCCGCGGCCGTCCGGGCTTCTCGGTCGAGGCCGCCGACGGGTTCGTATGCCACCAGCCATAGCCCGTGGCACCCAGCAACAGCAGGAGGACGATCGCGGTGATTTTCTGCTACGGACTCATGGGGGCAGCGCGGGGCCGATCCTGGTACGCATGCTAAATTATGGGACGGGCAGCCGCACGTGGCGCGCTCCATGTGAGGGGAATTGGGCCGAATGCCACGCAGGAAGGCTGCCCGAAACAATCGACGCAAGAGCGCGCGCGGCCGCAAGCGCCGCCCGACACTGACGGCTTTCTGGCCCCGTGCCAGCCGCCGGCGCCGATGGCGCAGCGCCTTCCGTCGCGCGCCGCCCGGACTGCAGGTCGTGATCTGCCTGCTGGTCATCGCGGCCGTGGCGCTGGCGGTCAACGGGATCTACCAGGTGATCCGCAAGCCCACGGAGCTGTTCTTTCCGGTCAGTGGCACTCTCAACAAGATGCCCGCGGCGACCTGGCATCAGTACCATGCCGCGTTCGAGGCCTATTCCACGCGCAACATCAGCCCCGAGCTGCTGGCTGCGCTGGCGCAGGTGGAGGCCTCGGGCAATCCCATCGCCCGCACATACTGGCGCTGGTCCTGGTCACTGCATCCGTTCAGCGTCTATCGCCCCGCATCCAGCGCCGTGGGCATGTACCAGCTCACCGACGGCACGTTCGCGGAGGCGAAGCGCTACTGCATCCGCGATCACCAGGTCATCGAGGACGGACCCTGGAAGGACTGGCATTCCTGCTGGTTCAACAGCCTGTATTTCCGTGTGCTGCCGGCTCACTCCATCGAGCTGACAGCGGCCTACCTCGATCGGGCGGTTGCCGCCACGCTGGATCGGCACGGGCTTGCCGGTGCTACACCACGTCAGCGACAGGAACTTGCGGCGGTCATTCACCTGTGCGGCGCGGGTGCCGGCGATGTATTCGCGCGGCGGCGATTCAGACTGACCGATGGACAGATGTGCGGCGACCACGAGGTCCGCGTGTACGTAGGCCGGGTCAACACCCTGGCGGGCGAGTTCACGCGGCTGGCCGCCGCGACGACTCAGTGAGCCTTTCAGTCAGCGATCGTTCCCTGCGCTACGGCGCTGGCAAGCCGGTCGCTGAGCTGTCCAAGCGCCTCGTTCATGGCCGGCGGTATGGAAACCGCTCCGGCGCAGGAGGGCGGCGCGATGCGGATCTGTTCGCCGCCACGCGTACTGGCGGTGTCGGGCTGTTTCAAGACCCACGCCGCACGCAGGGTCACTGCGCATCCCGCATCGCCGTACAGCTCGACGATGTCCACCGCGAGTGACTGTCGCTTCTCTCCCAGAGCCGGTTCGTTGGGATCCGCCACCGTGCCCGCCGGCAGACGCGCGGCGAGATCCTCGGACAGCACGCGATGGATCATGTCATCCAGTGGCGCCGCCCAGCGGTCTTCATCCATGATCTGCACGCGCGTCGCATCGAGACGGCGCACGAGTTGGGAACGATCGAGCTCTGCCGGTATCGTGACACGATCCACGCGCACGGGAATCATGCCGGCTGAAGCCGCAGGCCGGGAGGCGGGCGTGGTGGGGCTCAGCGTGTAGTAACGCAAGGGCGCGCTCGAAGCGCAGCCGCCGATGACGCCGGCAGCAGCCATGCAGAGGATGGTGGCACGGCTCAGCGACCGCAGGCTCATTTGTCGTCTCCCTTGCGCCCGCGCAGCAGCGCTTCCGGATGTCTGTCGAGATAGTCCGCCAGACCGCGCACCGAGCGCGCAGCTTCGGTGAGTTCCCGCATCAGGCGCGGCAGATCCGTGCCGGTGGGCGCCGTGTTCCCCATCAGGCTCTGCACGGTGTTCAGAGTGGCCTGGGCCGAATCGGCCGTATCCCGCAGGCTCTTGATCAACGACTTGATGTCAGGTTCGATGTCGCGCGTGACCTTGTCGAGACGAGTGAGCGTCTCGTCCAGCGATTGGAGCGCGTGGCCCAGTTCGGGCCCGGACGTGGCGCGGTCGATGTTCGTCAGCACTTTCTGCAGGCTCGCCAGCACCGCGGTGAGATCGCCCGCGGTCGTGCTCGGCATCTTCACCAACTCGCCTATGTGTTCCAGGTGTGCGCGCGGTGCATCGGGAATCATTTCCAGGCCGACGATCTTCATGCCGGTCAGGAAGCTGGCCGACGACACCTGGGCACGCAGACCGTCCCGCACCAGAGTGTCGATCCACTGGGCCACGATCTTCTGTCGGCTGGCGCCGTCGGGTTGCGGAAGGTTCGCGATCCTGACGCGCTCCGGATCGACATAGAAACTGACACGCGTCACCAGGGTGTGTGCCTGCGAGTCGTAGGACAGATGAGCATCGCGAACCTCGCCCACCTGGATGCCCTGCAGTTCGACGGCAGTACCCGCGGACAGATCACGCTGGTTGCCGGAGAAGTCGGCGATGTAGTCCAGCGTCGGGCCCTGCGGCGCGCGCTCGGCGGCCTGGCGGTTATCGTATAGCCCGAACACGCTGGCAGCGGGACTCGATGCCTGCGAGAGCACCTCGGGCGGGGTCTCGAAGGCGACGCCGCCGGCCAGCAGCTGCTGCCAGGAGTTGGCACGGATCCGCAGTCCGTCGGCGCCGAGTGTCAGATCGACCCCGCCGGCATTCCAGAAGCGCGTCTGCGGATGCACCAGCTCATCGTAGGGGGCGCGGACGAAGGCAGTGACCTTGATACCCCTGCTGCCGGGCATCAGCTCATAGCTTTCCACCTCGCCGACCGAGACTCCGCGGTAGGAAATAGGCGATCCGCGTGTCAGAGAGCCAAGGTCCGACGACATGAGGATGAACGAGCGTCCAGGCGTGTCGGGAGAAAGAATCGGCGGCTCGTCCAGGCCGACGAAGTCGCGCCGTGGCGCTCCCGGCTTGCCCGGATACATCTCGATGTACGAGCCCGACACGATAGTGGACAGCCCCGAGATGCCGCCGACCCCCACGCGAGGCGCGATGATGGCGAAGCGCGTGTTCTCGGTCAGATGTCCGGCCGCGTTGCGCGTCATCCGCGCATGCACGATGACACCCGACATGTCCGGTGTGAGCTCGACCGATTCGACCGTACCCAGATCCACGTTGCGATGCTGGATCTTCGTCTGGCCCGCCTGCAGACCGTCCACGGATTTGAAGGCGATGGTAATGGCCGGGCCGCGATCAGCCAGCGAGCGCCATGCCAGCCACATGACGATGGCGGCCGCGCCGATCGGCACGAACCACACCCATGCCAGCCCGCGTTGCGCGCGCACCCGCGCCCGCGGAGTCGTATCCGCGACAGGTTCTTCCCGCGGAGCCTCTCCGGGATCAGCCATGGACGCTCCTGCCGGCATCCCACATCAGCCGGGGATCGAACATCAGCGTGGCGAACATCGTAACGATCACGACTGCGCCGAATGCAACCAGGCCGTCACCCGCGTGCACGGCCGTGAGCGAACCGAACTGCAGGATCGCGACCAGTACGGCGACGGAGAAGATGTCGATGTTGGACCAGCGTCCGACGGTGTCGATGCTTCGATACAGGCGCGTGCGCGCAACGAGGAGCCTGCCGGAGCCACGTCGGGTGGCTAGCAGCATCCAGGTCAGTCCCGCCAGCTTGACGAGCGGCAGGATGATGCTGGCCGTGAACACGATCACCGCCAGCGGCCACAAGTCGTTGCGTGCAAGCTCGATCACTCCGCTGAGGATGGTGTTGGTTTCCTCACGTCCGAAGCGTACGGTCGTGAGCACAGGGAGCGTGTTCGCGGGAATGTAGAGGAGGTAGCCGGTCGCCGCCAGTGCCGCGGTACGCCGCAGCGAGTCCGGCTTGCGCCGGTAGACGCCTGCGCCGCAGCGGGGGCATTCCCCGCCCGCTGCCGCGGCGGGCACGATGAAATCGCACACGGTACAGGCGATCGTGCTGCCGCCGTCCGGCGTCGTTTCCTGTGGCCGCAGCTTTTCCCACACCGTGCGCTCATCGAGCTGGGTCACGGCGAGCATCACCAGCAGCGCCGCGGCCAGCAGGCACCAGCCGCCAATCCCCACATCGACGCTTGAAACCACCTTGATGCGGCTGTAGGCCACGAAACCGCCCACCAGGAATACTTCGATCATCACCCACGGACGCAGGTGCTGTGCCCAGCGGAAGACGGCCCCTACCGGCGCCGTGCGCTGCCAGCGGAGGCTCGCCAGCACCCAGATGATCAGCAGCAGGAACACCGCTGGCAGGACGATGCTGAACAGGCCCACCAGGGCGCCGAGCGATTCGAATCCATCGCGCCACAGAGCCGTGACATTGGTCGACAGCCAGCCGGCACGCCGGGCGCCGAACGTGTAGACCACCAGCAGCGGGGCGGCGATGGCCGGAATGAGCAGGACCAGGGCGGACACAAACAGCGCCAGGGGCGTGCCGATCCGGCCCGTGGCCGTGCCGGCGAGTATCCGTGAACAGCGCGGACATTCGGCGATCTCGCCGCGTCCGGGAGGCACCAGGGCCTGTACCAGGCCGCAGTCCGGGCATCCGACCCGCTCGGTGCCGGGAAGCCCGTGGGAATGAGTGGTGGGGCCGGCCTGCCGGGTATCTTCCTGGGTCATCATCAGCAGTATAGAACGCCTGTATACTGCACTGTATCCCTCAAGGAAGACTTGGCGTGTCAACCCCGGACCTGTCCGCCGGCCAGAAGATCGCACGTTACACGCTGATCAGCGCGCTGCTGCTGCTGGGCGCGTGGATGTTGCAGCACTTTCTGGCTGCGTTGTGCTGGGCGGTCGTGCTCGCGATCGGCACGTCCTCCCTGTATGACCGTTGGCTGGCGAAGTTTGGCGGCAAGCACCGCCATGTCTGGGCGGCGCTGACCTTCACGACTCTCGTCGGACTGGTCCTCATCGTTCCGCTGGTATACGGCGGTATCGTCGCCGTGCGCGAGGCGTTGAGCCTGGCGCGGACCTTCTTCGATCCGGCGCGTGGCGGGGTGCCGGACCTGCCGCAATGGCTGGTGCAGCTGCCCCTGATCGGGGATTGGGTCAACGGGCAGTGGATGGAGAAGTTCCATCACACGGGCGCCGCGGCCGCCACTGTCCAGACCAAGCCCGCCGTGTATGAATGGACCCGTCTGGTCGGAGTCCAGTTGCTGCGGCGGCTGAGCACGCTGGTGTTCACACTGCTCACGCTCTACTTCGTGTATCTGAACCGCGACTCGCTGCGCACCGACGTACGCCGTGTTGCCCGCAGCCTGTTTGGTCCGACCGTGGAAGGATTGATGAACCGCGCCGCCGCCGCTGTTCGAGCCACCGTGGACGGCATCGTGCTCGTCGCTGTTGCGGAAGGCGCGATCATGTGCGGTGTGTACGCCGTCGCCGGTGCGCCGCACCCCATCCTGATCGGCGCGGTGACGGGAGTGTTTGCCATGATTCCCTTTGCAGCGCCGGTGGTGTTTGGCGCGGTGGCGTTGGTGATGGGGAGCGATGGAGCGGTGGGCGC
>Ga0335070_10001465_pt1 | contig 27275 bp, 33 predicted proteins | sample Lox_Sample_13_FD_206722 | JGI IMG/M metagenome (GOLD analysis project Ga0335070, IMG submission 206722) | Soil microbial communities from Loxahatchee National Wildlife Refuge, Florida, United States - Lox_Sample_1.3 | ecosystem: Environmental > Terrestrial > Soil > Wetlands | place: USA...
AATACAAGTATCAAATGCGATGAGCTATTTGATTTGCGTCACGGCATCGGTGGGTACATAATTTCTAAATTGTGTGTCCACGATGTCGTGACCATTATTTCTGTCCACGATGTCTTGAACGTTGTCACCTAGGTTAGCAAACCCGTGGTGGCCTTATTATGCATGAGATGGACATTGCCCTCCAGATTGTCGAAATCGCCCAAGCTTCCATTCCGCCGTCAATGGCACGGGCCCAGGTGGTCTCCGTGTATTTGCGAATCGGCAAGCTATCGGCCGTGGTAGCCGAAAGCTTGGGCTTTTGTTTCAAAGTCCTCACCCAGGATACATCGCTGGCCAGAGCCCAATTGAAGATCGAGCAGGTGCCGGTGACTGCCGATTGCTGCAGCTGTGGCCACACATGGGTAGTGGATTTGCCGATGTTTCGCTGTCCGCAATGTGAAAGCGGCAACATTGAAATTTTATCAGGCCGGGAGCTGGAAATCAAAGCCATCGAACTGGCTGATGATTCGGACCCCGGTCAGCTTTCTGTCCGTCAATAGGAGAAGCTGTGGAAATCAAAGTCGTACGCAAAGTGCTGGATGCTAATGATGTGATGGCGCGGCAAAACCGCGATCTCTTTGCCGCCAGGGGCATGTTTGTAATGAATGTTATGAGTTCGCCTGGATCAGGTAAAACCACCCTGCTGGAAAAAACACTGGCCGCGATTGCGCCACAAATACGTAGTGCAGTCATCGTCGGCGATATCTGCACTACCAACGATGCAGATCGTCTGGCACGCTCAGGGGTGCCGGTGGTGCAGATTAACACCGACGAATTCGGCGGCGACTGTCACTTGGCGGCTCATGTGGTAGGCAGCGCCTTGGTTGACCTGGATTTGAACAATCTCGATCTATTAATCGTCGAAAATGTGGGCAACCTTGTCTGTCCGGCGGAATTCGATATAGGTGAAGATGCCCGGGTGGTAGTCCTGAGTGTGACCGAAGGTGAAGACAAGCCGCTCAAATATCCGCTGATGTTTCGCGTATGCCAGGCCACGGTGCTCAACAAATGCGACCTACTGCCTTATCTCGATTATGACAAGACGGCGGCTATCGCCAATATTCATCAAATCAAGGCAGACATGCCCATCTTTGAGCTTTCAGGCCGCTCAGGCCAGGGCCTGGAACCCTGGCTGGATTGGATCAAGACCCAGGTTGCAGCCAAGCAGGTTGAATAAACGTCTCAGCAAGGACTATAGGGACGTCCGTGCGGGCCGTGCCTAGCCAAGCCGATATCTTGATATAACCTATTCCGACAGCTGCCTCTGGCTCCCCATCCTTGTCCTCCAAGAACCGCCCACCCCAAGCCTCCTACGAAGCACGCTCTCCATGGACGTCCCTCTTTTCTCAGTAAAAAAATCAAACTTTTTATTCTTAACCATGTCAAGTTCTTTAGGCCATTGAAGCCCCTTTTGTTTGGTGGTATAATAATTGAAGTTTAAGAAGAACATGGGGGGCACTATGAGCGACTTTAATTGGGTATGCCCACACTGTGAACATGCTGTAACGATTTCTGACAGCCGAAATTCAGTAAGTTGACACACTTTGTATATCGAAAATGCGATTGGCAGGCGAACACTGGTTACTAACTTCGTCGTTTGTCCAAATCCAGACTGCAAGAAGTTCACACTTACCGCGTCGCTTTATGAAAGCCAATCGACCCCTAACAAAGAGAGACTTCTTAACAGGGTTGAAGGTTGGTCTTTAATCCCAGCGTCAGCTTCTAAGCATTTTCCCGAATACATTCCTCAACCCATTCTTGAAGACTACCAAGAGGCGTGCCTTATTCGTGATCTCAGTCCAAAAGCGTCAGCCACTCTTTCACGGAGATGCTTACAAGGCATTATTCGAGACTTCTGGGGAATAAAACCAGGTCGCCTCGTAGATGAAATCGACCAGATTAAAGGCAATGTTGACTCAATTACATGGGATGCCATTGAGGCAGTAAGAAAACTGGGCAACATAGGCGCTCATATGGAGAAAGACATTAATGTCATTGTTGATGTAGACCCGAATGAAGCATCACTTCTTATCGGTCTGGTTGAAACACTTTTGCGCGAATGGTATGTCGGAAGGGAAGAGCGGAAGAAAAGAATGGGTGAGGTGATTGCCGCTGCTGCCAAGAAAACACCCTGAGCATATCGTTGGATTTGGGGTCGGCTCTCGTATTCATTATTAATAACTAATAGATACAGACTATTTTTAATCTGCTCCTTTTCGGTTTATGGGTACCTAATCAGGCAAATTCTATATGATCAAAAAATCAGGCTTCGATCCAGACTTCTGTACTTCTTTAACCTTTTTACGGTGATATTTTAATTTTGAACTACTAAACTTGCTGCTTGTCTAATCCTTAATACATCTTCTGTAAAAAAATCCTGCATTCATTGACTGACCCAAAATTTCTCGAATTACCATGTAAGAAAATTAAATAACTTAAGACCGTCCCCGCGCTTCCTTCGTGGGCATATGAATTATTTTCGGGGAATTTGTTGCATCAGGATGTCGGTATTCCCACCTTTTTCAGCAGGGCATTCACCCGCTCGTAAGCGTCTCTCTGTATACGTTCCTTTTCTTCAGAATCGTCTATCCCCTCGAAGTCTACAACTGACCTAGGACCAAAGTCTTTTTCCGAAGAAAATTTGGTTGCAATCTTCTGAAGACCCTCCTTGACTAATCGATGATTCAGGTGAGATATGAACTCCTCTGCCAGTGCATCGATTCCTCCCGGGTAATTCAGCACGCAGTAGTAAATGTCCCAGGCATCCTTCTCCTTTATCCTGGCATCCATAGCCATACCTTTCATCACAAAGAATGGCACTATGGAGGATACACGGACGGTTACGATATCATGAGCGCCACCAGGAATTCTCCCCTCGATTCTAATCTCCTTTGACATCTCGAAGACGAGATCACATGCCCTCACTTTGCGCGCACGAATTCCCTGGATCTTCTGATGGCGATGACTCTTCGAAGTCCCCTCATACTCACCGGCCAGGAGGTTGACTTCTACATTGATCTCCTTATCATCTACTTTTACTGTCCGGATGAATATGAAGGGCTGTTCCCCTGGCGGTAGCCTCTGTGCCGAAGAAGGGCCTCAATCCTTCTATATCCCTTCTCCTGGATCTTCTGATGGTTCAGGGCAATATCGACATCCATGCTTCCAACATGAGGGCCGGTGTAATGGGGAAGAAGGATTTCCGGGACCCAGCCACCTATGAGGACGATATCATCTTTATATTCGCCCAAAAGATGGACCAGCTCCACGAGGACAGAGCGTGCAGCCTCGACTCCTTCGGTTGTGTAATCCCGACGGGTTACCATGTCACTCTTTCCCGCTTGACCATTTCGGTTTGATCACGTCCCTCAGCAGAACTTCCGCAGCCTCTTCGCCTCTGCCTTTGTAATTTTTCAGGTCAAGATAGATCTGGAGGGGTGAAACGATTCTGATATCATCAATCACCTGTGTGCCGTAAAAGACCCCTTCGTCATAAGGCCCCAGAAGCATGACGTTGGCCCCGCTTTCCACTTCTTTCAGATTCAACATCGATACCACATCTTCAGGCATATTGGATACATAGGCCATGGCCCGGTTGTATCGCACGGCAGGCGCAAACCTTGCCGCTCCCGAAAACCCGGTCAGCGCATACCCAATGTCCTTGGTGCTACAGACCCGTGCGAGCTCTGCCTCTATTTCAGGGATGCTTTTCAGCGAATAGAAATCTCGGACCTGATTCCTGCGATAGGTGTATACCTCGATCCACCCTTCAAGGAGTTTCCACGGCTCAGTCAATGAAAAACCGTTTTGCTGGGTAATCCACTCACGGTCAAGGAGGAGTTTTTTGACGTTTGCAATCTGGCCAAGGCTCACCTTTGCTTTGTTAGCGAGGTCCTGCATCTTCCAGTTTCTTCCCGGGTTGTTCATGAGTACCCGCAGCACCCTTGAAGCCTTGGGAGAATAAAGAGAGGTGAGGTCTCTTCTTGTCTTAAAGGGGTTTGGTCTTCCCGTCTGCTCGATGTAAACCTGTCCGAACGAGAGGTGACTGTTCCCGGCGAAATCAATGTAACCAACACCGTCTTTCAGACAGATTTCTGCAGACTGTGGTGATATGTAGGGAGCCATGAAAATGCTGTAGGCATTGGGGAATGAATCCCGGTAGCGGGTCAGGTGGTTGACCGCTTCACGTGCAATGCGCGGCTGGCCGTTGTTCTTTAGCTCAACAAGCAGGGCCTGTTTCTTATTATTGACAGCGAGATTGACCACAAAGTCCACCCCATCCTGTTCTTTCTCGATTGATACAATCTTCAGGAAGGGGATCTTTTCGAGTACGCTTCTAAGAATGTTCTGAGCAGTTGTTTCCATCTCTAACAGCTCTTTTTTCATTATATTTGCTATCTTCAACAATTGCTGAAAATGATTATTATAATGAAATTAACTGATTGTCAAGAGAAATTTTCACTCATCTTTATATTTTCAGCAAATGCTGAAAATGAGTCACATGATTAAACTTTGGTATTGAACCCCTCATTATTTTGCTGTACGGGGTGATTGGTGATTCTGGGGTCGGACCAAGGCAAGTATCGGATTTTATGAATGACTTTTTGAAAAAGGAGGCTGAATTTTAGCTTTAGAATGGCCATTTTGGGGTTGAAATTGCAATGGTTAAAACTTTAGGCCTGGCCGTGGAAGAGCGCGATTGACTGGGTGGTTCACACTCGATTGGTTGGAATTCAGGGCAGACGGCTGATGCCTTCAAACTGCTCAAAATGTTTGTCAAAGGCAAAGGCGTTTTTCAGTTTGAGCGACTTCATCACGGAGAAGCTTGTACAATCGGTAAAACTGAAATCCTTATCGGTGTATCGTTTGAAAATGGTAAAAGCCTCTTCCTCAATAGAAGGGGTAACCGTGGTCATTTCAATGAAGCCGCTTTTTTTCAGGTTCTCCAGGAAAAGAACAGCGATATGATGTGAAATCCTTACCCTGAGGTAATTCATCGTTTCGCAGACAACAAAGTTTGTGGTGACAAAACGGGTTCCCTTTTCCCTTGCATTTCTGTAAAAGGCTGCGGCGCCTTTGTGGTTTTCGTCATCTGCATCCGTGAGCGCTATAAACGCCCCCGTATCCACAAACAACTTCATTACTTTCTCCTGTAAAGGTAGCGATCATGCTTTGAAGACGCATCTTTGATGCCCGATTTTGCGATTCCGATCACGTCTTCAAAGGAGTCCCTTTTGCGTTCTTCAGACTGTGGGGCGAGAGCGAGAGACATTTCGATTGCTTCCCGGATCAGTTGGTTCATGCTCTTCTTTTCTTCGATGGCTCTATGCCTGAGGGTCTTCAAGAGATCTTCGGGGAGCCGTATATTCGTTGCTATCTTTGTAGACATAATAACCTCCGTTCAACCACACAATGATACTATAGCATCATAGTACCATTATGTCAAGCGAGTCATCCTATTGGCGGCAGAAGATGGAACTTTATCTCTGAGAGGGGATAGTGTTTTGTGTTATGGGTGACGAGGATCAGATCATGCAAAATGCAGGTCGCAGCGATGATGGAATCGGGCAAATCCAACGTTATTCCCTTCGCTTTAGACCGTCGGATTAATTGGGCAGCTTTGTTGACGGTCTCCATATCAACATCAAAAATCCTCAAGGACTTCAAGAAGCGGTCGGTTTTTTCCTCCTCCTCCCCCTTCTTCACCCCCAATTGAATCTCAAGGACTGAAAGAGCGGAACAGGCGGGTAATCCGAATCTCTGCAAATCTCTTAGGACCTCCGTCACCTCTTTTCGACCCCTTAAATGCCATATGATCACATCAGAATCTAAAAGGAACCTACTCATGGGTCATCCTTTTCAGCCTTTTTCGATAGGACTGCCTCTTATCGCTGACAAACTGTTCCACATCTCTTGTCGTCTTCAAGTCAGGATGGTTCTTATCGCTCCATGCCCCTTGAGTCTCTTGCAGGGTTCTTAGAAACCGCTCCCTTTGAAGCTTTTCCCGGGTGGCCTCAGCAATAAAGAGGCTTCTCTTTCTTTTTCCAGCGATCTGATCAACCTCTTCTAATATCTCACGGGGAAGCACGAGATGAGCTTTTGTTTTCATAAAAATGTCTCACTCATGGGACTATCTTGAAACATATAAAGTATACATAATTGTGGTGTCTTGTCAAGTATAATGTTTCCATGCATTCACTAACACTAACACTGATTCTTCAGAGGGAGAAACATAACGATTTCCTTGCCCCTCAGAGACTGTGTCGCAATTGTAGGGGCTTGATTTATCAAGCCCACCAATAGGGCTCAATGAATTGAGCCCCTACAACATATTGTATGTGTCTATTCGGTAAATCATATTACGACACGGTCTTTCAGGGGGAGGGGAAGAGCCTGCCCCGTACTTGATACGGGGGTGGGGGTGGGGTTAATTAAATGTCTATCCAATTACGGACCGTGAAATAACCAGAAGAGAAAAGGGCAAAAAAGATCTAAAGCGTGGCCCTGTCGCGAGCGCTGGGCACCTTCGCCACATACCGCTTAACCTTGATGTCGGCCTCCCTGTCGCGGGTCTCGGCAATCTCGTAGGCAGTCTGCATGCGGAGAAGGGTATCCATCTTCGGGCCGAAAGCCTTCTCGATCCGCAGGGCCATGTCAGGCGAGAGCGCAGCGCGGCCGTTGAGAAGGGCGGAGAGAGCGGCCCTGGTCACGCCAAGAGCCTTGGCGGCCTGGGTAACGGAAAGATTGAGAGGCTCAATGACTTCCATCCTGATGAATTGTCCCGGAAGGGCCGGGCGCGCCATACGCATCATGGTTTCATCTCCTTTCAATGATAATCTTCATAATCCAGATCGAAGATTTCTCTCTCGATCTGATCGATCCTGAACGTGATGCGCCAGTTACGGGTAACGGTGAGGCTCCATGTTCCCCTACGGTCGCCGTTGAGCTGACACTCAGGTTTTTTTAATTAGGCAGCATCTTTGAAAGTGCGATACGGCTGTATCAAAACTTCTGCGGGAATACCAAGTCCTTTATGAAGATTGCGGATCATCTCCATAGTCAGGGGTCTTTTTCTGTTCAGAACCTCCGATACCCTGGCGCGGCTACCGATATAACGTTCAAGATTGCGCCGGGTAAGTCCCTTGGTCTCGATGTAATACAAGATCGCTTCAATAGGATCGGGCAATGGGATACGGAAATGTTTTTCCTCATAAGCTTCGACAAGCGTTGTCAATACCTCTAGCCGGTCTCCTTCTCGTGTTCCAGGTGCAGCGTTAAAGATGCGCTCGATTTCTTTAAGAGCCGCATCATAATCTGCCTTTGTTTTTATGGGCTTGATTCTCATGGTGAATCCCTCCGATTAAATTGTAGATGCATCGATGCGTTCATATTCCTGGTGTGTACCTACAAAACGGACATACACGATGCCGTACTCATACCGTATAGCCACGATCAGCCTATATTTGTTTCCCTTAATATTAAAAACAACTCGGTTGTTTGTAATAAAACTGGCATTGCGATACACATCCTTAATATCCGCAGGACATTTCCATGAGGCGTGCTTGGCATCGATATACCATGCCTGCAACGGTTGTTGTGCATCCGGATGTCGGTCCCAAAATTCCTTAAGGGTCTTTCGGGAGATAATACGCATAAACTATTATAGTATGATCCCATCGTGGGAGCAAGCATTTTTTTCTGAAGCCCGGAAGTCGCAGGGAATGTGACGACGAGCATTCACTCACGCTCACACTGGCACTCAAAGTGACGCTGCCATTTTCGGGGGAATGACTTCGAAAGGAAAAAGTAGATTCGGTTTGGATTGTGCTATTGCAAGACCTGACCCTGCACCCTGACCCTGCACCCGATAGCTACAGAGTATTTTTGATCCGTGGCGGGATTCAGGGCAGGCGGCGAATGCCTTCAAACTGCCCAAAATGTTTGTCAAAGGCGAAAGCGGTTTTGAGTTTGAGAGACCTCATCATGGAGAAGCTTGTGCAATCCGTAAAACTGAAATCCTTGTCAGTGTGTCGCCTAAAAATAGTAAAAGCCATGTCCTCAACGGAAGGAGTAACTGTGGCTACCTCAATGAAACCGCTCTTTTTCAGGTTTTCCAGAAAAAGGACGGCAACAGCATGTGAAATCCTTGCCCTGAGGTAATTCATCGTTTCGCAGACGACAAAGTTTGTAGTGATAAAACGGGTTCCCTTTTCCCTTGCATTTCTGTAAAAGGCTGCGGCGCTTTTGTGATTCTCGTCATCTGCATCCGCGAGCGCTATAAACGCCCGCGTATCCACAAACAACTTCATTTCTTTCTCCCGTAGAGATAGCGGTCGTGCTTTGAAGACGCATCCTTGATGCCCGATCTTGCGATTCCGATCACGCCTTCAAAGGAGTCCCTTTTGCGTTCTTCAGACTGTGGGGCGAGAGCGAGAGACATTTCGATTGCTTCCCGGATCAGTTGGTTCATGCTCTTCTTTTCTTCGATGGCTCTATGCCTGAGGGTCTTCAAGAGATCTTCGGGGAGCCGTATATTCGTTGCTATCTTTGCAGACATAATAAACCTTCATTTAACGAGACAATGATATCATAGCATTATAATATCAACATATCAAGGTAGACCGAATCTGATTCTCTATCGTCAGGAAATGAGGTTTCGATCCAAACTGCGGTATTGGATCGCCTCGGAGAGGTGGGCCGGCTGAATATTCTCTTGGTCTTCTAGGTCGGCAATGGTCCTGGCGACCTTTAATACCCTCGCATAGGCCCTGGCGCTCAGGCCGAATTTATCGATGGCCAATTCCAATAATTTCTGGCTCGCCTCGTCAATCTGGCAGTACTTTTTGATATGGCTGTTGGTCATCTGCGCATTACAGTAGATCTTTAGGCCTTTGAATCGCATTCTATTTGCGATAAATGGAAACTCTTCGAAGAAAATTCAAATCACATAAAAGACGCCTCCATGCCTGGAGTTCTATTAGATCACTTGCTATCTTGAATTCCCCTTGTGAACATCTATCCAGCGAGTAAGCGGGGAAAGACTTCAAAATTTAACTTGACAAGATATTTGTGCTTTGATATGAAAGTAACATCATCATACAAATTGAAGGAGCCATGGCGTCGATCAACAAGAAGAAACTGGCCGATTCCGTGATCGACGAGATCAAACGGATGATACAGAGCGGCGAACTCAAAGAGGGCGACAAGGTGCCCAATCAGAACGTGTTCGCAGCTCAGCTGGGTGTGAGCCGCACCTCCCTCAGAGAGGCTTTGAGCACGCTGACTCGCATCGGCGTCTTCGAGCAGCGGCCTGGTTACGGCACTGTCCTCCGTTCCCGCATCCCTGCCCTCTTCACCGAGCATCTGGCGCCTCCCCTGATATCGGATCAGGAGGCTTCCATCGAACTGATTGAGGCGAGGCGATTCGTAGAAACCGGAACGGCTGAGTTATCTGTAAAAAACGCGAACCCTGAGCAGATCCATGAGATGGGGCTTCTGATTAAGGAGATGACGCGGTCCATCAAAGAAGGAAGGATTGATGACTACATCGAACAGGATGTCGCATTCCACTTCTTGATTGCTAAGGCTTCTCATAACCGCTTCCTCGTCAACCTCTTCGTAACCATCCGGGGTTTCATGGAACAATATATGCGGGAATCCTTTCATCTCTTGCCCTATATGGTGAAGCGATCTTTGAAATTCCACCAGAATATCTATCAAGCCATTAAAGATAGAAACCACTCAAGGGCGATCTCTCAAATGGAGAAGCACATTTCGGATGTTCAAAGGGCAATTCAAGAGTACTATCGCGATCAAAACCAAAGGGGAGGATAAAGGGGGAAGGCTATTGCGAGGCATGGCGCTTTCGTAAAAGGGTGCCCGAGCGGCTAAATCAAGTCACCAAAATCATGAGAGGTGAAACATATGAAGAAGAAGCTGACGCGTTTCGACCTTCAGCAAATGAAGGTGTCAAAGAAGAAGGCAGTTTGGGTCACGGCATATGATTACTGGACAGCTCAATTTGCAGAGCAGGCAGGGATGGATATGATTCTTGTAGGAGACTCCCTTGGCATGTGCATCTATGGTTACGAGGGAACCATTCCTGTTACGATGGATCAATGTATCTGGCACTCCGAAGCCGTACGCCGTGGCGCACCCAACACCTTCGTTATCGGTGACATGCCTTTTCTCTCCTATCAGGTCAACTGTGACGAGGCGGTCCGGAACGCAGGCCGTTTTTTCAAGGAAGGCCGAGTCGATGCAATCAAGCTCGAAGGTGGCCGGAGGGTTTGTCCCCAGATCAAGGCTATTGCAGAAGGTGGGATGCTGGTGATGGGTCACATTGGTCTAACACCTCAGAGTTCGGGCCAACTGGGAGGGTTCAAGGCCCAGGGCCGAACAGTAGAGACTGCCCTTGAACTAATCGAGGATGCGAAGGCCGTCGAAAAAGCAGGGGCTTTTTCGCTTCTTGTGGAAGCTGTTCCGCCGGAGGTCTGCAAGATCATACGAGATGAATTGACCATTTCAGTTTACAGCATCGGGGCCGGGATTGATGCAGACGGTCAATTGATGATTGTCAGTGATATCCTGGGTATTTTCCAGGCTTTTACTGCGAAATTTGTCAAGAAATATGCTGATCTCGGAGGACAGACATTGAAGGCCCTCCAAGCCTATGCCGAGGATGTGCGGGCCGGTCGGTTCCCGGAAGCTCAGCATACATACAACATGGTTGAGGGAGAGCTTCCGAAGCTGATGGCTGTCCTGAAAAAATAGCACCATTGTGAATTTCAAACCCGATGGCGCCCCTTTAGTTGAAGTGGGTGGGGACGGAAAGGAAAGTGTTCAAGTGCGTATTGACATAGAGAAGTGTGTGGGATGCGGGCGATGTGTGAGTTACTGCCCGGTCGGAGCGATTCAGGTTTTTCAGGAGAAACAAAATCCGAAGAAAAAGAAATCAAGGATTGATGAGGATGAGTGTGTAGAGTGTGGCGTTTGCTTGAGAGCTCAAGTGTGTAAACCTCAGGCCATTTATCTTCCGGAACTGAATTGGCCAAGGGTAGTGCGCCGGGCCTTTAGTGACCCAATGGTAGAACACAAGGAGACCGGAGTCCCTGGCAGAGGGACGGAGGAAATGAAGACCAATGAGGTCACTGGCCGTTTCAAAAAAGGTTCCTGGGGGATGGCGGTTGAGGTCGGTCGGCCCGGAGTAGGAGGTAGACTCAAAGACCTCGAAACCATTGCTATGGCTTTGGCAGAGGACGGGATTGTCTTTGAGCCCAGGAACCCGGTGACATTTTTATTTGAGGACGTGAAGGCTGGAAAACTCAAACCGGAGCTGAGAGGAGAAAAGGTTCTCTCTGCCATTATTGAGTTCGAAGTGAAACCCAACCAGCTTAAAGGAGTTCTTCAATCACTGAGGGACGTTTCTGGGAAGGTGGAGACTGTCTTCTCTGTTAATCTGATCTCCTTTCCTGAGGAGAGCGAGAAGGGTCCAGCGCTTGAAATCGCAAAGCAATTGGGGTTTCCTATTTACCCAAACGGAAAGGTAAACTTGGGACTGGGAAGAGCCCTGAACAAATTAGAATGAAAGGAGGTCAGATGACACATACGCTTCATCGCACTGGAGACATCGAGAGCTTGAGGGAAGATTTTCCCATGTTGACTCATGTGGCGAGAGGGTATAACGACATCGGCGCAGGAGAACGCTTAAAACAGATGGCCCGGATTGCGAGAAAATACACGGATCTCAATTTTGGGGACTGTAAGGTTGCTAACCAATTTATGATGCCTCCCAAAGAGATCATGGAGAAACACACCGTGGGTTGGCAGGTGGTATTTAAGGATAAGAACAGCCTAATTGCCTGCATGAAAGAATTGAGAGAAAAAAATATCGGGATTTCGGTCGTGGTCTCAGGTTTGTTTGATGAAGTTTTTGATTGTTGCAAAAAGGCTGGGATTAACCCGCCGCTGATTGAGTTCGCATTAGGGATTCACGGCAATAGAGAAAAGCTCTGGCCGCCCGAGATCCTTGACTTCGTCACCATGTGCGGTCATGGGTTGGTTTCCGGTCATCTCGTCAAAAAAATGGTGGAGGACATCAAGAAGAAAAAAATCACCATCAGGAAGGCGGCCGTCGAGCTGGCGAAGCCTTGTTTATGTGGAGCTTTTAATCCTCATCGAGCAGCCAAACTGCTGAGAAAGATGATTAAATGATAATGACTTTTCATTTCAGTTGAGGAGGTAAAAATGTCTGAAGCAATAGGGATCATCGGGCTGGGGCGGATGGGAATAGTGGCCGCAAAAAGGTATATCAAAGAAGGCTATAAAGTAGTAGGATATGCTCGCAGGCCTGGGGTCGTTAAAGAATTTTCCGATGCCGGTGGGATTGTGGTGAGAAACGGCAGAGAAGTGGCCGAAAGATCTGGCAAGGTCATTATTTACGTGTTGAACGACCAGCAAGTCATTGAAGTGATAACGGGCCCCAATGGGATTCTTGAAGGATGCCACAAAGATACAAGGGTGATCTGCATGTCCACTATCGACAAAGACAATCTGGAATGGGTGGCCGAGCAATGCGCAAAAAAAAATGTGGGTTTTGTAGATTGCCCTGTGACCGGAGGACCTCCGAGAATAGAGGCTGGGACATTGACCATTATAGCCGCTGGAGATAAGGAATTAATAGAGAAATGCCGGGCTATTCTTGAAGTGCAGGGTAAAATTACCTATGTTGGTGAAAAACCTGGATTGGCACAACTGGTTAAACATTGTAACCAGCTCCTTGTGGCCACCACGCTTGCTGCTGCGATTGAAGTAATTACCTTGGCTAAGAAACAAGGGCTGGACCCACTGCTGGTCTGCAAGGTCGTGGGAAGTGGTATTTCCGGAAGTGATTGGTTCAGGCTCATTACATCCAGCATACTCGAAAATACTCCGGCAGTTGGAGGATTGGGTCAGATGTGCAAAGACATCGGTCTGGTGATCAATGATAGTAGAAGGGTACGGACTCCTTTAATTGTGGCCTTCGCAGCCTACCAATATTACCTCTCGGCTCTCTCCTTAGGAATGGAAAATGCTGAGGTCCACGAACTAATCAAAGTCCTTGAGACAATGACGAATCCAAAAGCTTAGTAAAACCTTTGGGCAGCCTAAGCCCCTCAGGGAAGCGATAGAGGAAAATGGACATAGGGGAGGGGATAAAAAAGACTCTGATTAAAGGAGGGTTAGTGATCGATGGAATGGGGAATCCACCGATTGATAGAGGGGCCATTCTCGTCGAAGGTGAGCGTATCCTCAGAGTTGGGAAGGAAGAGGAGTTCAAAGGAGAGGCGAATATCCATGTGTTGGACTGTGGTGATCAAACGCTTCTCCCCGGATTGATCGATTGCCACAATCACCTTTCTCTTGACCCAAGACTTGAGAATTATCTATATCGAATGGCTGATCCTGTTCCCGCCCTGACCTTGCGCGCCTGCGAGACCGTGAAAATTGATCTTCGATCCGGTGTCACCACTTCACGGTGTTTGGGTGATAAGGGCTTTCTTGATGCGGAATGCAAAAAGGCAGTTTCAGAAGGGCGCATCGAGGGGCCTCGCCTTCTCATAGCTACCAGAGGCATCCGTGCCTTCCACGGCCATGGTTTTGTAGGGTATCCCTTTGGGGGTGTTGAACAGATTCGAACCGCAGTGAGGGAAAACATTTCAGCCGGAGCCGACCTTATCAAAATTTACATCACTGGAACCCTACGGGGCCCTAAGGGGATTCCGAGCTACTTCTCTAAAGAAGAGATCCAGGCTGCTGTGGATGAAGCTCACCGAGTTGGCATCCCAGTTGCTACACACTGTATCGGCGGCGTTGGCCTGGAGTGGGCTCTGGAAACGGGCATCGATACAATTGAACATGGCTATTTCTTGACTGATAAAGAAATTGATCTTCTGGCTAGATCAGAGAGTTGGCTGGTGATGACGCCAAGTATCTTCTTTACCGAAGCCAGAATTCGGACTTTACCGCCCCATCTCATTGAAGGCCATTTGCAGCAGCGAGATGAAGTCAGCCAACGGATGACCGCTGCCATCAAGGCAGGTGTGAAATTCGCTGTAGGAACGGATGGAATGCATGGTGGCCTAGCTCAAGAGATTCAATATCTGGAGGATTTTGGGGCTACCACAAGCCAGGCTTTAATGGCTGCCACTCGTCACGCTGCTCGGGTTTGTGGGCTTGAAGAGAGCATCGGAACTCTTGAGCCGGGCAAATTCGGCGATATCATCGGGGTAAAAGGGAATCCCCTGGAAGACATTGCAGCACTGAAAAGAGTTAAGACAGTGATCTCCCGTGCTAGGATCAAGTATCAAGATGAAGGGTGATAGAATATGTGTGTTCTGGAAAGAATTATTCTGACGGAGATGGGTCCATACGAAAGGAGGAAATCTAATGCAATATTTCGTGTCTAAAACCACCCCAAGGACTATTCTGATAATGTTTGACAGAGATGACTTGCTTCTTGAAGGATTGCAGGAGGTAGTGAAGAAGGAGCAGATCGATACCGCTGCTATCACCGGTGGGATAGGTTCTTTGCAGCGTGTGCATCTCCATACTATTACCAATACCTCTATTCCTGTGATAGAAAAATTCTGGAATTTCACCGGCCCTATCGAGCTGGGAAGCGTTCAAGGTTCTGTCATTGGTGGCGATGCCCATGCCCACATCAGTGTGTTCGACTGGGACAGCAAAGCCATCTACATTGGGCATTTGGAACCCGGCAGCATAGTAGCTTATCGGGCTGAGATCAGTCTGACTGTTCTGGAAGGGGTCAAGACCGAACGGTATACGGACGAGCAGGGCAACTTCCGCATCCGACAGCGTTAGAAATGAATCCGAGGTGAATGTCGTTTTGAAGGGGGGGATGAAGAGGAAAGGAGCTATGACAGGGAGAAGGTAAAGGGTTCGACTCATTTCATCATCACTGTGTGATGATCGAACGAAGAAAGGAGGAGTTCCATGGGAAAGGTTATGAAATTCTTTTGTATTTTTGGTGTGGTTGGCCTTTTATTCTGTTTTTCGAACAGCCCCTCTTTTGCACAGGTCAAGATAGGGGTGATGTTCAGCACGACAGGGGGTGCCTCTGCTGTTGGGAAGATTCAAATGGATGGCGTCAATTTAGCTGCCAAACAATTCAATGACCAAGGCGGGGTCATGCTGGGAGGAAAGAAAGTCAAGGTTGAAGCGGCCATTCGAGACGATGAGTCCAAACCGGATGTGGCAGTGAGAAGGTTCCGAGAACTGAACGAAGAGAAAATCCTGCTTGTTGTGGGCGGGACGGTCGCTAATGTCAGCCAAGCCCTAAATGAACAGATCAAAGAAGGGCAAGCATTATTTATGGCGACCAATGGTGTTGAGGAAAATATGTTCCGTAAGCAAGTTAAGGCCCCTTATTACATCTCCACCCTGGGTGCTGTCGATGGAATAGGAAGAATGTGTGCCGATTACGTAAGCAGAACCTATAAACCAAAGAGTGTCGTCCTTTTTCTCCCGGACTATGCTTATGGACGTGGTGCAGCAAAAGGGCTTCATAAGGTTTTTGATAACAAATACCCGGACATTAAGCTCACCGAAGTCTGGTCTCCGGTGGGAACTCCGGATTTTACCTCTTATATTATTAAGATAAAAGAAATGAAGCCTGACGTGGTCATGATGGGACAGTGGGGGAATGACGCCATCAATGTCTTAAAGCAAGCCTATGAATTGGGGTTGAAGAAAGATACAAAGGTTTTCTTCAACTGCATTATTAACGCTCAGGCTATTGGTGTTCCACCTGAGGCTCTCGATGGGGTCACAATGGGTTGGTGGTGGTATCATGATCTTGCGGGTTTCAAGGATCTCGAGACAGTAAAAGCAGTTGCAAACCTGTCAAAAGCTTGGAAACAGCAGTATGGTGAACCACCCGATCCATTTGCCGTTTATGCCTACCTCGGGATGCAGGGGATCCTTAGGGGGATTGAACTATCAAACTCTACGGAACCGGGAAAAGTCTATAAGGCTCTTATGGATAAACCAAATTTCATGAGCGTTAAGGGTCCAGCCACTTGGCGTATTGATGGAAGACCCTCCTATAAATATGCTTTTTTTATCCTTGATGGCAAGTCCCCCAAGGCCAAGGAAGATAAATGGGATTTTGGCAAAGTGGTTGATGTCTACACGGGTGAAGAACTGTGCTTGCCGTTGAAAGAAATGGGTTGGTAGCGTAAGAAGCATCGGGGGAGGCGATACAAGTCTCCCCCTTTTTTGTGAAGCTCGCCGCCCACAGGGCGGGGCTTCCCGGAGAAGAAGTTCCGTTAATATTGTGTCCCTTGACCCCGCCCACAAGGCGGGGCTTGCGGGGCACTTTTCGGCCAATATCGTTCTATTTTATACTGGGGTGCAAACCGTACTTATTGTTGCGAAGAAAGGGTGGACATGTCCGAAATTCTGGCAGCGGAAGGATTGAGTAAACATTTCGGTGGACTCATTGCTGTCAATAAGGTGAAATTCTCCATCGAGAAAGGAGAGGCGGCTGGTATCATCGGTCCAAATGGGTCAGGGAAGACAACACTCTTTAACCTCCTTTCCGGTTTCTTCTTTCCCACCGAAGGACATATCTTCTTTTTTGGCGAGGACATCACGCACGTTCCCCCATACCAGAGGGTGGCCAAGGGTATGGTGCGGACATTCCAGCTCGTTTCAGTATTTAATTCGATGACCGTGTGGGAGAATCTGGTCCTCTCGGGTATTCGATTCAAAGAGAAGTACACCTCCGCTCGTAGGTTCTTTTTCTCATCGACAAAGAGCGAAGAGATTCAGGAAAGCTGTTTAGAGGCCCTGAGACTCGTCGGTCTTGAAAACCACGCCTTCACGAAGACATCAGAGCTTTCTTATGGCTCGAAAAGAATGTTGGAGATTGGAATTGCCCTCTCCCTCAACCCGAAGCTTCTTCTCTTGGACGAACCGCTTTCCGGACTCGGCGACGTTGAGATTTCAGAGGTCCTTGACCTCCTCGACCGGATCAAGAAAAACCTTACTTTAGTCATCATTGAGCATAAATTATCGAAAATCGTCAACTTGGTGAAACGTCTCTGCGTCATGAATGAGGGAAGCATCATCTGTGAAGGAGATCCTGAGCATGTCCTTTGCGACCCGTCGGTGAGGGAATGCTATTGGGGAAAAGGAGAGACGGGCCAACAGATCCTATAACGATCTATTCAGGAGAGAACTTCATCTTAGAATATAGAAAGAAGATCGATGCTTGAAATTAATCATTTAGATGTTGCCTATGGCTATGCCAAGGTGCTTCACGACATTTCTCTCGAAATCGAAACGGGGCAAATGGCTTTTTTGATCGGTAGAAACGGGGCCGGGAAAACAACCTTGTTAAAAACCATCATCGGCCTTTTGAAACCGCGAAAGGGCTCCATCACTTACCAGGGGCATGAGATATCGGGTCTTTCCCCGGAAGAGCATTACTTGCGGGGACTTCGGTATGTGGCTCAGGAGAAGAAGGTTTTCGGGAATTTGACGGTTCGAGAGAATATCGAGATTGCTGCTTATGCCAGCCAGGAGCCCATCGATCGTGCGTTAGATAAGGTGATGAGCATTTATCCAAAACTGAAAGACTTCCTGGAAACGAAGGCAGGACAATTGAGTGGTGGGCAGAGACAGATCCTGCTGGTCGGCCGGGCCTTGGTCGGCGAACCCAAACTCCTTTTGATCGATGAACCCACTCAAGGGTTAGCCGCTATTGTGATCGAGGAGATCGTATCCATTCTAAGCGGTCTAAGGGATAAAGTGTCTGCGGTGATCGTCGAGCAAAACCTTTCCATGGTCAACCGCTTGGCCGACCGAATCCATATCCTTAAGGAGGGCAAGGTCGCAAGGGAAATTATTGATAAGTCAGAAATTTCGGATACTCGAGGATTGGAAGAATATCTCTGAACAACAGGATGGCTCTGAGGTGAAAGCGTATCGATTCCATTCGGGCAAAGGAAGCGAACTTTCTGTGCCAATAAGAAACGCTCCGGTGAAGGACTACGGAATCATCAGTTCTCTAGTGATCGCCGGAGGTTTTCTGCTGATTACTCCCATCCTGTCGATCCATAGGGTGACGGACTTTATGATCTTTTGTGTCTTTGCGATGTCGTTTGACCTGCTCTATGGTTACATGGGCCGGCTTTCCTTTGGCCATTTGCTCTTTTTAGGCACAGGGGCTTACTGCTCTGGCCTTTTTATCAATCATATCAATGGGAATCCTCTTCTAGCCATATTAGCAGGAATTGCCGTCGCAGGACTGTTAGGGATGCTTCTGGGCCTCATCATCGTTAGGACGACGGGCGCCTGTTTTGCCCTGATCAATCTGGCTTTCAACCATATTGGATTCTTTCTTGTTCTCTCGCCCCTTAGAAAAATTACAAGAGGAGAAGACGGGTTTGGAGTGAGCGTCTCAAAATTAGGCTTTCTCAATTTTGGCAGCCGCCCCATCATGTTTGGATTCGTTCTTCTCTGTCTGCTTTTGGTTTTTTATTTTCTGAAAAGACTGACCTCCTCACCCTACGGGATTATGATCCGATCGATCAAGGAGGATGAAGCGAGAGTTCGTTTTCTCGGGTACAACACCTATCTTTACAAATGGCTGACTTTTGTACTCGCTGGGTCCATTGCCGGTCTTGCAGGAGCGCTCACCGCTCTTAACTACAATTACGTCAATCCCAATGCGATGGATGTGAATAGTAACGTGGGGGTTGTCTTCGCCTGTCTGATCGGGGGAGCGGGTAATCTGTATGGAGCGCTGATCGGCGGCGTAACCTATATGATTATTAGTAATTTCTTACCCCTTTACATTCATCGATGGGAGATGTTCTTAGGATTCTCTCTGCTGATTATCACCTTCAGGTTCCGCAAAGGCATCTGGGGGTACCTTCAGGATCTTTGGGAAGAGATCATCGAAAAGAAGGTTATTCGAAAGCCCTTTGAAGGGGGGACGGCTCATCTATGATTTACACCATCGTCTATGGGTTTTCGATTGGGGCAATTCTCTACTTCATTTCTATCGGCCTTTCGCTGACTTTTGGAACGATGAGGGTGATCAATTTCGCTCATACATTAACTTACACAATAGGCGTCTATGCGCTGGTTAGTTTGGTCGCTTTTCTTAAGGGTTATTTTGTACTTGCTGCAAGCCTGGCGGTCATCGTTGTCATTCCAATCGGCTATGTGATTGAGCGGTTTATCATCAGGAGGCTTTACGGTGAATCTCTTGATTACACCTTCATTGCTACCTTTGCTGTTACGTTGATTGGTGTCGATGCGATCAAGTGGATTTGGGGGGTCAATCCCTATCCGATGAACGACCCGATTGGAGCATATCTGATGTTCTGGGGCCTGTCTCTTCCGATTTACCGAATTCTGATCGTCATCATCGCCATCTCACTCTTCGTTGCTTTAAATTTCTTTTTTAAAAAAACCATCGTAGGGAAAATTGTCGTCGCAGCGCTGGAGGACAAAGATGGAGTGAGATGTCTAGGGGTCAACGTGGATAAGTATTTTTCAATCGTTTTTGTGCTGGGGAGCGCTCTGGCTGCCATGGGAGGAGTCCTTTATGCCCCTATCGGCTCCATCCATCCTTATATGGGGCTCTCCATTCTTTTGCTGAGCTTTGCCGTGGTCATCGTGGGCGGGATGGGAAATTTGAATGGAACATTTCTCTCCGCCTTCGGCTTGGGGATGGTCATGTCTTTGACGGCAAGGTACTGGTCGCAGGGCGCTGAAACCATGGTGTTTATCGTTATGGCCATCGTACTGATCTTCAGGCCGATCGATATTTAGACCGCGAAGGGATCTCCAGTTCAAGAAAAGGGACGACCTCATGTAAAAATTGAGCCCAAGCCAATTTCAGGAAGACGAAAGGAGGAGAAGTTATGAAAGGCGTATGGAACAAGGTCTTGAGGGTCGATTTGAGCAAGGGGATCTGCCAAGCAGAGAAGATTTCCGATGAAGTCTACGAATATTTCTTAGGCGGAGAGGGGCTGGGTGCGTATTTCATGTGGAGGGAAAGCCCTCGGGGGACGTTGCCCTTCGATCCGGCCAATTGCCTGACCTTCGGCGCCGGCACGTTGAATGGGATCAAACAGAGCGGAGCGGACAAATGGACAACGACCGCTATTGCTCCTTCGATATATATGAATGCCGGTTCTGCTGCCACGGCGAGCTTCGGCATTGAGATCAAGGCAGCGGGGTACGATGCCATCGTTGTGACGGGACGGGCGGAAAAACCGGTCTATCTCATTATCGATGACGACAAAGCAGTCCTCAAAGATGCAGGCCATCTTTGGTGCAAAGATGCCTATGAAGCCGAGGATGCGGTTCATGCCGCCGAGGGCGACAACTTTGAAGTGGCCAGCATCGGCCAGGCCGGGGAACGTGGAGTCCGGTTTGCAAATATTCAGACCCGCAAGAAATCGTACTGCGGCCGGAGTGGAATGGGTGCAATCATGGGGTCTAAGCTCCTAAAAGCCATTGCCATCCGGGGCAGCCAAGAGGTGAAATACCATAATTCAGCAGAACTAGATAAGCTGAACAAGGAGATCAACCGCCGGCTCGCCCTCATCGATTCACAGAAGCCTGAGTGGCTCCAGACCAAACGGGTCGGGACTGCGGCGGCGACAGAGTTATTTGCTCCCCAGGGGAACCTGCCGATCAGCAACTACCGGTTGGCGAATTGGCCAGAAGGCATCGAGGCATGGCATGCCTCCAAATATGCCAAAGAGCTGAACGCGAAGCCTTGGCCGTGCAAATACTGCGTGGTCCAGTGCCATAATCATTGTGAGGTTGCACAAGGGCCCTATCAATTTAAAGGCAAGGGACCGGAGTATGAATCTTTCGCCATGATGGGCTTCAACACGATGTGCGCCGATATCAAGGCCATCGCCTATGCCTGTGAACTGGCAGACAAGTATTCCATGGATACCATTTCCCTGGGCGTGGTCATTGCGTGGGCAATGGAATGCTACGAAAAGGGTGTGATCACAAAAAAGGACACCTACGGCATCGATCTCAAATGGGGGAATCATGATGCCGTGATTGAGCTGACCAAGAAGATCGGTCTTCGTGAGGGCGGCCTTGCTTATCTTCTCGGTGAAGGGTGTCAATACGCTGCCCAGCGAATCGGAAAGGGTTCGGAAGATTGGGCGGTTGCTATGAAAGGACAGGAAATCGCGGCACACAACTGGCGAGCCCAATACATCTCAGCTTTAAATTACTGTACGGGTGTGGCCTCCGGGCCGAATCACGAGCGTGGAAACTCCCAACACATCTGGGTGTGCAAAGTCCTGCTGCCTGAATGGGGAATTGGAGAAGCTGAAAACGAGGAGCGTTGGTCTTGGAAGAACGCACCGGACCGTAATGCAAAGTTCCATGATTATTGCAACGTCATCAACTCAGCCGGTCACTGCAAATTTCAAGAGTTCAGCGGTTACACGCTGACTGACCTGACCCATACCCTGAATGCGATCTGCGGACTCGGATGGAGCACGGATGATTTACGAAAATGCGGGGAACGAATCACGACCCTCCAGAAGATTCTAAACATCCGCTATGGCTGGAAGAAGGAGGACGACTTTAAGTATCCTAAGCGGTTCATGGAGCCGGTGAACGAAGGCCCGGCCGCAGGAAAAGTGCCAATTGGGTTGGATCAGGCGATTCTCGACTATTACAAGGTTCGGGAGTGGGACGCCAACGGCAAGCCGACCCCAGGACTGCTCGAACGGCTCGGCATGGAAGGATACGCGGAAAAGATGTAAGTCGTCTTTCAATCAGAGGGAAATCGGAGAAGAAGAGAAATGCTTCTCTCGGGAGGCATTTCTCTTCTTGATAACCAGAGAGAATATTGGAGTGAAAGAGATGGAAAAGATGATGGCAGAAGCCGAGAAGATCTTGAAAGCCTGGAAACCCACCAAGATCCACTTCGGCGAAGGGAGTGTCCATCACTGTGGCGAAGTGGTGAAGAATTATTCGAAAAGAACACTCTTGATCATTGGAAAGGGCTCGATCAAGGAATCAGGGGTTTTAGAAGGAGTCCTCAAGATCTTAAAGAAGAATTCCATCTCTTATAAAATCGTCGAAGGGGTTGAACCGAACCCGAGCAAAGAGACGGTTTATCGAATTGTTTACCATTTGTTCGCGGGAGACTTAAGATGCCTCTTAGCCATCGGCGGAGGGTCGGTCATTGATGCAGCCAAGGCAGCGGGCATTTTGGGAACGCTTAAGGAAGGTGAGCTTGATGACTATTTTGGAGTGGGCATGGTCTCCAAGAAGGTGAAAAAGATTATGAACCTCATCGCCGTTCCCACCACAAGCGGAACAGGGAGTGAACTGACCAAGTTTTCAGTTATTACTGACACGTGGCTCCACGTAAAGAAGTTGATCTTCGATATTGCCATCGTGCCTACCGAGGCGGTCGTTGACCCTGAGCTCACTTATTCTTGCGAAGAGCACGTCTCCAGAGTGGCCGGCTTGGATGCAATGACTCATCTCATGGAAGGCTATTTTAATAACGTCGACGATGCCGAAGACCCGGAAGCCAATCGAAGGGCGCTCATCGGACTGCAGCTTGTTCTTGAGAGCCTGCCGAGGGTCCTGAGGAACGGGCAGGATCGGGAAGCGAGAAGGATGATGTCCCTCGCGAGCACTCTCGGGGGATCAGTCCTTTTCTATAAGCAAGCAGGCCTGCCCCACCTCAATTCGTTCAGTTGGTCCGATGTGATGGACCACGGAGAAGCCGTAGCCGTCATGCTGCCATATTACACGGCTTATTATGCTCCGAATATCTCGGAAAAGATAAAAAATGTTGCCGCATTAATGGGCATAAAAGGGTCTGAAGACATGACGAAAGGTTTGATTGACGGATTGTTTAATTTCTATAAGAAAATCAATTTTCCTGTCACTTTGAAGGAGTTCAAGAACTTTTCGAAAGATCTAATCGAGAAGGCCGTCACGGATGCTTCCCAGAACAGGATGAAGCTCGAAGCCTCACCCAGGCCAGTCACCGTCGAGAAAAGCAGAGAAGTTCTCCAGACCATTATCGAAGGAGCCTATGAGGGGACGATCGATAAGATTGTGAAGCTATAAAGCTTCATCCATGATTTACGTAATATATCATTATATAATATGTATTATGAACGATTGATTCTAAAGGGGGACCCTTAAGGGATGCTGGGCCCTTCCTCCTGGCTTTATCATACAGCATTAAAATGGCCGCAAAAAGAAGCCATTTTTGACGAGAATATCTCTCTATCCTTTGAAGCCCTGTATCAGGATGCCATTGGAGTCGCGAGTTGGTTAATAAGCTCAAGCGGGAAAAGAAACCAGCGCGTGATGATCGCCATGCCCTCTGGTGTGGCAAGCGCAATCCTCTATTTTGGTTCAATGTTTGCGGGTCAAGTCGCCGTACCAATCGATCCCTTTCTGAGGTCTGAACAGCTTGAGTTAATCAGGAGGCAGATCGACCCGCAGTGGGTATTCGGGCCTTCCACGTTAAGGGAGATCTGGAACGATCCGAGGTTCTTGACAGCCGATGCCTATGAGGCCCTCTCCCAATGGACGTTGCCTCCTGAACAGTCAAAGGATTTAACCCAGCCCGACGATGATCCGTCAAGACTTTTAAGCATCGTTTATACCTCAGGGACCACTGGACAACCCAAAGGAGTCATGCTTAATGGAGCAAACCTGGAGGCAGTGATCCGAGGAATTCTGAAGACGCTCGCCATTGATGAAAAAAGCAGAATCTTTTCACCTCTTCCGTTCTGCCATACCTATGGGTTATCACAGCTCTGGCTGATGGCAAAAACAGGGGCTGCCCTCGCCGTTGTTCCGGATATCATGAATATGGCTACGATTAAGAAGATCCTCGTTGAAAGACATATCAATACCATTGCAGGTGTTCCCTACCATCTTGTCGTGCTCACCCGACGAGGGGATAAAGAGAAACTGAACTCGATCCGTCTCGTAACGATCGCCGGGGAGTCTCCTACGAGGCATTTGATAGAGAAGGTAAGAATCTCCTTTCCACATGCGCGGATTCATATCATGTACGGGTTGACGGAAGCCAGTACCCGTCTGACAACGCTCCCTTCGGAGGATCTTGAGAGAAAGGAAGGTTCCATCGGTCTTCCGCTTGATGGAGTGGAACTGAAGATTATAGATGACGAAGGAAGAGAGCTTGGCCCTCATGAGGAGGGAGAGCTGATTGCCCGCGGAGAAAATATTAGCCCTGGATATTGGAAGGATGAAACATTGACCCGGAAGACGATCATCAACGGGTGGCTCCATACCGGCGATATTGTCAAAAAGGATGAGGAGGGGTATTACTATTATGCGGGCCGAAGGGATTTTGTTTTCAAATCAGGGGGGGGAAAGATTGTTCCCCATGTCATAGAAAAAGTGCTCCGTGAAATTGAGGGAGTACAGGATGCTGCCGTCCTGGAGAGAGAGGACGTCTACGGAGGGAAAACGATCTGCGCAATGGTTGTCAAGGAAAAAGGCTCAACTGTAACCTCCGGGGAGATCCTATCGACGTGCCAAATCAGACTGGATCCACGATGGGTTCCACAGGAGGTGATTTTTACAGAAGATATACCAAAGACGTCAAGTGGAAAGGTCCACTACAATGCGCTTAAGGAACGAATCTTATATGCTAAGGGCGGAGACGATGGAAGAAAGAGTAAGAGCATTGATTGTTGAGAACTTTCCCACGATTCCGTTTAACTTGGGTAAAACAGATCTATTGAGGAACAAGGGTTTCACATCGCTTATGTTCGTAGAGCTGATTCTCCTTCTTGAAAGAGAGTTCAACATTGAGGTCCTGGATGAAGAGATTGGGCCAGGACGATTCAGCACAGTTGAGCGGATTGCGGACTACGTCCAGTGTAAACTTGATGGGAGGCCTATTCCCCTTTTGCCTGTTTGTGAAGAACGGAGCTCCCATCGATGAAGCAAGACCTCCGGAGTCGAAAAATGAATCAAGGGCACCTGTTCCTTAGCGCGGATGAAAGAGAACGGTATCTTCGCCAGTTGGCCATGGCCGATTGGTCTGAAGCGGATCAGCTTAGACTCAAAAACCTCCATGTCACGGTCATGGGGATCGGGGGAGCTGCCTCGTCCATCATAAACAACTTACTCCTTCTGGGAGTTGGTAAGCTCGTGGCCATCGATCATGATACAGTTGAGTTGTCCAACTTGAACCGTCAGTTTATCCATCATGTGGAGCACATTGGAATGCCCAAGGCTGAATCATTAGAGATCTATGCAAAGAGGCTTAACCCCCATGTGAGCATCATTGCCAGGCAACTGAAGATCACTGAGACAACGGTGGACGAAGGGATTGATCCTGAAACCGATGTGATCATTGATACCTTTGATAAGTGGGCCTCTCGGTCTATTGTGAACCGATTTGCTATAAAGCACAAAATCCCCTACCTTATGGCCGGAGTGGTTTCTAACTGCTTCTATACCACCCTTCTCCATTCCCCTCATACCCCGTGCCTGAATTGCTTGGTTGGACGGTTTCAAAGTCCTTCTGTTGTAGACTCCTTTGAGCCAGCGATTTTTGCGATCAATATTCTTCCGATAGCTGCCATGGGAGCCTTCTCCATTGCGGAACTGATCAAGTATCTGAAGACTGGTGAAGTGACAAATCAATTCTGTTTTGGCTCGCTCTGTAGCACAAAGCAGGACATCCGGTTTTTCTCACTTTTCTTAAGTAAACATTTTAAGAAGGTCTCCGAAGAACAAGGGGTTCGATGGGGTCCGGATTGGAACTCAGAAGGCATCACAAAATTGAAGTTGTCACGAGATCCCGGATGCCGAGTCTGCGGTAGTACATGATTTGCCCCTTTTTCTCCTCGCGGATGCTGTGGTCTGTACAGAATTGGGCGATTTTTTTATTATGAAAATGGGTGACAAAATGAAAGTTTGCCGATTCCTCACCTCCCAACGAGAAACACGCGTAGGGTTACTCACCGCAGAGAACCAGGTTCTGGATTTGTCCGATGCAGGGGTGGACACTCTCACCTTCCTTCTCGAAGGTGAGAGCCCCCTCGAGCAGCTTAAGACCCTTTCCCAGCAGAGCCTGACTCGATTTCCCCTTAAACAAATCCAGTTGCTCAGTCCTATCGAACGCCAGGAAGTCTGGGCAGCGGGTGTCACATACCTGCGCAGTAAAAAGGCGCGGATGGAAGAATCCAACTTCAACGCCAACGCCTACGACCGAGTCTACAGCGCCCCTCGGCCGGAGATATTCTTCAAATCTCTTCCGGAGAAGGTCGTCGGTCCTAGCGAGCCGGTCGGAATCCGCCCGGACGCACATTGGAATGTCCCCGAACCGGAACTGGCCTTGGTCGTCAATTCTCGGGGGACCATCGTTGGCTGCACGATTGCCAACGACATGAGCTCACGTGATATCGAGGGGGAAAACCTGCTCTACCTGCCTCAAGCCAAAATCTATCGCTGCTCCTGCGCGGTCGGGCCATGCATTGTGGTCGGCTCCACCGAGACGGTGGCCCGGACCTGGATCATTACTCTACAAATCTATCGTGGAGGCAAGATCATCTTCGAAGGACAAACCACAGTGAATCAAATTAAGCGTTCCTTTGAAGAGTTGGTCAGCTACCTTTACCGGAGCCAAACCTTTCCGCACGGAGCGGTCTTGCTGACCGGCACGGGTATCGTGCCCGGGGACAATTTCACACTTCAGCCGGATGATAGAGTCCGGATCGAGGTCAATGGCATTGGAGTGCTCGAAAACACCGTCATAATGGTCTAAGCCTCCGGCCCTCAGTTTTCTCCTTTGCTTTCTGTCATGTCATGGAATATCAGGTTCGTCTATTGATGGATAGAAGGCGCCTAAACAAGGATGTTGATGGATGAAATCCATATCACTTCTGAGGTCCTCCAAGCTCTTAACATGAGGAAGTGTGAATTCATACGTTTTTGAGTTTTCAGAAATGATTTACGTCTATATGTTGTGGTCAAAGAAAGAAAATCTAACATTTTGGGACAGCCTCACACATCCCACCATTATAAGGGCGTCTTTAGGAAATGAGGTTTCGATCCAAACTGCGGTATTGGATCGCCTCGGAGAGGTGGGCCGGCTGAATATTCTCTTGGTCTTCAAGGTCGGCAATGGTCCTGGCGACCTTTAATACCCTCGCATAGGCCCT